>Ga0335077_10012280_pt1 | contig 10709 bp, 12 predicted proteins | sample Lox_Sample_31_FD_207151 | JGI IMG/M metagenome (GOLD analysis project Ga0335077, IMG submission 207151) | Soil microbial communities from Loxahatchee National Wildlife Refuge, Florida, United States - Lox_Sample_3.1 | ecosystem: Environmental > Terrestrial > Soil > Wetlands | place: USA...
CCTCGAACGGGAGCGCGGATGCGTCGCCGGCAACGAAGCGGATGCGGTCGGCGAGCTCCGGCGGCAGGTGCCGCTCCGCCTCCTCGAGCATCGCAGGGCTGAGGTCGAGGCCGGTCACCTCCGCCTCCGGAAAGCGCTCGGCGACCGCCTTGGCCGCAGCGCCCGTGCCCGTGCCGAGGTCGAGCGCGCGCCGCGGCGGGGCGACGCCGTCGAGGGCCAGGAGGAGCGCGCCGAGGTGGTACGGTCCGATCCGCGTCTCCCAGGTCGAGGCGATCGCGTCGAAGAGCCGGCGGGTGCGGCCGCGGAGCAGCCGCCAGAGGCGGGGCTGACGGACGACGACGTCGGTGATCAGCCTCGCGATGCTCTGCTGCAGGTTCACGCCCGGTCGAGCCGGATGACGAGCTCGCTGCCCTCCTCGGCGCGCAGGAGCTCGGCGGCGCTGCCGCGGGAGACGGCGAGGGCGACGTTCCGGTAGCTGTCCTCGTAGAGGATGAGCTCGCCGGCGGCTGCGTCGGCGAACGTGCGGGCGAAGACCGCGTAGTAGCGCTCGCCGCGGCAGACGATCTCGACTCGCGTGCCGGCAACGACGCCGCAGCCGTCGATCTGCGCGCGGGTGAGGTTGAGGGCGATGTTGCCGAAGCGGTCGACGGTGAGCGCGCGGGCCCGGATGCGGCTCTGCCCGATCTCCGCCTCGGGAACGTCGAGGCGGACGAGTTGCTCCGAGTCGAGCGGCGGGCCGAGCGCCTCGAGCTCGACGCCCGCAGCGAGGTGCGCGGCCGCCGGAGAGAAGAGGTCGCGTCCGTGGAACGTCCGCGAGACCGGCTGGAGCGAGTAGGCGGGATTCGCGAGCTCGTGGGCGGCAGCGATCCCGCCGAAGCGCTCCATGGCGAGCAGTAGCAGCCCGTTGTCGGGGCCGACGTGGAGGCGTCCCTCGGCGTCGCGGAGCGCGAGCGCTCGCCGGCTGCCGCCGACGCCGGGGTCGACCACGGCGAGGTGCACGCCGGCCGGCATGTACGGCAGCACGTTCGCGAGCACGAGCGCAGCCTGGAGGACGTGGCCGGGCCGGATGCCGTGGGTGATGTCGATCACGCGCGCCTCGGGGGCGATGCCGGCGATCACCCCGTGGCAGGTGCCGACGAAGTCGTCGGCGAGGCCGAAGTCGGTGAGGAACGTGATGAGCGGCGGCATCGCGGCGGGAGGCTACCGGCTGACGAGCAGGCGCTCCACGGCGGCGACGAGACCGGCGAGGTCGTGCGATTCCGCCTCACCCGCCACCTCGAGGCCGAGCTCGCGGGCCGCAGCCGCCGTCTGGGGGCCGATTGCGACGACCGGCGCGCGCACGGTCGTGCCGGCGAGCGCGCGGGCGGCGCTCGCCGATGCGAGGAGGACGACGTCGACGTCGGGCGCCGTCTCGGGCTTGAGCTCGCGCGTCCGGTAGAGCACGAGGAAGTCGGCGCCCAGCTCGTCCGCGAGCATCCGGCGGGCGCCCTCGGCCGCCGCGACGAGGACGCGGCCCGCGCCGCGCGGCAGCTCTGCAAGAAGACCCTCCTGCGTGGAGACGCGCGAGACGAGGTCGGGCTCGAGCCCGTGCTCGCGAAGCACCGCCGCGGTGCCGGGGCCGATCGCGGCGAGCCGGCGCGGTGGCGAGGCGAGCCGCCGGGCGAGCTCCCTCGCCCCGTTCGGGCTCGTGACGACGAGCCAGTCGTAGCCACCGGCGTCGATCGGGTCGTCACCGAGGGGAACGGTCTCGATCAGCGGCCAGCGGACGACCTCGCAGCCGAGCGCCTCGAGCCGGCCGGCGAGCGGCTCGGCCGGCCCCGCGGCGCGCGTGACTGCGACACGCGGACGCCGAGCCCCGGCCGAGGCCTTTTCTCCTTCCATCGCTAGCCCCCACCCGCCCAAGGGGGTCCCGCGGCTACTGCGCTGGACGCTACCGGCATCCCCGTCACCCGACGGTGCCGACTTCGTGCCGAGACGCTCACGGCTGCGGTCGGCCGGCGTGCGCGGCCAGGAGCTCCGCGAGCTCCGCTCCCAGGGCGGCGGGATCGTCCCCGGAGCGGCGCTCGACCCACGACCCGTCCTCGGCGGCGACGAGGCCGACGAGCTTCTCCCCGTCGTGATGCGCGGCCAGCGGCGCGAGGCATCCGCCGCCCACTGCTGCGACCACCGACCGCTCCGCCTCGACTCGCTCGCGGGTCACGGCATCGTCCACGGCGCCGACGAGATGCTCCTCGCCCTCCCGCACCTGCAGCGCGAGCGCCCCCTGGCCGGCCTCCGGCAACATCTCGTCGGGCTCGAAGCGCCGCCCGACCTCCCCCACCAGCCCGAGCCGGTCGAGACCGCAGGCGGCGAGGACGATCGCATCGAGACCTCGCTCGCCCCGCTTCCGCAGTCGCGTGTCGATGTTGCCCCGCAACGGCTCGATCGAGACCGCCGGCTCGAGCACGAGCAGCTGCGCCCGCCTCCGCGCCGAAGCCGTCCCCACCCGCATTCCCGGCCTCAGGGAATCCGCCCCGCACAGCGCGTCGCGGGGATCGTCCCTGGCCAGGTACGCGCCGACGGCGAGCCCGCCGGCATCCGTCGACGTGAGGTCCTTCGCCGAGTGGACGGCAATGTCGATTCGGTGCTGGAGCAGCGCCTCCTCGAGCTCCTTGACGAAGACGCCCCGCTCGCCAATCTCGCCGAAGGGCCGCGAACGGTCCCGGTCGCCGGCCGTCGTGATCGGGACGAGCACGAGATCGATCCCCGGCGCACGAAGCCGCGCGAGGGCGAGCTCCGCCTGCGTGAGAGCGAGCCTACTGCCGCGGCTGCCGACGCGGACCAGCACAGCGCACTCGACCTCGAGCCGGCCGGCCGCACCACGACGTCCGCGCCCGGATCCGGACGAAAGCGGTCGGCGCCTGCAGCGGCAGCGGACGTCCCGTGAGGGGCCCCGGCTTCAACGCTCCTCCTCCCCGAGACCGAACAGGTGCCGCACCGCCTCAGCATAGAGCCCCCCATCGGCTGCCGCGGCCGCCTCCTTCATGCGCACCGTCGGGAGATGCAGCAGCTTGTTCACGATCTGCGTCGTCACCGCCTCGACCGCACGGCGCTGGCTCTCGTCGAGCCGCCCGAGCAGCGCGTCGGCCTTCCGCAGCTCCCCTTCCCGGATCTCCTCCGCCCGCGCTCGCAACGAGGCGATCGCCGGAACGACGTCGAGCGCCGCGTGCCACTCGTGGAACTTCTCGGCCTCGGCCGCGACGAGCGACTCCGCCCGCTCCGCCTCTCGCCTGCGGCCGACGAGCGTCTCGGCAACGATCGCTTCGAGGTCGTCGATGTCGAAGAGGTAGCAGCCGTCGAGCTCGCCGATCGCGGGATCGAGGTCGCGCGGCACCGCGAGATCGACGAGCAGCAGCCGGCGCCCGCGCCGGCCGCGGAGAGCGCCGGCGACCGCTGCCGCGTCGAGCACGATCTGGGGTGAGCTCGTCGACGCGATCACGACGTCGACCGAACGGAGCCGCTCTGCGACCTCCTCACGCTCAGTCCGGCTGTTCGCGACGAGCGCGATCTCCGCGCCCCGGCTGCGCAGGCTCCGCGCGGCCTGCTCGCTCACCTTCCCGGCGCCGAGCAGGAGGATCTTCCGCCCCTCGAGTCCGCCGAAGACCTGAGCGGCCAGCGCGGCCGCGGCACCCGAGACCGACGCAGGGCTCTCGCCGATCGCCGTCTGCGCGCGCACCTTCCGGCCGGTGTGCAACGCCTGGCGGAAGACGCGGTCGAGCAACGGCCCGGTGGCCCCCAGCTCGTGTGCGGTGCGCACCTGGCCGAGGATCTCGCCTTCGCCCGGCACGAGCGAGTCGAGGCCCGCCGCCACACGAAAGAGATGGTGCGCCGCCGCCTGGTCCTGCAGCCGGTAGAGCGCGGTCTCGACCTCGGGCTCGAGCGAGGCGAGGGCCTCGACCGCCGCCCGCTCGGCGGCGTCGGCGTCCTCTGCAGCGAGATACGCCTCTGTCCGGTTGCACGTCGAGAGCACGACCGCCTCGCGGCCCGCGCCGGCGAGCCGAGCGGCGAGCGCGGCGGCATCCTCTCGCGTCAGGGCGACACGCTCCCGAAGCTCGACCGGAGCGTGGTGATGGGAGGTTCCGACGAGGACGAGGCGCAGCACGGCTCAGGCGAAGTGGGTTGCTGGCAGAGCGAGCCGGACGACGATGACGAGGCCGAAGCCGGCGAGGGCGAGGTACGCCGCACGGCGGCCCGCCCAGCCGGCGGTGACGCGAAGCAGGAGGTACGCCGTCCAGACGAGCCACGTCGCCGCCGTCGCGGCGATGACGGCGTCGGGCCGGGCGTCGCGCCCGACGAGCCGCACGAGCCCGACCGCGATTCCGAGCGTGAGCAGCGGCAGCGACCAGGCGACGGTGCGCAGCGCAAGCGTATCGAGCGTCGCCAGCGCCGGCATCTGGCGCCGCAGGACGCTCGAGGGTCGCGTCTTCAGCCGCCGCTCCTCCCAGACGTAGAGGCCCGAGAGCGCAGCCGCGAGCGTGAAGCCGGCGAAGGCGGCGAGCACGAGGCCGACGTGGAGGACGAGGAACAGGCTCGAGTATCCACCGGCCTTCGCCGCCGCGGTGCCGCCGCCGAGGCGCGCCACGACGAGCAGGACGGCCGCGAGCGGCATCACGGCGAGGCCGAGCAGCCGGTACGGCCGCCGGCAGCCCCAGATCAGGTACGCCGAGACGACGAGCCAGACGAAGAGGTCGAGCGACGACGCCCACGTCCCCCAGGGAAAGCCGCGGTCACGCACGGCCTGCACGGAGAGGAGCGCGGTCTGGGCGAGCCAGCCGAGCCGCACGCCCCACGTCGCCGCGCGCCCGGCGAGGCCGGGCCGGCGCACGTCGCCGAGATACCCGACCGCGGCCTCCCCGTACAGGAGGAGCGCCGGCCAGAAGAGCGCCTCAACCAACGGGTGCTGGCTCCCGGGACGCCTCCTCCTCGCTCTCCGCCGGCGCGCGGCCGGCGAGCGCGTCGACCTCGCGCTCGAGCCTCTGCAGCTTGAGCGCGATGATCACGACGTACACGAGGACGAGGGCGAAGACGGCGCAGTACGCGGCGGTGACGTATTTTTCCGCGGTGGTCAGGCGAACACCTCCTTCAGCTCGCGCAGGCGCTCGTCGAGGCGCTTGCCGGCGAGCTCGACGCGATAGAGCGTGTACGCGAGGACGAGCATCGCCACCTGGGCGACGCAGTACGTGACGAGGATCCAGCCTCCGAAGTTCGGGCCGTGGAGCGTGAACACCCGAGGGTGGAGGAACTCCTTCGCGAGCCGGATCGCAGCAAAGCTGACGGGGATCAGGACGACCCCGAAGAGCGCGTAGACGGCGCTCAAGTTCGCCCTCTGCGGCCCCGGCTCGAGCGAGAAGCGAAGCATGAAGTACGCGCAGTAGAAGAGGTAGAGGACGAGGAAGAGCACGAGCTCGTCCTCGCTCCACACCCACCACCTTCCCCACGAGATCTTCGCCCAGATCGAGCCTGTGAGCAGCACGAGCGTCCCGAAGATCAGGCCCTGGTGGACGCAGACGTAGCTCTGCAGGTCGGCGCGGGGATCCCGCTTCCAGAGATGGCGGAAGGCCTGCCATGCGCCGGCGATGAAGCACGCGTACGCGGTGAAGGCGATCGAGACGTGGAAGTAGAAGATCCGCTGGGAGAAGCCCTGGTTCGCGTCGTTCGGCGCGACGTAGAAGACGAGGACGAGCGCCGTCGTGATCAGGACGAGCGACACCGCCGCCAGCGCCGGCAACGGGATGCGAGAGGAGCGACCCACCGCGCGAATTGTGGCAGCCATCGTCCTCACTCCGCGACGACGTACTCGAACGAGGCCCAGCAGACAACGCCGAAGAGGAGGTCGTAGAGGGCGAGGAATCCCAAGTAGCGGCCGGGTGCCGAGGCGACGCTCGAGCCGACGGCGCCGACGACGACCGGCAGCGCGAGCGGCAGGAAGAGAAGCGGCAGCAGGAGGTCGCGCGCCCGCGTGACGACCGCCATCGCGCCGAGGAACGTTCCGACCGCGCAGATCCCGAGGTCGGCGAGAACGACCGCGAGCACCGTCGCGCCGCCGATTCGATGGAAGAAGAGCGCGTAGAGCGGCAACGCCACGACCTCGGCGGCGGCGAGGAAGGCGAGGGTGGCGAGCGACTTCGCGAGCCAGATCGCGCTCCTGTCGCACGGAGCGAGCACGAGCCCGTCCATCGTCCTCTGTTCCCGCTCGGGGACGAAGGCGCGGCCGAGGCCGAGCAGCGCCGTGAAGAGGATCGCCACCCAGAGCAGGCCGGTCGTCTCGAGCCGCGACGGCGCGGCCGGGAGGACGAAGTGGAAGACCACGAAGACCGCGGCGACGAAGAGCACCATCGCCGGCAGCGTGTCGCGCGCCCGCAGCTCGAGGAGCAGGTCCTTGCGCGCGAGCGCGGCCACGTCGCGGGCGTAGGTCATGCCGCGAGCCCGAGCCGTGCGGTCGCAAGGGAGTCGATCCGTGCCGGGTCGTGGGTCGCGACGAGCAGCGTGCGCTCCCCGTGCAGCTCGGCGAGCTGCGCGTCGAGGAGCTCGGCGCCTGCTTCGTCGAGCGCCGAATAGGGCTCGTCGAGGACGAGCAGCCCTGGGTCGTGGAGGAGGACGCGGCAGAGCGCGAGCCGCTGCGTCATCCCGCGCGAGTACGACGCCACGCGCTCGTGCCGAGCCTCCCAGAGCCCGAAGCGCTCGAGCAGCATCCCGATCCGCTCGCGCCGCTCGGGCACGCGGTAGAGGCGCCCGTACAGCTCGAGGTTCTCGAGCGCGGTCAGCTCGCGATAGACGAGCGGCTCGTGGCCGAGATAGCCGAGCTCGGAGCGCCGGGCACGACGTTCGATTGTCCCCTCACTCGGAGCGGTCAGTCCGGCGCAGATCCGGAGCAGCGTCGTCTTCCCCGCGCCGTTCGCGCCGGTGACGACGAGGAAGCCGCCGCGCTCGAGGTCGAGGTCGACCCCACGGAGGACGCGCCTGTCGCCGAAGCGCTTGCCGAGGCGCCGGGCGGTGATCACGCGCCCAGCATAGGCGCTCCTGCTTTACAGGCGTTTTACCCGGTCCTTGCGCGCGTGTTGCGTCGCTGATGCCTGCTATGGGCAACGGCTTTCGCAAACCCGAAGGGAGACACCAGATCATGTCGAGGAAGAAGCTGATCGCCTTTGCGCTTCTCGCCGTCGCCGCGCTCGCCGGCGCCGGCGTCGCGGTCGCCGGCCGGCTGCGCGCGCAGGCGACCGCCCAGGTGCAGGCGACGTTCGACGCCGGCACGGTCGCCCATCAGAGCACGTCGACCTGCACGGGCGCCGACGGCACGTACCAGCTGACGGACGCGGAGTACACAGGCACTGCGTCGAGCTCCGACGGCCAGCTGAACGGCCCGGTCGTGATCCGTGCCCACAGCGTCGTCGACACTGCAAGCGGCCTCGGCTGGATCGAAGGGAGATTCCACGTCAAGGGCTCGTCCGGCGGCGCACAGGGCGCGATCGAAGGTGCGATCTCGGGCGGCCAGGTCGCCGGCTCGCTCGTCGGGCGGACCTGGGGGCCGGACGGTCGCCTCGTCGCCTCGCTCGGCTCGGGCTTCGACAGCTCCACGGGCTTCTCGGGCGGAGCGATCGGGACCGGCAGCGTCACGCCCGCGGCAGTCGTGTTCACCCGCGGATCGTGCGCGAAGGGCGCCAAGGGCAAGTCGCTCTGGGTCGCCCATCTCGACTTCCACGGCACCTCGAGCGTCAGGGCCAACGGGAACCTCACCCTCGACGTCACCCGTGACTCGAGCGGGGCGATCACGAGCGCGAACGCGGTCTTCTACGTCAACTACCGCTCGCACGGCGCGCTCACGCTGACCGGCCTGACGCTGAACCAGGTCTCGGGCGGCGCGGTCGTGCTCGACTCGGGCCTTGGCACGGTCGTCGACTCCGACGGCAGCGGCAACGTGACCGAGGTCGTGTCCGGCGTCTCCGGCTCGGTCGCCCAGTCGATCCTCGCCGACCCGCATGCGGACGTCGTCGAGCTCGCCACCTCGGCGGGAACGCTCTACGCGAAGCCGCGGGCCTTCGGCCGCTGGCACCGGCACTAGCTAGCAGGACGACCCCTCGGGGCGGGCGCCGCATGAGAGCCGCGGCGCCCGCCTCGTCCGAGTAGCCTCCGGACATGGAGTACCGCCCGCTCGGCCGTACGGGCGTCGAGGTCAGCGCGCTCTGCCTCGGCGCGATGATGTTCGGGCAGTGGGGCAACCCCGACCACGACGACTCGATCCGGATCATCCACCGCGCCCTCGACGCGGGGATCAACTTCGTCGACACGGCCGACGTCTACTCCGCCGGCGAGTCGGAGGAGATCGTGGGCAAGGCGCTCGAGGGGCGGCGCGACGACGTCGTCCTCGCGACGAAGGTGCACGGCCGGATGGGCGAGGGCCGGAACCGCTCGGGCAACTCGCGCCGCTGGATCGTCCAGGAGGTGGAGGCGAGCCTCCGCCGTCTGAACACCGACTGGATCGACCTCTACCAGATCCACCGACCCGAGCCGGAGCTGGACATCGACGAGACGCTCGGCGCCCTCACCGATCTCGTCCGCCAGGGGAAGATCCGCTACCTCGGCAGCTCGACCTTCCAGCCGTCCCAGATCGTCGAGGCGCAGTGGACGGCGGAACGGCGCGGCCGCGAGCGCTTCGTCTGCGAGCAGCCGCCGTACTCGATCCTCGTGCGCGCGGTGGAGGCGGAGGTGCTGCCGGTCTGCGAGCGCTACGGCATGGGCGTGATCCCGTGGAGCCCGCTCGCCGGCGGCTGGCTCTCGGGCCGGTTCCGCAAGGGCTCCGAGGTGACGAGCCGGCGCGCCGAGCGGATCCCGCAGCGCTACGACATGTCCGTTCCGGAGAACCAGCGGAAGCTCGACGCGACGGAGGAGCTCGTACAGCTCGCGGACGAGGCGGGACTCTCGCTCGTCCATCTCGCGCTCGCCTTCGTCCTTCGCCACCCGGCGGTGACGGCGCCGATCGTCGGCCCGCGGACGATGGAGCACCTCGACGGCGTCCTCGGCGCAGTGGACGTCGAGCTGAGCGACGACGTCCTCGACCGGATCGACGAGATCGTCCCGCCCGGCCGTAACGTCAATCCGGTCGACGGCGGCTGGACTCCGCCCTGGCTCGACGAGCCGGGACGGCGGCGGCGCTGATCGGTCAAGTCGCGGCGTCCACCACGACGAAGACGGCGAAGACGACGCTGATCACGCCGTTCATCGTGAAGAACGCCGTGTCGAGGCGGCGGAGGTCGCCCGGCCGGACGAGGGAGTGCTCGTAGCCGAGGAGGAGGGCCGCGGCACCCACCCCGAGCCAGTAGAGCGTACCGACCGGAAGCCCGAGCCCAGCCACGACGAGACAGGCAATCGTCGCGGCGTGCGCGAGCCTCGCGCCGGCGAACGCGCCCTCCACGCCGAAGCGCGTCACGACCGAGTGAAGCCCCTCGCGCCGGTCGACGTCGGCGTCGAAGAGCGCGTAGAAGAGGTCGAAGCCCGCGACCCAGAGCGCGACCGCGGCGCCGAGCAGCCACGCCTGCCAGGGGAGCCGCCCGGTGATCGCGACCCAGGCGCCGACCGGCGCCAGCCCATCCACGGCGCCGAGCCAGAAGTGGCAGAACCAGGTGTAGCGCTTGAGGTACGGGTAGACGACGAAGCCCACGACCGGAATCGGCCAGAGCCAGCGGACGAGCGGGTTCAGCTCCCAGACCGCGGCGAGGAAGAGGGCGAGCGAGACGGCGCAGAACGCGACGACCTGCGGGACGGAGAGCTGGCCGCTCGGCAGCTCGCGGCCGGCCGTGCGCGGGTTGCGCGCATCGATGCCGGCGTCGATCAGGCGGTTGAGCGCCATTGCGAGCGAGCGGGCGCCGACCATCGCGAGCGTGATCCAGAGCAGGTCGTGCGCGCTCGGCGTGCGGTTCACCGCGAGGAACGCCCCGACGTACGCGAACGGCAGCGCGAAGACCGTGTGCTCGATCTTCACGAGCCGCGCGAAGCGCGCCGGCAGCGGTGCGAGCTCCGCCGTCACGTCTGCTCGTGCGCGGTCGGCGTGTCGGCGAGCAGCTCGAGCGCGTGCGCGAGCGCCGGACGGAGAACGGCGAAGCCGTCGCGGCAACCGCCGGTCGAGCCGGGGAGATTGACGACGAGCGCCGGACCGACGACGCCGGCCGTGCCCCGCGAGAGGAGCCCGTGCGGCGTCTTCGCGATCGAGTCTGCGCGCAGCGCCTGCGCGATTCCCGGCGCTTCCCGCTCCAGGACGTCGCGCGTCGCCTCCGGCGTCACGTCGCGCGGCGCGAGCCCCGTGCCGCCGGTCGTGAGCACGAGCCGCGTCGACGAGGCGAGCTCGCGGAGCGCGGCGGCGATCTCCTCCCGCTCGTCGGAGACGACGCGCCGCTCGACCTCGAAGCCCTCGCCGCGAAGGAGCTCCTCGAGCGCGTCGCCGCTCCGGTCTTCGCGCGTCCCGGCCGTCACGCCGTCCGAGACGGTCAGCACCGCGGCCCTCAGATGCGCTCCTTCCTCTTCTCGACGAGCGAGACCTCTGCGATCCGCATCGTCTTGTCGACCGCCTTCGCCATGTCGTAGACGGTGAGCGCAGCCACCGAAGCGGCCGTCAGCGCCTCCATCTCGACCCCGGTCTGGGCGGTCGTCTCGGCTGCGGCGACGATCTCGACCGACTC
>Ga0335077_10012282_pt1 | contig 10708 bp, 8 predicted proteins | sample Lox_Sample_31_FD_207151 | JGI IMG/M metagenome (GOLD analysis project Ga0335077, IMG submission 207151) | Soil microbial communities from Loxahatchee National Wildlife Refuge, Florida, United States - Lox_Sample_3.1 | ecosystem: Environmental > Terrestrial > Soil > Wetlands | place: USA: Florida...
ACCCGCTGCCGCTGGCCGCCGGACAGCTCGTGCGGGTACTTGCCGGTGAACTGGTCCGCCGGGGTGAGCGCGACCCGCTCGAGCAGGCCCGCGACCGCGTCGTCCAGGCTGGCCCCGGGCTCGACCAGCCCGTGGACCTGAAGCGGCCGGGCCAGGTGGTATCGCACATCGTGCACCGGGTTGAGCGAGGAAAACGGGTCCTGCAACACCATCTGCACCTGCCGCGCGTACTCCTGGCGGCCCCGGCCGCCCCGCGGCGCCGGCCGGCCGTCGACGAGCAGCTGGCCCGAGGTCGGCTTGAGCAGCCGGCAGAGCAACCGGGCCAGCGTCGACTTGCCCGAGCCGCTCTCGCCGACCACGGCGGTCACGCGCGCCTCGCGCAGCACGAGCGAGACGTCCTCGACCGCGTGCACCACGTCGCCGCCGCGGTCCGCGGGCGCGCCGGGGTGACCCGCCCCCCGCAGCCCGCGGCGGGTCCGGCGGGCCGCGCGCCCCGCGGAGACCGAGCGGTGCACCGGGAAGTGCTTGGTCAGGCCGCGCGCCTCGAGCAGCGGGGATCCGGTCGCGGGCGGCGGTGCGGTGGCCGATAGCTGGGTCATGACTGGCTCCCGGCGAGGTCGGGGGCGGCCGCGGCAAGCTCGGGCGGCGGCGGCTGCGTTCCGTCCTGCAGCCAGCACGCGGCGGCCCGCTCCCCGCCATCTCCCTTCGCGGCCAGCGGCAGCAGCGGGGGAGAGTCCGTCCGGCACCGGTCCATGACGTAGGAGCAGCGCGGGTGGAAGACGCATCCCAAGGGCAGCAGCCTCAGGTCGGGGGGCGAGCCGGGGATGCCGGTCAGGTGCCGCCGCGGCCCGTGCAGGGCCGGGAACGAGCTGAGCAAGCCCAGGCTGTAGGGGTGGCGGGGGGCGCGGAACAGCGCGGTCGCGCCCGCCCGCTCGACCAGGCGCCCCGCGTACATCACCGCGATCGCGTCCGCGATCTCGATGAGCAGCGACAGGTCGTGGGTGATGAACAGCACCGCGAAACCGAGCCGCTCGCGCAGCTCCATCAGCTCCTCGAGGATCTCCCGCTGGGTGACCACGTCCAGCGCGGTGGTGGGCTCATCCATGATCACCACCTGCGGCTCGAGCGCGAGAGCCATCGCGATCATCACCCGCTGCCGCATGCCGCCGGACAGCTCGTGCGGGTGGCTGCCCAGCCGGTCCGCGGTGATGCCGACCATCGTCAGCAGCTCGGCCGCGCGGGCCCGGCGCTCGCTCTTGGTCATGTCCGGCCGGTGGGCCTGCAGCACGTCGGTGAGCTGGGAGCCGATGGAAAGCACCGGGTTCAGCGCGTTCATGGCGCTCTGCATCACCACCGAGATCTGCGACCAGCGCAGCACCCGCAGCGTGTTCTCGGCCGCGGCGAGCAGGTCCACGGTGGTGCCCGGCTCCGGGTAGTAGCCCACGCTGCCGCCGGTGATCATGCCGGGCGCCCGGAGCAGCCGGGTAATGGCGTACGCGAGGGTGGACTTGCCGCTGCCGCTCTCCCCGGCCAGGCCGAGCACCTCGCCGCGGTGCAGCACCAGGTCGGCGTCGATGACGGCGTGGACCGTGTCCGGGCCGGTGCCGTAGTCCACGCACAGGCCGCTGACCTCGAGCAGCGCCTCGCCGGCCAGGTAGGTGGTCATCGCGGCCTCCTGGGCGGCACGGACCGGATCACCGGGGTCACGCCGAGCACGAACCGGCGGGGCAGGCGGTCGGCCCCCTCGATACCGGCGCGCCGGGCACGCCGGCGCGACAGCCCCGCGGCCCGCAGCCGCGGGTTGATGAACTCGTCGATACCGAAGTTGAGCAGCGCCAGCGAGGTGCCGAGCAGGGCCACGGCCAGCCCCGGCGGGATGAACAGCCACCAGTACCCGCTCTGCTCCGCGCCCGCGACCTGGGCGTAGAACAGCATCCCGCCCCAGCTCAGGTGGTTGGGGTTGACCAGCCCGAGGAAGGCCAGCGCGGTGTAGGTGCCCACCCCGTACAGCACGGTGAACAGGAACGACGAGGCGAGGATGGGGATCAGGTTGGGCAGGATCTCGAAACCGATGATCCGCCAGCCGCGCTCGCCGATGATCCGCGCGGACTCGACGTAGTCCCGGTTGCGCAGCGAGAGCGTCTGGGCCCGGAGCACCCGCGCCCCGAAGGCCCAGCCGGTGATGGCGATGATCGCCCCGATCAGGACGTCGTCGCTGCCCTGGGACTGAGGCAGGAAGCCGAAGATCACGATGAGCAGCGGCAGGGCGGGCATGACCAGGAAGAAGTTGGCCAGCATCGACAGCAGGTCGTCGGGCAGGCCGGCCGCGTAGCCCGCGGTCACGCCGATGACGACCGACAGCACGGTGGCGGCCAGCCCGGCCACCAACGCGACCAGGACCGTGCTCCGCCCGCCCGCGAGCAGCTGGGAGAGCACGTCCTGCTGCTGCTGGGTGGTGCCGAGGAGGTGCGCCGCGGACGGCGGCTGGGGGAAGCTCGCCGTGGTGGAGAAGGTCTGGGCGGGGTTGTACGGCGCGATCCAGGGCCCGATCACGGCCAGCACCAGGAACGCGGCCAGCCCGGCCAGCCCGATGAGGGTCTTCGGCGACCGGGGCAGCCGCAGCCGGGCCCGGCCCGGGGGACCCTCGGGGATCAGCGGCAGGTCGGCGCCCTGCGTCGCGCCCAGGTCCGTGCTGCTGCCGACGGCCATCGCTCAGGCCTCCCGCCGGGTGCGGGGGTCGAGGAACACGTAGACGAAGTCCGCCGCGAGGTTCGCTAGCAAAACCGCCATGGTGATGACCAGGAAGATCCCCTGCAGCAGCGCGTAATCGGCTTCTTGCACGGCGCTGAGCAGGATGAAGCCGAGCCCGGGATAGCTGAAGACGATCTCGGTGAGCAGCGCGCCCGACACCACGAACCCGATCGCCAGCGAGAAGCCGGCGATGCTCGGCAGGATCGCGTTGCGGGCGGCATACCAGATGACCCGGCGCCTCGGCAGGCCCTTGGCCTGCGCGACCAGGACATAGTCCTCGTCCATCGTTGTGATCATGACGTTCCGCATGCCGACGATCCAGCCGGCGGCCGAGGCGACCACGATCGTCAGCGCGGGCAGGATCGCGTGGTCGAGCACGTCGCTGATGTAGGTCCAGTCGAGGGCGGGGAAGTCCAGGGTGTTGCGGGCGCTGCCGGCCGGGAACCAGCCGAGCTTGATCGCGAACAGATCGATGGCCAGGAAGGCCAGGAAGAAGTAGGGCGCGGCCTGGAAGAACGTCGTGGCCGGCAGCAGGGTGTCCAGCCAGCTGCCGCGCCGCCAGGCCACCAGGATGCCGAGCAGCGTGCCGAGGATGAAGCTGATCACGGTCGCGGTGCCGACCAGGCCGAGCGTCCACGGCAGCGCGCCGCGGATCACGGTGGTCACCGGGACCATGCCGTTGCTCGTCGAGATGCCCAGGTTGCCGTGCAGGATGTTGTACCAGTAGTGCAGGTACTGGCCCCATATGCCCTCGCGGGTGCCGGAGCCGAACTCTACCTCGAGCGCGTGCAGCGTGGCCGGGGTGACCACGGTGCTTTGCATCTTGGCCAGCACGGCGTTGACCGGGTTGCCCGGCATCACCCGCGGGATGAAGAAGTCCACGGTGACGGCCGCGATCGCGGTGAGGATGTAGAACCCGATCCTGCGGCTGATTACATACATGGCCGGCTCCGTTCAGGCCACGCGCCACGCGGGCGAGGTCAGCTGGGCCGGGCATCCGCAGCTCGCGCGGACGATCAGCCGGGTGGGCAGCACCACGTCGCGCCGGGGCGCCGCCCCGTTGCTGATCATCGCGTGCAGCACGTCGAAGGCGGTGGCGCCGATCTCCTGGATCGGCTGGCGCACCGTGGTGAGCTGCGGGCGCAGGTGCCGGGCCATGGGGATGTCGTCGAAGCCGGTGACCGCGACGTCGCCGGGCACGTCGATCCCGTGCTGGGCCAGCGCGTACATGACGCCGAGCGCGGTCTGGTCGTTGGCGCAGGCGATCGCCCTCGGCAGCGCCGCCCCCTCGGCGAACAGCCGCTCGATGACCCGGGCCCCGCCCGCGGCGTAGTAGTTGCCCTGCCACTGCGGGCCGGTCAGCAGCACGGCGCCGCTGCTGGCCGCCTCGGCCGCGATCGTCTCGCGGCGGGCCAGGCTGTCCGGGCTGTCCGCCAGCCCGGCGAGGTAGGCCAGGCTGCGGTAGCCGTGGTCGGCCAGCAGGTGCCGGGCCAGGTCCCGCATGCCGGCTGCGTTGTCGCTGTGCACGTTGGTCGTGGTCCGGGTCGGGACGTTGGCCAGCGTGACGATCGGCACCCGCCGGGAAAGCTGGTCCAGCTGGTCGGGATCGAGGACCCGGTCGTGCAGGATCAGCCCGTCGCTCTTGCGGGCCAGCGCGAGCAGCCGCCCGCTGACGTCGTGGTCATCGACGTCCACCGAGCTGAGCAGGAGGTTGAAGCCCTGGCGCTGGGCGGCGAGCTCGATGCCGCGGTTGATCACGTCGGTGAACTGCAGGCTCTCGTCCTCCTCGGCGAACCCGCCGTCGCTGGTCGCGACCCAGCGGACCCGCCGGATGACGACGCCGACGACCTCCTTGAGCCGCCCGCTCAGCGCGCGGGCCGCGCCGTCGGGAACGAACCCCAGCTCGGCCACGGCCTGGAGCACCCGTTCCCTGGTTTCCTCGCGCGGATTGCGGCGGCCGTTGAGCACCCGGGAGACCGAGGCGATCGACACGCCGGCCATCCGGGCCACGTCATAGATCGTGGGCGGCGTGTGGCTGATCTCGCCCGTATCGGCCACCGTTCCCGCCTTTCCGCTGGTCCCGCTGGTAAGCGCTTACCCGGCGGCCCGTCAGCCGGTCCCTGGCTGCTGCTTCATGAGGGCTGCCCGGTGGGTAAGCGCTTACCGAGCGGATTGCGAGCAGCGTAAGGCTTCCGCCCGCGGCCGCTCAAGAGGGGGGTTCAATACTGTTACCAGAACGTGACAGTCGTATTAAGTGCCGCAATAGGCGACATCCCGCCCGTCGGCAGCTCCCGGCCGCGCCAGCAGGTCTTCGCCGCCCCGCCGGCAGGTCTTCGCCGCCGCGCCGGCAGGTCTTCGCCGCCCCGCCGGCAGGTGTTCGCCGCCCCGCCGGCAGGTGTTCGCCGCCCCGCCGGCAGGTCTTCGCCCGGCCCAGCCGGCAGGTCTTCGCCCGGCCCAGCCGGGCCAGGTCAGGAATGGGCCGGGCTGGGCGTGCGGGCCTTGCCCGGGTGGCCAGGGGTACCGGGCTGGCCGGGCCCGGGCAGGCCGGGCGTGGCCGATGCCGTGCGCAGCAGGGCCGGCAGCTCGCTCAGCTCCTTGGCGTAGTTGGCCTTGTACTGCCGGACCGCGGCGCTCAGCGCCTGCTGGTTGGCGGTGACGAGCTGCTGCTCGTAGCTGGCCTGGACGGCGAAGTAGATCCCGGCCAGGTCACTGGACTGGGTGCAGTCGGCGTCGGTGACGGCCGCCGCGAGCTGCGCCTGGTTGGCGGAGGCGCTGACCGGGGTTGACGGACTGATCAAATGCTGCCCGCCGTACATGGCCTGCCGCTCCTGGAAGAACACGTTCTGCGGCTGGTCAAAGCTATAACCGTTCTTCGCCATGCAGGCGGACCAGGCCCGGGTGGCGTTCTTCACCGCCGCGTCGTGCGCCACGTCGGTGGCGATGTCGTTGCCCAGGGTCAGGATGCCGGCCAGCGCGCCGTCCTGGGTGGCGTTGGCGAAGTCCTGCATGATCGTGCCGCACTTGTCGGCCGCGGTCTGTTCCGCCGCGGGCACGCTCGGTGGGCTGGCCGGCAGTCCACCGCCGAGGCCGAGGGCGATGAGCGCGGTGCCCGGGGGCACCCGGAAGCCGTACTGTTGCGCGTCGGCCGTCCCGCCGCGCCCGGTAGGCACGCTTATGCGGGCAGGCGCCCGCGGTGCCCGCGCTCGGCCGGGTCCGGGTAGTTATCGCGGCCAGGATTGTCCGCACCGCCGGCCCGTGTCGTCACGCCGGGGAGCCAGGTTGCCGGCCATACCGCCGGGGCAGCGCCGGGCGAGGGCATACCGGAGTATGACGCGGGCAGGATCCGCGACTCCTGCGCTGGGAGGCGGCCGGCCGGCCGTGGTGGCGGGGGCGGCATCCGGGGGGCAGGAAACGTCCGCGAAACACAGGGCCAGGTCGGGTAGCAGGCGCGTAACAAACGGGAAACGCCGACGCAACCACCCTGTGGGACACATGGATACAGCACCTGACCGACGGATGCGGCCTGCCCTCGAGGCTGTCTCCGCGAGGCCACAGGAGGTCTGACTTGTTTAGTCCCTACGCGAGCTGGCTGTCGAGCGGTGACAACGCCTGGCAGATGACCGCGGCAACGTTGGTCGGCCTGATGAGCATCCCCGCCCTGGCCGTCCTGTACGGCGGGATCGTCCAGAAAAAGTGGGCGGTCAACACCATGATGATGGTCTTCAGCGCGTTCTGCCTGACGCTCATCGTCTGGGTCTTGTGGGCGTTCAAGATGGGATTCGGGACGCCGTGGATCGGCGGCAGCCTCCATCTCCTCGGCAAGCCGCAGACCGTCGTTGGGTCAGGAGGCGAGCAGGGGCAGGCCAGCATCCCGCTCCTCAACGGCCTGATCCCGAAGTTCAGGTTCCCCGAGGGTTCCCTGGTCTACTTCCAGTTCGTGTTCGCCGCGATCACGCCGATCCTCTTCATCGGCAGCGTGGTCGGCCGGATCAAGTTCTCGGTCTGGCTGATCTTCGTGCCGCTCTGGATCACGTTCGCGTACGCCGTGAACGCGTTCCTGCTCTGGGGCGGCGGTTACTGGGCGGGCAAGGGAGCGCTCGACTTCAGCGGCGGCTACGTCATCCACCTGGCGGCCGGGGTGTCCGGCTTCGTCGCCGCGGCGGTGGTCGGGCCGCGGCTGCGGCGGGACCGCGAGAAAGCCGTGCCGAACAACCTGCTGTTCATCGCGGTCGGCGCCGGCATCCTGTGGCTGGGCTGGAACGGCTTCAACGGCGGTGACCCGTACTTCGCCGGGGCCGACGCCACCGCGGCCGTGGTCAACACCAACCTGGCCACCGCGTGCGCCATGATGACCTGGATCGTCATGGACATGGCGTTCGGGAAGGACAAGAAGCCGACCTTCCTCGGCGGCGTCAACGGCATGATCTGCGGCCTGGTCGGCATCACGCCCGCCGCCGGCTACGTCAACGGCGTCGGCGCGATCATCATCGGAGTGGTCGACTCGGCACTGGTCTGGATCTTGTTCGGCTACCTGCCGCGGAAGGTCTGGCCGTTCAACAAGGTCGACGACGCGCTGGGCGTCGTCTACACGCACGGCTTCGCCGGCCTGTTCGGCGGGCTCATGGTGGGCCTGCTGGCCGACCCGAAGATGATCGTCTACCTCGGCATCGGCAAGGCCCCGGCGTCCACCACGGCCGGCCTGTTCTACGGCCACCCCCGGCAGTTGCTGATCCAGGCGGGCGCGGCCCTGACCGTGATCGTCTGGGATGGCCTGGTCACGTTCCTCATCCTGCGCGGCATCGGGTTGTTCATGAAGCTGCGGATGCCCGATGCCGAGCTTCTGGCCGGAGACATCGCCGTGCACGGCGAGGTGGCCTACCCGGAGGACCCGGAGGAGGAGGCGTTGGAGCCGCACGTCGGCGAGATCCCCGGGGAGCCGGAGCCGCACCGGCACCAGAAGGTGCTCACGGCGGACGAGCACTCGCCGTGAGCCCGGGCTGACTCAGGCCTGAGTCAGGCCCAGGCCGGGTGCCCGCGACGGGCGGGCGCCCGGCCTGGTTCACGTCAGTGGCCGCGGAACGCCTCCTCGAGCCACCAGGAGCCGCGGGAGGAGGTGACCTTGGCGTCGATCAGCAGCGGCGCGTCGCGCGGCCCGTCCAGCCACGCCTGGACCGCGCGCAGGTCGCGGGGGCGGTGCACGGTGACCGCCTCGCAGCCGAACCCGCGCCCGATCTTCGCGATCTTGGCGGGCGGGAACCGCACGGTGTCCAGCGGGTGTCCGTCCGGCCCGAAGTGGTGCACCTCGGCCCCGTACGCGTCGTCGTCGTAAACCACGATGACCATCGGCAGGCCGAGCCGGACCGCGGTCTCCAGCTCACTGATCCCCATCAGCGCGCCGCCGTCGCCGAGCGCGGCCACGGTCAGCCGGTCCGGCCGGGCGATCGCGCAGCCGATCGCCGAGGCCAGGCCGAGCCCGATTGACTGGTAGGCCTGGGTGAAGCAGAACCCGTCGGCGTCCGGCACGGACAGGAACATGCTGGGGTAGCCCATGAAGTTGCCCGAGTCCACGGCCACGACCCGCTCGGCCGGCAGCAGGTCGTCCAGCTGCACCGAGAGCGTGCGCGGGTCGATGCGCTGCCCGTCGCCCTCGTCCTCGTAGGGCACGTCACGCCAGCGGACCTCGGCGGCGATCCGGTCCCGCAGCGCCGCCGACCGGTACCTCGCGAAGCCGGAAGCCTCCGGCAGCGCGCCGGCCACCGCCCGGGCGGTCAGCGCCACGTCGCCGGTCACGCCCAGCGCCACCGGCCGGTGGGCGCCGAGCGCCGCCGGGTCGTCGTCCACCTGGGCGACGGTCGCGTCCGGGCCGATCAGCCTGCCGTGCCGCAGCGTCCACATGTTCAGCGAGCAGCCCCAGCCGACCACCAGGTCGCTGTCGCGGATCAGCTCGGCGGCCAGCGGCGAGGCGAAGCCGCCGCTCACGTCCAGGTCCCACGGGCTGCCGCGGAACAGGCCCTTGGCCGCGGCCGAGGTCGCCAGCAGGGCGCCGCAGCGCGCGGCCAGTGCCTCCAGGTCAGCGCGGGCCCCGGCCAGCCGCGCCCCGCGCCCGGCGATGAACACCGGCCGCCGGGCCGCCTCCAGCGCGCGGGCCAGCGCCTCGACCCCGGCCGGGGCGGGCGCCGCCGGCGGCGGCGGGACGACCGGCGGCAGCGGCGGCAGCGTGCACGCTCCGGCCTGCACGTCCAGCGGCAGCGCCAGCACCACGGTGCGCCGCCCGGTCACCGCGGTCCGGTAGGCCCGCACGGTCTCATCCACCGCGAACGCGGGGGAGTGCAGCCGCAACGGCACCGCGCCGACGGCGGCGGCCAGCCCGGCCACGTCGATGCGGAAGTTGGACCGGACGGCGGCGGAGGCCACGTCGGCGGCCAGCACGATCAGCGGCGTCCTGCTCTTGGCCGCCTCGGTGATCCCGGTCATCGCGTTGGTGAGCCCGGGTCCCTGGTGCACCGACACCAGGCCGGGCCGGCCGGTCAGCCGGGCCCAGGCGTCGGCCATCACCGCGGCCCCGCCCTCGTGCCGGGCCGCCACGAACCGGGTGCCGCGGGCGATCAGCGCGTTGGTGACCATGAAGTTGCCGCTGCCCACCACGCCGAACGCGGTGTCCGCGCCCAGCGCGGTCAGGGTCTCCGCGACCGCGTCAGTGACCTGCATCGGAAGGCCTCAGGAGCGCTCGACCAGGGCCACGGCCCGGCACGGGCTGCCGGATCCGCCGGTGATCGGCAGCGGGCCGGCGATCACCACGGCGCCGGTGGCCGGCAGCCGGGCCAGGTTCTGCAGCTGGGTCAGGCCGTACTTGCCCGCGCCGAGCAGCGAGGCGTGGCACGGGAACGGCGGGTCGAACGAGTGCGCCTTCCCGGCGTCGGTTCCGACCGTCTCCACGCCGAGGCCCAGCACCGGGGTCTCGCGCGCCAGCCATTGCGCGCACGGGACCGAGATTCCCGGGGTGTGCGGCCCCGCGGCGTCGGCGTTCAGGAAGGCCTCCTGGGAACCGGATCGCGCATCCCAGCCGGTCCGGTACAGCAGCCAGCCGCCCTCGGGCAGCGCCCCGTGGTCGGCCTCCCACTGCTTCACGTGCTCGATCTCGAGCAGGAAGTCCGGGTCGGCGGCGGCCTGCGCGCTGAAGTCGAGCACCACCGCGGGCGCGATCAGCCGGGTCACCGGCACCTGGGCGACGTCCTCGCCGCCCCGGCCGGTGACCCAGTGCACCGGCGCGTCGAAGTGGGTGCCGGTGTGCTCCCCGGTGGTGATGTCGTTCCAGTACCACGCGGGCCCGCGCTCGTCGTAGCGGCTGATCTCCTGCAGCGCGAACGACCGGGTGTTACCGAACGGCTCGGGCAGCCGGATCACCGGGGTCGACGATTCGAGCCGGGCGGTGAGGTCGATGACCTCGATCGTGTCGGCCCGGATGGCCGAGATGAGGGCGTCGAGCACGGGCATGGGTGCCTCCGGTCGGCTGCGGCGGGTCTGCCGCACTAGCCTGCCGCACCGGCCGGCCCGGCACCAGAGGCGGGGCGGCGGCGGCAAAGCCGGGGCGGCGGCGGCGGAGCGGCCGGGCCGGGATCTCGGGCCCGGCCGCTCCCGGCCTCGCGCAGAATGGGGGTATGACACGGCCCATTCCCCAGGCAAGGACCCTGGTAACCGAGGACGGCGTCGCGATCGACGCCGTCCACCTGGTCGGCGGCGACGACGCCGCGATCGTGCTGGCGCACGGGTTCACGCTGCACTGGCAGCACGGGTCGGTCTGGAAGGCGGCCAAGGCGCTCAACCGGAGCTGCGGGGTGATCACGTTCGACTTCCGCGGCCACGGCCGGTCCGGCGGGATGTCCACGCTGGGGGACCAGGAGATCATCGACGTCGACCTGGTGCTGCGGTACGCCAGGGAGCTGGGTTACCAGCGGGT
>Ga0335077_10012284_pt1 | contig 10707 bp, 13 predicted proteins | sample Lox_Sample_31_FD_207151 | JGI IMG/M metagenome (GOLD analysis project Ga0335077, IMG submission 207151) | Soil microbial communities from Loxahatchee National Wildlife Refuge, Florida, United States - Lox_Sample_3.1 | ecosystem: Environmental > Terrestrial > Soil > Wetlands | place: USA...
TCAGGCAGCGGGCGGCGCCCGTGACACGTTCTACGCTGTGTTGCCTATCGCTCTGGTTGTGGGCCTCACAATCATGGGCTGGCGCTTCGTGCGGCGTCTGAGCCGCTAGGCGCGTTGTTGCTTTGAAATTTCGAGCTTGGTCAACTTTGTCGGGTGATCGCGTGCAGCGGCTCACAGACAAAAAAACAGCACAGATTGGAGGTGAAAAAGATGAAAAAGATTCTCGCGGTTGTAGCGGCGTTGTCGGTGTTGGCGAGCGGCGCGTTTGCCGCAGCGCCGACGCTGGACTTTGCCGACGCGACCAATGTGGCAATGCAGGCAGCGGGCGGCGCCCGTGACACGTTCTACGCTGTGTTGCCTATCGCTCTGGTTGTGGGCCTCACAATCATGGGCTGGCGCTTCGTGCGGCGTCTGAGCCGCTAGGCGCGTTTCGCGTTTAGGGACTGCCTGAGCAGGGCGCAAGGGGTTCAGGCAGTCCCGATGCGACAAGACAAACTCGGAAAGGTTTACTTGTAAAATGACAAAACGAGAGTGGCAACTGGTCTTGGACGTTCTTCTCTGCAGCCTCTGCATTTTTTACATCGTTTGGGCTTGGGGTGACGATAAACTTCGTGAGGCCGAATTAAAGGCACGTTACCCTTTGCAAAAGTGGCAGTACGGAGGCCAACACAGTGAGAGCGAGCGCTGCTTTACAATCAAGATTTGACGCCTCGCAAAAAGAAAGAGCAAGGTAATCATGGAAGTCATAATTTTTACGTGCGGGATATGGTTTGGTTACACTATGCTCAAAGGAATCTTGGGCTGACATGGATCCGGTAAGCAACTACGTTTTTCAGGCAACAAACATGGTTTTTGTTTACGGCGAAATGACGCCGCCAGATGTTTTGCAAATCTATTTCATTTGGTGGGGGTGGGGAGTTGTAACAGGTGTGATCGTGTACGGGTTTCAGCGCGTTTGGGCTTTTGTGCGCAGCACGGTTGGAGATCGGTCAACATGAAAAAATTTCTCGCAGCCTTTCTTTTTGTGGCCTGCCCTGTAGCGGCAGTTCGGGCTGATTCAAACATTTGTTGGAGCGGTTTTGAGTTTTGCCCCAACTCGCAAGGCTACTGGCCCCCCTGCTTTGAAGCTGTGATGATGAAAAACATGAGTGCGGTTGTTGGCACTAATTATTTCGACCCGTTTGTGAATAGCACTTTCATTGATGCTGGCGGCGTTGCGCAATCTGTGCCAGCCAATTTGTCAGGCTGCCCCTGTTGTGTTGGGAGCAACGGACTTAATCAAACTCAGTTGAGGATTTCAACAAACAACAACAACGCTTCTTTTGGGACGCAAACCAATTACGTCAACGATTTCATTGTGAATATCACGACAAACGGCAGTTGGAACGGTAACGTATCGGGTTTGGAAACTACCGCTTGCGTCACTATAAATCCTTTCGTTCAAAAGACAGCAGTTGTGGGTTTTATGGGAACGACTTCTCTCACAGAGTTTGCGACGGCAGCACAAAGGGCGCAAGACCAGCAGGAGCGCGTTGATGATCAAGCCTACGTTGGGAGAGTAGCACAAGATGCGGGACTTGGAACAAGCAACGAAGATTTTAACACTACTCGCCCCCTGACTTCTGAAGCCTCCACGTTCTCGAACATTTTCTATTACCCCTACGGCAACGGGGGCAACGTCAGCAACATAGAGCAAGCGTTAAACTTGTCCTTTGGAACTAATGCTTCAGGCGAAGCGGGTTACTATTACGTAGGAGTGACCAATGCCGCACAAGGCGCGAGCGACAAGGCTGCTGAAGTGGCGGCGGCGGCTGGTCAGGCGTATGAGGACGTTCTCGACCCTAACGCAGAGGCTCCGCGTGACCCGAATTTAGTTGTAGATTTTACTCACACGCGCCTGTTATTTGGAATGGTAGGGATTCCGGTAAAATTTGACTGCGACCCGTTGCGGTATCGGTTCGGGAGATTGTTGATCGAGGTCTTTTATCTTTTGGGAACTTGGGCGATTTTCTTTTGGGGGGTAGAGCGAAAATATCAAACCTTTGTGGAATGGTTTACCCTTTGGAAGTTGGGAAGGATTGAGTCGAACACGGTTTTTGCGGGCGACTGGAAAACCAACTTAGCTAAAGGCATGAAGCGCATTTTGGTTGCGGGTTGGGTTGCGATAATGGGAATGACGGTTCTCTCACTGTTAAGCGCCTGTTTCAGTACGTGGTCAGTTTTGGCGGGAGCTTGGCCCCTGTTGTCCTCCCCTTTGAAGCATATCGCAATTTCCGAAGGCGGAAACAATGCCTCTTTTGGAGGCCAAGTTGCGCCGTGGTTGCCTAAAATCACTGACTTGATTCAGTCTTTCATTTCTTTGGTTTACTTGGCTACACCCGTTAGAACGGCGCTCATTACTTTTGGCGAAGTGTTTGCTTTCCGTGCAAAATGCGCAACTCTTGTGGCGGGTTTGGGAATGAGTTTTGTAAGGAGAGTTTTCCGCTAATGTTTAACTGGGTTCTAGGCCCGCCCGGCAACGGCAAATCGCTTTTTCTGATGAAGCAAATGGAGTGGGAACTTGCACATTCCAAGCGCAACATTGCAACAAATCTTTCCGTGAAGATGGCAGAGCTACAAGCTTACATGAATCGCACTTACCCCGAAGCGTTGGTTGACGTTTGGCAGCGCGTGCGGCTTCTCGATCAGAATGAAGCCTACTTTTTTTGGCGGTATCGCGGTTACAACAAAGAAGGCGCTGACATAGTTTGGCAACCTGAAACCTTCAGTGAAGTTGTCAACGGAATGTCGGTGACAAAAATCAAGTGGCCCGAAGCGCTGGCTGACGACCCCGGCGTTGTGGCACTCATTGACGAAATGCAGGAGATTTATGACCAGACGACATGGGCGAGTATTGCGAAAGAGGGGCGTTCGGCACTTTCACAGCACCGAAAATTCAGGATGGACGCTTGGCTCGCTTCCCCATATCTCGATCAAGTTGCAAAACCTTTCCGCGAAATTGCGCAAGCCTACTATTACACGCGCAATTCAGGTTATGAGCGAGTCGGCTACGGTAAGCTGACCTTCAAGTATGCGACTCGCTTTTTCTACAATGTTTTCAGGCATCCCATGCGCTCAGACAACGACAAGCCCTATTGCGGCGGGCAGTATTCCCTCGACGTTGAAGGCATTGCGAAATGTTACAACACAGCGGCGGGGGTTGGCGTTGAAAACCGCATAGCAGATCAGGGGTTGGAGCGCAAAGGGTTGGCAGCGTGGCTGAAGTGGCCCGCGCTGGCTGCTGGCGCGTTGCTGCTGATGGTTGCTATTCGTGTTGGCGTCTGGGGAATCCCGAAGGGGTTGCGGAGCATGGCGAGTTTTGGAACCCGCAACATTGTCGGGACAAGCCAGCAAAAAAAGCCCAGCCCCGCGCCGCCCGTTGCGGTTGCAACCCCTCCTCCTTTTTTACGTCGCCCGCAACTTCCGGCAATATCTTCGGCAACTCGGCAACCTGAGCGGGTTGCGGTTTTCGTGCGGTGGGTTTCACAGATCGGCGGCAACATACGCTTCGGTCTGTCGGATGGCCGCACCTTGATCAACCCTGCTGCGGTTTGGGATGGTAACAACTTGCAGTTACCAACGGGTGAACGCTTCGCTTACCAGCCCGTTATTCAGCCTTCACAGCCTTCAGAGCTTTCCAGACCGTTCAGGCCGCTGGGGGTGATACAATGACCCGGAAAACTCTTTTGATCGCGCTGCTGGCCGTTTTAGCTTGGCAGGAATCGGTTTTAGCGGCGTCTCAGGTGTTAGAATTTCGACAAACGCCTTTGCGCATTGTCTGCGACGAGTTTTCGCGCCTGTCGAAAAAGCCTGTGATCGTGCCGAACTCACTACCGGAAGCGTTTTTCGACTTGCCGCTATCGGCGGTGCAGGATGATGCTGAAGCGCGGGCCGTTATACAAGATATGTTACGGTCGAACGGTTTTTGCCTCAAGGAATCTGCGGCGTCGTGGACTATCAGCAGGGATTGCGTAACGCAGGCGGTTGAACGTCTTGCCGAAAAGCTGGTTGACGCTGACTACCAGCTTAAACACGCGCTCCCTGAGCAAGTGATTTCGCAACTCGACACTGGCGCAACCGTCAAGGTTGACGTGCGGCTGCACGCTTTGCGCTTCACTGGCACGGAAAGAGAAGTTGAACGGGCGTTGAAAGTGGCAATGATGGCCGACAAACCTTTGCGGCAAATTCAGCTTGAGGCGCTCATAACCGAGGTGACAATCAGCAGCAACGATCAAAGCGCCGTGAACTTGTTTCAACGTGTTTTAAAGACCTCGCAAGGCGCAATTTCGGCGGGCCAGCAAAGCGGGCCTTCACAGCCTGTAAACCTTTTCAGTCCCGCAGAGCTTTTGCCGACTGCGGCCTCTGTGTCGGGGGCGGGTAGTCTGTGGTTGACGTTCAAGCATATTAACCTAGACGTACTCGCCTCAGTTCTCAGCGGTGATAGTCACTTCAATATAGTTAGCAAGCCGATTGTGCGCGTGCTCGACGGTGCTCAGGCAGATTTAGTGATTGGGGAATCGCGGCCTTACGTTTCGAGTGCCTTGCAGCAAACCGTCAGCGGCTTCGCGTCTAACGGCACGGTTGTAGCAAGTCAGGTGACTTACATTGACACGGCGACAGAGCTTCACGTTTCGCCGCGTATTGCTGACGATGGGCGCGTGGATTTGAAGATTCAGCAGGCAGCAAACGAATTTGCTGGAAGCGTGAGCTTGCCTAGCGGCGATGTGCCGATTGTGGCAAAGCGCACGATCAACACAACTGTCAGCGCTCTGAGCGGCGAAACGATTGTGTTGGGCGGGCTGGTCAGGCATGAAGATTCTTTTACGTCAAGCGGGTTGCCAGTAGTGCGCAAGTTGCCAGTTGTCGGAAGGCTGTTTGATGAGCGAAACAAAAGCGGCGACTCCAGCGAGTTGCTGGTATTCATAAAATCAACGGTGATAGAATGAACGCAATGAAGGCCGTGAAGGCTGAACGCTGGCTGTTGTTTTGGTTTGCAATAGCTTGGGCGGCGATTTTGTTGGCGACATGGCGAGCGGAAGCCAAAGACTGTATTTGTCACCGTGTTGTTGCAAGGTGCGGAACCGACGACGCCTTTGACGAGGGTTCAAACTGTGTCATGTATGGCAGCAACTCGCCGCTAGTGACTCTGACTTTTGCGAGTTGGAATACAACTCAAACAGAGGTGACGGTTTTAGAGAATACAGCGAGTGGCGTATGGTCGGGTTATGCTGAAGGGTTTGACCCGGCTTATGTGGGGGTGTGGTGGTTTCCTACGGGATACTTTGACGGATACCTTGAAGAACCCGCAGGGTTTGAGGTGCATTTTGAAGAAACAAACGGCGTGACATACACCGTGGACATGGCTGCAACTAACTGTAAGGCGGGAACGGCCTTGAGGTATGTGGGGGCTAAAGGAACTTTCACGCTGACATGGAAGGCTCTGCAAGACAACAATCCTTGTCCGTGTCAGCCCGATCTGCGAAGTGATGAGAATGTGTGTACGCTCTTTCACGATAGCGGCATCTGGGTAACACTAATACACACGGGGGCTACGAATTACGCAGGGTACAGGATAGGATGCGAAGCGCCTAACCATTGGATTAGCTATCCTGTGGGTAACTTAGAGGCTATGATGCAACATACGGGCGGCATATACCAACTGAGGGCTGCCGTGTATGGGATTTGGACAACGGCTTGGCAAACAATTTTTTGCACGCAAAACTTTGCGGCTTGGATAGATGGTTACGGTGCTTGGCAATTAGAATGGAACGGAACTGGAGTAGATTGCTGTGCGCAATGCGCTACGGCACAACCCTTCTGCGTGGTAAAAATTGAAAACACAGGAACTTTTTGCATAGACGGCATTTGGACGAATACCTTTTACGGGTACAATGACACCGGAACGATAGACGGAACGAACCCGCTTTGTGAGTGGCAATGGACGGAAAGTTTCTTAAACGTGGACGGCGTAGCCTATCTTAAGGGGCAAAGCGGAAAGACAAACCATAGCGTTTTGCTGGCAGTTAATCAATACGGTTGCAGCGGTGACACCGGCAAAGTAATGACAAACAACGAGGCAGAACTGGAGTGTAACGGCACTTGGGGAGGTGGCGGGAGGCTAAAAGGGGTCGCGGTGTTTTACGGGATTGTGCATACAAATCCGCCCTATCAGTATTGGCCCGGCATTGCAACTAATAAGTACACCGTGTATTTTGGCGGGGCTTCTTAGTAGCGTGAAATCGCAGTCACAAAAACATTTGTCAAACCTCGAAACGTGATTGTGTCTGAGTACCAACAAAGCGCTGGCGTGCAGTTGCTTTTTAATTCCGCTCTTATGACGCCTTTGGGAGCTGGCCCGCTACCGTCAAGGTTGAAGAAGACAACGGCGGGAACTGAAGGCGGGAAAACTTTTCGGGCCTGAGCGCGTAGCTCTGCAAAGTCACCCTCAGCAATCAGCGCAGAAGTTGTGTTGAATTGCGTTCTGACTGAAGTGTCAAGCCCAACGGCGAGAAGATAGATAATTGACATGAGCGCCGTTGAAGTGATAAGCAGGGAAACCATAACTTCAATGAGCGTGAACGCCTTTGGCGGTTTTACTCTGTCTTTGATCGGCCTCGCGCCTGAGTTGTAAAGCAGGCACGCGCCCACGAGCAGCGAGCGGCGATAAAAGGTTTCACGAGGTTGCGCAGCGTGGCGCTTTTTGTGAGCCAGCCAACGGAATTGAGAGGGCGTCAACTCCACTAGCACGCAGCGCAACTTCAGGCGGCGCTTGCGCTGGTAGTGCCGCATTGCCGTTGTCGAAAGCGGAGGCATTAGAGCGGCCTTCCGTCCGAGATTGTAACCGCTAGGTGCGCTCTTTGCAAAAGCCAACGAAAGAGCGAGCGCCCAATGATGTTCCCATCTCGAAAAGCAAACCGAATTGAAAGCCGTGCGCCATTGTCAACAGACCAGTGAGAAGCGTACGGGTAATGATGTGCTGAGTGAGCGCGGCGAGTGTTAAAAGTTAACGTCATTGTCTTTTTCTCCTTTTACAAGTAAACCTTTGCCAGTTGGCGCGAACCTGCCCGAAGGGAGCTTTTCGCGTGTTTTGAGGTTGCATGGGCCGCACAAGAGACGCACGCGGCCTTGTAGAATCTCCCTAGATATGATCGTGATACGTTGCCAGCGTGACTTTTTCCTTGGAATCCAGTCTCGCCCGTAAGGGTGATCGAATTGCAACTTGTCAGGGTCAGACTCCGGGCAAAGAGCGCACTTCATGCCTAGCAGTTTTTTCAGGTGAAGCGCCCTTCTCTTTGCCCAAAGCGCTGACGGATTGCGAGTCACTTTATAACTTTACCTTCCGTGATTTCTTTCTCGTCAAACACCCGCGCCTCGCCGAACACCCATGCCTCGCCGGACACCAGCGCCTTGCCGGACACCAGCGCCTTGCCGGACACCAGCGCCTTGCCGGACACCCGCGCCTCGCCGAACACCCATGCCTCGCCGGACACCAGCGCCTCGCCGGACACCAGCGCCTTGCCGGACACCCATGCCTCGCCGGACACCAGCGCCTTGCCGGACACCAGCGCCTTGCCGGACACCCGCGCCTCGCCGAACACCCGCGCCTCGTCGCACACCCGCGCCCCGTCGAACACTCGCGCCCCGCCGAACACACACGCCTCGCCGAACACCCACGCCTCGCTTGAGGCGTCTAGGTTGCGTTCATGCTCAAGGAATCCGCCAAGTTCTTTGGTGTCAACTCGTCTAATCCGTTTGACGGTAACGCCACGCACAACTTTGGTTTCTGTCGTGAACTCGTATTTCATTTTACCTTGCTCCAGTCTGGGTTTGTTGTTGTGTCAGTTTCGGAATTTGCAAGGGCCACGTCGTAGGCTTCGGCAATCGCTTTGATTTTATCGCGCTGAAAGCTGTAAAAGTTTCCGTTGCTCCTGTGTGTGTAAGTGAAGCCTAGACGGGCGAGCGCAATCCCAACGCGCTGCGGCGTCAGGTGTTGCTTCTCCCATGAATCGGTTAGGACAACTTTGTCAACGAGCGCTTCTGCCGTGTACTCTGAGCCATCGTCAGCAACGGTATTCCAAAGCGCATAAAGCAAGGCCTGGTCGAGTTGCGGCAACGCTGGCTCTCTGGCTTGTTCAGCGTAAAAGTTTGCGACGGCTTCAATTTGCGCAAAAAGTTTTTTGCCACCGCACAGTTTGGCAAGGGTCAAGAGCGGAAGCCATAGCTGGTAGGTGCGGTTATTCAGCTTGCTCGTGAACGGGTTTGCCAGCGATGCAAGAATGTCTTTGAATCGCGAGAGGCAGAGGTAGTAAAGGGAATCGCGCAGGTTCAACACTTCGGGCGCGAGCGGGTCAAACCAGCGCTGCCCTTTTTCGTCGTGCGTGCGGCGAAGGTGTAAGCGAATACAGCGCGTGGCTGTTACACTGTCAACGCCCGTAATGCTCGCGAAAGTCTTTGGCGAATAGACCATAAAGGCTCGCAAGTTGTGCGCTTCGCCGTCGCAACGCATTACAATTCCGTCTTGCGTGTAGCCTGAGTTTATGATTTGCAGAAAAGCACCCCTCGCCTGCTTGCTCCAGTTTTCGCACTCGTCAAACAAGATCGTTGAACGTGCGGCTTCTATAAGTCTGAAAGTTGCGGCCTCGGTTGGGTCAACGATCAAGTGGCCCGCGTGACTGAGCGCACAGAGGATGCCTTGCAGCTTAGACTTGCCAGAGCCACGAGGCGCACACAATTCAAGGTAGGGGTAGGCACGAAAGAGCGGGTGGAAGTAAGTGCCGACAGTCCAGAGCGCCAAGAGTGAGGCGTATTCATCCTCCATGTCGTCTGGAAAAGTCATTTGCTCCAAGAGTACAGCCTTCAGAGCTTGCACAACTGTCATTCCATCGGGCGGGCGTTTGTGTTTGCAAAAATCTTCTATGCCTTCCAACGACCAGCGCTCTAGTGAGGGAGAGCAAATGGGCTTGCCAGTAAGCAAGCGAGTTTCAGTTGCCAGCTTTACAGACAAGCCGCTATCACAGGAAACGTATTCGCGCTCGCTCGTGACAAGCGCAGGCTGATAGGCTAGACCGTCAGACGTTGCAGACTGAATGGACACCGTGACTGCGGCAAAGTCTTTCTCAAAGTGTAAGCCGGGCCTGATCGGGTGACGAGTCATAACGCCAACAGCTTTCGACAGGCAGGGCAAAAGTGCCTGCCGTCAGAAGTTTCAAGAGCACCCCACTCTGCAAGGCGCAAGCCGATGTTGCGCGAATCGCCGCCCCCAAGGAGGCCCGTATAAATAAGAAGCGCCTTGCAGTTGTCGCAACGCACTTGAGGGGATGAACTTTCTTTTTTGGAGATCACTCTGAACACTCTGAAGGTTGTGAAGGTTTGTTTTGCATTGGTGTTTTACGTTGGGCGCTGGCCTTGAATTTATACGTCGCCAGCGCCCCGGCGTACTACGCCACCGCAACGACAAACACGCCCGGCCTGCCGATGTTGGTCGCTCGAATGACAACCGTAATCAGCTTGCCCACATAGGCGTCAGTTTCCTCGCCCAACTTCTCAGCGAGGAATTTCAAGCTGGTAGTGTTGAGCGCCAGCTTTTTCCGCTGGCCTTCCAACGTCAAGCACACCTTGCGCTTGGGTGGGTTGCCAACTTGTTCGATTGTTGCGGCAGTCACCTTGAACTGCTGGCCTTCTTTCACTTCGCCAGCGGTCAAGAAGGTGCCTAACATATCGCCAATCTTCATGGCTTCTACCTCCTGCGCGTTTGTTGGTTGCCACTCACGGCACGCGCAAGCCGTGAGAAGTGTTCTTAAAGCCTGAATTGTCGTGGACGTTACAAGGCCTTCAGGAGTGGAACGCAACACCCGCCAGCCAAGCAACACGGCAAAGTTATATTTCATCATATCGCCAAAGAATCCGACAGCTTGAACGTGCCTGCCTCTGACGTAAGCGCCGCCTTCCACTTCCAGCGCAACTTTCTGATCGGGCCAAGCGTAGTCAAACCTCCACTTGCGAGGCGGCGCAAAAAGGTACTCTGTAAGAGGGAGCGTGCAGCCAACGGCATGCAGACCTTCGTAAAAGCATTCTTGCTGTGGCGTACTTGGATTCATAGGCCGGCGCGACGGTAAAGAAAAGCGTTTACGCGACAGAGCGCAGACCATAACTCAGTCTGATTGATCGAGTTTACCATGAGGGCCGCGCAAGCGACGCGGTGCGCGGCGTCGTACAGATCGGACTTCTTGCCACTGCGCAGAGCGGGCGCGACGGAAAGAAAGAAAAGCGTGTAAAGGCCCGCTGAGGAAAAAGCGGCGTTGAGCTTCATAGACTGAAACCTCCAAAGGTAAGCCAGCAAGCGGCGCTGTGTGCAAGACAGTTGCCGACGTTGTGGGGAACACAAGGAAGGCGGCTCGCTCGCTGGCTTGAAGTTGGTTTCCTGTCTTGCACGCTCATAACGTAAATCAAGCTGTTTTACTTGTAAACCAAAAAAGCTGTTTTGGTAAAAATAAAGCCGCAACAATCTGATCGCGTGCGGCTTAATTGGCACGCCTTACGCTTAAGACAATATGACACAAAGTAACTAGCGTGCCATGCAAGAAGCGTGCCAATGTCATTTTGTCAGTATTGCATGTCGTGACAAAGTTGTCATGACAACTTGTTCATGACACTCTTGTCACATTTATT
>Ga0335077_10012285_pt1 | contig 10707 bp, 11 predicted proteins | sample Lox_Sample_31_FD_207151 | JGI IMG/M metagenome (GOLD analysis project Ga0335077, IMG submission 207151) | Soil microbial communities from Loxahatchee National Wildlife Refuge, Florida, United States - Lox_Sample_3.1 | ecosystem: Environmental > Terrestrial > Soil > Wetlands | place: USA...
CCAAATCCCCCTCGCGCTGCGCCGCATCATCACGATGATCCCCGCGCTCACCGTCCTCGCCATCGGGCTCAACCCCACCAACGTGCTCGTCCTCAGCCAGGTCGTGCTCTCCTTCGGCATCCCCCTCGCGCTCGTGCCGCTGGTGATCCTCACCGGCCGCCGCGCCATCATGGGCACCCACGCCAACGGCCGCACCCTCCAAATCTCCGCCTGGACTATCGCCATCGCGATCAGCCTCATGAACATCTTCCTGATCTACCAACAGTTCTTCATGAGCTGAAGGCCTCGCGCAACGAAGCGCGTCGCTCGCCACCGTCGATATACAGCCCCACCCCGCCGCGGTCACTCGGAAGTCAGTTCCCTCAGCGCCACCGATGACATCGCACATACACGTGCGAACGCGAAAACAGGGCCCAGACCCGAGAGCGGTTGCGCACCCCGTATTCGCCAATCTCGAGAGCGCCGCGTCGTCGCCCATCGGCCCGCGGCGACGGATCGGCCCGGAGTTGCGCTTTGGCATGATCTCGGGTGCGACGCCGGCGCCGACCTCCGGCCACGATCATGCTTGCCGACCGCGTGACTCGTGCCGGGCAGCAAGCGCCCCGCGCTGTCGCTGTGTCATCGAGCAGGCACCAGCCGGTCACCAATCCGACGCGCTAATCAAGTTCGAGCACCGCGCCAGCGCCCAGGTTTCCACGCGCTCTCAGTGCTCGTAGGTACCGATTACGCGCGCCTGCTCGATCACGTGATCCTCGATCCGCTCGAGCAGCGCCCGCCGGTCGAGACCCGGCTCGAGGTCCGGGTCGTCGTCGAGGGCGTAGACCCAGAAGTAGTAGTGGTGCACGCCGTGTCCCGGCGGAGGGGCCGGTCCGTTGTATCCGGCGTTACCCAGCGAGTTGGTTCCCGCGACGACCTCGCCCGTGCCCTCGGACACGCCGTCGGCGTCGCCCGGGATTCCGTACGCCACCCAGTGCGTGAAGCCGTCCACCAGCGGCGCATCGGGATCGTGGGCCACGATCGCAAACGCCTTGGTGCCGTCGGGCACCCCTGTCCACTCGAGCGCGGGCGAGACGTCTTCGCCATCACCCGTGTGGCGCTCGGGAATCGGGCCGTGTCCCTTGAAGGCGGGAGACTCTATTTGGAGGTCTGCGACATTGAGCTCTTGTGCCATACCCGAGCCGTACCCACGCGACCCGGGCCCGAACCACCTGGCGTCACGTTAGCCCCAACGACCCCGATGAACCGAGGCGGAATGCCAGCCCGAGCGTTTCATTCCAACCATGGCCAAGGTTAGGTGGTCCCACCGGCGGTCAGGTCGGTGAACACGAAGCCGTCGCGCTCGACGGTCTCGCCGACCTGGATATCGATCGGGTCGCCGATCACCGGCCCGGCGTAGACGAACGTGTGGAACTCTCCATTCTCGCCACACGGGTCGACGTCGCGAGGGAGATCCGCGAGCAATGAGTCGTCGAACTTGCGTCCCGCGAACGACCGATCGAGCTTGGCGGGATCGAGGCAAACGATGATGGCTTCGAAGCCGGCGGCGATGAACTCGTGGGCGAGCCTGGTCGTGTCCCGGTGCCAGAGCGGAAAGCATCCGGTCTTGCCCAGCGTGGCCAGGCGGTCCTCGCGGTAGCTGCGGATGTCTTCGAGGAACAGATCGCCGAACGCCACCGCGTCGACCCTCCGGAGCGGCTCGGTGGCAAGCGCCTCGGTCATGCGCTGCTCGTATGCGTCGTTTGTGCAGCCGGCCGGAATCTCGATCTCGACGAGCGGCACGCCGACGGCGCCGGCCTGACGCGCCACCAGGGACCGGCGGACGCCATGCATCGAGACCCGGTCGTATGCGTCCGTGACCGTCGTGATCAGCGCCCGAGGAGCGATGCCGTGCTCACGGCCGAGGACCCACAGGGCGAGCGCCGAGTCCTTGCCGCCGCTCCACGACAGCGCGAGCGCGCTTGTCATGGAAGCCGCCGAACGGGCATGAGGCGGGCATCCTAGCTCGAGACGTCAGCCCAGGTTTACGGGCGGACCCGAGTTTGCGGGGTTGAGACCCCGCCGGGGTTGATTTCCAACGGTCAGGACACGGAGGCCCGAGGGGCCGGTTACGATTTTCTGCGAAGTCGGTTGCAGGCCGCGGGCCACCCTCTGGGGAGCGCCGGCAGGTGAGACAGATCAGGGGATTTCTCCGACGGCCTCATGCGTGGGGCACGTCGTTGAGGCCGTCACGCCAAGCCGGAGGTCGTTCTTGCTTCGCACATCTGCGAACGAAGTCTCAGCGGTAACTTCATACGGTCGTGAACAGTGGGGAACAGCCAGACGCTCAGGCCACAGCTCGAGAGCTGATCGAAGCCGCCGTCGAGGAGCTAACCGGCCGCCGGGTGCTCACCTACCACAGCCAGGTCGTGTTCGATCCGCCCCGGACGTTCGAGATCTTCGTGCTCGAGCCGCACCCGGGATAGCGACTAGTTTGCGGGGTGACCGCCGATGAGGCGGGATGGAACCGTGGAGCGCCCGCCGAGCGTTCCAAGCGCACCGAGCCCGCTGCTCGACATCTCGAACTCGATGGTGCGTCTCTACAAGGAGGCGTTCGGGCGCGGTCCGACTAAGGCGCGCGCGCACTTCTCCGGACCTGACACGCTGACCGTCCTGCTGGAGAACACGCTGACGGTCGCCGAGCGCCACCTCGTCGCGATGGGAGAGCACGAGCGCGTGCGCGCGCATCGCTTGTTCCTCCAACAGACGTTCGAGGACCTCAAGCGCGCCGAGGTGGAGCGGATCCTGTGGCGACGCACGATCGCCTCGATCTGCGGCATCGACCCGAGTCACGACGTCGCCGCCGAGGTCTTCATGCTCGCACCGGCCGTCGAGCTGTCTAAAGATGGCTTTGGTCACGTTCCGCCGAGGAGCGCGCCACCCACGCCCTGACGGGCGTCACACACTTCCCTCAGGTGCGGGCGAGCCGCCGTCCCAACACGACCACCGTTGCGAGCGGCACGAGCTGGAGCACCGGCACCAGCACCCGCGCCTCGAGGATCAGCCCTGTCGCCGCCGCGGCGCCGAGGAATGCCATCACCAGGATCCCGATGCTGCGCGCGTGCTCGTCCGCCCAACGGCGGGACACGAGCGCTTCGAGCAAGCCCGTGTACGTGCTCGTCAAGTATGTCGTCGACAGCTGGCCGATGCGACGCACGGCCGTGCTCTGCATGCCCATCGCCAGCGCGGCGAGCGCCAGCAGCAACGTCTGGGTGGTCTGCCCCGGCCGTCCGTTGGTGACCTCCCACCCGACCGCGAACACCACCAGGCAGGCGAGGTCTCCGGTAAGCGCGATCGTCGTCCCCTGTGGCCAATCGGAATCGTCGTCGGGCGTCCCCCGGCGGGGAGCGGCAATCATGACGCCGACGGCGTACCCCGCGAGCGCAACGCCCGACAACAGGGCAACCCGGCCGTCGCGCGCCGCGCCGCCCACCCCCAAGAGGACGAGGTTCCCGGTGATCACGCTGGCGAACGTGTGCCCGAGCCGCTCGAACGCGGTCGCGTCGGTGGCTCCGGTGGTCACGGCGAGCAGGACGAGCAGAGCGTCCCGGGACCTCAGCCACGCGTGATAGCTGCCTGCTGCAACTCGCATAGTCGGGCGCAACTTCTACCCGACGCGCGCCCGGTTTACCTGGCGCGCGCCGCGGTATGTCAGATCAAACGAGAGGAGCCCCTATGACCCCCAAGGATCTCGATGAACAGCTGACCAAGTACCTGACCGACATCCACTCGATCGAGGCGCAGGCGCTCGCCCAGATGCGTACCGCGCCCAAGCTCGCCGGGGACGGTCAGATCGCCCAGGCGTTCTCTGACCATCTCGACGAGACCGCCCAGCACGGGCGACTGATCAGCCAGCGGCTCGAGGCCCGCGGCGCGAAGCGCGCGACGATCAAGGACCTCGCCGGCACTCTGACCGGGAAGGGATTCGGAGCGTTCGCGGCTGCGCAGCCCGACACACCCGGAAAGCTCGTCGTCCACGCGTTCTCCTACGAGCACATGGAGGAGGCCGCGTACGACCTGCTCGGCAAGGTGGCCGAGCGCGCCGGCGACCTCGACACCGTCGCCGTCGCGCGCCAGATCGAGCTTCAGGAGCGCATGATGGGCGACCGGCTGGGCGGGCTGTTCGACCGCGCCGTCGACGCCTCGCTGCGCGACCTCGGGCCCGACGATATGGGCAAGCAGCTCGACAAATACCTCGCCGATGTTCACGCGATCGAAGGCCAGTCGCTGGCCCTGCTCGACAAAGGCACCAAGCTCGCGGGCTCCAGCGAGCTCGAAGCCGCCTACGCCGAGCACCACGCGCAGACCGAGGAGCAGCGCCGGCTCGTCGCGGCACGCCTCGAGCACCGCGGTAGCGCGCCGTCGAGGCTCAAGGACGCGGCGCTCCGGCTCGGCGCCCTCAACTGGGGCGCGTTCTTCGCCGCGCAGCCCGACACGCCAGCCAAACTGGTCGCCTTCGCCTACGCCGTCGAGCACCTCGAGGTCGCTGCCTACGAGACGCTGTGGCGCGTGGCGGCGCGCGCCGGCGATCAGGAGACGGTGCAGATGGCGGAGCGGATCCTCGAGCAAGAGCGCACGGCGGCCGAGCGGATCCGGTCGCTGTTCGACCAGGCGCTCGACGCGGCTCTCGATGCCGCAGGGCATCGCGGCGCGCTGATCGGGGCGGGTCATGCGCCGTGCTGCCAGCTCGCGCCGAGTGTGCGTCCGTCGACCTCGACGGGCCGGGCGTCGAGCAGGATCCACGCGAACCGGCACGGCACGGTTCCCCGGTTGTGCCAAAGGTGGTTCGTTCCTCGCTGAACGACGACGTCGCCGGCTCGCACGGTGACGGTCTCGCCGCTGTCGAGCTCCATCTCGCATTCGCCCTCGAGGCAGATCCCGTAGTCGAGGCTCTCGGTGCGGTGCATGGGCGAGCGGGTGCCCGGCTGGAGCACACCGATCCGGAGCACGGAGCCGGCGCCAGACCCGATGATCGTGGTCGTGCTGCCGGCGCGTTGACGGGCCGCGGCATCATCGCCCAGATCGACCGGCATCTCGTGCGTGGCCCACAGCTGGAAGAACGTCGCGCTGGTGCGCTCCGCATCCTCCGCGAGCCCGGTGCCCGCCACGTGCTCGTCGGCGGCGATCACGGCCTCGCCGGCGTCGTTGTGGCCGGTAACGATCCGCCTGACGTGCGGCTCCGGGTTCATCGGCGGAGTGCGTCCGACAGGGACTTGGCGACGCCGCCGCTCGAGAGACCGCCGTCGATCGGAATGTCGGCGCCGGTGAGGAACGCGCACTCATCTGACATCAGGAACACCATGAGCGCCGCCACCTCCTCGGCCGATCCGACCCGCCCGAGTGGCGTCAGCGCCTCGTTCGCGCCCTTGAACGCCGGGGGCGCGGTCGCCGTCATCGGCGTCTCGATGTAGCCGGGGTGAACGGCGTTGACGCGGATTCCGCGCGGGCCGAGCTCCGTCGCGGCCACCCGGGTCAGGCCGCGAATTCCCCACTTGCTCGCGGTGTAGGCAGCGGTGTAGTGGCCGGTGAGCCCGGCGACCGAGCCGACGTTGACGATCGACGCTCCCGCGCCCATCAGCGGCGAGAGCGCCTGGATGCCGAGCATCGGCCCGGTGAGATTGATCGCGAGGGCGCGGTTCCACTCCTCGAGCACGACGTCCCCGAGCCGCGCCCGGCTCGGTATGCCGGCGTTGTTGATCAGGCCGTCGACCCGGCCGAACTCGTCCAGGAGCCAGCCGGCGAGCGCCTCCCACTCCTCGGTCGAGGTGACGTCGAGGTGGCGGCGGTGGATGCGCTCCGGTTCCTCGCCGGCGAAGCTCTGGACGTCGGTGGCGACGATGAACCCCCCCTCGTCACGGAGTGCGACCGCCTCGGCGGCGCCCTGACCCCCGGCGGCGCCGGTGACGACGATCACGCGGTCCTGGATCCGGCCGCTCATCGGTGTGTAGGACTCGTTGACAGCATTAGCGTGCCTCGGTACGTTATCCGAATCAGTATTCGGAATCGGAGAAATTTTCGAGGGTGAGGTCTAGGGGATGAAGGTTCTTGTCGTCGGTGGCGGCATCGGCGGGCTTTCCACCACGCTGGCACTCCGGCGCCAGGGCTTCGAGGTCGACGTCGTCGAGCGCGATCCGGGGTGGGGCGTCTACGGGGTCGGGATCATCCAGCCGGGGAACGCCCTGCGCGCCCTCGACTTGCTGGGCCTCGCCGAGGCCTGCGTCGAGGCCGGCGCTCCAATCCGCGGTGACCGCACGTGGCTCGCGGACGGCGAGACGCCGATCGCGGCTCATGAGTGGCCGCCCCTGATCGACGGGCTCCCGCCTGGCAACGGCCTCACCCGGCCGAAGCTGCACGAGATCCTCACCTCGCGAACGCTGGAGTCGGGCGCGGACGTGCGCACTGGGGTGATGTTCACCGGAATCGACTCCTCGTCCGACGATCACGTGGACGTGGCCTTCACCGACGGAGAGCGGCGGCGCTACGACCTGGTGGTCGGCGCCGACGGCCTCTACTCGAAGGTCCGCGAGTTCCTGTTCGGCCCGGACGTCAAGCCACGGTTCACCGGTCAGGTGTGCTGGCGGTACAACCTGCCGCGGCACGAGGGCCTCGAGGAGATCTGGATGTGGTTTGGTCCGGATGGGAGCGCCGGGTTCGTGCCGCTCGGCCAGGACCTCATGTACATCCTCACGATCGAGACGCCAATCCCCGATTGGAGGGCGGCGATCGAACGGGACGGCGCGGCCGCCGTGTACCGGCAGCGCCTGGCTCCGTTCGCCGGTCCGGTGGCGGCGGTGCGCGACCAGATCGTCGACGACGAAGCGATCGTCGTGCGCCCGATCGAGAACATCATCGTGCCCGCGCCCTGGAATCGCGGACGGATCGTGCTCGTCGGCGACGCCGCCCACGGCGCGACCCCGCACTGCGGTCAGGGAGCGGCGCAGGCGATCGAGGACGGCATCGTGCTCGCCGAGGAACTGTCGAACGACGTCCCGGTGGATGCCGCGCTCGAGGCCTTCATGGCCCGCCGCTACGAGCGCTGCCGCGCGATCGTCGAGGGCTCCGAGAAAGTCGGGCAGTGGGAGCAGGACCACTCGCTGCCGATCGACCCCGATGCCACGCGTCATGCCGTTGTGATGACGGCCTCCGCCCCCATCTGAAAGGACTGTCATGCGGATCGGAAGAGTCGACCACGAGGGCCGCGCTCGCACGGCGGTGATCGCGCGTGACACGGTCATGGTTTTGGATAACGGCATCGGGGTGCTCGATGTGCTGAGCGTGGACCCCGTCGAGCGGGAGCGGGTCGCCGGCCGCGTGGAGGCCGAGGTGGCGCTCGACGAGGCCGCGCTGCTCGCCCCGGTGGAGCCGCCGACGATTCGCGACTTCTCGGTGTTCGAGCAGCACATCTCGGGCGTGATCAAGGACGCGAACCCGGACGCGACGGTTCCGCCCGTCTGGTACGAGTCGCCGTTCTGTTACTTCACCAACCCGAACGCGCTGACTGGGCCCGGCGAGGACATTCCGGTGCCGCCGGGTTGCCGGCGGCTCGACCTCGAGCTCGAGGTCGGGGCGGTGATCGGCCGCTCGGGCCGGGATCTAGCGCCCGGCGAGGCCGGCGAGTACATCGCCGGGTACACGATCTTCAACGACTGGTCCGCTCGCGATCTGCAGATGGCGGAGATGAAGCTCGGCCTCGGGATGTGCAAGGGCAAGGACTTCGCCAATACGCTCGGGCCATGGATCGTCACGGCCGACGAGCTCGAGGCGTTGGTCGACGGCGATCGGCTCGACCTTGAGCTGCGAGCCGAGATCAACGGGACCGCGCTCGGGACCGACACGCTCGCGAACATGGCCTGGAGCTTTGCCGAGCTCGTGTCCTACGCCTCGCGTGGGACGTGGGTCCGGCCCGGTGATGTGCTCGGCTCGGGAACGTGCGGGAATGGTTGCCTGCTCGAGCTCTGGGGGCGCCGCGGCCGGGACTTTCACCCGCCGCTCGGGCCCGGCGACGTCGTGTCGCTCCATGTCGAAGGGATCGGCACGCTGACCAACACGGTGATCGCCGGCGTCGAGCCGCATGACCTCCCCCCCGCGCGCTCGGGCCGGCGGGCCCCGCGGTCGGTGGCAGGATGACGAGCGTCCGCCCGCCCAAGCAGCGCCGCAGCCGTGAGTCCTACGAGCGCGTGCTCGATGCCGCCCACGCGCTGCTCGAGGAGAACGGGTTCGAGGGGCTCACGGTGCAGGAGGTGGCCGCGCGCTCGGGCGTCTCGGTGGGCGCGATCTACGAGCGGTTCGGCAACAAGGAGACGCTGCTGCGCGCGGTGCACGCCCGGCTGATGGACACGATGCTCGAGGCTGACGAACGTGCCGGTGATCCGACGGCTGGCGCCGAGACCGCCGGGGAGGCGATTGCCGACGCCGTCGCGGCCATGGCACGAACCATGAATAACAACCGCAAGGCGCTGCGGGCCTTCATGCATCTCGGCGCGGTCGACGAGGTGATCTCCGCCCGCGGTTCCGAGGCGAGCATCGCCGTGAGCAAGCACTTCAAGCGCTCCCTCGCCCCGTACGCCACCGAATTCGGACACGCCGATCCGGACGTCGCACTCGACGTCGCGTTCAGGATTGTCTATTCAACCCTCGCTCGCCAGGTGATGTACGGCCCAGTGTTCGAGTCCGATCGCCGGATCAGTTGGAAGCGTCTGGTCGACGAGCTCGGTACCGCGTGCGCCGCGTACCTCCTGAACTGACACACCCCACCTAGGAGAAGAAATGTCCCTGCCACTGTTGTCGCAACTCGCCCACGTCGAACTGACGACTCCGAAGCCGCAGGAATCGCTCGATTTCTGGACGCAGATCGTGGGACTCGAGGAGACCGCGCGCGACGGCCAGTCGGTGTACCTGCGCGCCTGGGGGGACCGCTTCCACCACACCCTCCAGCTGACCGAGGGACCGCAGGTGGGACTCGGGCACGTGGGGTGGCGCGCGGCAGGCCCGGATGAGCTCGAAACCGCGGTCGAGCGGCTATCGGCGGCCGGCGCTGGCGAAGCATGGGTCGAGAACTCCGTCGGTCATGGGCGCGCGTTCCGCTACCGAGCCCCGGGCGGTCACCTCCACGAGGTGTTCTGGGAGGTCGAGCGGTATTCGCCGCCCCCGGGCATGGAGTCGCCGTTCCCGAACCGGCCGCAGCGCTACGTCCCGCGCGGTATCGCGGCGCGGTGCATTGACCACGTGACGATCACGGCCGCCGACCCCCGCGGTGACGCCGAGTGGTATCGCGACACGCTCGGTCACCGGTTCATGGAGTACACGGTGATCCCCGACCGGCCCGACTTCCCAGTCTTCTGCATGACCACCGTGTGCGAGCGCTCGCACGACCTCGGGATCGTCTGGGACCCGACGCCGGTGCCGGGCCGGATCAACCACTTCGCTTACTTCGTCGACTCGCGCGAGGAGCTGCTCCGCGCCGCCGACGTGTTCCTCAACCAGGACGTGGCGATCGAGTTCGGGCCCGGCCGCCACGGAATGGGCGAGCAGGACTACCTGTACGTCCGCGACCCGGCCGGGATGCGGGTGGAGATCAACGCTGGCGGCTACCGCAACTACGAGCCCGACTGGGAGCCGGTCCGGTTCGAGCCGCAGCAGGGGTCGAACGTCTTCTACAAGAACCTGTCGATGCCGCCCTCGATGTTCGAGTCGTTCCCGATCGTGCAGGCGCCGCCCGAGGACGAACGGAGCGCGCAGGAAAAGACCGGCCTGTTCGTCTGAGCGATGGGCTCCGAGACGCTGGACGCCGGCAAGGCGTGGCTGCTCGCGCGGCTCGACCGTGGCGCCCACCCACTAGACGGCCTCGACCCTGACGCGGCGCGCCGCACGATCTACGGCCTGGAGGGACTCGATCCTGAGCCGTGGACCGACGCGTGGGGTGGGCTCGCCGACGAGTTCGCGATGCGTGCAGAGGCGGCGACCGACGCAGCCGCGCAGCACGATCTCTGGATTCAGGCGTACCGGGCGGCCTTCTTGGGCCGGTATCCGGTGCCGAACCATCCTTTGAAAGCGCATGCGTACGGTCGTGCCCGAGAGTTTTTCCTGAAAGCCACGGCGCTGGAGGAGCCGCCGCTCGAGGTGGTCGAGCTTCCGTTCGAGGGGCAGAAGATCCGGTTCTACGCCACACGACCGGCGACCGGTGACCCGTGCCCTCCGGTTGCGATGGTCTGGGCCGGGATCGACACCTGGAAGGAGGAGATGCACGGGCGGCTCGGGGCGCTGTTTCGCTCGCGCGGATTCGCGGTGCTCCTCGTCGACATGCCCGGCGTCGGCGAATCGCCCGTGCTCGCGGTGGGCGACGCCGAGCGGCAGTGGACCCCGATCTTCGATTGGCTGTCCGGCCGCGATGACCTCGACGCCGGCCGGTGCGCCGCGATCGGCGGCTCATTCGGCGGCTACTGGGCGATGAAGCTGGCCTACACCCACCGCGACCGCCTCCGCTGCGCGGTCAACTGGGGCGGCGGCGTGCACATCACGTTCACGCCGGAATGGCAGGAGCGTTCCCGCAACGCCTCGTCCTATCTCATGGATCTGATGGCCGCGCGCGCCCGCATCTTCGGCGGCGAGACGTTCGAGGACTACGTCGCGCGCTGCCCCGAGCTCTCGCTGCTCGACCAGGGATTGCTCGAC
>Ga0335077_10012287_pt1 | contig 10707 bp, 9 predicted proteins | sample Lox_Sample_31_FD_207151 | JGI IMG/M metagenome (GOLD analysis project Ga0335077, IMG submission 207151) | Soil microbial communities from Loxahatchee National Wildlife Refuge, Florida, United States - Lox_Sample_3.1 | ecosystem: Environmental > Terrestrial > Soil > Wetlands | place: USA: Florida...
GGGAGCACCCGACCGGACGTTCAATCAGCCGTTCATGTTGGGATTGGCCATGCGTCCCCTGATTCGCTGGTACCTCATCTCTCACGATGAGCGCATCCCGGTAGTCATCAAGGCGCTGATCGACCGCCTCTGGGACAATTGGTATGACCAAAAGGCCCATCACTACCTCATGGATCCCGAGCCTTTTGGGGAGCGGTGCAATACCGATTGCCAGAAGTACACCTCGAGCGATCTGAATAACCTGGTTGCGCCCGCCTTCGCCTGGTATTGGAGACTTACCGGAGACGACACCTATCGCCAGCGTGGCGATGATCTATTTGCTCACGAATATGACGACAACCCACCCTGGAACGCTAAAGAATGGTCGCAGGGCTTCTACTGGAGTTGGGATTTCGTCGGTTGGCGGGATGGGAAAGAGGCGGCGTACTAGCCTCTACTTCACATCTTTCATCGCAAGCAGGGAACCGTAGTCGTGGCCGCTGTTATCGACGGCTCGCGCGATCACCGCGTTGAAGGCTTCCCGCAGCTCGGGATACTTCGCCACGATCGCCTTAATCACGGCCATGTTGTCCTGAAAGGCGACTGCGTTATTCGAAGCATCCGCGGTCTGGTAGCGCAGGCGCAGGTTCAGATCATTGCCGACGGGAACCGGCGCCAATTCCGAAACCTGAAACACTTTCCCGTTAGCCGATAGGCTCATCGGCGACGTGGCCGAAGGCAGATCGCTTGGGCGAGCTGATTGCATTTCTTCTGCAATGCGATCCAGTTGAGGGTTCCCCATGAAGTCCACCGGCGCCATCAAGTCCCACGCTGTCAGATAGTAGAACCATGCGTTATGTAGCTGGTTCTTTCCCTTGTACTGACGGGCCTGCGTTAAGTACCACTGGCCGTCGTGTCCGCCAACAGCGGTGAGGCGGGGATAATACCCAGCCAGCTTCCACGAGCCTCCCATGTCTTGCAGGATCATGGTCAGGGTGATGGGGTCTTTATCGCCCGTGACCTTCTGGATCACGACGGCGTATCGGCCAGCGGGAAGGCTGGGAATCGAAAAGACCACACGATCGGCGGAATTGTAGATGCCGCAGTAGAAGTCGGCTCGCTGCAATGTGCTCTTGCTTTGCGAGGCATCCAGCAGATAGGTGCCGGCAACACTGGGCTGGCCTTCGGCCAAGAACTTCTTGTTATCGACCACCGCTTGCTCGATCGCGCCAAAATTGCCCGCCAGTGCGGGGATGGCGTTCGTTTTCAGCCCCGCGACATCGCCTTGGGCCGACATGCTGAAGTAGCGCTGGGCGGCACTGTCGATGGCTGATTTCGCGGCCGCGTCCAGATCAGGGCCGGAGCTGCACGTCTGGCTGATCGCGATGCCGCATCCCAGTGCAACGGTCAGAAATGTGCTAACAACATGGATTGAATAACGGCGGATCGTGGGGAACGTGGCGTTCATGGCAATATCCTGAAGATGGCAACACGAGCGGTTTCAAAGTTCCTGTTTCTAGGATGCAAGTACGGGCCGCTCCGATGTTTTGCCGGCTCTCGGGCACGCGTATCCGCTCATTGGCTGCCCTCGCGGTAGAATAACGGTACAAACGTCGACTGAGCTGTTGCGTCCAACTCTTATGTTACGCCTCGCCCGAACACGCGCACTTGTGACCTACGCAGGCTGTCTCTTGCTGTCCGGCACGATGCTGGCCCAAACCGCGGCAGTGCCGAGTGTAAGTAGCGCGAGCGGTCCGGCTGCACAGGCGCCAAGTTCGGCGCAGCATCATTCCGCGAGGCGCAGCAAGAGTAAGACGCCCGAGCCTCAGGTTGTGCAGCCACCACCTCCGCCGCGAACGCCGGAGCAGATGGCGCCGGTTGCGCCGCAGGTTTCGTATCAGGGCGGGCAACTGACCATCCAGTCGCAGAACGCGACGCTGGCGCAAGTGCTGCGGTCAGTGCAGGCGAAGACGGGCGGATCGTTTGACATCCCGGGCAGCGCCAACAGCGATCGCGTTGTCGCACAGCTCGGGCCGGGACAGCCGCGCGACGTTTTGGCCAAGCTCCTGGACGGATCGAAATTCAACTACATCATCCTAGGCTCCCCGACGCAGCCCGGTGCGGTGCAGAAGCTGATTCTCACGCCTCGGCAGAACATGCCAAGCAACACTGCGCAGAATCGGCAGATGCAGCAGCAGCAGCCGCAAGAACCGCAGGCGGAGGAAGAATACACGCCTCCTGAACCGGTGGAAGACAATTCGGCGAACGAGAACCAGCCTCCACCCGGAGCCTACCGGCCGCCGGGCTCGTATGCGCCCAACCCGAATGCGGAGTTCCCGCCGCAGACGCCCCCCACCGGGGATAACAACGGACAGCCGCAGCAGGGCGTGAAGACTCCGGAACAACTGTTGCAGGAGCTGCAGCGCATGCAGCAGCAGCAACAGCAATATCAGCAGCAGCTGAACCCGGCGAACCAGAACCCGCAGCCCCAGCCACAATAGTCGGAGGCCTGCCCATTCGTCGATGTTGCGACGTAGCTATAGGGTTCGGCTAATGCGAACGACGGGCGTCAGGGCACGACCTTGGTTGTGCCGAACACGCAATCTTTGTTGCCTGTCATCCTGAGCGCAGCGAAGGACCTGCTGTTGTGCACCCTGCGATGAACGCCCCGGCGAAAAGCAGGTCCCTCGACGGCTGAAGCCGTCTCGGGATGACAGAGAAGTTGGGCGAAGGTACGGCACGCCTGAAGGCGTGCCCTTTCAAGGACGGACACAAGCCTGATGAGGCAAAGTCGGCACGACCGAGGTCGTGCCCTGACGCCCATTGTCTCTGAATCGAGCTTTTCAGCAGCCTGTGAAGACCGGTCTGAGGCGAAGCAATGTCTAACGGGAAGACGCACGACGTTCGCGGCTATCGTTGACGAGCTGTCGCAGCGACTCTTCATACGGCGGCTTGGCCACACCTCGTTCGGTGATGATGGCCGCAACATAGCGGTGAGGCGTCACGTCGAATGCCGGGTTCTCGACGCCGACTCCATCCGGCGCGATCTGCCTGCCTGCCATGTGCGTGACTTCCGTAGTGGCCCGCTGTTCAATGGGAATCTTGCTTCCGTCGGGAGTGGCGAGATCAACAGTTGACGTGGGAGCCGCCACATAGAAAGGAATGCCGTGTTCCTTCGCCAGGATCGCCACCGTGTAGGTTCCAATTTTATTCGCCACGTCGCCGTTGGCAGCAATGCGATCTGCGCCCACGACCACGGCATTGATCTTTCCTTGCCGCATCATCGCTCCCGCCATGTTGTCGGAGATGACCGTGGTTGGAATATGGTCTTTCATCAGCTCCCACGCTGTCAGACGTGAGCCTTGCAGGAACGGCCGCGTTTCATCGGCGAAGACATGCAGCTTCTTGCCTGATTCCACCGCCGCGCGAATGACTCCGAGCGCCGTGCCATAGCCAGCTGTGGCCAGCGCGCCGGCGTTGCAGTGCGTCAGGATGCCGCCGCTGGTCGGCAGCAAGACAGCGCCGTTTCGTCCCATGGCTTCGTTGGCGGCAATGTCTTCCACATGCATGCGCTGCGCTTCCGTGACCATCGCCCTCTTGATCTGCTCGACCGGAAGGCCGCGCAGCTCGGCAAACTTGTCCCTCATCCTCTGGATGCCCCAAAAGAGGTTGACTGCCGTCGGACGGGTGGCGCCGATAACGTCGCAAATGTGGCCGAGTTCGCGCGCCAGCTCGTCGACCGACTTGGCCTTCGATTCGCGGACCCCCAGCGCGACGCCCATTCCCGCAGTGACTCCGATGGCCGGGGCGCCGCGCACGATCATGGTCTTGATCGCGTTGGCGACTTCCTCGTACGTCTTGCAGGTGACGTAGACCTCTTCCGTTGGCAGCTTCGTTTGATCGAGGAAGCGCACGCCAGCGTCGGTCCATTCCAGCGTTTTGATTATGCTGTTCATGTTGGAGATCAGCTTGCCCGGTGAACCTCGCATCGAAATCCCGGCATGTTTGTGACTGCCGGGCGATCGCAGAGGTCGCACTTTGCGCTGACAGCAAAAATTGGGGGTGCGGGATTCTTGAGATGAGCAGCGCGAACGTCATTGGCCGTGAACAGCGACACGAACGGCGCCGGCGACGCGGCTTGCTCGACGTTCGGTCGTCCACCCGCTTCCTCGCGCTCCACCAGGCACATGACGCCGACGATCTCAAACCCGTATTCGCGCGCCGCCTCGATGGCCTGAACCGTCGAGGCTCCCGTCGTGCAGACATCGTCCACAATGACGACCCGCGCCTGCTTCTCGCGAAATCCCTCAATGCGCTGGCCCGTGCCGTGCGCCTTCTCCGCTTTGCGAACCAGGAAGCCATTCACCGGCTTTCCCTGTTGCGCGCTGATGACTGACGTCGCAACGACGATCGGGTCGGCTCCCATGGTCAGACCGCCAATCGCGTCGGCCTGCCAGCCGCGGCGATGAATCTCTTGCAGCACGGTCTCGCCCGTGAGCCGCGCCCCCTGCGCGTCCAGCGTCGTCAGCCGGCAGTCGATGTAGTAGTCGCTGGTGCCGCCGCTCGACAGTTTGAACTGGCCGAGGCGAAACGATTTCTCGGCCAACATCCCAAGCAGTTCGTCGCGCGCGGTGGCCATCAGATCTGAACGCTCTCCCTAATTAAGTTTCTCGAGATGGTGGAAGTGCTCGCTGCCCACCCACAGCAGCGCAAACAACGTGAAGTTATAACCCGAGTGGGTCAGCACCGAAGCCGCAACTGAGCCCGTGCGCTGGCGAATCGCCGTCAGCACAACGCCAACCACGAAGATGCTCAGGATGGGCGCCCAGGCGTAGGCAAGTTGCGCGCCGTGAATCGCAGCGAACGCCGCGGCCGTGAGAGCCAGGCCAATCACGATGCCGAATGCGCGGCGCAGCGTGGGGTAAAGCATTCCGCGAAAGAACAGCTCTTCCAAGATCGGCGCCACCGCGATCCCGAAAAACGCCATCAGGTACGCGCTGGTGACGTCGTTGAAGAACTTGTCCATGGGCAGCTGCTTGGGGATTGGTAGAAAATGCGCCAACCCCTCAACCGTAAATGCCAGCACAGCGCCGCCAAGATAGAACCACAGGCTCGATCCCCCGGGCCAGTTCCATTGGATCGTCTTCAGAAACGGCTGGCCGCTGCGCCGCCGAACGATGATCACCATCAGCGCGATGACCAGCGGGTAGCTGGCAATCTGCGACAAGATAACAATCAGCGGCTCTTGCGTGAGCGAATAGAGTGAGCCTCCGCGGTACGCAGGAAGCCAGTGGGCGACCGCAATGGCAACCAGGCTGCACAGCAGAATGGATGCGATCGCCGCTCCAGGGATGACCGCGACATCCCAGATGGTCCACGGCGGAAAGACAGGCTGAGCCGCCGGCGGCGGAAATTCAAACGCTGCAACCGCGGGCACGTCCGGCGCGGCAATCTCCGGATTGTTCACCGGAGGTTCCGGAGCTTCCTGCCACGGCAAACGATCACCTTCAGCCATTGACGCCTGCTTGTGGATCAACGGATCTCAAATACCTGGGCAGCAGACTCGCCAGCGCCTGCCCGGTGTATGACTTCTTCACCCGAGCGACCTGCTCCGGCGTTCCTTGCGCGACAATGCGGCCGCCATCCTCGCCGCCTTCGGGCCCAAGATCGAGGATCCAGTCGGCATTTCGGATGACGTCCATATTGTGCTCAATGATGATGATGCTGTTGCCCAGGTCGGTTAGACGATGCAGCACTTCCAGCAGCTTGCTGACATCGTCGAAGTGCAGTCCCGTGGTGGGTTCATCCAGCAGGTACAGCGTCTTGCCGGTTTGCCGCTTGCTCAGCTCGCGTGCCAGTTTGATGCGCTGCGCCTCGCCTCCCGACAGCGTCACCGCCGACTGGCCAAGATGAATATATCCTAGCCCGACATCCACCAGCGTCTGGAGCTTCTGCTTGATCTGCGGGAAGTTCTCCAGCAGCGGAAGGGCGTCCGCGACCGGCATCTCCAGCAGGTCGGCAATCGAGTATCCCTTGTACCGGACCGCGAGCGTCTCGTGGTTGTAGCGCCTGCCGCCGCACACCTCACATAAGACGTAAACGTCGGGCAGGAAGTTCATCTCGATGCGGCGCTCGCCTTCACCCTGGCAAGCCTCGCAGCGGCCGCCCGCAACGTTGAACGAGAAGCGCCCTGCTTTGTAACCGCGCTCGCGGGACTCCGGCAGCATGGCGTACAAGTCGCGAATCTGGGTGAAAACTCCGGTGTACGTCGCCGGGTTCGAGCGAGGAGTTCGCCCGATGGGCGACTGGTCAATGCGGATGACCTTGTCGATGTACTCCGTCCCGGAAATCGACTTGTGAGCTCCTGCCTCCTCGCGCGAGCCATACAGCGCCTTTGCCAGCGCGCGATAGAGAATGTCGTTCACCAGCGTCGACTTGCCCGAACCGGAAACTCCGGTGACGACGGTCATCACCCCCAGCGGGAAGCTGACATCGAGATGCTTGAGGTTGTGCTCGGTCGCGCCGAGAATCGCGATAGCTTTGCCGTTGGGCACGCGCCGGCCATGCCGATACGTGACCTGCTTTGAGCCGGAGATGTACTGTCCCGTCAGCGAGCGCGGTTCCGACTCGATCTGCACAGGAGTTCCGCTGGCCACCAGCTCACCGCCATGGCGGCCGGCGCCGGGACCGAGGTCGACCACATAATCGGCGCGGCGGATCGTATCCTCATCATGCTCGACGACCAGGACGGTGTTGCCGAGATCGCGCAACGACTCCAGCGCTTCCAGCAGGCGCTCGTTATCGCGATGATGCAGGCCGATCGAGGGCTCATCCAGGACGTACAGCACTCCACGAAGCCGTGAGCCGATCTGGGTTGCCAGGCGAATGCGCTGGCCTTCGCCTCCGCTCAGCGTTGCCGCCGAGCGATTCAGAGAGATGTAGCCCAAGCCGACGGCGTTCAGGAAGCCCAGCCGCTCGGCGACTTCCTTCAGGATGCGGCCGGCGATGCGTTCCTCGCGCGGCGTCAGTTTGATTTGCGCCGCCGCTTCCACGCCACGCGACACCGGCAGCGCAGTGAAGTCGGCAATGGACATGCCATTCACCTTGACGGCCAGGCTCTCCGGCCGCAGGCGCTTGCCGCCGCACGCCGGACACGAGGTCGCCGACATGTGGTCCAGCAGCCATTCGCGATAGGTTTCCGAGCTGCTGTCGTCCATCGCCTGGCGCAGGTAGGCAAACACGCCGAGGAATCCGACGCGCTTGCGCTCTCCCGCCTCAGGCCCGTAGAGGATCAGGGTCTGTATCTTCTTGGGGAGCTGCTCGAACGGCTTGGACAGATCAAACCCGTACGCCGCTGCCGCCAGTTGCAAGCTGTGGATGAGGCTCTGCGAAGCTGACCCCGGGCCGAGCCCTCCTTCCAGCAGTGGCTTTGACCAGTCGGAGATCACCTTTGCCGGATCGAAGTCGTACTTGCTGCCCAAGCCATTGCACTCCGGGCACGCGCCATAGACGCTGTTGAAGGAGAACGAGCGGGGCTCTAGAACGGGCACGTTGATGCCGCATTCCGGACACGCCAGCTTCGACGAGTAGAGCTTCTCCTCGCCCTCGACGATGGCGACCAGCACCAGGCCGTTAGCCAGCTTCATGGCCAGCTCAACCGACTGCACGAGCCGCCGCTCGATGCCCGGCTTCACCAGCAGGCGATCGACGACCAGCTCGATGGTGTGATTCTGGCGCTTGTCGAGCTTGATTTCCTCGTCCGCGATGTTGCGCAGTTCGCCGTCGATTCGTGCGCGGGTAAACCCTTGCTGGACAAGCTTATCCAGATCCTTCTTAAACTCCCCCTTTCGCCCGCGAACGATCGGCGCCATGATCATGACGCGGTCTTCCGGCCGCAGCTCCATCACCCGCTGCACGATCTGTTCGGCGGACTGGCGCGAGATTTCCCGGCTGCACTGCGGACAATGCGGGGTTCCGATCGAGGAGTACAGCAGCCGCAGGTAGTCGTAAATCTCGGTGATGGTTCCGACCGTCGAGCGCGGGCTGCGGCTGGTGGTCTTCTGCTCGATGGAGATGGACGGGCTCAAGCCGTCGATGCTGTCGACGTCCGGCCGCTCCATCTGATCCAGAAATTGTCGCGCGTATGCGGACAGGGTTTCGACATAACGCCGCTGGCCCTCCGCATAGATGGTGTCGAAGGCGAGCGAGGACTTGCCCGACCCGCTCAGGCCGGTTATGACCGTCAGCTTGTTCCGGGGAATTTCGACGTTGACGTTCTTGAGATTGTGTTGCCGTGCCCCACGCACGCTGATGCTGGTAATGCCCATCGGCCCGTTTCGCTATGCCACACACCTGAGACTTGCCTGGCCATCCAGAGACAGTCGAACCCGGTAGCGGCAGAATGGCCCGCCGATCCGGTTCGGGAGCTTACTGAATGCTTGGCGATGAGGTGTGCGAAATCCTACACACGTATCCTAGTTGTCAATCTCCGCAGACGTCAATGCGCGCTAAAGTTGCATCAGAAGTAGTGCGGCCACTTAAGTCACTTAAGTAATGATGGCATTAGGCCGATATAAGATTCGCCAGCCCTGAATGGTTGGCTGGATGCAACGGTGATGGGTTCTATGTTTCTCTCGGTCCTGCTTACGCTTACGATTCTGTTCGCCTTTGCCATCGGCGTCGCCCTGGGGCGCTGGGTCATCTTCGGCATCCTGCATTTCTTCGACCCTGCCCGGCTCGAGGAGAAGGCCGCCGCGGTTGGCGCACTGGCTACCGCGGCCGGCGGCGACTAGCTCCCTTGGCCTGACTGCCTGCGCGCCTCTAACACTTCTTCTGATACTCGCAGTCCGCTGCTGAATGCGCCATGCACCGTGGCGTGATGCCCGTCGCTCTGGGTAGCTTCTCCTGCAAAGAACAGGCGGTTTCCTAGCGGACGCGCGAGTTCATGCTGAGCGCCCATGCCCCCGGCCAGAACGTAACTGTACGCACCGCGCGCAAATGGATCGCTCTGCCAGTCGTGATGATAGAAGTGAGTCAGCCGCGGGGCGATGAAGTCTTCAGGAAGATGGAGAATCCGCCCGAGAGCAGCCACCGCCCCGGCACACAGTCCCGCGTCGTCCAGGGATGTCTTCGCATCGGCGCAGGGACCGGCGCACCATCCCACCAGAATTGGCAGGCGTTGCCGCGCCAGCGTCCACCAGGTTGGAAATTCGGGATCGTCGCTGAAGATGAAATGAGCATTTCGCAAGACACGCTCATGCATAACGTGTGGGTCTTCCCAGAAACTCGCCTCGAAACGTAACGTGAGTCGCACCACCGGGCCCATGGCCAGCTTGGCCAGCGCGTCGCGCTTCTCGATCAGCGGAGGCTTGAAGGTAACCGCGCCGATCGGCTGACGCTCCTGCTGCAACACTCCCAACGGCAATGTGATAACGACGTGCGGTGCAGTGAATTCCTCGAGATGCTCGGCGCTCTCCATGCCGGCCGCTACGACGACCACCTCGCGCCGCCAATCCACCGCTGTCACCGGCATGCGCCTGCGGATCAAGACCCTGTCCGGAAGCGAACTGGCCAGCGCGTTTACCAGCTTGCCGTAGCCGCCGACGATGTGGAATAGGTGCTCGGCGTCGATCTGCTCGTCGGCCTTGTCGCCCTGAAGAATCGAATGCGTGCTGATGCGATTCACGTCGGCGGCGTGGAAGCCCTGCACATATTGCCGGGCCGACTGCTTCTCGTCTTCAGAAAAATCAGCGAAGCGAGTTCGCAACATTTCTTCAAAGCTAGTGTCGGCGAACTCGCGCGGGTTTAGCTTTTCGAGCGCAGAGAAGACGCCATTTCCCCAATCGCCGCATGGCTGAAGCTGTCCATCCTGTCGCGGACAGTAGGTTTCGCCGCGTATCTCGATCAGCTTCAGCTTGTGCTGCCGCAAATAGGCATCCAGGGCCGGCGGCTTGCCGTGAACGAATTCTGCTCCCAGCTCGATCGTCTCATCGGGAGCAACGCCCGGCACCGTCCAAACGCGCCCGCCGACTCGTTCGCGCGCTTCCAGTACGAGCACACGCAGCCCGGCATTGCCAAGACGCTCGGCTGCGGTAAGCCCGGCGACTCCGGCGCCAATGATGACGACGTCCTGCAAATGCGCTTGATTTCCTTCAGCCATGACAAGCCGCAACCGCGTAGTGCGCGAGGTTGTATCAACTTACTGTAATGCTCATCGACCTTGACCTTGATGCGTAACGACGCAAACTGCTGCTGGTAGTCGAAAGCAAGAACCGCCCTTCTCGCCAAACTCTGCCAACCTAAGGGCGAACGGCGCAGGCATCTGCGTAAATACGCGCAGGGAGAATTAGGCTCTCACCGCAGCTTCTATTTCCGCGGCCCCGGAGGCAAATTGAACCTGCGTGCCCACAACCTGCAGGTTTTCAATACGATAGCCGACGGCGTCGACGACAAAATCTGGCTGTTTCATCTCCCAAATGGCGATTATTCCCGCCGGTTTCGCCAGCCGATCAAGGATTCCGAGTTGGCAGGGGAAGTGCACTCCACAGAACGGGATTTACCGGATGACGCCGCCAATAGCCGGCGCCGCGTTCTGGAAGCGATGGTGAGGCAGTACACCCTGGCCGCGTAGTACCGGGGAACAGCACTGTAGCAGATTGAATCGCATCCAGCCGCAGAGGTTCTTTTCATCGATGAAAACTGTCGCGGTCACGCCGGATGCGATGAGAA
>Ga0335077_10012289_pt1 | contig 10706 bp, 11 predicted proteins | sample Lox_Sample_31_FD_207151 | JGI IMG/M metagenome (GOLD analysis project Ga0335077, IMG submission 207151) | Soil microbial communities from Loxahatchee National Wildlife Refuge, Florida, United States - Lox_Sample_3.1 | ecosystem: Environmental > Terrestrial > Soil > Wetlands | place: USA...
GTTGTTCCATAAAAGTTACCGTCTGTCCCCTGAACCAAGGGGGCGCCGGGTTGGCCGCCATCGGTAAAGTTGAACGAATATAGCGTCTTCAGACTGCCGGAAGGGGTGATCTTGTAGACGCTTCCCCAGTCATTCGCGCCGCCCGCGATGGTAGTACCGTAGAAGTTGCCGTCGGAGCCCTGGATGGGAGGAGCGTAGGGATTGCTGCCGTCGCTGCCCGAGAAGTTGTACAACACACTTAAAGACCCGCTCTGCGAAACCGAAAAGACAGTTCCCAGGTCAGAGGTGCCGCCGTCGTAGGTCGTGCCATAGAACTTCCCATCGGTACCAAGGGTCAAGCCGCTAATGGAATAGCCATGCGCTGAGTCGAAATTGTACGGAGCGGTCAGCTTTCCCGAAGGTGTGACCTTGAAGACCGCCCCGAAGTTGTTCGCACCGCCGTTGGGTGCAGTGCTGTACACATTTCCATCGCGGCCCTGCGCCAATATGCCTTCATAAGTCGGAAACTCCGGATCCCCGTTCTTCGTGCCGAAGTTGTACAGCACGGTGTAGGTTTGGGCGTGGGCGACGGTAGCGGCCGCAGCCATGGCGAGCGCGAGAGCAAAGAGACAACGACTTGGTGTTTTGAGCATCGGAATCCTCCGCGTGTGATGGTCACAGGCTGTGTTAGAACAAAGTGGGTTCGGACCTAAGAGCACCGTGGGGGACGATGCGGCCGAGGAATTATGGGCCGAGCCGAAATGGCTGTCAAGGCGATAAGTTACAAAACTCTCTCGGCATGACGGATCGGGGCGAAGCGTTAATTTCGCAGTCATGCCGAGGATGTGAGCAAGAAAGAGATTGTCGCGAGAGTGGACGCGTAACTGTCGCCACCAGGCGTGGCCGTTGAAAAACTCCGTTTTTCTCTCCTAAACGGTTTGAAATTGGGGAATGGAAAATGTCTTGGCGAACACTAAACGGCGGTTGTGGGGCAGCGTAGCGCAATTTTATTTTTGTGCTTTTTGCACTCAGGAGTTTTTCCACACAGGCGTTAGCACTCAAGAATCCCGGCCCGGACTGCAGTGCGGAGGACCCATAGCGGCCGATGAACCACGTCATATCCGGTGCCGCTACCGCTTCAGGATTGCACCCCAATCCTCTGGGCTGCGATCCTTGGCGTGCCGCGAGAACAGCCAGCGGTGTCCATCCAGATCCTCAGCCGCGTACTGATACTCCCCATACTCCGTCTCATGCGGCTCCTCGACGATCTTCGCCCCTGCGGCTTTCGCCCGCGAGTAATGCTCATCCACATCGTCCACAAAAACTGTCAGTGACTGGGTCCCGTAGCCGAGCTGCGCTGGTGACCTCTGTCCGCTGCCTGCCTGTCGTACTTGAATCGCGGCTTTGCCTGCCCACACTTGGCCTCCACTCGGACCGTCGCCGTAGCGGTAATATTCTTTAAAGGCGAAAGCCTGTGTGAGCCAAGCGATTGCCTTCCCTAGGTTTTGATAGCTGACATGGGGTAACACTGTATCGACGGGCACCGAGCGGTTCTTCGAGGGCATAGCCGCGATTCTACCCCCAACGAGTTCCCTGGCGATGGCTCAGAGTGCCCGCCCGCTTCATTGAACCGAACAGCGCCGGCGGCGCGCAGTCTACGCTAACCATGCGAGCGTGATCGATACGGAGAGCGGAAGAGAAGCTTAAATTCTCTTAGGCACCCAAAAGGGGTGAAGAGGATATCGAAAGGCTGGAATGAACTGGTGCGAAAGGGGGGACTCGAACCCCCACGGGTTTCCCCGCCAGATCCTAAGTCTGGTGCGTCTGCCAATTCCGCCACTCTCGCACGGAGCAGAATCCTCAGCTCATTGTAACCCGGCGGAATTCTTATACGGCAATGCCTCCCGCTTCCGGGAGGCATTGAGGTCTTTCCGACAGGCACGTGATCTCCGCTCAGGTCCTTACGGAACCTCGGGCGTCAGCGGCGATCGGCTGCGATTACTGTACTTGGTTGAGGCCGGTATAAATGGCCAAGCCTGCGATCACCAGGATCAACACTCCTGAGGCCGCGCCCAGCCACTTCACCAGCGGATTGATCTTGTTTACCTTGGCCAGGAGTTCCACCTGTTCCTTTTCCATGTGCGATTCCGACTCATTCAGGAACAGTTGATCGTCCTCTTGCATGGTCAATGTGCTCCGGTAAATCAGGAGAATGATCAGCACTCCGGTCAGAACACCCCATACAATCAGCAGCCAGATCATCGTAGACATGCGTCACCTCGGCACTGATCTTCCGGCGCAGCCGCCTGAACCCCGAATCGATTCTGGCCTCCGCCCCGGCTTGGCAAGGTCCCTGCCGCAGATTATAGCCCCATGTGGCAAGTGGCGGGCAGTTTAACCTTTCGCGACCCCCTCCCCTCCCCCTTCATCTAATAGAGCAGGTTGGTGTATTTCCTGACCAACCCGGTTTGCTATAATGCATCTAGCAGTAGACGAAGGAGATACGAATGGCCACCACAACCACGCCGGAAGTCAAGAAAGCTGCACCAATCACCCTCACCAGCAATGCGGTCACCAAGGTGAAGGAGATCATGGCACAACAGAACCCCGTTCCTGCCGGATTGCGCGTAGGCGTAGTCGGGGGCGGCTGCTCGGGCTTCTCCTATTCCATGTCCTTTGAAAACGCCTCGGGCCTGATGGACAAAGTGTTTGACATGGACGGTCTGAAGGTGTTTGTTGACGCGACCTCAGTGATGTATCTGAACGGCTGCGTTGTCGATTACGTGGAAACCCTCGAAGGCGCCGGCTTCAAGTTTGAGAACCCGAACGTGAAAAGCACCTGCGGCTGCGGATCGTCGTTCAACGTCTAGACCGTCCGGCATCTCCAGAAATTGAAAAGCCTCATCGAAAGATGAGGCTTTCTTGCTTCTGAGAGAACCGGATCAATCCTGATCGTTATCGTTATCGTTCTGATTCCCGGGACCATTATTAGGCGGAGTTGGCGGGCTGGGGCCGGCGGACGGTGCTCCGGGCGTCCCACCCGGCGTGCCTGGGGTCTGTCCCCCTTGAATCCCCTGGCTGAAGGTCTTGGGAATGCCGGGAGCGGTCAGCAAGCCGCCACGATCCATGGTGGGATCGTAGATGAATTGCCATTCGCTATAGCGCTTCTTGTCGCTGAACTCGCGGATACTCTTTTCCGTGGAGGTGCTGACGACGCCGACGATGGCTCCGCCGCCGAAGACCTGGTTCTGTCCTCCGGAGTTGGAGAAGTCGACGCCATTCTGACTGGTCTGCGAATTGTCCGATGATTCGCCGGGAGATGATTTGGCTCCGTTGTCGTTGTCGGAATCCGAGTCATTGTCGGAAGGCGACGCTTGTGGAGGCGCATTGGACGGCCCTGCCATGCCCGTCCTTCCTACTAACCCAATCCCGCCGGGCGGCCCACCGAACGATCCTCCCGGTTGTCCCTGATTGAATCCCCCGGCTTGATTCAAGCCTGCAGGAGCAGCCCCTGCAATCCCAGCCTGAAAGTTCGTCTTTACCTCGCCCACGTGAAGCAGTTTGAAGTCTTTTCCGGTGATCGGGTCTTTATAGCGCTTTCGCAGGAAACGAATATTGTTGCTTTTCTCCAGGTCTTCCACGCGTCCGGGGTAACGGCCGAACTTCTTGTAATAGCGGCCCACCGCCCGTGAATATTGCACGCCGCGGTGAATCAGTTCCTGCTCGCGGTCGCGGCGTAATTGAAAGGCAATGGTTGGCGCCAGCGCGGCCGCACCGATGGCCAGCAGAGCCGCGCTCAGCAACAGCATGAGCAGGACGTATCCCTGCTGGTTGCGCCGCTTTTGTGTTCTGGCAGGCATGGAATGTTATCCCTGGGTCAGCGGAATGCTCTGGCGGTTGTTGTTGAGCACGTCCTCGATCTCAACCGCCGCGGGAGCAATGTGCACAATGCGATAACGGCGGTCGACGATGTCGCCCTCGGTCGCCACAAAGATGTCTTCTCCCTGCGACAGGAAGATCTTCTTGGGTTCCCCCGGCTTGCTGGCAAACCCAAAGAACTTCAAATTGATGGGTGGCGGTGGCGGCGGCCCCTGCGGCTCCTTATCAGCCTCGTCGTCATCCTTGTCGGTTGCGCCGCTGGCCTCTGGCGTGGGAGGCGGCTCGGCCTGTGCCTGGAAGATGTTGCGGCCCGCGCCTTCGTATTTGGTGTCCTCGCTGGCTTTCAGCCAGTCGTAGCGCAGGGTTGGGTCGAGCGAACGCGGCGTGGTATCCACTTTTTTCCGCACCACGGTTTTATGCGCGGTCGTCTTGGGACGGCTTGCGCTGGCTGCCGAAGCAGTCTGGGTTGGGGTGGAGGGCGCTGTCGACTGGAGAACGAACCTTACCACCAGGATCAGCGCCAGCACCGAGAGCGCGACCGCCGCGATCAGCTTTTGCCGGTTTTCCGCTCCTATTTTCACTTAGCTTCCCGTTTTCAGATAAGTTTCCAGTTTCATCTGCAGCTTGACCGTGCCCGCCTGTTCGCCCACCAGCCCAACGTCGTCGATGATGAAAAAAACCGGATTCCGTTCGATGGAATTGATGAAGCGCACCAGGTGCAAGTAGTCGCCCGAAAGGCTGGCATTGATCTCCACCGGCCGCAGCCCCACCGGATCGGGATCCTTGAAACTGTAACTGGCTTGAGAAATTTTTACCCCGCTGTCGTTTACCACTTTCCCCAAGGCCTCCGAGATGGTGGAATCCTCATTGGGCAGCCGATCCTTATAAAACTGCTTGATCTGGTCGTCCGCCAGGACGATCTTCTTATCCATGCCGCGCAACGGTTCGACTTCGCGGGTCTTCTGCTGCAACTGCATCCACATTTCCTGCAGCTGGGTTCTGCGGGAGCGTTCTGAACCTGCCAGCGGGGAAAACAACAACGCGACCGCGGCCACGTCGAGACACAACATGGCGCCGATGGCGATCTTCAGTTTGCGGCGCGTAGATCTTAGGTCGGGCATCTAGAGAGCACCGCCCTGGCTCGTTCTGACCTCAACCGTGGGCGCGTAGATCGCGGTGATATCGAACTTCACGCTGTCGGTCCCCGGCGTCCCCGACTGTACGCTCTCCGAGTCGATACGGACCTGCTGAAAACGTTGCGAGGCTTCCATCTTCCGCACCAGTTCGAGAGCGCGATCGTGCGACTCCCCCGCCACCGACAGCTTGATCTCCATTTGGCTGTCGGGGTCCAACTCGGGATGAATCGAGACTACGTGCAAGCCCGGGGGCATCACGCTCTCCATGTCCTCGAACACCTGCGTCCAGGAGAAAGCCTTGCGCTGAAAGAGGTCGTTCAAATACTGAGAGCGGTCGCGCATGCTCTGGTTCTGAGACTGGTTCAAGAGCGCTTCCGCCGCCGCTCGTTCATGGTCGCGAGCCGCGATCTGTCCTTCGGTCTGCCGCATCAGGCTGCGGTCTTTGCGCGCCGTCAGCCATCCCGTCGCGGTCATGTACAGAAGGACCAAGGTCAGCACTCCAAGCACCCCAACCGCGCCTCCCCAGCGCAACCAGAAGCGTCCCGCGTCTTCGTAGGGATGACTGGCGAGATTGACGTCGATGCGCATAGCTATGAAATCAGGGCTCCCACCACGCCGGCCATTCGCCAGCGCGGAACTGCCCCTCCTGAACTCGTCCCCAACTGCGAGGTGTTTACCAGTTCCTCGACTTCGGCTCCGGTCTGGGCGCGCAGTGCTGGTCCCGCGCCGCCGGATTCCGCCAGGCCCGCCACGTAGATTCTCTCGATATTGAGATTATAGGTGTCCTGGAAGAACACGATGGAAGGATAGACTTCCTCCGCCAGTTGCTCTCCGGTGATGGTCACGCCGCGCGTGTTTTCCAGGGTGCGGAAAAGCAGGAGTTGTCCGTTTTCAAGGATGGCAATGCTGGTGGTGCGGGCGTCCACCTTCACGACCAGTGTCGGACGCCGCGAATCGGCCGCCCCCAGCGCCGCCAACATCGACGGCAGCACCACTCCGGGACTATATCCGGCTTCGTGAAACGCGTTTTCGTAGTCTTCCACCACACTGCTCAAGGCCACTGCCGCCACCACCCGCACGCTCTCGCCCATGGGCTGGATATGGTAGGAGATTTTCGCTTTGTCCACGTCGAAAGGAAGCGACTTCTTCAGGCGGAAGCGAACCACTCCTTCGGCCTCGTCGTGCTTGGCGGGAAGGGAATCGAAGTCGAGCAAAGCCACGCGCACCGAAGCATCCGGCAGCACGGCGATCACGTCACGATTGCGTCCTCCCAGACTGTCCAGAGTGTCGCGAATGGTGAGCGCAACCGAATCCAGTTGCCGCAGGTTGTTTTCGATCAGGTCGGGAACCACGCTGCCGGGGGATAGCTCCTGAGCGGCACACATGGCCAGGATTTCGCCGTTCTCTGCGACCCGTCCGGCCAGCACCCGGTCTGCCGATATTTCGCAGGCCAGCTTTGGCCTGCTTCCCGATTTGGCCTTGGTAGTCATGTTGGCTGCTTCACGATCCCTTACAAATCAAACCCTGCCACGCTTAGAAATGCAATAACTGGAAGGGAACTGCCGCGATTGTCCGAAATCCCGCTCCGGGGCAGGTGTTTGGCCCGCCCCGCAACCGGCGCTATCTGGTGGTTTCGATGAACGTGACCTTGTTGATCTCCTTCAAGGTGGTGGCCCCAGCCCTGACCTTATCCAAAGCTGACTCGCGCAGGAAACGCATTCCCTCTTCCCGGGCGGCGCGGCGGATTTCCGAGCTGGGTTTCTTGGCCAGAATCATCTCGCGGATGCGATCGCTCAGATCCAGCAATTCGTGAATCGCGGTACGGCCCCGGTATCCGGTTCCCGCACACTCGATGCAACCCTGGCCCTCATAGAATGGAACCTGCGACCACTGCCCGGGATCGAGGCCGCTGGCTTCTAAGACCTCCGGCGGGTAATGCATGACCGAACGGCAAGAATCGCAGATGATACGCACCAGCCGCTGTGCCAGAATGCAGTTCAAAGCCGACACGAAGTTATAGGGCTCGACGCCCATGTTCAGGAATCGTCCAATCACGTCCACCACGTTGTTGGCGTGGACCGTGGTAAACACCAGGTGGCCGGTCAGGGCGGAGTTGATGGCGATCTGCGCGGTTTCGGTATCGCGGATTTCGCCCACCATGATCTTGTCCGGATCGTGACGCAGAATCGACCGCAATCCGCGAGCGAAGGTGAGCCCTTTCTTCTCGTTGACAGGAATCTGGGTGATGCCGCGAATCTGGTATTCCACCGGGTCTTCGATGGTGATGATCTTATCTTCGTCCGTCTTGATCTCGTTGACGGCGGCGTACAGCGTTGTGGTTTTGCCGCTGCCGGTAGGCCCGGTAACCAGCACCATGCCGTAGGGCTCTTTAATGTAGCGCCGGAACTTGCGCAAATCCTCTTCGTCGAAGCCCACCACGTCGAGCGTGAGCTTGTGGAACTTCTCGCTCATCGACTCCTTGTCGAGCACGCGGAGCACAGCGTCTTCGCCGTGAATCGACGGCATGATCGAAACACGAAAGTCGATCGGCCGTTCCGGCTGTCCGTATTTCACGCGGAAGCGGCCGTCCTGTGGCACGCGCCGCTCGGAGATATCCAGCTCGCTCATGACCTTGATACGCGAGATGATCGTCGAATGATGTTCCTTCGCGATCGGCGGCATGGCGGAGGTGAGCACACCGTCAATGCGGAATTTGATACAGACCGAGTCGTCCCGGGTCTCGATGTGAATATCGCTGGCCCGCCGCTGCAAAGCGGTGAAGATGGTGGTGTCCACCAGGCGAATGATGGGACTGATATCGCCCTGCGCCGTGAGCCGGTCGATGGAAATGCTCTCATCGCCTCCGGCTTCGTCTTCATGAATCACATCCAGCGTGAAGCCCTCGCTGGCATCCTGCAAGACGCGCTGCGACTGCTCCGTCTTCTTGAGTATCTCGGTGATTTGCGCCAGCGTGGAAACCTTGGTCAGAATGCGCTTGCCCAGCAGCAGACTGATCTCATCGATCATCATCAGCTGGCTGGGGTCGGCAATCGCAATCGCCAGCCGCCCGTCCCGAGTTTCCTCGAGCGGAATGAAGTTATAGCGGAACATCAGGTGGACGGGGATCTTCTTGAACAGGTCATGCTGCAGCTGAAAGTCGCGCAGATCGACGAACTCGCAGCGGTAACGCCGCGCGATATCCTGCGCCCGCTCCACGTCGTCGGTGTGGACTCCCGCGATCTGACCGCCGTTGCCGCCATTTACGAAAACTGATTTCTTATCTGCCATTGCCATTCCAGTCTACCCATTCGAACCCTGGGCCCCCACGTTCTCTAGTGAATCGCTCCGCCCGACCCCAGCGTGAAGATCGGCATGTAGAGCGAGATCAAAACCCCACCCACGAAAACGGCCATCACAATCAGAATCACCGGCTCGATCAGCGCCATGGCCGCGCCCAGCGCCGTCTGTACGTCTTCCTCGTAAAACTCAGCCACCGAATTCAGCATCGCCGGCAGCGCTCCGGTCGATTCCCCCACTTCGATCATCTCCACCGAAAGCTCGGGAAACATTTTCTGCTCTTCGAAACTCTTGGCCAGCGACTGGCCTTCGCGCACCCGGATCGCCGCCGCCGCAATGCCATTCAGGATTCTGCGGCTGCTCATCGAGGCCCCTGCGGTCTCGAGAGCCGGTACCAGCGGCAGGCCTCCGGCCAGCAGCGTGGAGAGCATGCGGGAAAGATTCGCCACCTGGTACTTCAACCAGATTTGCCCCAGCATCGGCATCCACAGAATCGCCCGGTCAATGCTCTCCGCCCCGGTATCGGTATTCTTCCAGCGCCACAATCCGGCAATGGTGATGACCACGGCGATCGCCAGATAGGGCGCATATTGCTGGGCGTGAGTGCCTACCGCCAGCATGAAGACGGTGATTGCCGGCAGCTGTGCGTTCAGATTCTCAAACAGCTTGGCGAACTGCGGCACGACGTACGTCACCAGGAAGATCACCATAAAGAAGACTACGGTGACCAGCAACGATGGATAGACCAGCGAAACCGCCAGCTTTTTCTTGAAGGTAAGCGCCATGCGCTGGAACGCGATGTAGCGGCTTAACACCTCTTCCATGTTGCCGCTCTTTTCTCCCGCCAGCAACGTGGTGGTATAGATTTTGGGGAAAACTCCCTGCGCTTCAAAGGCGGTAGAGAGCAGTTCGCCGCTCCGCACCCGGTCGCGCACGTTCTCCAGCAGGCCGCGCAGGTGGCCTTCCTTCTGCCGTTTGATCAGCAGTTCCAGGGACTGCAGAATCGGCAGCCCGGCGCGGATCAGGGTCAGGAATTGCTGATTGAAAATCAGGAACGTGCTCTGCTTGATCTTCCGCCCGCTAGAGAGCCTGAACTCGCCGCCGGCAAACATGCCGCGCGGCTTTACCCAATAGACCAGATATCCCTGCTGCACGAAGCGCTCGCGGACCTCGGCCTCCGAGTACCCGGCCTCCACATGTTGAGCCATGTGCCCGCGCTCGTCGGCGACCCTTACGAGATATTCGGCCATATTTCCCGCTGGTTACCTTCGTTCCCAGCCAAGTCTAACATTCAAAATGGTTAATCCAGTGTGAATCTGCCCCCGAATGAAGCGTTGGTAACCATCCCACCCATGGACCCGCAAACCCGAAATGCTGTGCTATCAACCGGTTTCCCGACCCGCTGAACTGCCCCGCTAGGGACCGAATTCGCCCTCGACCACCTCAACATCGGGTGGGGCAACAAACCGAAACCGCTCGTCGGAAACCTCCACGTTCTCTCTCTGCTGGGAAAACCGGTATTCCGTCACCGATCCATCCAGTTCATCAATCTCAATTCGGGCAATCTGGCCTTCCGGGGTCGCTTCCAGGACGATGTGGCTCACTCGATCCGCCATCCCCTTCGGAATGCCGCGTAAAACTACGTTTCCGCTCGTAGATGGAGGGACATCCGGTGCCAAGGACAAATCTTGCAATTCCTTTTCCAACTTGGTCTTACCGAGAAGGAACCCCAGCGGGGATCGCAAGTCGTCCAACTTCCTCACCGGGGTCCTCCGCGCCTGGCGGTCGCCCGGAACGTAAAACCAGGCGTCTCGGCCATCGCTCAGGAACAGCTTCTCCCTTGGAGAACGGTACTCCCAGCGCATCTTGCCGGGTTTTTTTAGCCAGAGCGTCCCCGATTCGGCTCGCTCAAAACCCGCCCCCCGGTAGATTTCAACGAAGTCCGCCTGCAGCGTGCGCAGATGGTTGTAGCGCTCGTCCACCCGCCGGGCGATGGCCTGGACGTCCGGCCCAGCCGCGGCTGTGCAAATCATTGCCGCCAGCACCGGGACAAGAAACTTCAGCAGAGTGGAACGCAATTTCACAGTTGGATTCTTGAAGGCGCGACTCCGGCAGATGGGGTAACCCGATTCGAATCAATGAAGCCGGCCAGCCCCACATTCCCTTCAGACCTCATTGTACCCGCAGGAAGGCCGAGTCCGTGGACAGGCTGCCGCCGCGTCTGCGAAGAAGTGCTCAGCGACTCCGCGATTCAATGTCTTGTCGCGGAACGCTAGGATATGCTAAATCGCCGAGTGACAAAATGCACGGCCGTACCAATGAGCGCATCGGTTAACAACAACAACCAGGTAAATAACTGGTGCTACGACACGGCAGGAAACCTTTTGGCTCCCTCCGCCTGCCCCAACCAGATCT
>Ga0335077_10012290_pt1 | contig 10705 bp, 7 predicted proteins | sample Lox_Sample_31_FD_207151 | JGI IMG/M metagenome (GOLD analysis project Ga0335077, IMG submission 207151) | Soil microbial communities from Loxahatchee National Wildlife Refuge, Florida, United States - Lox_Sample_3.1 | ecosystem: Environmental > Terrestrial > Soil > Wetlands | place: USA: Florida...
GTGAGATTGGCCGGCGCACGGATCCCGTCGACCGCGTCCGAGTAGGCGATCCCCTGACAGGTCGAGCTCAGCCGTCCGGCGCCGGGGTTCGCCGCCGCGTGCGCCCAGAAGGCCAGGTCGGCGAACGAGGCGCCGTAGTGCCCGCACGCCGAGATGTTGCCCGCGGACTGCGCGCCGTAGCCGACCTGGGACGCGAACGAGTCGATCGTCGCGTACAGCCCGTGGGGGCTGATCTCGGGCGTCAGGTAGTCGGTCGGCTCGGGGAAGTCGGGGACCCAGCCGAAGCCGAGGACCGACGGGAGCGGGTTGCCGCTCGACGGAACGACGATCAGGTCGAGATACTGCGTGAAGGTGAGATTGAGCTGGAACGGCCGCAGGGCCCCGGAACTGATCGACCGGACCTCGGCGATCCAGTCCTGCGCCTCGGCCGCGAGGTCGGGCGCCCCGTCGACGGTCGCGATCGGCCACGTGCACGGCGTCGCCACCGCGCACGCCGCGAGCTCGGGATCGTAGTACGCGGAGGCGGGATCGTTCACCTGGGCCCACCACCACGCCGCCCCTCCGGTGTCCGCCGGGGAGGGGTCCGGATCGCCCGCGGGGAACGAGACGTTCACCGGATAGTAGTTCCCCATCCCGAGCGGGATCGGGCCGCCCGCCATCTGGACGTGCGGAACGCCGTCGACCGTGTCGACGGTGCGCTCGACCGTGGTGTAGGGGAAGGCGTGGACGTAGAACTCGCGCACTCCCACGTCCGTGAAGAAGTCGGCGGGTATCGTCGGGATCGGGGCGGCCGGGAACTCGGACGTGTAGACCGTACGATCCCAGAGCAGACCGAGGCCCGAGAACTGCTGCTCGAGGGTCGAGAAGACCTCGAGGTTGTAGGAGTGCCGGAAGAAGCAGGAAGGCAGGGGCGCGCAGCTCGGGATGTAGTTCAGTAGGTCGGCCGTCTGGGCGTTGATCGCCCCGACTCCCGGGGGCTGCGACGACTCCCAGTAGACGTTGACGGTGGGCTGGTACGCTCCCACCGCGGGATCGCAGTAGCCGGCGTACGTCGCCACGCCCCCCGCGCCCGAGCAGCCCGACGGCGGCCGGTAGGCGGGGCTCGCCCGGAGCTGGTACGTGGTGCCCGGGATCACGGCGCCGTCGTACGGGCCGCTCCCGACCATGCTCCACTGCACCTGCGGATCGACCGCCGGCCAGCCCTCGGAAGCGTTCTCGAACGCGTCCCAGGCGTACGGCCCGACCGATGCGAGATACGACGTCCACGCCGGGGACGAGGTCGTGTTCCCGCCGTCGGGCAGGAGGCACGGTCCGCCCCCATCGATCACCGAGCGGTTGCGGTTCCCCCAGCCCGGCATCCCAGCCCGTTCGTAGCTGAACCACCCGCACGGAACGACGCTGCCCCCGAGGTTGTTGGCGACAAGCGCCAGGAAGTACGGCCAGACCGTGCCGCTGCCGTTCGCGACGAACGTGAGGCATCCGTGCTCGTGCGCGATCGCCGACGCCGGGCAGAGCGTCGAATCGTTCACCCGCATCGAGCCGAGGATGGCGTCGGGGGTCGTGTTGTACGGAGCGTGGAGGCCCCCGTCGAACCTCGCCGACCCGAACGGAAGGAGCGCTTGGGAGAGCAGCCAGCCGGGGGTCTTGGCGACATACGGGAGGTCCGAGAAGGCGAGGGCGCGCGCGACCGAGAACATCGCGTCGGTCGGATAGACCCCCCACGACGCGCCGGTCGCCGGGTCGTAGAACCGCGCCTGGCCATCGATGACGAACGTCCAGTCGACCGGGGCCCCGCCGAGAAATCCCGTGAGGTTCGCGCCGAAGTCCGTGGTGCACTGCACCGTTCCGGGAACGCAGACCGCCAGGGTCGGGACGAACGACGCGGTCGAGGTTCCGTCGTAGTTGACGAGGGTCTCGTAGACGTTGTCGATCGGCTCCTCGCTGACGGTGTCGTACGCGACCGCCGGGTCGACCGAGGTCGCCCCGCCCGGCGCGAGCTCGTACGAGTTCAGGATCCCCGGGTGCGGCGAACCGTACTCCGGAGTTGCAGCGGCCGCGGGGCCGCTCGCAGCCGACGGAACGGACGACGACGAGAGCATCGGTTCGGTCGCCGCGCGGGCTCCCGTAGCGGGACCCGCGGCGGCGAGGCCGCTTCCGACGAACACCGCGACCAGAACGACCGACGCAACCGCCGTGACGGAACCCCCCGGTCCGGCGGCGCCGGCCCACCTCGGGGACATCGACCGCACCCTCGGTTCCGAGAGCGATTCTGGCTACTTACGGGACCCGACGACTTATTCCATTGTTATTCTGAAACTCGGGTCCGACCGACCCGTTGAGGGGGCGTGCCCGTCGAGCGGAAGTTCGATTATCTCCCCCGGCCGGTTCCGACCGACCGATGCTCGCGAAGCACATGGCCACGGCACCGAAGGGGACGTACTGCTTCGGGTGCAACCAAACGATCGACGGGGGGGCTCCGGCGGTCCGTTTCGAGAGCGACCTCGTGCCCGCCCCCGACCGGGCGGAGCTCGCCCACCTCTACTTCCACCCCGGACATCTGATCCGGTTCGCGCGACGCCGCAACTGGACCGACCTTGCCGCCGAGATCGAGCGGGGCGGGGTCTCCAGCTACTGACGGTCAAAGGGGAGGCGGCCGGTCCGACCCCGCCTCGCCCGACGCGACCAGGGACGATCCGAGAAGCTCGTCGGCGATCCGCTCGGCGATCGCGAACGCCGCGGTGGCGGCGGGCGACGGAGCGTTGAGCACGTGGAGCGCCCGCTCGCCCCGGACGAAGACAAAGTCGTCCTCCATCGTGCCGTCCGGACGGACCGCCTGGGCCCGGACTCCGCTCGTCCGCGCGCCGAGGTCGGTTCGATCGACCCCGGGCCAGACCGTGCGGATCGCGGAGAGGAACTCCCCCGGGCTCCAGGACCGGAGCCACTCACGGGCGGCGAGCCGACCGTAGCGACGGGCGAGACCGATCGTCCCGGCGAACCCGGCCATCCCCCACAGTTCGCGGAGCTCCCACTCCCCCGGGCGGTACCCTTCGCGGGCCAGCGCCAGGGCGGCGTTCGGTCCGGCGAGCAGCTCGCCGTGGACCGTCGGGGTCAGGTGGACGCCGAGGAACGGGACGTCAGGATCCGGCACCGGATAGACGAGACACGGGACGTCGCGGGCGATCCGCGCGGAGAGCCGATAGAAGTCGCCCCGGAACGGGACGATGCGCACCGACGGGCGGGTCCCCATCGCCTCGGCCAGCCGGTCGGCCCCGAGCCCGGCGCAGTTCACTACCCGAGTAGCCTCGAGTGGGGACCCCCCGGCCCAGAAGCGCCAACCGCCGGGCGCGGCGTCGGCCCGCGCCACCGGCCGATCGGTGAGGATCGCGTGACCGGCCGCCCGGAGCTCGGCCGCAAGGCGCTCGGCGACCGCCGGGTAGTCGATGATCTCGGCGGTGGGGATCTCCAGGCCCGCAACCCCCGAGACCCCCGGAAGTCGGTCCTTCAGCGCCTTCCCGTCGAGCGCTCGGACCCCGCCCACTCCGTTGGCCCGGGCGCGGGACTCGATCGTCGCGAGGCCGGGGAGTTCGTGCGGTCCGCGGGCCACGATCAGCTTGCCGATGCGGCGGTGGGCGATCCGGTTCGTCTCCGCGTAGCGGAGGAGCGACTCCCGCCCCTCCCGGCAGAGCCGGGCCTTCAGCGATCCCGGCACGTAGTAGGCGCCGGAGTGGACGACGCCGCTGTTGTGTCCGGTCTGGTGCGCCCCGACCCCGGACTCCTTCTCGATGACCGCGATCGACCAGTCGGGCCGGCGCGCCCCGATCGCCCGGGCCGCGGTGAGCCCGACGATGCCGGCCCCGACCACCGCGAGATCGAACCGTTCGCTCATGATCGACCGAGCCCGCGAGGGCCGTCACGGGGGCCGAGCCCAGACTCGGAGAAGAGCGTTGACCCGCGGGGGCGCTACCAGTCGACGACCGCGGTGACGCTCCACGCCCGGACGAGCTGCTCGCCCAGCGCGGTGAGCGCGAGGACCGGCGGCGCGCCCCGCCGCTCGACGAGGCGTTCGGCCTCCGCCCAGGCGAGGGAGCTCTGGAGCGCTTCGGGGATCTCGCCGACCGTCGGGAAGACGAACAGCTGGAGCAGACGGACGGCCGGTTCCCGGGAACGCGACAGCACAACGTGCGAGTGGTGGTCCCCGAGCGTGCGGAGCACCTCCGGGGCGATCTTCGGGGGGATCTCCCGCAGGTCGTACGGGCAGAGGAACCGGGACTGGTCCCGGGGCTGCTCGTCGAACCACCGCTCGTACTCGAGGTGCTCCGGCACGGTCTCGATCGACCAGTGGCGCGTGATCGTCTCCCCCGCGGCGGTGACGCCGTCCGGGTGCTCCGCGAGGAAGGCGCGGACCGCCGACGACGGGCGAATCTGCCCCTCCTGGGCGGCGACCTGGCCCTCGGGGAGGATCGCGACGCAGCCGACGTGGTCGGGGGCCCGGACCGCGAGCGACTCCCGGTACTCCTTCGCCGTCTCCGCGTCCGAGACGAAGTAGCGCGCGGAGCGGGGGGACGGGGCGCCCGCGAGGAAGGCGACGGCGTTCTCGCCGGACTCCTTCCGGCTCGAGTGCAGGCTCAGCACGTGCCCGCCAGTAGGGACCTCCTGAGCGCTCTCGATGATCTCGACCATCAGAGTACCGTTCTCTACGCTCGGCGCCCCTTCTTGAACCCTTCGAATCCGGCGGGGGGGTGGCGTAGGACGTTCGACCTTGCCGGGGAGGCTACCAGATCCGTACCGTGGGCGGCAGGGGGCCCGGAGCGGGTCCCGAAGAGGGGAACGCCGCATGGAACGGCGGGAACGCCCGCAGCGGGGTCACCGCACGGCAGCTTCCGGGCGCGTGGGTGTCGACCGTCAGCCGCTGGCGGAGCGCCTCCTCCCGGCACTGGGTGCGCCAGACCTGCGCCCACGAGAGGAAGAACCGCTGCTCGGGGGTGAACCCGTCGATCGGCCGGCGGCCGTCCGGCGCCTCGGCCAGCCGGCGCTGGAGCGCCTCGTAAGCGAGGCTGATCCCCCCGAGGTCGGCGATGTTCTCCCCGAGCGTGAGCTCGCCGTTGACGTGGACCCCGGGGAGCGGCTCAACCGCCGCGTAGAGCGCGACGACCTCCCGGGCCCGGGCCGTGAACTCGGCCGCGTCCGCGGCGGTCCACCAGTCGCGGAGGTTGCCTTCGGCGTCCGACTTGCGTCCCTGGTCGTCGTAGCCGTGCGTGATCTCGTGGCCGATGACCGCTCCGATCCCGCCGTAGTTGACGGCGTCGTCGAGCGTGGCGTCGAAGAACGGCGGCTGGAGGATCCCGGCCGGGAAGAAGATCTCGTTCTGGGTCGGGTCGAAGTACGCGTTCACCGTCGGCGGCGTCATCCCCCACTCGGCCGGGTCGACGCGCTCGCCGATGCGGGCGAACCGTCGCCGCGCGTCGAACGCCGCGGCGCGCTGGACGTTCCCGAGGTAGTCGCCGGGGTCGAGACGGATCGACGAGTAGTCCCGGAAGGTGTCGGGATGGCCGATGCGGGCGACGAACCGCTCGAACTTCGCGACCGCCTGCCGCCGGGTCTCGGGCGACATCCAGTCGAGCGTCCGGAGCCGGTCGAAGAAGACGGCCCGAAGGTGGCCAACCATCCGGTCCATCCGAGCCTTCGCCTCGGGGGGGAAATGCGCCGCCACGAACAGCTGCCCGAGGGCTTCTCCGAGCGCTTCGTCGACGACCGTCACCGCCTTCTTCCAGCGCGGTTCGGGCGTCGGCTGGCCGAGGAGCGTCCGGTGGAAGAAGGCGAAATCCTCCGCCTCGACGGCAGAGGAGAGGTAGGGGGCGCCGGCGTGCAGCAGCTGCCAGCGCACGTACGCCTTCCATTCGGAGATCGGACGCCGCGCGAGCAGACCTCCGACGGCGGTAAAGAACTCGGGCTGCCCGACGACGACGTGGGGGACGCCCTGCACGCCCCGGGCCGCCAGATACGAGTCGAGCGGCAACCCGGGAAACTGGCCGGGGAGGTCGGACGCGGCCACTCGGTGGTAGTTCCGCTCCCGGTCCCGTAGATCGGTCCGGCTCCGGCTCGCGTCGGCGAGCTCGGACTCGAGGGTTACGATCGTCGCGCTCGCGGCCGCCGCGGTCTCCGTGGAATCCCCTACCAGACGGAGCATTCGGGCGACGTGTGCGCCGAACTCTCGCCGGACCTCGGCGAACTGCTCCGCTCGGTAGTACTCCCGGTCGGGCAGGGAGAGCCCGCCCTGGAACATGTACAGGGCATAGCGGTCGCTCTGTTTCCAGTCGGGGATCGCGAACGCCTCGAACAATCCGTCGACCCCGAGAGGATGGAGCTCGCCGAGCAGCGCCGTCAGCGCGACCGGATCCGCGACACGGTCGATCTGACCAAGCGTCTCCTGCAAGGGGCCGAGTCCGAGCTTCTCGATACGGTCCGTGTCCATCGCGGACTGGTAGAACACCCCCACCTGGCGGGACGCCCCCGGCGGAGCGTGGGGAGCCGCGGCGCGGGCCTCCTCGAGCAGGCGGCCGAGCAGCTCGACGTTCCGTTCTCGGAGCTCACCGAAGGCGCCCCAGATCACGCGGTCGGCCGGGATCGGGTGCGTCCGCTGCCAGGTCCCGTTGGCGTAGGCATAGAAATCGGTCGTGGGGTCGGCCTGCCGATCCATGTACTCTACCGAGAATCGCGGCGGCGGGCGCGCTGGGGGGACCATCGACGGAGCCGAAGAGGGGGTCGCCATGGGGACTCCGGCGACCTACTGCTGCGGCCGATAAATCGAAACGGGTCCCCCGGGGAGCCGCGGGGCGCCCGGGTCGGTCGCCCCGGAGCGCGCGGCCATGCAGGACCGCCGACACGGCGATCGGGTAATCCGTACCGCGGACCTCCTCCCGTCCGTGCGTCGACCGTCCCCCCGACGACCGCCGGGCCGTGTGACGATCGTGCTCGCGCCGTGGTGCCCGCACTGCGTTCCGCTGTCCGTCCGGCACGGCCGGGTGCTCGCGCGTCGACTGGGCGCGCGACTTCGCCTCCTCGACATCGACCGCCCGGCGCAGGAGCGACTCGCGGACCGGATCGTTCGCCGCTTCGGGGACGACGGTCCGGATTACCTCATCCCGCAGGTCTTCTACGAGTCGTCCCGCGGGACCGTCACCCACCTGCTCACAGGGTTCTCGGAGCGGGTGGCGCGCACCGACCGGGCGTGGCGACGGCTGATCGCGAGCGACCGGATCCGAGCGCTTCGCGGGGAGGGAGGGGCGTGAGCCGCCCCAGGTCGGTTCCGGCGATCCTGCGTCGGGCGCTCGACGCGCGGGGAGGGACGTGCTACGGCCACTGCCGCCGGGCCGTGCGGGAACGGACCGTGCCGAGCCGATTGCCGGGGGTCTGGCGGGTCCGAAGCTGCCCCGGCGGCGCCGTCTCCGTCTCGTACTACGCCGAGTGGAGTCGAACGGACCCGCGGCCGGCCGTGGCCCGGGTCCTTCGCGCCTGGTCGGCTCCTCGGACGATCGTCGCGCGGCGGGACCTGCGAGGAGCGACCCGCCACGGACCCGAGCTCGATCCGGGCGCCGCCCGGTATCTGGCGCAACACCGTCCGCTCCGACCGATCCGGGTCGTCTACTGGCGGCGGTACCCCGAGCGCGGCCGGGACGGCGCCGAGCGTCGCCTATACGCGTGCTTCCGACGAGCGCACTCGGGGCCGGTCTTCTTCGTCGCCCCCACCGCCGGTGGACCGCCGCGGTGCCCCCGGTGCGACCACCGGCTGCCCGCGTAACCGGCCACCCCCTCCCATGCGCCGCGCCGACCTCGCCCTCTTATCTGCGGAGAGGGAGCCGTCCCGGACGGACCGACCGTGAACGACTCCCCCCGCGTGACCGCGCGTCAGATCGCGGCGTTCCGGCTCCGGGCGCACCACCTGCAGGAGCGGGGGACGTTGGACCGACTTCCGTCGATCGTCTCCGACATGGGTGGCGCGCAGGCGCAGGTGATCTCGGCCGCCGAGAGCTCGCTATGGGCTCGCACCGCAGACCTGACGACGGACGACATCGCCCGCGCCCTCTGGGAGGATCGCTCGCTCGCGAGGGCGTGGGCGATGCGACGGACCCTGTTCCTCCTCCCGGCCCGCGACCTCGCGATCTTCCTCCGGGGCTCCGCGCGGCGCGCCGAGAAGGAGCTTCGATGGATGCGGAACCGCGGGGTCCCCGGGGAGGAGCTCGATCGCGCGATCGCCGCGACGCTCGATGCGCTCGACTCGCCCCGGACCTCGGACGATCTGGCTCGGGAGATCGCCGACCGGAACCGCGGGACCGTGCGCCGCCGGCCGACCGGAGGCGGGTGGGGGAACCGTCGGCCGATCCCGTGGGTCCGGCTGGGGTCGGTGAACGTGCCCGTCGGATACCTGCTCCATCTGGCCGGAGCGCGAGGCGATGTCTGCTCCGGACCGGGCGTCGGGTCCCGGTCGACGTACGTCCGGGCCGACGCCTGGATCCCTCACTACCGCTCGGTCTCTCAATCGCGGGCCGAGGGAGAACTCCTCCGACGGTACCTTCGCTCGTTCGGCCCCGCCCGTCCGGAGGATTTCGTGGCGTGGACGAGAGTGCGGCTTCGGGACGCCCGGGAGATCTGGGCGACGATCGCCCCGGAGCTGGTCGAGGTGCGGACTCCGGCCCGACAGGCCTGGCTGCTGCGGGAGGACGTCGAGGACCTGCTCTCGGATCCCCCCTCGGATGACGAGACCCGCCTGCTGCCGCATTTCGACTCCTACCTCCTCGGCCACGACGAGCGGGCCCACCTGGCGGAGGTCCAACACCACGGCCGGATCTACCGGGCGGCCGGCTGGGTGGCCCCGTCGGTCCTGGACCGCGGTCGGGTCGTCGGGACGTGGGAGCATCGCGCGGTCCGAGGACGCTCCACCGTGCAGGTCCGACCGTTCCGGCCGCTGGGCGAGCGCATCAAGCGCGAGATCCGGGCCGAGGCCGGGGATTTCGCGCGGTTCCGCGGTCTTGAACCGGGGAGCGTCCGGTTCGGCTAGCGCATGTTCGGTTGAGCTCGGCCCGGCTCACGCCGACGGGCGCATGTGGGCGAGGAGGGCGTCGATCCCTTCCCGGAACGAGGGGTAGATCGGCCGCCAGCCGAGCGCCTCGAGCTTGTGCGAAACGACGGCGCGCGCCGCGGCCAGGTGGTGCGCGACGTCCGGCCCAAAGTCCGCCTCGGCGAGCGGGCGGGAGATCGAGGCCGGTGCCGCCCGGCCGACCCGGCCGGCGACGTATCGCGCGAACTCTCCCCACGTCGCCGGGTGCCCGTCCGTCAGGTTGTAGGTCTCTCCCGCGATCCCGTACTCCAGCACGTCGCGGAACCCTCGACCGGCGTCGGGCAACGAGACGAACGACCAGGCGTTACGGCCGCCGTCGATCGTCCGATACACGCCGGCGTGGATCGCGTCGAACACCGAGCGGAACCATGACCCGTCGCCGTAGACCATGCCCGGGCGGATGACCAGGGCCTCCAGTTCGCCCGCGCGGTTGGCCGCGAGTCCGACACGCTCGGAATCGTAGTTGATCTGCGACTCTCCCCGCGGGTCGACCGCGGACTCCTCGGTGATCGGCGAATGACTGCCGGCGTAGACCCAATAGCCGCTCCCGACGACGAGCCGCCGGATCCGATGGCTCCGGGCCACGGAGACGAGGTTCGACGTCCCCTCGACGCGCACACGACGGACGAGGTCCGCCGATCGGGCACTGTCCGACGGGTTGGCGGCGACATGGACGATCGCTCCGCAGTCGGCGGCCGCGGCGCGGAGCGACTCGAGCTCCAGCACGTCGCCCACGACCGGGACGCCTCCGGCCGCCCAGATGCGCGCGGCCTGCCCCTCGGAGCGCACGAGTCCTCGCACCGTCCGGCCGCTGTCCACCAGCGCCCGTACGATCGACCCTCCCAGGAACCCGGCGGCGCCGGTCACCAGCACGGGACGCGCGGCCCCTTCCACGGGCGCCGTCGGGGAGAGTTCCATCGGACGCGCCTTCGGCCGACCCCAAGGGGGCGGAGGTCATAGGGGAATCTCCGCTCCGAGGTCGGTCGAACCGCCGACGGGGGGGCACGGACTCGGGGCGGCGCGGAGAGGGACGCGGGGCCTCCGTCGGGCCGAGCGACCCCGCCGGTCGACCACGATCGGGAAGTTTGCCTCGTCTGGGGCGCCGGCGCTCACAAACACCGTTGATAATCCAGACGAAAGGCCCGGGTGATTCTGACCCTACTTGAACCGAGAGGAGGTCGGCTACCCTGAGGCTTCGGCCTCTCAGAGGAGAAAGACAACCATGGTGAAGCGATGGGCAATTGTGGCGTGCGCGACGCTCGCGGTAGTGGCGATGACGGGGGTCGGGTTCTCCGCCTTCACCTCTAGCGTGACCGTCAACGGATACGCCCTTTCGGCGTACACCGACCTTCAGATCGTGAACTACGGCGTCGCCGGGTGCGGTGCCTTCTACGGGGCGACCGCGCCGGGCCCGGGGAACATCTCGTTCTTCGGGGAGGACGAGGCTGCGAACGAGATCTCGCTGGTCGCCTACAACCTCGTCCCGGCGTCGTACTGCTATGCCAACATCACGATCGAGAACACCGGCTCGGAGCCGCTCAACGCGAGCGTGGTCCTCAACACCCCCGGCGCGAACGGCATCTGCACCGC
>Ga0335077_10012291_pt1 | contig 10705 bp, 8 predicted proteins | sample Lox_Sample_31_FD_207151 | JGI IMG/M metagenome (GOLD analysis project Ga0335077, IMG submission 207151) | Soil microbial communities from Loxahatchee National Wildlife Refuge, Florida, United States - Lox_Sample_3.1 | ecosystem: Environmental > Terrestrial > Soil > Wetlands | place: USA: Florida...
CAACATTTTCCACACCGGGTACTTCGTTGCACCCGCAGCTCGCGGTTCCCGCGTGTAGGGCACCGCAATTTGCGGAAACCCGACCCAGGAGATCATGCCCCGTAGAAACCGGTGCGTTTCACGCATGGAAGTCACGGCATTGAGACACCGGCGCGAAATCAGACGGAAGTCGCCGGCATCCTCCGGAAGACCGCGATGGATCATCGTCCGCATAAGGCGGTAAAACGCCCAGGCGGTGAATCGCTTGAATCTCGTCTCGCCCTTGCGCGCGATCCGCTTACCATAAATCACGTCATAACCACGGCAATACTGCGCCAGCATCTCAGCGATCACATCGGGTGGATCCTGAAGATCGGCATCCATGATCGCCACGGCGTCGCCAGTCGCGTGGTCGAGCCCCGCCGTAACCGCAGCTTGATGCCCGAAGTTCCGGGCAAGATTCAGTACCGTTACGCGCTCGTCCTCATCGGCCCAGGCAAACAGGAGTTCCGCGGTTTGATCGGTACTCCCGTCGTTGATCAGAATCAACTCGACTTGGCAGTGAATACCGTCCGCGAATGCGGTGAGCTGCTGCCGTAATAAGGGCAGTACCTCCGCTTCGTTATATACCGGGATGACCAGCGAAACTCTCTCCGGATAGGCACGAGGGACTAGGCGGAAATAGGCGGGTGGCGGCACTGCTAAAGGTATTCTAGGCGTGGCAGTTGGCGCGGACAAGTCAACTAGAGTTAATAGTGCACGCCGCAGAACTCCGCCGTGCTATCGATGGTTAATTACAGTCCGGGCTGTTGCTGCTCAAGAAACGCGTCCGTCGGCTCCCAGGTAAACCTGGCGGCGCTGGTGAAACGCGAGGTTCGCCAGATGAGGTCCGGCGACGGCGCTGGCGCCCACTTCAACCGGCGCGTTCGGTTCCTTCCGCGACTGCACGCAATCGAGAAAGTTTTGAATGTGGGACTCAATGGGAATCGTGGCCTCGAGCTTTTCAATGGGCTCGAGATTTTCCTTCCAGGGCTCCTTCCAGATGCGGAAACCGTCTTCGTCCACGATCATGGTGCCTTTATCGCCCTGGAACTGGATGGACCAGCCGTTGTCGTATGAGTTGGCGTAATTAAGAGTCCACGTCGCCATGAAATCGGGATATTCAAACACGGCGCAGAACACATCCGGAGTTTCGGCCCCGATCATTTTAGCGACCTGGCCGTAGGAGATTGCCGAGCGCGGCGGACCGGAGTTGGTGAACCATTGCACCACGTCCATCAAGTGCGTGCCCTGGTCGGTCATATTGCCGCCTGAATAATCCCAGAAGTAGCGCCAATAGCGGAAACGCTTTGGTTCCATTTCATGATCACGCGCTGCGCCCTGAAAACGCTGCCAGTCGAGCTTTCCGGGAAGTGGCGAGTTGTCCAGCTCCTTGGCGATGTTCCAGTTCCACTGCGGCTTGACCATCGTGATCTTGCCCAGAATTCCGCCATCCACGAGTTGCTTGCCTTTGATGACGAGTTCCGCGCTGCGGCGCTGCATCCCCACCTGAACGATCTGCTTGGTGCGCCGCACGGCTTGGACGATCTTCGCGCTCTCCTCCAGCGAGTGCGACATCGGCTTTTCGAGGTAAACGTCTTTCTTGGCGTCGAGCGCGGCCTGCAGGCACGGATAGTGCTGATGATCCGGCGTGGCGATGACCACGGCGTCGATTCCGTCCTGCCGCAGCAGCTCCCGGTAATCCACGTACTTCTTGGCTCCAGGGGAATCGGCCAGCGCTTTTTCCAGATAGGGCTCGTAGACATCGCACACCGCGACACACTCGGCGCCGAGCTTTTGAAAATTCTGGCTTAGGTACCGGCCGCGGCCGCCGGTGCCTATGACTCCATAAGCCAGGCGGTTGTTCGCGCCCCAGGCCGAGCGGGGCACGAACATGGGAGCGGCAAACGTGAGTGAGGTAGCGAGGAACCTTCGACGATCTTGTTCCACAGCAGACGCTCCTTTCTTTGCGGTCTACTATATCGCAAGACGGCTGGCAGGAGGAGCACCGGCCGCCGCGCGAGCTGGACGCCGGCTACTTGCTGGGCCCTTGTGCGGTTGCGGGGGCAGGATCGGCGAAGAATTGCTGGTCTTCGTATTTGATGTCAAGGCTCTTGGTAGTGGACTCCATCCACTCCCGGAGATGGGCATTCTTCAACTCGGTGACGATCTCGGTCACCACTTCGGAAAAAGGTTTCGTGGATACGGATTCCGCGCGAAAAATATAAAAACCGTTGGGTTGCCGCACTGGCTCGCTCACTTCGCCGGCTTTCAGCGCAAACACCACCGGGCGGACCGCGTCGGGCAGACGGTCGGCACGGGAGAACGTGCCGAAATCACCGTCTTTCGCTTTCGAAGGTTCGTCTTCGGAATTCTCGCGGACCAGCTTCACAAAGTCAGCTCCGGCTTTGATCTCTTTGACCAGCCGCTCGGCCTTGGCTTTGGCTTCGTCCGCTGTCAAGGATTTCTTACCGTTCGCCGCCGCGGCGGTTGACTGAGAACTGAAAGAGATGTAGATGACCTTCAGCTTCACTTGTTCGAAGCGGGCGCTGTTCTCGTCGTAGTACTTCTTCTCCTGTTCGACCGTAAGGGGATAGTTGTCGTACACTTCGCTGATCTGAGCCTGTGTCAGAATCTGCCTGCGGGCGTTCGCGAGGTATTCGCTGTAGGGGCTTTTTTGGTCGAGCTTAGCTTTCTCCCCCATCTCATTCAGCCGCAACATGAGCGCGTATTGGCGGATGAAATCCTTACGATTGCGCATGGCGTTTTGCTGCATCTGCGGAGTCAAACCGCGCAAGTATGTTTCGATCTCGCGGTAGGTGACTTTCTTGCCGTCGAGGGTGGCAATCACCGTGTCCGGCGCCGGCGCTGACGGTGCGCCAGACGGCGTTTGGGCTGCTACGGACGCAGCAAACACAGCAAGCACAAGACTTCGTAATCTCATATGAGGGAAGGACTCTGAATTAAGATAACTGGTTTCAGTTTATCACGCGTGCACAGGGAGGCACTTCAGAATGCATAGTACGCGGCGGCAGCTTCTCGAAGCAGCCGGCGGCCTGTTGCTGGCGCCCCGGCTGGCTTTCAGCCGCGAGTTGGCCTGCGACGTGGCCGTGATCGGCGGCGGAACCGGAGGGTGTGCCGCGGCACTGGCAGCGGCGCGCAACGGCGTGCGCGTGATCTTGACCGAAGAGACAAGCTGGATCGGCGGCCAGCTCACCTCGCAAGCAGTGCCGCCCGATGAGCACCCCTGGATCGAATCGTTTGGATCGACGAGCAGCTATCGCGAATACCGCGATCGAGTCCGCGACTACTACCGCCGGAACTATCCGCTCACGGAAGAGGCTCGGCGCACTCGCGAGATGAATCCGGGCAACGGACGCGTTTCGCACCTGGCGCACGAGCCTCGCGTGTCGCTCGCCGTGCTCGAAGAAATGCTGGCGCCCTTCGTGAGCGGCGGGCGGGTCGTGGTGTTGCTGCGGCACAAGCCCATTGCCGCCGACACCGCCGGCGATCGCATTCGCTCCATAACGCTGCGCGATCTGGAAACCGAACACGAACACACGATTTCCGCGCGTTACTTTCTCGACGCTACCGAGCAGGGCGATCTGCTGCCGCTGGCGCGCGTGGAGTATGTGACTGGGGCAGAGTCGTCAAAGGAGACAGGTGAGCCGCACGCGCCCGCCGAAGCGCATCCCGCCGATATTCAGGCGTTCACCTACTGTTTCGCCATGGACTATCTGCCGGGGGAAGATCACCGGATTGAGAAACCCGCCGGGTACGAATTCTGGCGGAACTACTTACCGAACTTGCGTCCGGCCTGGCCCGGGAAACTTCTGAGCTGGACGGTGACTGATCCGATCACACTCGCGCCGCGCACTCATCCCTTCGACCCCGAGTACGATTTGCATAACACCGACGGGGGTTTGTGGCTCTATCGCCGTATTGCGGACCGCCGCAACTTCGCGCCCGGCGCGTACGCCAGCGACATCTGCCTGGTGAACTGGCCGCAGAACGATTACTGGCTGGGCAACATCTGCGATGTCAGCGAGGCGGAGGCCGCGCGCCATCGTGAGCGCGCCAGGCAACTCAGCCTGTCGCTGCTCTACTGGATGCAGACCGAGGCTCCGCGCGGCGATGGAGGCCTGGGGTGGCCCGGATTGCGGCTGAGGCGCGGTGTTACCGGCACCGGCGACGGGCTCGCCATGTATCCATACATCCGCGAGTCGCGCCGCATTCGCGCCGAGTTCACGGTTCTGGAGCAGCACGTCGGCACGGATGCGCGCGGCAAGCTGACGGGCAAGCCGCCGGGCGAACTCACCGCCGCGCACTTCGAGGATTCCGTCGGCGTAGGAAGCTACCGCATCGATCTTCATCCCTCGTCAGGCGGCACCAACTATATCGACATCAGCAGTCTTCCGTTCGAAATCCCCATGGGCGCGCTCATTCCACGCCGGGTTGAAAATCTTCTCGCCGCCGCCAAAAATCTGGGAGTGACGCACATCACAAATGGTTGTTACCGCCTGCATCCGGTTGAGTGGAACACAGGAGAATCCGCAGGCCTGCTCGCGGCGCGGGCCATCCAACTCAAGACCGAGCCGCGCCGGATTCGGAATCAAGAGAAACTGCGCGTGGAATTTCAGGATTGGATTCAGGCCCAAGGCGTGGAGATCGCCTGGCCGCGCCTTACGCCGCGCTAGTCCCCCAAGCGGGCTGACTCAACCCGGTGACAAAGCGGATTTCTATATGGCCCTCGACGAAGAACAGAACCTGAGGAGGTTCATGGGCGGGTGGGCTTGGCGAGGCTGCGCGAAACTGTGCCGCTGACTTCGGCGAAAAAGGAGAGGATGGAATCGGCAATGCGTTGGCTAGCGTGCCCGTCGCCGTAGGGATTGTGAATGCGCGACATTTCCTGATACGCCTCCGTGCAATCCAGAAGCCTGTTGGCCTGCTCCAGAATGCGCGGCACGTCAGTGCCGACGAGCCGGACTGTACCGGCATCCACTGCTTCCGGGCGTTCGGTCTTCTCGCGTAACACCAGGACGGGCTTGCCCAGGGAAGGGGCTTCTTCTTGAATCCCGCCGGAATCGGTGATCAGCATGTAGGCGGAGCGCAGCAGGTCAACGAACGGCACATATTCCTGCGGATCGATCAGCAGGATGTTCGGCTTTGAAGCCAGATGCCGGTTTACCGGATCCTGCACGTTGGGATTAGGATGAACCGGGTAGACAATCTGGACGTCCTCGCGCTCAGCCAGTTGGGCCAGCGCGGCGCAGATTCTCTCGAATCCCTCACCGAAGCTTTCGCGGCGGTGAGCGGTGACCACCACCAGCTTTTTGGAATCGTCTATGCGGGACCAGAACGGGCCGCGGCGGTAGTTGGACCAGCGGCCTTGATCGAGACCATCACGGACGGCCAGTACGGCGTCGATCCCCGAGTTACCGGTCACGAAGATACGACGGGGATCTACGCCTTCGGCCCGCAGATTGCGCGCCGCGCCCTCGGTGGCGGCGAAATGGAGCGCCGCAAGCCGCGTGGTAACGACGCGGTTCATTTCTTCGGGAAAGGGTTGCTGGAGATCGCCTGTGCGCAGACCGGCTTCAACATGGCCAACGGGGACTCTTTTGTAAAAGGCGGCCAGTGCACCGCAGAGCGTCGTCGTCGTATCCCCTTGGACGAGTACGAGGTCTGGCGTCTCAGCGGCAAGCATCGGTTCCAGCCCCGCCAGGATGCGCGTGGTGGACTGGAACAGGCTTTGGCCGGGCAACATGAGGTTGAGATCGTAATCCGGCGTGACCTCGAAGGTCGCCAGAATCTGATCGAGCATCTCGCGATGCTGCGCGGTCACCGCGACTCTTACTTTAAAATCGCAAGGGCGGCTGCGCATGTGCAGCAGGACGGGGCATAATTTGATGGCTTCGGGGCGGGTGCCGAATAGAAACAGGATCTTGTGTTTCATCTGATGTTAAGACTCGTGCTGATATAAAGCGTGCCACAAAGGCTTGATGCGGTCCAAGTCCGCCACGCGGCGGAGAGGCTCTTGGGCGGCCGCCGCCAGACGACGCAAGGCATATCCCGCCGGCATCAAAGAAAGCCAGAGCACGGGATAACGGTAGCGAATGCTGGACTGGAGAAGATAGTACACTGCCGGATAGATCAAAAAAACGATCGCTAAGAATCCGGCGACCGGCAGCCGGCTCCGGATCATCAGCCACAAGCCGGCAAACGACAACGCGGTAATGAGCCAGATGGAATACGAATAGATGGTCACGGTTGCCGGATTAGGGAACCAGAACTCGACGAAACGGCGGACGGTCAATTCCAGGAAGCGCGCCGGGTGCGACTGGATCCAGTTCAGCGCCTTGTTTAGGCGATCGCGGTTGTATTCGACTTCACCGAGCCTTTTCACCGTCTCAGCCTCGGCCAAATTGAATGTCGGCTGCATGGCAAAGTGGCAACCGTTCAGGTGGTTGACGGCGTCGCTTGAGGAAGCCAGGCTATTATTCGCCGCGTAGAGTTCCACGCCGAAGTTATCCCGGATGAAAAACCACCGGTGGAACTGACGGTAATTTCTCAGTGTCCACGGCAGACATACGAGGAAGACTGCCAGGAAGAACGCCGCGAACACTCCCACCGCGCTCTTCTGCGTCACGCGCTTTGAGGTCAGAACGAACAGCAGCCACAAAAAACAAATCACAACGGACATGGGGTTCAACAGGATGAGCAAGCCGCAGAGCAGGCCCGGCGCAAAACGCTGAAGAGGACTACGCGTGACGCTGTGGATGATCCAGGCGGAAGCTAGGCAAAAGGCCATCAAGCCATCCGCGACATAGAGCGCTTCCCACTGCGGCGTGAACTGTAGCGCGGGCAGGACGATCGATAGCACCGCCGCATAAACGCCCGGCACCGTCTCCTGGAAAAACAGCTTGGAAACGAAGGGCAGCAGCGCTGCGTGCAGGGCGTGAACCCCGACGGTAATCAGGGAAGCGGCCAGCACGAAGCCCGCCGAAAAGCCGAAAATCTTGATCAGCGCTGCGAGATACAGCGGATATAACGGAGGCAAGTGAGCGGACGGTCCGGTTTGTGCCGCGGCAAATGGATTGGCGAAGGCGCCTCGCTCGGCCAAGTTCTTAGCGAGGGCCACCGACTCATAACCTTTTCCAAATCCCGGACTCGGCAGCCAGATCCACATGGCCGTAGTGACGATGAAGGCAGCTACGAACAGAATGCCGGCAGTCGCGAACTCGCTGCGCTTCCTGGAAGGCGAAGATTCTATCGATACTGTGAGCGGATGCTGAAGGGTCGCCATCCGTCCTTCATGCGGTGATTCGCGAGGGCGTGAGGCGCAGCCCGCTGGTCGCACACTGTTCCCCAGCCGCTCCGGCTTCGTGATACTCGGCATCCTGGTTGACGCGCCAGACATCGAAGACCGGAGCCCCCGCCAGGATGTTCTCCACCGTCAGCATCGCGGTCATCATGGCGTGGTCCTGGTTGTTGTACTTGTGCATCCCGTTGCGCCCCACCAGGTGAAGATTCGGATAGTTCCGCTCGATCTCTTCACGGATGCTCGCCACGTTTTTGGCGTAATCATCATCGTAAACCGGATACGCTTTCGGCTGGCGCACCACGCAGCCGTCAAGGATGTCTTCCCGCCGCGCCAGGCCGATGGAAGCCAGCTCGCGCCTCGCCAGCTCAATCAGTTCAGCATCCGTGGAAGCCCACAGTCCGTCGCCTTCAAAGCAGAAATACTCCAGGCCGTAACAGCAGAAGGAAGGATCTGGCACCATTTCCGGCGACCAAGACTTGTAGTTCTGCACCCGCCCGACTTTTACGCCGGGATCGTGGATGTAGATCCAGTTATCGGGCAGCGGCCTGTAGTCCTTGAGCGTGACGGCGACGGTAATAAAGTCGCGGTACTTCAGGCAGGCGGCAGCGCGAATGACCGGCTCCGGAAACTCGGGCGTGATCGACTGCACCAGTTCTCTCAGAGGAGCGGAAGAGATCACGTGATCTGCCGTGAGGCTGGCGCTTTCGCCGCCGCGCGATTGATATTCGATACTCCATTTGCCGTGTCTTCGATCGAACGAGCAGTGCTTGACCCGGTGCCCCGTGAGAATCTGGCCGCCCATCTGGCGGGTTTTTCGCGCGCAGGCTTCCCACATCATGCCCGGACCTTTGCGCGGGTACCGAAATGTTTGAATGAGCGTTTTGATCTGCGACTCCCGGGAAGTCCGCCCGGAAAAGAGACCGTTTTTGATCGCGGAGCTGAGAGACAGCCCCTTGATTCGCTGTGCCGCCCAATCCGCAGAGATCTCTTTGCAGCTCATCCCCCACACCTTCTCGGTGTAGGTTTTAAAGAACGTGCGGAAGAGACGCTCGCCAAACTGATTAGTCACCCAGTCTTGGAAAGTCTTAGGATCGGATTTCGGGAAAATTCGCGCTTGCACATACGAAAGCGCGCACAGAGCCGATTCCCACACTCCTAGCTTGGTCAAAGCTTCAAGCGGCTTCAGTGGATAGGAATAAAACTGGTTGTTGTAGAAGATCCGCGACGAGCGCGGGCGCTCCAACATGTCGTTGGGAAGGATCTCATTCCAAAGATCCTCAACTTGTTTCGACTTGGAGAAAAATCGGTGGCCCCCGATGTCAAAACAGAATCCTTTGTAATGGATGGTGCGAGAAATGCCGCCAACGTAGTCCGGATCGGCTTCGAGCACCGTGACGGACACCCGATTTTTCGCTAGCAGATATGCGGCTGTCAGCCCGGCAGGACCGGCTCCAATGATCGCCACATCCGGTCGACCCGAGCGTCGTCGATCTTCGACTGAAGACAGCATGGTTAGCCCCGGTTTCCTCGCCCAATCTATTTATTAGCTTGCGGATTGGTTGCCGTCTAGATCGATATGGTTAACGAAGCGCTGCTAACTAAAGGCAGGTGCGGAGAGCGTGGACTTCTCAGACCAGCCAGCGTAACAGCGAATTCACCAGGCCCAGCAGGACCGCGCCCAGTACCGCAGGCAGGCAGCCCCGGACACGGAAGCCAGGCATCATCGCGGCTGCAACCTTCAGCATCAGCGCGTTGATGACGATGAGAAAGAGTCCGAAGGTGACGATCGTCAAGGGAAAGGTCACGATCTTCAGCAGCAGCCCGAGCGTGACATTCACCAGGGCGATTACGACGGCGGCAATCATCGCCGTGCCGAACCCCTCGATTTCAATACCGGGTACGATCGCCGCTATGATCACCAGGCTCACCGCACTGAGCAGCCAGTTGACGAGCAGGTGCCGCATGGTTTTCGATTGTAGCAGGCCGCAAACGAAACGCTATGGCGCAACTCTATACAGGCACCTCCGGATTCGCATACCCAAACTGGAAGCCGCGGTTTTATCCAGCCGACCTGCCGGAGAAGAAATTCCTTGAACACTATGCCAGCCGGCTTCGCTCAGTCGAGATCAACTACACGTTCCGGCGGCTGCCGGCGGCGAGCACGCTCGAGAACTGGGTGACGGCCACACCCTCCGGCTTCCGTTTTGCCTGCAAAGCCAATCAAAGGATTACGCACATCCAGCGCCTGAAAAATGTTTCGAGCGCCGTCGAGTTATTCCTGCGCATGATCGATCCGCTGCGCTCGGCTCGGCGCCTCGGCCCGATTTTGTTTCAACTACCGCCCAATTTGAAATGCGACACGTCGCTGCTGTCTGATTTTCTCGTGCTGCTGCCTTCGGATTTGCGATTCACCATCGAGTTTCGCCACACCTCCTGGCTGACAGACACAGTCTACGGCGCACTCCAGAAGCAGAACATTTCACTGTGCGTGGCGGAATCCGAAAAGCTGGAAGTTCCGGAAGTGATCACGGCAGATTTTGTTTATTACCGCCTGAGGAAATCTGAATACTCGGAGGACGAACGGAAGTCGATTGCAGAACGCGCCGGCGAGCTACTTTCGCAAGCGAAGGATCTTTACCTCTATTTCAAACACGAAGACACGCCCGAGGGAGCGCTCTACGCAGAGGAGTTAGCTGCCCGCCTGTGACCGCCTGCGTTTCTTGGCGGGTTGCTCCGCAGCCGTTTCCGTCTCAGCCTCACCGACAGCGGCGGTTGCAGAAGCCACTGGTTTTTTCTGCTCAGCCAGACTCTTCTTGAGAGCCTCCATGATGTCGATCACGGGCGCAATGTGCGGAGCGGGTGTCGCTACCACTTGCTGGCCTTCCAGTTTGGCCTGAATCATTTTTTGCAGGTTCGCGCGATACGTGTCCTGGTACTTTTCAGGTTCGAATTCAGCAGTCAGCGATTCGATCAGCATCTTGGCAAGAGCCAATTCTTTATCCTTCACCTGGCTGGTATCGGTGCGGAACTCGTCCACTTGGCGAACCTCGTCCGCGTAAAACATCGTGTGCAGCACCACGCCTTTCCCGTTTGGCCGGAGAATCACGATGTGCTCACGATTGTGCATGGCTACTTTCGCGATCCCGTAATACTTAGTCTCGCGCAGAGCCTGAAACAGCAGTGCGTAGGGTTTCTCGCCGCCTTCGTCCGGAGCCATGTAGTAAGAGCTTTCGAGATAGATGGGATCTACCTGGTCGGCTTTGACGAACTCGAGCAACTCCATGACCTTTGCAGTCTTGGGCGCCACCTTCTTGATCTCTTCGTCGTCGACTTCTACATAGTGGTCTTTCTCATACTCGTAAC
>Ga0335077_10012292_pt1 | contig 10704 bp, 7 predicted proteins | sample Lox_Sample_31_FD_207151 | JGI IMG/M metagenome (GOLD analysis project Ga0335077, IMG submission 207151) | Soil microbial communities from Loxahatchee National Wildlife Refuge, Florida, United States - Lox_Sample_3.1 | ecosystem: Environmental > Terrestrial > Soil > Wetlands | place: USA: Florida...
TCCGGATCAAGCTCGCCAGATTTCTGCTCAAACAGCTCCCTTGCTGTCCTTTTTGTTGTATCCATCGTTTATGACACAGTAGTACTAATTTCCTTGCCGATCAAAAATCCATCTGGCTCTTCCCAGTTTCGCTCGTGCACGGCGAACATCTCCTTCCGACGATTGGCATCGTCGGCGTTACCTCCGTCTTCATCGCTACGGACGCACACTCCGCGCCGCCTTTCCGTACCACAACCGATTTCAACGGGTTCAACAACGCTTTCAGCGGTGCCAATACCGCTGGCATCATCGCCGCTGTTCCGGCCGCCGTTTACGGTGTCGGCCTGATCCGTAAGGACTCTTACGCTGAAAACTCCGCGCTCCTTGCCGCCGAAGCTCTAGCCGACGGCTTCCTCCTCGATCTTCCGATGAAGGCTATCACCGCCCGCCGTCAACCACTCTCTTACTCCGGCAACGGCCCTTACACAGCCAGCTTCTTCAACGGTTCTCACAATCCATTCAATTCGGGCGGCTTCTATTCCGGACATGCCATGGCGGCTATGGCTGTAGCAACGGTCTTCGCACATCGCTACCGCCAACATCGCTGGGTTCCCTTCGTCGCCTACGGCCTGGCCGGTGCCATTAGTTTTTCGCGGATCACTACTAGCAACCATTTCCCGGGCGACGTCGTTTTCGGTGGAGCCATGGGGTTCGTCATCGCCCGTTACGTCGTTCTTCCGCCGCGCAACGTGATTGAGTGAGAAGTGATCAGCTTTCCGATGTCCCAAACCCGCGACAACTCTATCCCGTAATCGGACACCTTCCAGCCGCTCCCTAATCCGCCGTCGGCCCTTTCCGCTGGGTTTTCCACCACTTACGCCCGCATCCGGGCTGGTCTATGAATTGCCTCATTTCCGTGGGCTTCGTAGAACCACACCTCTCTCCATCCGGTTCGGAGGCGCTATGAAAAAGATCGACCGCGTTCGCGAGAAAATCACGATTCTTCCCACGGCCACCTACTTATCAAAAATGCACGATGCTGGTTGGAAATTGGTTGCTCTTGAATGGGAACGCGAAATTGAAGTTCCGGGCGAACCCCCGTCGGAATTGCCCGGCGAACTCGACGCTCAGGGTTCCGAGGAAATTCCCTTCGGTCTGCGCATCGCCGGGGACTGCCGGCACCTGGAAGATGATCCCCTCGAAATGGAGACCTTGCGCTTCCTTACCGAAATGATTGTCCAGGACGTCTCGTTCCGAAGCATGGCCGACGCTCTCAACATCCGGGGGCACCGCACTCGGGACGGCCGCCCATGGAACGCCGCCACGGTTTTCAAACTCACGCCACGGCTCATTGAAATCGCACCGCGGATTCTCTCCGGAAACGAGTGGGAGTCTCGCAAGAAGCAGCTCGATCGCGTCACCTGGAACTCCTGACCTCAACGCCGTCGCGCTCGTCCCTTCAGTGTACGTAGTACCCGTTTTTCGACAGCACCACGTAGTCGTGGCCTTTTTTCCCGTACGATGGCGCCAATCGTACATCCAGCTTGTGCGGCTTGCCCTCGGCGGCCGTTGCGTTCGTGTAATATCCCAACGTGTATCGTGTCTTGATTCGTCGGATCAAAGCGCCAAACGCGGCATCCAGATGCGCCACATCCTGCACGTCGAAAATCTCTCCGCCTGTCTGCTCCGTGACTTTCCGGATGTTCACCAGCCCCGGCACCATGCTTGCCGCGAAAAGCGTTCCCGGCGGGTTGTAACCGGGAATCTTGAGGTTATAGACAGCCGCATCCGCCGCAATTGTCTCGGTGATGATGTCGTGAGTGCCTTGTCCGCCAGCGTCCGTGCCCACGTCATCGCTGATCAGAATGATTACTCGCCGCCCCTTCGGCGGCGCATTCAGCAAGTATTTGGCGGCGACAAATATTCCATCATTAATATTGGTCGCACCGCCCGTCTGGAAACCGCCGATCTGCTGCGCAATCGCGGCCTTGTTTTTCGTGAACGGGACGCGCAACACCGCTTCCGTAGAGAAAGTGAACAGCGCCACCTCGTCCTCTGGCTTCAGCGCCGCCAGCGCCGTGTTTGCTGCTTCTCGCAACGGTCCCAGGAACGGCCCGATCGAGTCGCTCAAATCCAGTACCAGCGCCACATTCAGCGGTAGTTCATCCCGGCTGAAAATCTCAATCTTTTGCGGCACGCCGTCTTCCCTCAATTCAAACGCATCTTGCTTCAGGTCCCCCATGATCTGACCGGCTTTGGTCTTCACCGTGGCGTCCACCAGCACCAGGTTCACATCCACCCGGATAACGGCGCCTGCCTTCTCCTGCGCACAAACAGGCGGACAAAATGCCAGCGCACTCGCAGCTACCATTCGCGCCACGCTTCGCCATAATTTCAGCATCTTTCTACGATAGCAGGTCCCCCAGCTGCAAATCACCGAACCTGGCCAGTCTGCTGTCTTCCCATTGCATCTCGTCACGCTCAGGAGTATATAAATCCTCACCCTTCGCCGAGGCCTGCATGCCTTTCGAACGTCTCCTCGAAATCACGGTGGAATCTCTCGACACCGCCCTGGCCGCTGAACGTGGCGGCGCCGACCGCGTCGAACTCTGCTCCGAACTCACTCATGGCGGCGTCACGCCATCGGTCGCCACTCTCCGCAAGGTCCACGAAGAGCTCGAAATCCCGGTCTTTGCCATCATTCGTCCCCGTAAGGGCAACTTCGTCTATACCGACGCCGAATTTTCAGCCATGCTCCGCGCCGTCGCCACCGCGCGCGATCTTTCTCTCGACGGCGTCGCGCTGGGTATTCTTCGCGAAGACAATTCCGTCGACATCGACCGCACCCGCGAGCTCGTCGACGCCGCTCGGCCAATGGACGTGACATTTCACCGCGCTTTCGACCTTACTCCCGACCTGCTTCTCGCCCTCGATGATGTCATCCTGACCGGAGCGTCGCGCATCCTCACGTCCGGCGGAGCTAACGGCGCTCCAGAGGGCTCGGCGATCCTGCGCAAACTTGTGGCCAACGCTGGCGATCGCATCACCGTCATGCCGGGCGCCGGTTTACACTCCGCCAACATCGCGCAAATTGCCGCGGAGACCCGCGCCAGGGAATTTCACTCCGGACTTGGCACCGTTCTCCCGTACGGCAGTACCAATCTCGCCAAATTCGAATCCGAAATCCATGCCATGAAACGTTCCTTGCGCGCCGCGCCGTTCTGAATCGCTACCAACTCGTCACGTCTCTCCCGATATTCCCCTTTCCCCGCCTTGTGATTGTTACACTCTGACTAACGGTACAGTTCGCTCCTTAATACGTTCGAGGCGTCATGGAATTTTGGGTCCTTATCCTGACCTTGTGGGCGTTCGCCCGCTGGCTACAGATGCGCCACTGGCGCCAGAAAGATGATGAGCGTTTCGAACGCCTCATCGATGTCCTGAATCGCGGCCAAGCGAAAATCGAGACTCTAGAAAAGCGTCTTCGCGAACTGGAGCACGCTCCCGTCGCGGTTTCTCCTCCGTCATCACCCGTCGACGCGCCCAAACCCATTCCAACTCCTCCCCCACCCGTCGTCTCCCAGGCAATTGCCCCCATTCGCATTCCGCCTTGGCCGGCTGAACCAAAAGAAATGTCCGCACCTCCGCAACCGCCAAAAATTCCTACGTCCGTAATTCCTCCTGAAGCCATAAAACTCCCGGAACCGGTGAAGTTGCCTCCACTGCCGCCCGTGCCTCCCCCCGTTCAAGTGACTCCACCACCTGCGCCGCACGATCGCGAAACGCGGCCGCCGACACCACCTCCTTCCCCTCCTCCTCCCCCTCGTCCGGCCGCCCCATCACTCCCGCCCCCGCCGAAATTCGCGCACGCCTCCCCGCGCGAAATCAGCGCCAACTTCGAACAGAAACTGGGTGGCAATTGGCTCAACAAAATTGGCATCACCATCCTGGTGATCGGAATCTCTCTATTCTTGGCGATCAAATTCCCATCGCTCACGAATCCAGAGAAAATTCTTCTCGGTTACATAGTCAGCCTAGGTATCCTCGGCGGTGGCGTGTATCTCGAAAAGCTCGACCGCTACCGCATCTTCGCGAGAGCACTGATTGGCGGTGGCTGGGCGCTCACCTTCTTCACCACCTACGCCATGCACTTCGTGCCCTATACGCGTGTCATCGAAACCCAGGGCATCGATCTGATTCTTCTTTTCGTCGTAGCTGCCGTAATGGTCTTCCACACGCTCCGCTACGACTCGCAGGTCGTCACCGGCCTAGCCTTTCTGCTCGCGTTCACTACCGTCGCCATCAGCCAAAACACCATCTACTCGCTGTCCGCCGGCGTCATTCTTGCTCTCGGCCTCGTGGCCATCGTTCACCAGCGCTGTTGGTTCGAACTGGAAATCTTCGGCATTCTCGCTTCCTACCTGAATCACTTCGTCTGGCTGACGCGCATAGTGATTCCCTTTTCCGGTCACCATCGCATGTTTCCGGAATTCGTGCCCAGTTGCGTGCTGCTCTGCCTCTATTGGGCTGTGTATCGCTGGTCGTACGTAGCGCGCCGGATTCAACGCGAGTCCCAAGAAACCATCTCGACAGTCGCGGCTGTCCTGAATACCTCTCTGCTGCTTCTGCTCTTCAAATATCAGTCCGTGCATCCCGAATGGCCCTTCTACGTACTCCTGATTCTCGGTGCCGCGGAAATCGCCATCGCGCAGCTTCCGGTTGTTCGCCACCGGCGCGCCGCTTTCATCATTCTTTCCAGCATTGGCATCGTCCTGCTCATTGCCGCCATTCCGTTCAAATATTCCGGCCTGGACATGGCCATCATCTGGCTGGCGCAAGCGCAAATCCTGCTCATAGCCGGTGTGGTTGTCCGCGAGCGACTGTTCCGCGGCTTCGGATTCTTGGTCGCCCTGCTGACGGCTGGCGACATGCTCCTGAACCAGGGCATCCCAAACTTACGCACTACCCTTCCCCCGGAATTGGTGAGACTCACCCCAGCCATAGCTCTTCCCAATTATCAACTGGCTTTCAGTTTCCTTGTTGCGGCGGCACTGTTCTATGGAAACGCGCTCTTGATACCCCGCCGGTGGAAAGAATTGGTCGCCTCGGAGTACGAAGAAATCTTCTTTCGCGCGTTGACTTATCTCGGCGCGTCGATGCTCTTTGTCGGTCTGGCCCTGGCATTCACGCATTCCTGGACAGCCGTGGCCTGGGCCGCTTCGGCATTCTGCTTGCTGTTAGTCGGCCGTTCGCTCTCAGCCTCCGATCTGATCGTTCACACACACCTGTTTGTCGTCAGCGCGGTGATCCGCGCCATCCTGATTAATTTGGCGGACACTCACTTCTATTGGCACACCAGCGCCACGCTGCGGCTTACCACACTGCCTCTGATCATTGCGCTGCTGTATCTCTGCGCGCGATGGCTCAGCCTGGATGAAAACGGTCCGGCCCTGCAATATTCGGAGCTGTACACCACCGCTGCCGCCTTCCTCGGGGTCTTGCTCACTTACCACGAAACCCACTGGGCCTGGGTCGGCATCGCTTGGGGGATCTTCGCGGTCACACTCGCGGCGCTCGGCCATTACCGTGAGCGCCGAGACCTTTCCTGGCATGCTCACCTCATCGTGCTCGCCGGCTTTGTTCGCACGCTTCTTTACAACTTCGATGCCACAAAGGAGTACGGCCACTTCACCCTGCGTCTCATCACCTTCACAGCGATGGCCTCTCTGCTTTACCTCTCTGCCTATTTCAGCGGACCACGCCAGTCGCCCTACGCGCGGCTTTTTTCCGCCCTGCACACCTTCGCGGGTTCTCTGCTGCTCGCGGTATTGGTCTTTCTCGAGCTGTCGTCGCCATGGATCGCGGTCTCTTGGGCGCTCTTCGCGTTGCTCTTGCTGGTCATCGGTGATCGCGTTAAGCGCGTCGAACTGCACGTCCAGGCCTATATTCTTTCCGCGCTCAGCCTCTTTCAAGTCGTCACCGTCAACATTTACGCCTCGCAGCCGTTTCGATGGTTCCCCAGCGTTTCCGTTCGTCTGGTTACCATTGCCATCGTCGCGGCTCTCTTTTATCTCTGCGGCCTCTGGGCCACCAAGGCAGACTTCATCGCTAAAGCGGCCTTCGTCGGCGCCATCTATTCCTGGACCGCCTCGCTTCTTGTGCTGGTACTTCTCAACTATGAACTGCGTTACGCAGCCGTGGCGCTCGGTTGGGCGCTCTTCGGTGTGGTTTTGTTCGAGTTTGGCGTGCTCCGGAAATCGCTCAACTGGCGTTTGCAGAGTTACACCATCCTTGCCGCGGCATTCGTTCAGCTGAGCTTGGTGAATTTACCGGCATCCGGAAACAAGCTGCTTCTCTACACTCTTCCCATCGCATTCGTGTTCTATTACGTGTATACGCGTTTGACTTTGATCGCCTCAACTGATCCCGCGCGCCAGTTCAAAATGGAGGCGCAATACCAGATTGCACCCATCCTCGCCTATTTGGGCTCTGCTACTTTGGTGTTCTGTGCGTCCAGTTACTTCCATGAGGGCCCCTCGCTGATTGCCTGGGCCGTCCTTGCGCTTCTTTTCATCGCGGTGACCTGGTTCACGCGTCAGGACGTTTTTCTCCACCACAGTCTGATACTGGCATTTTTGTTGTTCCTTAGCGCCTTTTCGTACGAGTTTTCCGGCCGCCTCCAACCCGCAGCTCGGGAGTATCTGCACCGCGTTTGGCACGTCTCTGTAGCTTGCGCCATTCTCTTCGCCTGTCAGGGATTTGCCTTCCCATTGCGCGCAAGATTCGCTGCCAAAGAAAACAATGCTTCCGGGCTTAGCTTCGCGTCCACCGTTTCCCGCTTCCTTGTCCGTTCTGAACAGGTTTACTTCTTCCTCCCCATGATTTTGGTCACCTTCCTGATTCTCCAGGAAGTCTCCACCGGCCGAGTCACCATAGCCTGGGGTATCGAAGCGGTCGTCGCCTTCCTGTTCGCCCTGATCGTCGGCGAACGCAGCTACCGCCTCGCTGGCCTCAGCCTGCTGCTCGCCTGCGTCGCAAAAATCCTCGCCCTGGATGTCTGGCGCCAGCAGCGTTCCGACCGCTACATCACGTTCATCATTCTCGGCGCCGCCTTGCTTCTCGTTTCCTTCCTGTACACGCGCTACTCGGAGGCCATCAACCGCTACTTGTAGTTAGTGCCATCGCAAACGCAATTCCTCTCATGCGCCGCCGTCTCTCGCAAAGAAAAAGGGGCACGCTCTTCGCATGCCCCGTGGATCTTGCGCGGCTTATACGGACTTCGCGTCAGGCCTTCTGCGCCTGCCGCCTCAAAAACGTCGGCACGTCCAAATCGTCCTTGTGTACTTCGTGCTGCGCCTCGCGCACGTTCTGCGCCACCTGGTGCACCACGTTCGGCGGCGCCTGCACCGGCAACTCGGCCTGCGTGGGCACGTCGCGTCCCGCTTTCCATGTCTTCGGCATGAACGACGGCTTCTGCGCTACCTGCTTCTTGCCCGCATCTTTGAACCCAGCCGCGATCACCGTGATCTTCACCATGTCCTTCATGGAGTCATCCATCACCGCGCCGAAAATGATGTTCGCATTTTCATGCGCCGCTTTCTGGATCACGCTCGACGCTTCATGCACTTCATGCAGCGAGAGCGACGAGCTCCCGCAAATATTGATGAGGATCCCCTGCGCGCCCTGGATGGAATTGTCTTCCAGCAACGGACTGGAAATCGCCCGGTTCGCCGCATCGATCGCTCGGTTCGCGCCGCTGGCCATTGCCGTGCCCATCACCGCGTATCCTTGTCCGTGCATGATCGCTTTCACATCCGCAAAGTCGCGGTTGATGATGCCCGGCACGGTAATGATGTCGGAAATCCCCTGCACTGCCTGTCGCAGAATGTCGTCCGCGATGCGAAATGCGTCGAAGAAACTCGTTCCCGGCTCCACGGTTTCCATCAACCGTTCGTTCGGGATCACGATCACCGTGTCCACCACTCCTACCAGTTCCTGCAGCGCCTGCTCCGCCTGCAACATCCGCCGCTTCCCTTCGAACGCAAACGGCTTCGTCACCACTGCCACCGTCAACGCGCCCAACTCGGTCGCCAGCGACGCCACCACCGGTGCCGCGCCGCTCCCCGTTCCTCCGCCGAGGCCCGCGGTGATGAAAATCATATCCGCGCCTTCCAGCCCCTCGATAATCTTGTCGGTATCTTCCAGCGCCGCCTTGCGTCCGACCTCAGGATTTGCGCCGGCGCCCAGTCCCTTCGTCAGCTTCGCGCCCAACTGCAGTTTCATCGGTGCCTGCGATAGCTTCAACGCCTGCAAATCCGTATTTGCGGTAATGAACTCCACGCCTTCCACCTTGGCGCGGATCATTCGGTTGACAGCGTTGCAACCTCCTCCGCCTACACCGATGACTTTGAGCTTCGCCGGCGAAAGTTCCTCACTGAAGCTCATCCGGATTCCTGCATCTTTTGCTGTCATGCCTACCCCTTTCCGGCTGGTGAAATTCTTTTATAAATCGCACGTTAATGGGTTTCCACAGCCAGTTTTGCGCCCTGTGGAAAAACACCCGATTTCAACCTTCCCCGCGCTTCTGCCGCCCTTGCGGCCGCCTTATTACCTCAGGCTCCCGCAAACATGGACCGCAACTTCGACACCAGATTCGCGCCTTTTAGCGGAACCGCCCTCCGGGCCTTAGCCGCATAGAGTGCCAAGCCGACCGCGGTTGCGTATTCCGGTACCGCTACCTGCTCGGGCAGGTCTAAGATGCCCTTCGGCTCGCCGATTCGTCCTGGCAGACGGAACCCGTCCTCCAGCATTTCCAGCAGCCCGTTCAATTGCGCTCCGCCGCCCGCGAGCACGAATCCCGCCGGAATCTGTTTGTCCAGCCCGGCGCGTTGCAAATCGTCCGCTACCATCGACAACAGCTCTTGTGCTCTCGGCTCGATAATCTCCGTCAACATGCGCGTGAAAATCATTCGCGGCGGACGGTCTCCCACGCTCGCAATCTCAATGGCATCATCGGTCCGCATCAACGCCGCCGTCGCCACTCCGTAGTGCTTCTTGATTCGCTCCGCCTCCGGTATGGGCGTGCGTAGCCCCACGGCTAGATCGTTGGTGAAGTGGTCGCCGCCAATCGCCACCGCTCCCGTATGCCGTACCACTCCTCCCCCATACACCACTAGTTCCGTCGTGCCCCCGCCAATATCCAGCACACAGCATCCCAAATCCTTTTCGTCTTGCGTCAAGCAGGCTTCCGCCGACGCCAGCGGCTCCAGCACCGTGTCACTGATCAGAATCCCTGCCTTGTTCGCCGCGGTCACCAGATTCTGCGTCGCCGAACTCGACGACGTCACAATGTGCACATTCGCTTCCAGCCGTTGTCCGACCATTCCGATCGGGTCATGTATCCCCGTTTGCGCATCCACCAGAAACTCGTGCGGCAAAACGTGCAGCACTTCGCGGTCTTCCGGCAACGCGATATTTCGCGCCGTATCGATCGCCCGCTTCACATCCTCGCGCTCGATATCCCGCGGCCGCGGCCCCAGCGACACTCCGCCTCGGCTGTTCACGCCTCGCACGTGCCCGCCGGCTACGCCAATCACCGCCGACTCTACCGGCACATTCGCCACGCCTTCGGCCTCTTCTACCGCGCGCCGAATCGAACTGACCGTCGAATCCAGATTTACGATCAGCCCCTTGCGCAGCCCTTTCGACTCCGCCGCGCCCAGTGCCAGAAAGCGCACCTGCTCGCCGTCCAGCTCCGCTAAAAGGACACAAGTCTTCGTGCTTCCAATGTCCAACCCGACCAGATATTTGTCTTTCTTCGCCAAGGCCCTCTCCTGCCGAACCGCTATTTCCCTCTCGAAGCAGTCGTGTTGGTGTCGGGGTTCACCACCACTTGCTTCGCATACTGCAGATCGATCGACCGCACTTGCCCCGCACTGGCCTGCCACTGCGGGAAATTCTCCACCAGCATCTGATATTTCTTTGTGAATTCGTTTTGACCAAAATGCACAGTCACTCCGCGAGCGCTATCGCCGCTGCCTAGTCCGGTCAGAACCGCGCGCAAGTCCCGCGGATTACTGAGATCCAGTTCGCTGATGTTGTCCGAAGCGCCCGCCTTAACCAGTTCCGCGCTCTTGATAAATTCCTGATAGGTCTTCATGCGCTTCTCGCGCTCTTCCCGCGGCATACTGTCGCCGAGCCCGGTCACAATCGGAAACTGAAAATCTTCGCCCTCCGGGCGATCCAGCAACACACCATGCGCATCAATCAACGTGAGTTCGGTCCCGTTTCGGAAGAACGCAATCGGCGTCCGTTCCGTTATGAAAACCCTCAACTGGTTTGGGAGAACCCGCTGCAGGCTCGCTCCTTCCACCCACGGCAATTCCTCAATCTGCTTGCGCCGCTTGTCCAGCGGTATCTTCAGCACGCTCAAATTCCTGTCGTGCACAAACAGCTTCTGGATGTCTTCTTTCGCCACGAAATGATTGCCCTGTACATCGATCTGGTCCGGCTTCAGCAGCAACATCTGCGGAGAATAGAGCAAGTAGCTTGCCGCAAACCCGGCCGCCGTCAGACATGCCCCTCCAACCAGCATTCCCACCAGCACTCGCCGGTAGAACGGCCACGTCTTCCCGCTGAACTTCTTCCGCCGGATCTCCACTGGTTTTTGGCGACGCAAGTACCTCGGCTCGTCTTCCGCCACCAGTTCCGGCCGGTACGTCTCCT
>Ga0335077_10012293_pt1 | contig 10703 bp, 16 predicted proteins | sample Lox_Sample_31_FD_207151 | JGI IMG/M metagenome (GOLD analysis project Ga0335077, IMG submission 207151) | Soil microbial communities from Loxahatchee National Wildlife Refuge, Florida, United States - Lox_Sample_3.1 | ecosystem: Environmental > Terrestrial > Soil > Wetlands | place: USA...
GCATGCTCGAAGCGCTGTCCCGGTTCGAACTCGTCGAAGTAGAGTCCCGCCACGGCTCACGTCCCCCGAAGATCCGCGGCGTTCCCGCCGCGCCCGCGTGCCTAGTGTTGCACACGCTCATAACCCCGGACAGACGGGCGCGTTACGCGGCGTGACGCCGAATTACGCCGCGTTGTCTTTCAAGCCCTTACGAGTTTGGCCGGTGACGCCGGCTCACGCGCCCCCGACGCGGGACGTGGACAAAAGCGTGAACAAAAACCAGGAGCAACCATCATGAACCGTCTAACCATCATCGCGTGTCTCGCCCTCGCCGGCTGCGCGACGTGTCGCGAGTACCCCACCGCATGCAAGGCCGTGGCCGCGGCTGTCGTGATAGGAGCGGCGATCGCCATCGACCACCACCAGGGGGCGCACCCTACGCCGTGCGAGGCGTATTACGAAGCCCGAGGCGCCTCGCCAGCGGATGCCGCGCACGACTGCCGGTGATCCGCGGTCGGCCGTCGCTGAGCGCCCCGTTGCCGCGGCTCGCGGCTGGGGCGGCCACCTGGTGGGACGTCACCAGCAGCGAAAACGTGCGGACCTCGATCAACCCCTGATTGATTCCCCGGCGTCCCTCGGCAGGCTCGAGGCGCCCCTGAGCCGCCCACGTTGACACGATCGCGCGCGCCTGGCGGTCCGTGCAGCCGAGTACCAACCCGAGCACCCGCTGGGCCTCGCGCTTCGGCAACAGCGTGCCGTTCACGGTCTCGACTGCCACGCCAAAAATAAAAACCTGACTTCCGGATTGTCGGCGCATGTCGTGATTCTATCGGCTATCGGAAATGGCTGCTAGCACCCTTACTCAGGAGGAGCGCATGTCGAGATTGCTGCGGCTGAATGAGGCGGCCCGCGAACTTGGCGTTGCCGCGAGCACTCTCCGGACTCTCGGCGATACGGGGCGAATCAAAACGCAACGCGATGCGAGCGGCTACCGTGTGTTCGACGCAGAGGTGATCGCCGCGGAGCGGCTTCGGAGACTCACGAAGCGCGCACTGCGCCAGGCGCGAGCGTGGCGCAAGGGACAGGCGTAATGGCCCTCGACCTCGCAATGCTCGACGGCCTGGCGCCGCCCTCGCGCGTGAGCAACGACCCGCGCCCGCCAATCGGTCTCGAGGAGGTGTTCGATCGCGTTGTTGCCGATGGATGGGCGCCACGCAATCCGGCATTTGGCGCCGAGCTCGAGCAGTTGGACGCCGCGCCTGTGAGCGGGAACAGCGCCTGCCTCTCGCCGCTCGTCCTTCCTGGCGACTTGCTTCTTTTCGACCGATACCGGGAGCCGCAAAGCGGGGAACTCGTCGTTTTTCAGCTTGGCACACGCGGTGCTGCGGCACAGGGAGGCACAGCGCGGCCCGGCGATCACTGGTGCAAGCTGCACATTCTCTACCGCGGCATTCAGATGCTGTGCGCCAACAAACGCGACACGGTGAGCGCGACGTTGATGGCCTGCGAATCACCGAACGACAAGCCGCAACTCTGGCCGGTGCGGAACATTCGGCGTAACAGCAAGTTGCTTTTCACGCCCGAGATCAGCAGCACAAACATCAACCCCGGCGCCGCGACCATCACCGCGATCTCGCACGCATCGCCGACTGGAGTCTCACTCACCGGCGCCAGTGGCGTGACCACGCTCAATCCCAATATGTCGTTGCCGTCGAGTCCCGCAGTCGACTGCACCGCAATCGTCACGTTGACCATTACCGCGCGGCAGACAACCGGCGCGGCGGGAGACATTGCGCTGTTGGTTCAGTTTGCCGACGACGGTGTGACGAAAAGCAACAGCACATCGGCGTATGTGGTCGGGAGCGTCGACCAACAGTTCACTTTGGAATGGCAGTTCTCACACCTCGGTTCCAACGCCACGAAAGGGAAAGTCTGGGCTGCTGCGAATCCTGGCTCAACTGCTGACACGCTGGTGTATGGGCCCTGCACACTTCAGGTTGAGTACCTCTTACGATGAAGCACTTCCACTACTACGACGAGCGCACCGGCGTACTCCACGGCGACACACTGGCGATCAACGCGAATGCCGGCCACAAGGAAGCGGCGGCCGCCAATTGTCCGCCCGGTCACAAGCCGATCGAGGGGCATTTCGATCCGCTGTCCCAACGGGTAGATGTCGCGACTGGCCAAGTGATCGACTACCAGCCCGAGCAGCCGAGCAACGACCACGAATGGGACGCACAGGTGAAGCGCTGGCGACTCAATCCCGAAATGGCCGCAGCTGCGGAGGCGCGCCGCACGACGCTGGCGAAGATCCGCGAGCTCGAGGCCGGCCAAGCGCGCGCAGTGCGCGAGGCCGTGCTCACCGGCGACCCCACACGGCTCGCTGCGATCGAGGCTCAGATTGCCGAGTTACGGAGGCAGCTGGTGGCGACGTGAAGCCTGCTTGCGCCCATTGCGGCCAGCCGTTTCGGAAGGGCCAGTACACGTACAAGGCGACTGTGCTCACGGGCCTGGGCGCAATGCTGGCTCATGTGTGCCGGCGCTGCCGGCGACTTATCGAGCGCGACGACGCAGTGGCCGAAGCGTTTATCGAATCGGCACGCCAGCAGATCGCGCTGATGGCGGCGCCTACCGCGGGGCGCGCATGAACGTCAGTACCCAACAACCCGTCGAGACAGCGATCACGCGGTGGCGTGACGCGCTCCCCGAGGAGCTGCTCGAACAGCGCATTTTCCTGCTGTGGGTGAAGAAGCCGAAACCGGGGAAACCGGGCAAGTACGACAAGATCCCGTACTACGCGAACGGTGGTAAGCGGCACGGCACGCAAGGCAGCGCCGATGACCGTGCGAGACTCGTCGACTTCGCCGATGCCGTGCTCGCATTCAAGGGCAGCCGGTGCGACGGCATCGGCATCGCACTGTTACCAACTGCGCCGATATGGGCGCTTGACCTGGACGACTGCGTTGCCGACGGCGTGCTCTCACCGCTCGCGCTGCGCGTTGCCGAGTGCGGTACGTACGTCGAGTACTCACCGAGCGGGCAAGGCGTGCGGGCGCTCTTTGCCGGCAAGATCGGGTTTGACGCGAAGAACCACGCGGCCGGTGTCGAGACATTCAACCATCGCGGGTTCGTGACGGTCACCGGCGAGCGCATCAACGGCGACTCGCTCATCGCATGCCCGACCGAGCTGCTCGCGGAAATTCTCAGCATCGTGAGGACTGACAGCGACAAACCTCTTGCCAGTACTGGGAAGAGGCTAGCGGCCGAGGTGCCGGCCGAGAACGCCGAGCTACTGCAGGGCGTGAAACTGCCGCCCGAGGTATGGCGCCGGCTGGTGTCACCGTACCCGCCAGGATGCGACCGATCGGCGACCGCGCTCAGCATCGCGTGCCAGTTGAGGCGCCACGGACTCACGCAGGAACAATGCCTCGAGCTCGTGTCAATCCCGGAAATGTTGGTGCCGGCACTCGAGCGCCGCGACGGTGACATTGAGCGCGCCCGGGCCTGGATGTGGGCGTACGTGGTAATGCCGGCCTACCACAAGCGGGAGCGCGCAGCATGACGGCGGCCGAACTCGCAAGAGCGCGCGAGGCTCGCGATGCGGCGCCGGAACCTGGGCACACGCTGCTCGCCGACGTTGAGCGATTCCTGTCGCGATTCATTGCCTACCCGTCCGAGCACGCCCGCGTCGCGCATGTGCTCTGGCTCGCGCACACACACGCGATGGACGCATGGGAGTCCACGCCGCGAATCGCCTTCCTGTCACCTGAGCCTGGCAGCGGCAAGACCCGTGCGCTCGAGGTGTCCGAACTTCTGGTGCCGCGGCCCGTCGAGGCGATCAACGTGACGCCCGCCTACCTCTTCCGCAAGGTGGCCGACCCCGAAGGACTGCCGACCATCCTCTTCGACGAGATCGACACGCTCTTCGGCCCGCGCGCCAAGGAAAACGAGGAGATCCGCGGCATCTTGAACGCCGGCCATCGTCGTGGCGCCATGGCGGGCCGCTGCGCGGTGAAGGGCAAGACGGTCGTTACCGAGGAACTGCCAGCTTACTGCGCGGTCGCCGTCGCCGGCTTAGGCGCGCTGCCCGATACCATCCTGACGCGCTCCGTCGTCGTGCGCATGCGCCGCCGCGGACCCACCGAGACCGTCGAGCCGTACCGACGCCGGATGCACGCCCCGGATGGCCACGCCCTGCGCGATCGCCTCGCCGCGTGGGGTGCGCAACGCCTCGTCGAGCTCTCAGACGCACGGCCGCGGATGCCGGAAGGCGTGACCGACCGCGCCGCCGACGTGTGGGAATCGCTCCTGGCGGTCGCTGACGTGGCAGGCGGACGGTGGCCCGAACTGGCTCGTGTTTCGGCTGTTACGCATGTTACCGATGCTAAGGCAGCCAGTCCTAGCCTCGGCATCCTCCTGCTTACCGACCTGCGTACGGTGTTCGGTAACGCCGACTCACTAGCCACCACCAACATACTGCTAGCCCTCCATGACCTTGAGGACTCACCTTGGGGTGACATGAAGGGAAAGCCGCTCGATGCGCGTGGCCTCTCTAGACTCCTACGTAGGTACGGAATCTCACCCACCACACACCGTATCAGTCCTACCGTGACTGCGAAGGGATACCACCGAAAGGACCTACACGACGCATGGGAGCGCTACGTAGGAGTGGCTACCAAGGGATCGGTAACAACGGTAACGCCGGTAACGAAGGCGTGTCCCGCCTGCGACGGCGAGGGCTGCGACTGGTGCGGAAAGGGGATGCCAGCGTGACCGATACGGTTGTCATACCGCTCGGTCCGCTCGGTACGCTCGAGCTCCCGCGCGCCGTGTTCGACGCGCATCTACGGCCGAACGTGCCGGACGTACACCCTGGCGGTTCGAAAACGGACCCGCCAGCACCGCTGCTCGTCAGCGCTGCTCGACTCGGCGAACTCACCGAAACCGCAGCCTCCTGGTGGCTCGCCGCCGCACGCGAGGACGATTGCCCGTGTGTGCGACTCGGCTCAAGCGTGCGATTCGATCCGCAAGCCGCGCTCAAGTGGTTGAACGAGAGACAAGAGCGCGATGCGGTCGGCCGGTCGATTTCTGGTCCTACCCCACGTGCTCGTGCGCTCTCAGTGACTGTGAGATAGGTACTCGCAAGTGATTGAACAGCAAGTGACTAATCGGCTTTTGTCCGCGTTTTACCCAATTCCGCGGCAACAGCGCATGCGGTGCCGGTGATGGGCGGTAAAGGCTCAGGTATGACGTCGAAGCGCAAACACCGGCTTCCGCGCCGTTATTCCGAGGGTGTGATCGCACGCCTCGATCGCCGTTACCGCGAGGTGCGGGACGTCCGCCAAGGCACCGCGCAGATCCTCGCCGACCGCGGCCACACCGCCGACCACCCGCCGTCGCTGCTGCTGCGGCGTCTGGCGCAGCGCTGCGCGTACTTCGACACGCTGCTCGAGCGCGACGAAGCCGACATGCTGGAAGGCAAGCCGGTGAACATGCCGCGCTACCTGGCCGTCGCCACGGCGTGGCTGCGAATGGTGCAGCAGATCGGCCTCGACCGCGTGCCCGGGCCGGTGCTGTCGCTGCGCGAGCGCTTGCTGGCTGAGTCGGGCAACGGCAAAGAGGTGACAGCGCCATGAGATTCGCCGACGCTGCCACGCGTTACTTCGGCCTCGACGCCGATTCGTTCGCGGCCTGGCGTGCGCTGCTTGCGGGCGCGCTCGATGGCGTCAGTTCGCCGACGTTCACGACGCTGACCGGCCTCGATCATGCGCCCTCGCGACGGCCGCGTGAGCTGTGGCTGGCGATCGGCCGCCGTGGTGGCAAGGATTACGTCGGCATTCGCGTCCTGGCGTGGCTCGCCTTGCTGCTCGAGTGGCCGTTGTCGATCGGCGAGGTGGGCGTGGTCATGCTGCTCGCGGTCGACCGGGCGCAAGCGCGCGTCGCGTTCACGTACCTGCGCGGCCTGCTCGAGTCCGACTCGGTGCTATTGGCGGAAGTGGCGAACATCACGGCCGACACGATCCAGCTTGAGAACGGCGTCGAGATCCAGATCACCACCTCGGATCACGCCGCGGTGCGCGGTCGCACGGTGCTGGCGGCGCTCTTGGACGAATTCACGTTCTGGCCGGCGGAACAAGCGCTCGAGGTGTTGCGGGCGTTGCGGCCGGCGATGGCGACGCAGCCGAACGCCATGCTGATCATCATCAGCACCGTCTACAGCCAGTCCGGGCCGTTGTTCGAGGCCTACCGGCGCCACTACGGCCATGCGGACCCGCACGTCCTGTTCGCGCTCGCGACGTCGCAGCAGCTGAACCCGACCTTGCCGGATGCCTTCATCGCGGCCGAGCTCGCGCGCGACCCTGCAGCGGCGGCGGCGGAATACTTGAGCCAGTTCCGCACCGACCTGGCGGCCTTCCTGGATGCGGCCTTGATCGACGGCTGCACGCGCTCCGGGCCCCGTGAGTTGCCGCTCGCCCTGCATTCACCGACTGGCGGCCCGGTGTCGCACCACGTCGGCCTCGACGTCAGCGGCGGCCGTGGCGATGCGACCTCCTGCGCCGTCGCGCGGCGAGTCGGCGATCGAGTCGTGGTCGCGGCGGTGCGGCGGTGGCCGAGTCCACACGACCCGCTCACCGTTGCCGAACAGGTCGCGGAGTTTGCCAAGCCCTACGGCTGCACGTCCGCGATCGCCGACCAGTACGCGGCCGAGTTTGCGACGAGCACCTACCGTAAGGCGGGCGTCGCCCTGGTGCCGGCCGAGGTGAACCGGAGCGAGGCGTACTTGCATTTCCTGCCGCTGCTCGCGAGCGGACGCGTGGAGTTGCCGCCCGATCCGGTATTGCGTGCCGAGCTCCTGGCGCTCGAGCGGCGCACGGGCCGTGCCGGTGGCAGGGACGTCGTGGACCACCCGCCTCACGGTCACGACGACGTGAGCAACGCCGTTGCGCTTGCCTGCTACGCGGCATCGCGCCGTGCAGTCTCGGAGGGCGTTATCGAGACCGGCGTTTCCGAGATTCTCGACGACTACCATAATTCTGGTGTGAGCGGCTATGACCGCGCGCCTTGGGACCTTTGACACACAGGAGACACCGAGCAAATGGCTAACGATATTGAGCGAGTAGTACTGAGCCGCGTTGCCGACAGCAAGCGCATCGACTTTTCCGAGGCGGCGCTCGAGGCCGCCGGTGTCGAGCGCTTGACGCTCGAGGATCTGGGTGCCGAGGGCGTCGTCAAGGCAGCGCAGCGGGAGTTGATTGCGCGGGTGAGGAAGCTCGAGATGGAGAGCAGCAAGAAATTCGACGAAGCGTGGCGCTACGTCATCGACAGCTCGCCGCATCTCGTGCGCGTCGCGCGACTCGAGCCCACGCGCTCCAAGTCCGCGGTTGTGGTGGTGGCAGATGAGTAACCCTGACGACGACGTGTTGACCCCCGAGGAGGCCGCTCGCTGCGAGGCGATGAGTGAACGCGCCGATCACCACGCAGCCGAGGGCGAGGGCTTCGCAAAGCAACTCGCCGCGCTTCGAGCCAGAGACGAAGACACCCGTGATGCGATCGCCGAAGCGCTCTGCCTCGTCTTGGCTATACACATCTGCAACCGGGCTCGCTGTGAGGCACTTGGGTGCTCGGCGCCAACTCTCGAGGAGACGCTCGACCGTCACAAGATCATCGCCGCTTCTGTCCTCAACCAATCACTCGATTCTCTGAAGGGGCAACTAACATGAGTAATTCACTGGACGGTGTTGAGATCTTCCAGTCTGGTTGCTGGAACTCTATAACCTTCACCGATGAGGACCTCGACGGGATCGTCGATTCATTCCGGGCGCTGAAACTCTCGGGCAGGGTCCCGATTAAGCAAGGGCACAAAGGGGCGGACTGCCGCGACGATGACACACAGCCCGCGCTAGGTTGGGTCAGCAAGATCTATCGCCGCGGTGACAAACTTCTGGCGGACCTCGTTGACCTGGCGCCCTCGATCGTGGAGCAGATCAAGAGCAAAGCGCTGAAGTTCTGTTCCGTGGAACTCTTACGGAACGTCAAGGCCTCGAACATGGTGATCCCGTGGGTTATCGATGGACTGGCCTTACTCGGCGCCAGCGCGCCGGCTGTTGGCACGCTGAAGCCGCTTTCAGCCAGGCGGCTGCCGCTCGACTTCGAGGAATCCATTTCTTTTACCCGACAGGAGAACGACGACGACATGACCACAAAGGAAGAATTCGCAGCCTTGACGAAGAAACACATCACCATGTTGTTCGAGAGCGCCGTGCGCGAGGGGCGCGTGCTGCCGCGCGATCGCGAGATGTTTAACCGCCGCTTTCCCGACGCGACCGCCGAGGACGCAGAAAGCTATATCGCGCAGACGCCGAAGCCGCCGAAGTCCGCTCCCGCATCGTTCAGCACTGGTCACACAACCGTCACGCCCGGTTCCGGCCGCGCGGACTTCCGCCTCGCGGAAGAGGCGCAGCGTCTCGTGATCGAGCGCCGCAACGCGGGCGACCCGATCCCCGGGCAGTCATTCGAGCAGCTGCTCGCTGCGGCGAAGATCGTCCTGACTCGCGACCCCGACCTGGGCCGAGCATGGGCGGATATGGCAGGCGAAAAATGAACGCCGCGCTTTACCCGAAGGTGCTGACGGGCGTCACGGTGCAGGCGATGCTGCGCGAAGCGGATCGGGAGTTGTCAGCCGGGAAACCGTCAATCGAGAAGCTGTGTTATTTGCTGCGCCCCATATCGACGGCTTTTTGGCAAGGCTTCGGGTCCGTGAGCGTGACTTCGCCTATCGACGAGAAGCGCGTGCTGTTGTGTCAGTTGTGGTACGACTTATTGCGGCAGCTTGAGGCGGCCGAAGAACTCGAGCGTACACAGCCGGTCCCGAAAGAACCCACGGGCCGGTGAAAACCGCGCGGGCGCACGAGGGCGGTTCACTCCTTCCGCCCTGTGCCTGGAGACCCCGCGCGAGGCAAGAGGGGCGGCGGTGACGCTGGACTCGGGTTCCGGGCCCATTTGCGCGCCGCCGCCCCGGCGCTGGTATCGCGCGGCGCTGCACCGGCGTGCGGCGACCTTAGCGCGGGGCGGAGGGGGCGACGGTGCGTACGTGTCCATCCGTGCCGCCGCCCCCCGAGCTTTGCGAGTGCGGTCATTTCATGGTAATATTACCGTACAGCTAACCAGTACGGAGCCCGTATGGCCGCCAAAGTATTCACGCCCGTTGCTTGCTACCTGACCAAGATGCAAATCCAGCGCCTGAAAGCGCTGGCTGCTCAACTTGACCGTCCGGTAGCGTGGTGCATCCGCGCGGCGGTCGATGCGTACATCAAGGATCACGCAAAGGGGTCACGCAAATGAACATCCGCAAAGTCACCCGCACCTCGCGCGCTGGCAAGCTGTACACGTATTACGCGCTGCGCTTCAAGGACCCCGGGACCGGCCGGCCACAGATCAAGTACTACCCGTCCTTGCGCGAGGCGCGCGCGGCGGCGCCCAAGGTCCTGCAGAACGTCGCCGAGGGCACCTACAACGCCCGCGCCGACTCGATCACGGTGGCCGAGCTCGTCAAGCTCTGGCGGGACGCCGACTATAGTCCCCGGCGCACCGAGCGCATCCGCACGGCCACTAGGATCAGCTACGAGTCGGCGCTGACGCGCATTCTCGAGCGGTGGGGTACTACGAGGCTCGCCACGATCCAGACCAGCCACGTCGAGCAGTGGCGCAACCAGCTGACCGCCGGCGGCGCTGGCAACGCGACGGTCGCCAAGGCCCTCACGGTGCTGACGATGCTCTTTCGCTTCGCGCAGCGCGACCACCTGGCGGTGGCCAATCCGGCCGCCCTGGTGCGCCAGCCCTCGATCGGCACCCGCCGTGCCCTCGCCTTCGCGCCGCAGCAGCTGCCGGCGCTGTTCGCGGCCTTTACCGGCCGGATGCGCATCGCGGTCATGATCGCGGCACTCACGGGCAGCCGCCGCGGGGAGATCTTGGGGCTCAGGTGGGGCGCGGTCGACCTCGAGCGCCGGCAAATCGAGATCCGCGAGCAGTGGACCGGGCGCGATGCGGGAACGAGCGTACTCAAGACCGAGGCCGGCCGGCGCACCGTGGCGATCCCCGCCACCCTCGCTGCGGCGCTCGCGCAGTACAAGCTGAGCCTCCCCGTGGCGCTCAAGGGCGCCGACGACTTCGTGGTGGCGTCCGCCACCGGGCGCCGGCCGATCGACCCGGCGAACTTCACGACCAGCTGGCACCGGGCGCTCAAGCGCGCGCAGCTGCCGCCGCGACCCTTCCATTGCCTGCGACACACGGCGGCCACCGCGCTCGTGTCGTCTGGCGTCCCGCCTGGGATCGTTCACCGGGTGCTCGGGCACACGAATTTCGCCACGACCCTGAAGCTTTACGGCGGCACCACGGGTGAGGCGCTCGAGTCGGCCGCCGCCGCGCTCGAGGCCGCCATGAGCCCGGGAGTGGACAAAAATGCGACAACCGGCGCCGGGAAGGCCTGAGGGAAGTGACGCAACCTCATGATTTACCGAGCCTCAGACGACCGGAGCGAGCATGCGCCAGTGTCATAACCCCAGAAAGAGGCGCACCCAACCACACGGTATTTAGCCAGTGCGCAGCGCCCGAATATAGTCGCAGCGGCATGTACCGCTACGATGAGCTCGACCAGGCCTTCGTCGAGGAGCGGGTCGCGGAGTTCCGCGACCAGACGCGCCGGCATCTCGCGGGCGAGCTCT
>Ga0335077_10012294_pt1 | contig 10701 bp, 10 predicted proteins | sample Lox_Sample_31_FD_207151 | JGI IMG/M metagenome (GOLD analysis project Ga0335077, IMG submission 207151) | Soil microbial communities from Loxahatchee National Wildlife Refuge, Florida, United States - Lox_Sample_3.1 | ecosystem: Environmental > Terrestrial > Soil > Wetlands | place: USA...
CGGGTGATTGCGGATAGCCTGCGTGAGTTTTCAATCACCCGATGACCCGATCTCCCGATCCGCCGATTCTTCCAAAAGTGTGTGTTATTCTTCTCGTCGCACGATGATCCTCTCCAAAGAATACGTAGCTTACATGGCGCGCGAGGTCAGTAAGCAACTGATCAAGGGCAATTTCATTGCGACCGCGGACGAGCCGGCCACGCTGCAGCGGATCCACTCCGCGCTGCTCGAAGAGATGAGCCTCGAGGACCGCATCAACGACGAAGTGCGCGCCATCCTCGAACAGTACTCCGACGAAATGCGCAAGAGCGGCGCCAGCTATCAGGAGATGTTCAAGAAGGTGAAGGGCGAACTCGTCCGTAAGTACAAGGCCGTGCTCTAGACGGGCTCAGTTTCCCTGCTGGCCGCCCAGGGCCGCGACGACCTTCTTGTTGCGCTTGAGCGTGGAGAGATACTCGGCGATGCCGCGGTAAAGCGCGTCCGCCACAGCTTGCCGGCCTTCCGCTGTGCCCAGCTTGTGCTCATCGGCAGGGCTGGTGACAAAGGCTACCTCGGCGAGAATTGAGGGCATATCGGCGTCGAGCAGCACGACAAACGGCGCCTGCTTCACGCCCCGATTCAGCACACCCTTTTCGCCACTGAAGGAGTGGTAGAGCGCTTGCTGCACATCCACAGCAAGCTTGCGGGATTCGCTCAGCTTGTGCTGCTCGGCCACGGGCGTAGGCGCGCTGCCGTTGGACGACGGACTCTTGACCACATAGTAAGTCTCGACCCCGCGCGCGGCAGGATCATCACTGGAATTGGCGTGAATGGACACAAAGAGATCGGCACCAGCCTGATTGGCTACCGCCGCCCTGGCATCCAGCGCAACCGTGAGGTCTCCGGTGCGGGTATAGATCACTTCCGCCCCCGCGCGTTTTGACAGCAGGTCGCCGAGACGTTGGGCGATCTCCAGCGTCAAGTCCTTCTCCTTCAAGCCGCCACGACCGACGGCGCCGTCCTCGCTTCCACCATGTCCGGGATCGATCACGATTCTCGGGGGACGATTCAGCGCCGCGTGTGGAGTGGGAGTACCTGGCGCCGCGCTCGGGGTCTTGATCGAGGGGACTGGCTCCGGCCTTGCAGGTGCTCCCTTCGGCTGCGGCACGCTGCGGATCACGATCATCAAGCGGTAAGGCTCGGTGGGCGAGAGCACGGCCGAGTATTCCGCCGGGGCCGTCAAATCGACTACGATGCGGGCCGCAGAGCTCTCGCGCATTCCCACTCGAATTCGCTTCACCAGCGGGTCATCCACCTGGATAGCGAGGCCCTCGCGGGATTTACCCATCATGTCCGGCGACAATTGCGTGTTCTCCAGGTCGAAATAGATGCGGTCCGGATCCTTCGCAATGCCCGACTCCCAAAGTGCCGGAGCCTCCAGGAAAAATGCGATGGTTGTGCCCTCCGGTTTTGACCAGGAACGGATAGAAAGCAACTGGGACGGTCCGCTGGCGGAGACCGCGCCCGATGGCATCGCGGGCGCCGTGATCAGAGGAGGCTCCGCGCTGGGAACCGGGCCTGGTGGCGACGGCGTCGATTTGGGAGCAGGCGTCTCAACATGTGGCGCTGATGACGAAAGGTAGCGATGGAGGAGGGCGCGCAGAGTCGCGCCGCGCCATACCACTGCTGCCGTAGCGCCGGCCAGCACCACAAGGGCAGCCGCGAGAATAGCCAGCGTCCGCCCCACACGCCGGGGTTCAGTGCTGCCCAGCACGGCAAACGCCGGAGCCGGCGTTTCGGCTGGGGCCTCGACTTCGGCCTCGGCCGGGGCCTCGACTTCGGCTGCCTCCAGTTGGGCTGAGCCGCGGGTCCCGAGCGAAGCGAGAATCTCTTCGATCTCCGGAGCCGAAAGCGGGGAATCCAGCCGATCAGGCGCTGCAGCATCCTCGAGGATCTGGCCGAAGTCCGCTGCCAGCCGCTCCTCGGCGGGGGCTCCGGCTTCGAAAGTACCGGCTGCTTCCACCCCTGCTGGCTCGGGAAATTCGCGCTGGTGGGCTTCGTGCGCCCACAGAGACTCGTTTACCAGACCGCCGAGCAGCCTGAGAGCGCGCACATCGCGCTCACCGAACACTCCCGCCCATCCCGAGAAGGCCACGATGATGCCCAGCACTTCATCCTGGCGACGCAAGGGCACGGCCAGAATGGAACGCATGCCCAGGTTGCGGCAGACCCAAACGTCGACGCGGCTGTCGCGCTCCGTATCGTCACACAGCTGAACCTCGCCGCTTCTCAGGCACTCGCCGGAGATGCCGGACTCCGGATTCAGACAGGCGCCCAGGTCGGGAGCGATCAGGCCAGAGCGGCCTCGGCAGACGACCTTGCGACCTTCACGGAGCGCTATGGCGGCGCCGCCAGCCTGGGTAAGACGGCGTGCCCCGTCGGCAATGAATTCCAAAGACTCATCGAGATCAAGATGTGCTTCTGCAAGCTGGCTCTGAGCGGCAAGCACGGCAGACAATGTATCGGCATCCTTGCGCAGCTCTTCTTCGGCTTCCTGACGGGTCTGTTGCGCCTGGAAGTAAGCGAACGCCAGCAGCCGCTGGATGGGATCCGATTCGGTGGAGAACGGCCGCGTGCCCTCGGGCAGACGACAACGTCGACCCGGCCCGCCCGCTTCGGGAGTGGACCCATGTCTCATCGAGTAAGACTATCGGCCTCTATTTTCATCTGGATCCGGGCTCTAGGGAAGGGCCAAATGGTGCCGGGGGGTATGCCGGAGTACATGCCAGGACCTGACACCTTCGGGGGGAAAACTGTTCCGGGAACTGGGATAACACCAACTATCAGACCTGCAATCGTTTAGATGCCCAGTTTCTTGACTTCCTCGTTGTAATACTTACGGTAGAGAATGTCCCATTCCTGGGTACCTTCCAGTATGGTCCGTTTCTGGCTGTCAATCTTTTGACGCGCCGCCGCGTCGATTCTTGCTTCGGCCTTAAGCGCTTCTTCGAGGATGCGGCGGATCTCCAGGCGCACCGAATTACGATCCTGGACGAACTTCACCATCTCTGTGGCGCCAAGGGCGTCGGTGACGGTGTGTGCCAGCTTGTTCAGTTTGTCGCGGCTTAGCCGCAATCCCGAGTTGCGCTCAATCTCCGGCAGTCTAACCATGACGCAGAGAAGGGATGATAGCACGCCCGCGCCGTGTTTTACCGGCCCTGGACAGGTTCGGCCCCGCTCGAGTTGACCGTTTCGCGGCCTGCGGGATAGCCTCATGAGGAGTGCCCCATCCGTTACGCGTTCTGGCCATTCCCGGGGTTTCTCGCATAATGATTCTGTGATCTATTCGGTCGCCCAACTCGAAGTCCAGGTTAAGAAAGTGGCGAGAGAGGCCGGTTTCGAGCTGGCCGGGGTCGCCCCTGCACGGCTCGGCGACTCCCGTGAGCTGCGTTTCTTTTCCAACTGGATCGCCGCCGGACGCGCTGGCGAGATGGCTTATCTCGAATCGCGCGACCTGCGAGGGCGATTGAAGCGCGCGGCAATAGAGAATATCGCGCCCTGGGCGCGCTCGGTGATCGTATGCGCGCTCAACTACAACACCGCGCATCCCCGCTCCATCGGGTGCCGTGATCCCCAGCGAGGATGGATTTCGCGCTATGCCTGGGGAAGCGCCGACTATCACAGTGTAGTTATGGAACGGTTACGCCGCGTGGAAGCGCGGCTGCGCGAGGAAGCCGCCGATCCCGCGCTCCAAACCCGCTGCTACGTCGACACCGGACCGGTGGTCGAGCGCGTTTTTGCTGCTTACGCCGGGGTGGGATGGATCGGCAAGAATACCTGCCTGATCAATCAACAGGTGGGCTCGTGGCTGTTTCTTGGCTTGATTCTGACTTCGCTGGAACTGGCTCCGGACTTTCCGGCAACAGACCGCTGCGGCTCCTGTACACGTTGTCTCGACGCCTGCCCCACCCAGGCGTTCATAGCACCGCATGAGCTCGATGCCACGCGCTGCATCTCGTATCTCACCATCGAGAAACGTGGCGCGATTCCTGAAGAGCTCCGCGCAGGCATGGGGAACCACGTTTTCGGCTGCGACATCTGCCAGGATGTCTGCCCCTGGAACCGCAAAGCGCCTGCTTCATCGGCGCCGGAATTCCAGCCTCAGCCGGAGGGCTTCCAACCTCGGCTGGCTTGGCTGGCGAGCATGTCTGAAGAGGATTTCCGCAGCGCGTTCCGGAGCTCGCCTGTACGTCGCGCCAAGCGTTCAGGCTTGCGCAGAAACGCGGTGGTGGCCATGGGCAACAGCGGCGAGTCCGGCTTCGTGCCCCTGCTGGAGCAGTTAACTCACGATCCTGATCCGATTGTGGCGGAGCATGCGGGGTGGGCACTGAGGAAAATTTGTGATTTGTAATTTGTAATTTGTGAACTGTCGAGGCATACGGTATTCCAACATCCTCGACTACTTTGCAAATTACAAATCACAAATTACCAATCAACAAAAAGCCCCTCCCAGCTTTGCCAGGAGGGGGCACTCGGAAGCGGATAGGGCGGGGGCGCCATCGCTCCGCGATCAGCTAAAACCTACACGCGGGTCACATTTGCTGCCTGAAAACCCTTGGGGCCCTTTAGCAGGTCGAACTCCACGGTCTCACCTTCGTTGAGCGTGCGATATCCGTTCTCCTGAATGGCGGAGAAATGGACGAACACGTCTTCGCCGGTAGACCGTTGAATGAAACCGTAGCCTTTCGCACCGTTAAACCACTTCACTGTACCCCTCTCTCTCACAAAGAAACTCCTTTCGCCTCAGCTCTGTTATGGAATTCTCTCCGCGGCCCGGACGGACCGGCGCCTTGGTGGGCAAGAACGCGTGATTCACCAGGTCTGGCGGGAAGAGAAGAGGTTGCTGCTTTGTCTTCCGGTCGCTGCGCAAAGAAAAGGGGCTGGAAGGCGCCGGCACGGCTTGCCTCCAACCATGCTCCACCTTCAGCAACCCTCTGCCTGCGTAAAACTCGACTGCGAAGTACAAGACAATCAACCCAAACCCGCTCATGGAACAACCGGGTTCCCTTGCGGGAAGAAAACCCGAGGGCATGATATTCAGGAACTTACGCCGTTTCAAGAGAGAACATGCGGGGCAGTACCGTTTTGGGTGACGGAGTTAGTCAGTACCGCCTGATCCAGATCTTGCCGATTTGCGGCCAAAAATAGCAACCAGAATGGTGCAAATCACAAATCGCAGGCATTCCTGCTAGCATGACGTTATGCTCGGCAACCCCAGCACCGCTGCAAGCCTTGCCGAACGGCAGGTTGCCGTGTCGCAACCGACGTCCTTTCTGCGGCGGTTGTTGCTGACCGCCGGATACCTGATGCGCACCGACGTCCACACCTTTGCATTCTCCGTGGCCGCCAATGCCATCCTCTCGTTCTTTCCCTTTATGGTTCTGCTGATGATCCTGATCCGCCGGGTCTTTCAATCCAGATCCATGTATGAGGTGGTAATCGCGTTGCTGCGCGACTACCTGCCGGCCGGCCAGGATTTTATTGTCCGCAACCTGAACGCGCTGACTTATGCCCGGCAGCGCGTTGCGGTGGTCTCACTGGTGATCCTGCTGATTACATCGACCGGGGTTTTTCTGCCGCTGGAGGTGGCGCTGAACAAGATCTGGGGATTTCCCCAAAACCGCAGCTACCTGGGAAATCTGCTGGTATCGCTCTGTCTCGCCTTTTGCAGCGGCTGCCTGGCGCTGCTCTCCATCGGCCTGAGCGCCGGCCACCGCTCGCTGCTGCTGTGGATGACGCACGGTGAACCGATCCTGCCGGTGCGTATCTCCACTTTTGTGATCATGAAAGCCTGTGCGCTGGTCACGACGATCATTATTTTCTTCCTGATCTACTGGCTGCTGCCCAACGGCAAGACGCCGCCGCGAGCGGTGCTGCCTGCTGCCATTGTTGTGGGCCTGCTGTGGGAAGGGGCGAAGTATCTCTACGTCCTGCTGCTCCCCAGACTGAACTTCGCCGAAGTTTACGGGCCCTTCTCGATTTCAGTCACGCTCATGTTCTGGGCGTTCCTCTCTGGACTCTTGCTGCTGGGAGGCGCGCACCTTTCTGCCGCCAATCAAGAATGACGGGGTGGGGCGTCCCTCCAGATGCGGCGTTAGAATAGTCATGGATCGTGAGCGATGACAGGCCGGTTGGCCTTGGTTAGCAACGTGGAGCTGAATTTTGCCATCTATTCCAGAAAGCTGAAGAGCCGCCTATGTGCCGCCTGAAAACGCTTCTACCCATTTTCGCATTGTTGTTGCTCAGACTGCCGGGGTTTGCCCAAAAAGGCGAAGGCGCGCTCGATCCCGCGCCGCCGACCGGCACTACGCCGCAGGAGATCATCCAAAAATTTGCCGTTCGAGAGACGCAGTTCAAAGCAGCCCGTGATGGCTACACCTATCGGCAGACAATCAAGATTGAAACCCCCGAGGATGGCGGCACCTTCCAGCAGACCTGGGACGTCCTGTTCGACGACCGGGGCCGCAGAATCGAGAACGTGGTTTTTGCGCCGCAATCATCGCTGCAGCTTGTCTCCATGTCGCGGGAAGACTTCGAAGACATCCGCAATGTGTTGCCGTTCGTGCTGACCACCGCCGAGATTCCGCTGTACGATGTCACCTACGTCGGACGGCAGCAGGAGGACGAACTTAGCACCTTTGTGTTCGACCTCAAGCCCAAACAAATACAACCCGGAAAGCGCTATTTCGAAGGACGCGTCTGGGTGGACGATCACGATTTCCAGATCGTCATGACCAAGGGACGAACTGTGCCCCAGATCCAGGCCAATGGCGGGAAGGGCGGCGGCAAGAAGGTTAAGGCAGGCCAGGAGAACCTGTTCCCCGCTTTCACCACCTATCGCGAGCAGATCGACGGTGAGTATTGGTTTCCCACCTACACCCGCGCCGACGACACACTGCACTTCTCGACCGGCGATGTCCGCATCCGCGAGACCATCAAGTACAGCAACTACAAACGGTTTGGATCCAAGGTGCGCATTACCTACGAAGGGCAGGAGATTCCCACAGCGCCTCCGCAAAACAAGGGCGGGCAGAACGGCCAGCCGCAGCCACCAAAGTAGGACCAGCACCTGTTACCTGGTACCAGATAACATCCCATGCCTGCTCACTGTGAACTTCTTCGAGCGGCTTCGAATTCATCGCCGCGCAGCCAGTCGATGTTCACGGAAGGTTGCGCCGCGTGCCAGCCGAGCACGAATGCGAGTTGCGCGATGCGGGCGTTGGCGCGGAAATCCATCTCCGGGCGATACTCGTCGCTGGGCTGATGGTAGCGGTGCGCGACGAAGTCCTTGGCCTGCGCTTCTCCCCACGATTCGTCGTGCCCGGCGAACTTGTTCCCGCAGGCCACCGAGAACGCGGGCACGCCCACCCGCGCCAGGCTGAAGTGATCCGAACGATAGTAGTAACCGGCCTCAGGGAAAGGGTCGGGCTTGATGCTCATGCCGAACGCCTGCGCGACCTGTTTGACTTCCGGATAAAACGTCGTGCGCTCAGCGCCTGAAACCTGCAACTGCTCGGGGACACCGATCGGCATGATGAACAATCCTTCGAAGTTCAAATTCAGCACCACATCCCGCGCCGGAAGCGGCGGATGCTCGCCCAGGTACTCGGAACCGAGCAGGCCCTGTTCTTCCGCGTCGACGGTGGCGAACACGACGCTGCGCGCCGGCCGCGCTTCGGTGAATACCCGTGCCAACTCCAGCAGCATGGCGACGCCGGTGGCATTGTCAATTGCTCCGTTGAAGATGTTGTCGCCGGGCTTGTCCGGCGCGATCCCGAAATGATCGTGGTGAGCGGTGTAGAGCACGGCCCGATGTCGCTGAGCCCGATCTGTGCCTTCGAGACGCGCGATCACGTTTTGTCCATCAAACTGCCGCACGCTGCTCACGACGTGCGCCTTCAATGTGGCGTCCAGCGAAATCGCCTGAAAACCCCGCTGCCGCATCTGTTGCATTAGTTTGTCGATGTCGAGCCGGCATGATGCGAACAGCTTTCGCGCGATGTCGAAGGTGATCCACGACCTCAGCAGCAGTTTGGGCTTGGAATCACTCCGCAAATAAGCCTGCTCCGCGCCCCAGCCGCGGCTGAGCACGGTCCACGGGTAGCTTGCCATCTGCGTCTGGTGAATCAGGATGGCGCCCGCCGCTCCCTGGCGCGCCGCTTCCTCATATTTATATGTCCAGCGGCCGTAGTAGGTGAGCGCCTTGCCTTTGAAGAAGGAATCGTCGATCGCCGGCAGCGGCGAGGGCGGTTCGTTTACGAACATCAGCACGACCTTGCCTTTCACATCAGCTCCCGCGTAATCGTTCCAGTTGTACTCGGGCGCGTTGATGCCGTAACCGACAAATACGATGGGCGCCTCAACGTCGGCTTCCGGCGTCAGCATTGGATTAACGGCGATGTAATCCTCTCCGCCGCGCAGCGGCTGCGTGTCGCCGTTCTTAGCGGCAAGCGTGAACGTGGTGTCCGGGAGTGTACGAATATTCACCATCGGCACGGTCTGGAAGTAGCCGCCGTTTTCTCCCAGCGGCTTCAGGCCATAGAGCGCGAATTGCGTGGCCACATATTGGGCGGCAAGCCTGCCTCCGCGCTGGCCCGGACCGCGTCCTTCGAGCAGGTCGCTGGCCAGGAAGCGCACGTGCGCGCGGATCTTTTCAGGATCGACGGCCTGCAGGGATTTCTCCGCGGCCGGCGTCAGGCCTGGGACTCTCGGCGCAGCCGGCATCGCCGCGCCCGGCGGCTGTTGTGCTTTAAGGCTGAGAACCAGCAGGACGAGCATCATCACCGGCAAACGCATAGCCTCTCCACGGGAAGGAAATTCCAGGTTCGGCGAGAGGATACGACATCACTGAACGTATCGGCGAACCTAGTAGAAGAGATACTTGCGCCATTTGGCGTCGGAGCGGCCGATCAGCCGCATGATGTGGCGGCTGGTGTGGAGATTGAAGGCGCGCGGCTCGCGCATCAGCTTCATGCCGGCTTCAGGCGGCATGCGGTCGCCCTTGTGGCGATTGCACTTGTGGCAGCACGCGACCAGGTTCTCCCAGGTCGAAAGTCCTCCGCGGGAGCGCGGCGACACGTGATCGAGGGTCAAATCGCTCGAAGGCAGCACCTCGCCGCAGTACTGGCAGGTATTACGGTCGCGCAGCAGGATGTTTTTGCGCGAGAGCGCGCGCGTCTGGTGCGGAATGCGGCGATACTCGAGCAGCCGGATCACCGAGGGCACACGGATGGCCAGCCGCGCCGAGTGCAGGTAGTGTCCGTTCTCCTCCTCAGCCATGGCCACGCCCTTGAGCACCAGCACGATCGCGCGCCGCGCGGCGCACACGTTGATGGGCTCGTAGGAAGCGTTCAGCACCAGCACTGGCGCGTGCATCGGGTTGTGTCCGTTCGTGCCCTCGTGCAGGGCCACCGGCTGCAACCCGCCCATGCGTCCCGGATTTGGTTCGTGCCTATGCATTTGCCGTCAAAGCCCTGTTTTCTTCGCCGTCGTCCGGAACCGCCCAAGCCGCCTCGACTTTGAGGACGCGGGCCACCGTGGCCACAAACACCCGGTCCGCTCCCCGGCGGCGCAGCAGCCGAGCGCACTCGCTGATGGTTGCGCCGGTGGTGAACACATCATCCACCAGGAGCACATCACGGTCTTTGATAAGTTCGGGTGCGGCCACAACGAACGCACCCCGCACGTTTTCCTGGCGCTGGTGGTCGCTGAGTCCGGTCTGGCTCTCGGTAGCGCGCTTGCGCTCAAGCACGCCGGAAGCCAGCGTCAAGCCGTCGCGCTTCAGGCTCTTCACCGCCGCGCGCGCGATCTCTTCGGCCTGGTTGAAGCCGCGCTGGCGCAGCTTGCTCCGGTGCAGCGGCACGGGAACGACCACGGCCGACTCGAATTCGCTTCCAAAGCCCTGGATCACCTCGGCCAGCATGCGCCCGAGCACGCCGGCGGCAGGACGCACGCGGCCATACTTCAGCAGGTGAATCAGTTCGCGCAAACCCCCGTCATAGCTGCCATAGGCGACCGCACGAACGAACGGCGGCGCTTCCATGCGGCACTCGCCACAGATGGATTCACCATGCGGAGTAAACACACGCTCGCCGCAGACGATGCACAGGCGACCGCTGATCGGCGCCATACGGCTGAGACAGGCATCGCAAACGGGGAGGCGCGAGACGCTGGCGAGGGGCTCCCGGCAAAGTCGGCAATCGGAGGGCAACAGGGTTGCAAACAGGCTCTCGGCCGCAGTGTGGAACCACGAACGTGCGCTCCGGCGACCCCAGGCATGAGCCTCGCCGGGAGATACCCGACCCTTGTCCTGGCTTATGCTGCTACTGCTGAAGACGGCCCTCCGTAGATGGCGCTCCCCGCCCGAAAGATACCGGGAATGCGTCCCGAAAACCTTCCCAAGTATAACGAGGTGCGAACCCGGCGTGCAATGAGCCTGGAAGAGCTGTTGACGGGTGAAATTCGGCCTCGTACTGCCGTTATCTCGTAAACCAACCCGTAAACACCGGATTTCCTTGTAAAATCACGGTGCTGCTAATGTCCCCGGCACACATCCCACGATCCGCAGCGACGAGGAGTTCATGAGCCCTCAAACCACGGCTCCCCCGCAAGAGGCGCCCCGGAAGTTTCAGCCGTTCGTCCCTCCGCAGATGCAGATGAAGG
>Ga0335077_10012295_pt1 | contig 10701 bp, 8 predicted proteins | sample Lox_Sample_31_FD_207151 | JGI IMG/M metagenome (GOLD analysis project Ga0335077, IMG submission 207151) | Soil microbial communities from Loxahatchee National Wildlife Refuge, Florida, United States - Lox_Sample_3.1 | ecosystem: Environmental > Terrestrial > Soil > Wetlands | place: USA: Florida...
CACCGCCTTTTCCAGGTCTGCGTTTCCGCCACGCCACTCGGCCACTTCGAGGCAGGCCCCTAATTTAGGCTGCGCCTCGTAAAGCGAATGGGCAAAGAGGCGCGGCAGAAGTGAGGTCCCGCTGGCGCACTTTACAAACTGCGCCGACCGCACCAGCACGCCCAGCACCATCGCGGACAGTGTGGGGTTCGGCAGGCTGCCTGCGGCGATATGCACCAGTAATTCGGGTGCGCTCGCCAGGGAGGCCCGATGCGACCTTTGCTCCGCCTCGCCGGACACCATTTCGTCGAGCCGGCGCGCATGGCCCAGGTCCTGTTCCAGAAGGGCGTCGAAGTTTTCTCGCGTCAACTGTTTGAAGAAGGAATCCAGGCCTCGTGTGAGCGTAGCCCGGGAAAAGCCTGTCTGCGCGGGCCCCTGCTCCAGCGCCAACTTGCGAAACGGGTAATCCGGCTCCAGCCAACTCCGAGCCACGTCGTTCATCACGGTCACCAGGCTGTGCGTCGAGCGATGGACCAGATAATGCTCGTGGTTACGCTTGAGGGTCTGGCAGGCCTCGCCGACCATGGCCGCGCCCAGGGTGGCCTCCGGCGGCAGATCAGCCAGGAAGTAATTCGGCAGATTCATGCTAGCAAAGGCATTGAATCCCCCGTGGTCGCGTTTGGCATGGCCGGTCCTTCCCGCCGTTGAATCGCAGGCAGGCACAGCAGGCCGGTGAGCGAAACCACCATCAGCAGCGCGACCACCGCGTAAATCGGAAAGTAAGTGTTGACCGAACAGGCTGCCACCCCGAGCTGCCTGACCTTGGCGCCGACTATCCAGTGGGACAGGTTGCCAAGGACACCGCCTCCCATAACGAAGAGGCCAAAAACGCGCCCGCGCACCGCATCCGGGACCGACTCCATCAGCGCCGCCTCGGTCATCGGATAAGCCGCCATGAAAAAGAAACCGTATATGACCAGCACCGGGAACGTCCAGCGCGAGGGCACGCGCGGGAAAAGGGCCACCATCACCGCGGCCACCGACAGGACCAGGGCGATCCATCGCTTGCGACCGCCGTCGCTCAGGCTGCCGAACAGGGGGTTGCTGACTATGGCGGCGACATAGATGCTGCTCAACGCCAACCCGGTCCATTTCGGGTCGTAGTTGTGGGCCTTCTGCAAGAACAACGAGCTGAGACTGCCCATGCTTGCACCGGCGAAGTCGCGCACACTGAATGCAAGGCAGTACGCCAGGAAGAAAAACCACAGTGCCGGCGTGGGAAACAATTGGCCCGCCGGCGCGATCTTACGTTCCCTTGCTGGAGCCGGCTGCTCGGTATCCGCCAGCCAGTTGAACAACGCAGCCACGAGAATTCCCAGGACGCCCAACTCAAGCACGGGCCGCCGCCAGGCGGCTGGACCCAGAACCGGCTCAAGCATCCCCGCGCGCCAACCCGCATAGATCGGCCCCACAAAAAACCCCACCCCAGCCCCGATGCCGACCAATCCCAGCGCCTTGCCCGCGCTGCCCGGAAAAATGCGTACCACGATGGCAGTGGCCGCCGGGTGATAAAAACTGCCGCCGCACCCGGCCACCGCCGCGGCCACCAGAGCCCAGGCATAATTCGGCGCCAGGGCCAGTGCCACGAAACCCAGCCCGTTCAGGGCGAGTCCAAAACCGAGCAACTTCTTGCGATTGAGCTTGTCCGCGAGCATGCCGATGGGGTAGCTCGGCCCGAAACAGGCCGCCATCATCACCGTCAGGAGCAACGTCGCCTGGCCCACGCTGGCGAACTTAAAATCCTGCTGGATGAGGAGATACAGCGGCATCAACGCAACCTGGTACAGGTGCGTGAAGGCGTGCAACACGCCGGTCAGCCAGAGGGTCCGGGTCCGATGTCGTTCGTGGGCGTCCATCGAGATGAGCTAGCACTAGACTACCATTAGGGAGCACCCACGCGGCTCGGCCAGGACTGCCCGGCCCGCCAGCGCAAAGCCATCGCCGTGGCGGATCCCCAAGTCTTCCGTTTGAACTGCCATCACCGAATAGACATTCGCCAAATCGAATACGCGAATCAAACCGGTTTCGCCGTCGCCAACGTCGAGCCCGGTCTCAGGTGAAACGATCTGCACCCGCGCCCAGGGAGGGAAATGGAAGCTGCGTGATGCGTGATGCGTGTGGCGTGAAACGTGATGCGTGAAACGTGAAGCGACGAGGGCGCTGTCGTAGGCCTGCGAGCTGAGCTCGCTCATGCCGTATTCACAGATGACGTGACCGCTTGAGATGCCGAGGCGCTGCGAAATGAGTGTGTGCAGCTCCGCCTTCGGCAGGCTGCGCGAGCGGCCCTTGTAACCCCCCGTTTCCAGCGCGCAGGAGCCAGGGGCAAGCTCGAAACGCAAGTCTCGCTCGGCCAGGTGATCGAGCAGGTGCACAAACGAAAAGGCAGTGCCGAGCAGGAGCAGGGGTTCTCGTGCGGCGCTCGCCGTGCGGAGCAACTCGACCGCAGCCTGCAGGTCAACCGCCCAAGCGCCATCCTCCTCGGCTCTCCCCACAAAGGAGGATGCGCTTGCGCCGAGTCGCCGCCGGATGGTCTCGAACATGTGGACCAATGAGGAGTGGGGCGCCTGCTCAGGCAGCGGCGTCAGGATTGCCATTTGCCATTTGCCATTTGCCATTCGGAAGTGCGCCTCGAACCAAGCCCACAACGATGCCTCATAAAGCGCCAGCGACTCGGCATTGTGGAAGTGTCGGCTTGGCTGCTGCCCCGTCGTGCCGCTGGAATGGAAGGTCGTGGTCCGCTCCGCCACCGGCAGGCACGACAGCTCCCACTCCTTGAAAGCCGAAGTTGGCACGGCTGGGATCTCGCTCCGGTGCTTCACTGTGCCGGGCCGCGCGCCCCGCGCTTCGCACAGACGGCGATACGCGGCATTGTGCTCGAATTGGAGAGTGAACAGTTCGAATGCAAACTGATCGAACGGGGGGATTGCGGCAGCGGGCACGCTCGTGGATGCACGAATGAACCGGCTCAGACGCGCGGCAAAGCTCGATAGCTCGCTGGTGGAACTCATGCGGTTTTGATTTAGCCAGGCTGGTTTTCCGCTACAGCCCGGAAGAAATATGTAGCCGGGAAGCGGGATGACCGCAAGCTGGGAATCCGGCACCCGCGGAGGGTTCTTCCCGGTTGCTGGGTCGGGCAGCCTCGGCCTAAGCCCGAAATCCGTAGATCGGACACCGGACGGAGCTTGCCGTGCTCAGTGGTCAGCGCCACTGTGTCAGTCGTGAAGATAACCAAGACTATAACGACGACTCGCGAAAGCTCCATTAGGAGCGTCATGTTTATAGCCACCCCCCGCGCAGAGAGCCAAGCTCCGTTAGGAGCGGCATGTCGTCCCACCACGTCCTTTCGCGAACCGTCTATGCCGCTCCTGACGGAGCTGGGGAATCACCTTCTGGGGCAGCTTGGCTATAGACATGGCGCTCCTACCGGAGCTGCCCGCCTACTCAAGAGTGAAAAGTGCAGGTTAGAACCCTCGCCTTTCCGCCTTCGGTGTGAGCGCTGTTCGAGACGGTGAAGCTTGCGCAGGGCCAGACCCTGCACCCCGGAGCGAAGGCGAGTGCCCGCCCATCCCCTTTGCCGCTTTACCAGGTCCCAGCCAACTGGCACATACTTCGAGACACACTTATGCCAACTGTCTTTCGCTCGCTCACCTGCGCCGTGCTGCTGGCCGTCACGGGTTGCGCTCCCACGCGACCAGCGCCCGATTACTCGGCAGCCGCGCCGGCTGTCGGAGCCGGTCCATCCCCGGAACTGCCCGGCCCGCGGCCGGACGGTTCGGTGCTCCTCCCCAATCATTGGTCGCTCAGGCCAGCAGGGAAGCAGGTTGAGCTGGGGGATTTCCCCATCAACATGGCGGTGCATCGGGACGGGCGCTTTGCGGCAGTCTTGCATAGCGGTTACAGTGAGCACGAAATCCTGGTGGTGGATATCGAGTCAGCCAAAGTTACTTCGCGCACCCGGGTGCATGAGGCATTCTACGGCCTGGAATTCTCGAAAGACGGTCAGCAGCTCTTTTGCAGTGGCGCCGGAGATGAACTGGTGTACTCGTTTGAGTTCCAAGACGGGAGCTTGACCAACCACCACCGAATCAGACTGCGCGACGCGAAGCTCCGCGGGGTGCCGGCCGGTCTGGCTTTCGGCGCCAATCCACAGCGGTTATTCGTGGCAAACGTCTGGGGGAACCGCGTGACACGCGTGGATCTTCTGCCACGACCGGAGGTAGTTGATATTCTGCTGGGAACGAACCTCACGCCCTTCCCCGCTCCACCTGCAGAGGCGCCGAGCGACTTTGACACAGATGCCGCGACCAAACGCGAGGAGGCCGAGCTTTATCAAGTGGGACGGGACGGCGCGTTCCCATACGCCTGCCGGCTGGATGAAAAGCGGCAGCGGCTCTATGTCAGTCTTTGGGCACTGGCGGCGGTGGCGGCCATTGACTTAAAATCCGGTCGAGTGACCGCACGCTGGCCGGTGCAGGAACATCCGTGTGAGATGGCCCTCACGCGCTCAGGCAAGCGCCTGTTCGTGGCAAATGCGAGTCGCAATACCGTCACGGTGCTGGACACGGATTCGGGCCGCCCGCTGGAGACCATTTGGGCGGCGCTCTACCCGAAAGCGCCGCCCGGTTCCACGCCCGACAGCCTGGCGCTCTCGCCGGACGAGAAGACGCTGTTTGTGGCCAACGCCGATAACAACATCGTGGCGGTCTTTGACGTGGCCACGCCGGGCAAGAGCCGCTCGCTGGGTTTCATTCCCGTGGGCTGGTATCCCACCTCGGTGCGAGTAACCCCGGACGGCAGGCATCTCCTCGTGGCCAACGGCAAAGGGATCACGCCCAGGGCCAACCCGCTCGGGCCGCAGCCCGGCGTTAAGGGGACGCCCGAGTCGGCGGCGCAATACATCGCGCGGCTCTTCCAGGGCACCTTGAGCATCATTGACCTGCCGCCGCGCAAGCAGTTCGAGGCGCAGCTCGCCAGCTTGACGGCGCAAGCCTATCGCTGCACGCCCCTCAATGCGGACGCGAGCGTGGCCGCTCCCCGGGCCGCTGACAATCCCATCCCGCGCAGACCCGGCGAGGCCAGCCCCATCAAGTATTGCCTGTACATCATAAAAGAAAACCGAACCTACGACCAGGTCCTGGGCGACCTGCCGCAAGGCAACGGCGACCCGAAGCTTTGCCTTTTCCCGGAGCGCGTCACGCCCAACCTGCACCGCCTTGCCCGTCAGTTCGTGCTGCTGGACAACTTCTACGTGGATGCCGAAGTCAGCGCTGACGGCCACGAATGGAGCATGGCCGCCTATGCGACGGATTTCGTTGAGAAGATGTGGCCACTCGATTATGGGCACAATAGCTCGAAGAAGTTCCCTTACCCGTCGGAAGGGGTGTTTCCCATCGCTTCACCCGCGGGCGGCTACCTGTGGGACCGCGCGCGGCAGGCGGGGGTGAGCTATCGCAGCTACGGCGAGTTCGTCGCCTTCGGCGCGTCAACCAATACTCCCGGCACCGCGCGTGTGCCGGCCCTGCGCGGCCACATAGACGAGTGGTATCGCGGCTGGGATTTGGGTTACCCGGATGTGAAGCGAGCCGCGCGTTTCATCGCCGAGCTGAAGCGCTTCGAGGCCGCGGGGGACATGCCCCGCCTCCAAATCCTCCGGCTGCCCAACGATCATACGCATGGCGCAAGCCCGGGGCAGCTCACCCCGACGGCGTATGTCGGCGACAACGACCTGGCGCTAGGTCAGCTCGTCGAGGCGGTCAGCCACTCGAGGTTCTGGCCGCAGACGGCGATCTTCGTCGTCGAAGATGACGCCCAGAACGGCCCCGACCACGTGGACGCTCACCGCTCGACGGGATTCGTTTTCAGCCCCTACACCAGGCACGGGACTGTGGATTCAACGATGTACTCCACCGCCAGTATGTTGCGGACCATGGAACTCATCCTGGGCCTGAAGCCAATGTCGCAGTTCGACGCCGCCGCCACCCCGATGTTCAACTCATTCCAGGCCGCGCCTGACCTGCAACCCTACGACGCGCTGCCGGCCAACGTGGACTTGGAGGAGCGCAACAGCGCCCACGCCTGGGGCGGCCAGCTTAAGATGAACTTCGCCCGGGAGGACGCGGCGGACGACCTGCTGCTTAACGAAGCGGTCTGGCGTTCGGTGCGCGGGGCCGGCAACCCCATGCCAGCCCCAGTTCGAGCCGGGTTCGTGTTCGCGCAGCCGAAAGGGGCGGACGATGACTAGCGCCGAGAGGTTCAGGTTCCGCATGGGGAACGTTCCAAGCCTCCCCCCAACGGCACCCCCTGAAACTCCGATGAAGTTGCGGTTACACCTGGCGCCAGTGCGTTATCCCTACCGATACTGGCCGAGTTACCAGTGGCAGTTGCCGCTGCCCCTGGGAGCACAAGCGGCCCTGCAATTCTCCACGAATCTGACCGATTGGGTGTCCTTCGCGGTGGTTACGAATCAAGGGATGGCAGTCGAATGGTTCGAGTCGTGTGGTTCAGCGCCGAGCCGGTTCTTCCGGGTAGTTCCGCAGTGAGTCGGCTGCCTAGCTGCCGCATCGGGGTCTTGCTGCCGGGTGGGTTTGTGCCAACAACAAGGGTGGTCACCTGCGAACCTCGCGGCGGAAGGGGCCTTGGCAAGTTACGGCAGGACGACGGACGGCGGCGGGCCTGAACCGATTACCGGGTTTCCGGCAATGCCGGTTCCTGCCCTTTCGATGCGGCGGGCCGTTCGGTTTTGGCTACGGCGGGCAAAGGCGGCTTCGCGGGACGGCGGCGCAGCTTGTTTTGGAGCAAGAGCCGCCAGACCATGATCAAGGCCTCGCTAATGATGTGCCCGGACATCTTGGAATGGCCCTGAGCCCGCTCGGTAAAGATAATCGGCACCTCCACAATCCTCATCCCTTGCCGCCACAGCCGGTGGGTCATTTCGATCTGGAAGCTATAACCGTTGGATCTGATTTCCTCGAACTTGATTGCCTGAAGCGCCCGCCGGCTGAAGCACTTATAGCCGCCCGTGGGGTCGGTTATCCGCATGCCAGTGATGACCTGCACATACTTGGCCGCGCTCTTGCTGAGCATCAGCCGGCTAAGGGGCCAATTGATTATGCGGATACCGTTCAGATACCGCGAGCCCAGCACCAGTTCGGCATCCCTGGCCGCCTCGAGGAACATGGGGATGTCGTCCGGGTTATGCGAGAAGTCGCCATCCATCTCGAACACGAACTCGTAGCCCCGCTCCAGCGCCCACTTGAATGCCGCAATGTACGTCGGTCCCAGCCCGCTTTTCCCCGGAAGGTGCAGGACGTGGATGGACGGGTGTCCAACCGCCAGTTCGTCGGCGAGTTTCCCGGTGCCATCGGGCGAATTGCCATCCACAACCAGCAGGTCCACAGGCACCGGCAGGGCGAGAAGCCGTTGTGCGAGCGGGGGAAGGTTCTGCCGCTCGTTGTAGGTCGGCACAACGACGAGGGTCTTGTTCATTTGACTGCAGCCCGAGGATAGATAGGCGACCTTAGCCACGAAAACAAGGGGGATTCCGTGGTAACAGCGGCTTCAGCGGGCATTCGGCGCACCGTGGCTGGCGCGTGCGGCAGAAGTCTTTCCCGACGATGACCAGTTGGGCATGGAAATCCTGCCAGTAATCAAGCCGCTCGCGGCGAGGCTTCTCGTCCAGCGCTGATTCGCACAGGCCCTGCAGGTCCTCATAGGTGGCACCGACGCCGCTCCACCGGTGCCTTTGGAAGATGCGTTTAGTATAGGCGTCAATGACGAAGCGGTGATGCCCGCCGGCGTAGAGCAGCATGCTGTCGGCCGTCTCGGGCCCGACGCCGTTGATGGCCAGCAAGCGCGCGCGCACAGTAGCCGTCTCCCCGGCGAACAGCCGCTCCAGGTCACCGCCGCATTGCTGTACCAGCACCTGCAAGAACGAGCGCAGCCGCCGGGCTTTGACGTTGAAGTAGCCCGCCGGTCGAATGAGTGCCGCAAGCTGCGATTCACTTAAGGCGAAGAGCTTCTCCGGCTCCAGAACGCGGGCGGCCTTGAGATTGGCGATGGCGCGCTCGACATTGCTCCAACTCGTGTTCTGGGTGAGAATCGCGCCGACGCATACCTCGAAGGGCGTTTCGCCGGGCCACCAGTGCTGGTGCCCAAAATGCGCCCGCATCAACCGATAGGCGCGCCGCAATGCCCGCACCCGCGCCCGTGTCCCTGGGAAGCTCACGTGCGGAACAAGACGCTTTCCCGCTTGAACATCCAGACCGCGGCAGCCATCGCCACGCCGGCATAGACGCAAGTCGAACCGAAGATCAGCGCGATGTAACTCCAGTGGTAGGTCCCGGAGAGGATCTCCTTGGTCACGAGGCTGACGTTGACGACTGGGATGAGCGCCAGACGGCTGTTCAGTTCCACCCCGGGAAGCAGGGAGGCCACCGCCGGCATGACCGTCACGATGAGCAACGGCTGCAAATAGCTGTGCGCCTCCTTGGTGGTGCGGGAAAACAGCCCAATCGCGAGCATGGTCGCGGCGAAGAAGAGGGCCATTGGCAGCATCGTCGCAAAAGCGACTGCGAGAGAAGACAAATCAATTGCCAAAGGTAACGCGGGGCCTCCTCCCCCGGAGCCGAGCCCCAGTCGTTTAACCAGGGCGAAGGACGCCCCCATGCTGGACAGCGACAACAGCGTGGTCACCAACGCCGCAGTCAGCACCACCAGGCACTTGCCGTACACCAAATGCGTGCGCGCCACCGGGCTGCAGAGCAGCGTCTCCATCGTCCCGCGCTCCTTTTCGCCGGCGGTCAAATCCACCGAGGGATAGATCGCTCCCGTCATGCACATCAAAATGAGCAGGTAAGGGATAATCGAGCCGATCAGGTTGCCGCTGACTTTGGCGGGCGGCGCTACATTGGTCCTCTGGATCTCGAACGGCCTGAGCAGCCGCGCGGGAAAGTTGTGTGCGGCCAGGCGTTCGTTGAGAGTGGCGTCGCTCAACTGGCGGAAGAACTGCTCGATGGGCTGAGCGCCGAAGGAGGACTTGATCTCGCCCCCATAAACGTAAATCCGCACCGTTTGCTTCTCGCCGCTCTGCAAGGCGGCATCAAAGCCGCTGGGGACCTCGACCGCTGCTCGGACTTTCTTTTCCGAAATCAAGTTCGTGTAGTCGAGGCTGGCGGGAACAATCTCGATGGTCTTGAGCCCGTGCAGCGCGGCCAGGGTTTTCGGCGAATCCTCGCCGCCTAACACCATCACCTTGGGGATCTCCTGCTGCGCCCGGGCCACCAGCTTGATCGCCAGCGTCCCCATGCCCAGCATGAGCGCCGGCATCGCCAGCATGGGCACGACGATCATTGAAATGATGGTGCGCCGGTCCCGCAAGGAATCAAGCAACTCCTTGCGATACACAATCCCGATGTTGCGCAGGCCACTCATGTTGCCTCCACCAGCTTGACGAAGACGTCGTCCAGGTCCTGGGCGCCGGTCCGCTCCCGCAATGCCGTGAGCGTGCCCTCGGCCATTATCCGCCCGTTGTGGATGATGGCAATCGCGTCGCAGAGTTTCTCGGCCTCACGCATGACATGGGTGGAAAAGATGACGGTCTTGCCGCGCGCGCGGCGATCACGGATGAAGCCGACTACCGTTCGCGCGGTCAGCACGTCCAAGCCGTGGGTCGGCTCGTCGAAGATCATCACCGGCGGATCGTGCACCAGCGTGCGCGCAATGGACACCTTCTGTTTCATCCCGCTGGAGAGCTGGTCGCACCGGCGCTGCCGGAACTCGTTCATGTCGAGCGTGGAGAAAATGCCGTCAATGCGCTCGCGCAGAACATCCTCTGTCAGACCGTGGAGGCGCCCGAAATACTCAACGGTTTCCTGCGCGGTGAGCCGCCCGTAGAGCGCCGTCGCGGTCGAGAGGAAACCGATATTGGCGCGCACTCGTTCGGGCTGCCGCACCACGTCGAACCCAGCGACGTTGGCCGTACCCGAGCTGGGCTGCAGGATGGTGCCAAGGATGCGCAGGCATGTCGTCTTCCCCGCGCCGTTGACACCAAGAAGCCCGAAGACTTGCCCCGGCTGGCAGCAGAAACTGACTCCATCCAAGGCTCGGACTTCGCCGCGCTTCGGGTCGCGGAATACCTTGCTGAGTTGCAGGACCTGGATCATCGCGGATTCTGGCATCTGACAAACGAGAACCGTGCGGCGAGAGCTGAGAGTCGTGTCATCCGCGCGAGCATATCCCCTCCCAAGCGGGACTCAAGCGCAGAGCCTATCCAACCTCACCTCGTGCCCAACAACTGCGCCCGATATTCCGTGGGCGACTGGCCCAGAATCTTCTTGAACACCCGGTTGAAGTGCGTCAGCGATTGGAAGCCGACCTCGAAGGCAATCTCGCTGACGCGCAGGTTCGGATTCAGCAGCAGGTTCTTCGACTTCTCAATGCGCACGCGGGAGAGGTAATCGGTAAAGTTGATTCCGGTTACCTTCTTGAACATCTTGCAGAAGTAGAAAGTGCTGGTATTGACGGCTTTGGCGACGTGCCCCAGCCGCAGGTTCTCGGTCTGGTGTTCCTGGATATACTCCTTGGCGCGAGTGATGACCGGCGGCTCGGCGTTATCCTGCTGCAGGACCACCTGGTTACTCAACATCGAGAGGTGCTGGGCGAAGA
>Ga0335077_10012296_pt1 | contig 10701 bp, 6 predicted proteins | sample Lox_Sample_31_FD_207151 | JGI IMG/M metagenome (GOLD analysis project Ga0335077, IMG submission 207151) | Soil microbial communities from Loxahatchee National Wildlife Refuge, Florida, United States - Lox_Sample_3.1 | ecosystem: Environmental > Terrestrial > Soil > Wetlands | place: USA: Florida...
CCCGTGCCCTACCAGCAGAGTTTGACGATCGAGCCAGACCATATCTCCGGCTTCGCTCGTGCCGGGTGCGGTGACTGATCCAAAAACCGGTATGCCAAAGGAAGCGCAGCGAGTCGCTTGTGCTTGCGCCTCGGAGATACGAGTGAATTTCCCCGGGCGCATGAGGATGAGCCCGAAATCGGTGGGAAGGGAGGCATCGTGCGTGTAGACGGCGTCGAGGGTCAGGGAACTGGCTGCCTCATCGGCCGCAAACTCATCACCGCCCGAGAGCGAGATGACGTCAGCCCCCGCTTCTTCTAGAAGTCGGCACAAGGTTTCGTGCTGCGCTTGCGCGATAGCAAAATCGGGCGCGTGATGAAATCCGAGTTGCCGCCAGGCAGCGGTCTTTTCCGGCCGATCCCATCCAGCATGAAGCGGCGAACAGACCAGAACCTGCTTTAGATCTCCTGTCATCGATTGGATGGACGAGCGGACGGTCGAAGGTCCAGCCTGCGCCTCGTCGATGGTCGATCCCGCGGGGATGTTCGTGAGAGACATTGTCTTCAGCATACTAACGCTTCCTCGCTATTCGCTAATCGCTAATCGCTGCTTGCGGATCGCTTCTCTGTGACTCACTTGTCGGAACATGCCAGGTTGCTTGAGGGCCTGAGGGACGAACTTCCGAGGAGCGAGAAGCGAGAAGCGAAAGGCGACACGCGAGTAGCCAGAAGCGAGAAGCGAAAGTGAGAAGCGAGCAGCGAAATCCCAGCTGTTGAAAATCGAAACAGTCCAATCCCCCTGTTTTGTCATTAACGAAGCAAAACGCCCGGAAGGCGCGTACCTGGAACGGGTAATCCACCTTATTGCTTGCGAAACTGCCTTCTCTGATGTTACAAATCAGCGGAATTCCTACACACCCGTGCGCGCGATCCACGTCGATTGTGATAAATCGAGCACTTCAATCTCCGCCTACGCGAAGGCGAAATATTCCAGGAGTCCTATGAAGGTCATTCTGCCTCTGCTGTGCTGTGTTGTGGTCTTGTCGGCCATGATGGTGCCGCAATTCGCAACTGCCCAAGGCGTTGCGACAGGCGATTTGCACGTAATCGTAAAAGACCCGAAAGGAAACGTGGTCACCAATGCCACGGTCACGGTGAGCAATGCCGGCAAGGGCGTGGAACGGACGGCCAGCGGCGATGGGGAGGGGGGCTACAGCGCACGACAACTGCCTCCGGGAACGTACCTGGTGACGGTGGAGTCTGCTGGCTTCGCGAAAGCCGAGGTCACCGAGGTCGCCGTCACGGTCGGCGGAATCCTGGAGCTTCCCGTCGCGCTGACCGTGGCTGGCGGCAAAGAGGTCGTCGAGGTCAGTTCTCAGGCTGAGTTGGTAGAGACCTCGCGCAGTTCGACGACCGACACCATCGGAGAGCGTCGAATCGATAACCTGCCGATCAATGGCCGGAACTATATCAATTTCACGCTGACCGATTCGCAGGTGCTGCGAGATAACGCACCGAACTTGGGCGCCGCGCCGACATCGGGATTGAACATGAGCGGCCAGCGCGCGCGGTCGAATATGGTCAACGTGGATGGGGCGGACGCGACCGACAATTCAACGAATGGCGTGCGTTCGACCGTCTCGCAGGAAGACGTGCAGGAGTTCCAGATCATCAGCAACAGCTATGCTGCAGAGTATGGCCGGGCGGCCGGCGGCGTGGTCAACATCATCACGCGTTCCGGGTCCAACGACTTTCACGGCGATGTATTCGGATATCTGCGCAATCGGAACTTTCAGGCCGTGAATCCGTTTAGCACGACTTCGAATCCAGCTTATACGCGAGTGCAGGCGGGTGCAGCGTTTGGCGGTCCGATCAAGAAAGACAAGACCTATTACTTCTTTTCCTACGAAGTTACGCGGCGGCATGAAACCGGATTCTCCAGCATCGGACAGGGAGGGTTTGGGTTGACGCCATTTGATACCACTGCCGTTGGACTGCCGTTCGGCACAGTCTCATTGACGCCCGAGCAAATCGGATTTCTAACCAATCCAACCGTGCTCGCAGCGGAGCAAGATCCCGCATACCCGGGCTTCGCCCAAGCCGTTGGAGCATATGCGGAGATTCTGGGAGCGTCATCAGGAATGGCGATTAATGGGGCGTGGCCGGTCGGGTTGGGCGGACAGCCCGGATTTATTTCGACCTGCCAGGTACCCGGAACCTGCTTTGTGCCTGGTTCTTACCAGACTTTGGCATCGCAGGAAGGCAATTTCCCCGTGTTCGAGGGGACGAGTTTGTATTCGTTCCGCCTCGATCACAACCTGACCAGCAGCAATCGATTGACTCTGAGCGTGCACGTCAGCCCGAGCACGGTGACTGGAATCGAAGTCAGCGGACAGGATCAACCATTTGGACAAAACGCCTACTCGCGTACCTCGCAGCAGACGTTCCGTGACATTGCCGGGGTTGTGCAAGACACTTGGACGATCGGCAACACCAAGGTCAACGAATTCCGCTTCCAATATGCGCGGCGCGGCTTGTCGTATTTCTACAACACGGCGATTCCCGGAGGGTCGGACCCGGCGGTAAATATTCCAGGCTACGCGTACTTTGGGCGTGAGCCATATTCCTATATCAAACGCACCGAGCAGAGATATCAATTCACCGATAACTTCTCTTGGAGTATCGGCCGCCACAGCATAAAGTTCGGGGGCGACTTCAATTACCTTCCGCTGAACGCAATCTTCACCGTGAACTACGGCGGCGTGTACGACTTTGGCTCAGTCGCCGCGAACAACGCGCTGCCGGCTTCTGCGAATGCTGCGATAGCTCCTTTCCTCGCTGCAAACCCGACAATCGGTGTTCCTTCGCTGAACGGTGTTCAGGCGTATGGCTTTGGAGCGCCGCAGGACTACATTCAAGGTCTCGGCAGCCCGAGCGATTCATTTCACAACATCCCCATTGGACTTTTCGTGCAAGACAGCTGGCGGATCCGGCCGAATCTGACGGTTAATTACGGGCTGAGATACGACGTCGAAATTCCCCCGAAGTTCACGCCGCCACAGGGACTGGCCGCGCCCGCATATAACCTGCTTGGCCTGGAAAAGGGAATTCAGACTGACAAGAACAACTTTCAGCCTCGCATCGGATTGGCGTTCGACCCGTGGAACGATGGCAAGACGGTCATCCGCGCATCCTACGGAGTCTTCTTTGATCATCCGTTGTTGGGACTGTATTTCCTGGGCGATGCTTCCGACGGTTCCTCCAGCGGCCAGTTGGCCTTCGGAGGGACCGGAGGCTGCTCGGGTGCAGGTGATCCCGGAAATCTGAACGCGATTCCGATATTCCAGGGACTGATTCCGCCAGCGGGAGGATCGGTGTCGTCTCCCTGTTCGCCGACCGCGAATCCGGCTGTTCTCAATCTCCTGAACTTCTCGCCCAATCAGCAGCGGTTTTCTTGCGCCAATGGAGATACAAATTGCGGCTTGGCGACGCCCCCGTCCAGCTCAATCTTTCTCACTCAGAATTACCTGAATCCTTCGACGTTCCTGCCGTTGGGATTCCAGCCATTTGGTTACCCGCAAGGAAAGGGTTTTGTCTACGCCTATTCGCAGCAGGTGAACTTCACGATTGAGCGAGATTTAGGATCAGGATATTCGCTGAGTTTGGCCTACAACTTCAATGGAGGCCGGAAGATTAACCGGCCTATTAATGCAAATACGGTCCGTGGGGACCTCATGTCGTTGAACTATTACGCAGCCGCGGCGGCCGGGCAGACGCCCAGCAGCCCGTTTACGGTGGGATCGGGAAATCCTCCATGCGGCACGGGTCCATTGGGGCCCTGGATCAGTGCGCCGCTGATGAACTTCTTCCGGCCGGGAGGATTAAATCCTTCATTTCCTCCGTTCTTTCAAGCTATAGGTGCCGGATCTTGCGTCACCCTGGCTCAACAGATCGTGTCGAGCCTCGCCACCCAAGGGTTCAACGCGAACTGTGACCCGGCCACATATACGGGTTGCGTTCCGTTCGGCGACATGGATGCCAACTACTCCAACGGAAGTTCGATTTATCACGGCTTCACGACGAACCTGCGCAAGCGCTTCAGCCGTAACTACGAATTTCAGGCGTCGTATACCTACTCGCACGCCATCGATGACTCGACTGACCTGCAGTCGACGACTACTCCGCAGGATAGCTACTATCCGGGGCTTGACCGGTCGACGTCGCTATTCGATCAGAGGCATCGGTTTGTTTTCAATGCGGTTTACAACAGCGGTAAATTGTCGGGCACGAGCTTTGCGAGCAAGTTCTTCAGTTATTGGACGCTGGCTCCTCTTATCGAATTCAGTTCCGGACGTCCTTTCAACATCATCACCAGTAGCGACGATAACTTCCAGTTGTCATCCCTCACTGGGCGTCCCAACGTCGTGCCGGCGGGAACTCCGACCAATGCCTGTGGTTACCCGACGGTCGCGTCGAGGTTTTCGAAGACTGGCTTTTTCCAGGAGCCCTGCTTCGCCGACTACTCGCCCGCACAATTCGCGGCGCCGAATGGACTGTTACTGCTTGACGGCAACCTTGGCCGCAATGCGGGAGTCACACCCTGGACCGTCTTCAACGACATGCGCGTGGCCAAGCGGGTCATGTTTGGCGAGCGCATTAGCATGGACCTGATGGTCGACATGTTCAACATCGCCAACGTCTATAACGTGGCTGCGGTGAGTCCGCTATTCACCAACGCAGGACAAGCCACCGCAGCCTACGATCCGCGGCAGTTTCAATTTGCATTGAAAGTAAACTGGTAATCAGGCTACAGGCTGATCGCTATTCGCTTCTCGCTGCTCGCTTTTCGCTACTGGCTTCTCGCGAAATCGGCTGCGTGTCTGGAAGGCTTCATTGACTAAACGGCGGTTTTGACGGACTTCATCAGGCCATTTAGTAGGCATCCTACTCGGTCGCTCTTTTCGACGAGCGTGGCTGTCTCTGTTTCGCTCAAGTAAGCCAGGCCAGCAGCTATCCTCAATTGCGTCTGTACTTCGTAGAGCGAGCCCCGCGCCCTGCTCAAAAACTGAAGAAGTTCCTTCTCTGAAGTTCTTCCCTTTCCCTCCGCGATATTGCTGGCTACAGAGACCGCTGCGCGACGTAACTGGTTTGTGAGGCCGTAACGTTCCTCTGGGGGAAAGTGACGGGTGGCGGCGTAGATCGTCAGCACAAAATCCATAGCCGCTTGCCATGCTTCAAGATTTTCATAGTTTCCAGCCATCGATTCACACTTAGCTAAGCGTAGTGTGGTCACCCTTCACCAACCGTGACGGCCATCACGATATTTTGGTGAGATTTTTCTTGCGAGGGTTAGCCTTTTTAGCGAGAAGCGAGAAGCGAGAAGCGAGAAGCGAGAAGCGAGAAGCGAGAAGCGAGAAGCGAGAAGCCTGTCGCCCGAATTTCTGGTGCCGGCAAGCGCCTTTCGGCGAAGCTTCGGACCCCCCAACGATTACGCAGGAATCACATCCCCGCAATCATTCGTTTCGGTCCGCGGGCTTCTGGAATGCCTTTCAATTCCCGCGCCAGTGATCCGGCAATTTTATTCGTAATGCGTGCACTCACGGCCGCGATCAGTCGATCCTGGTCTTTGGGAAAAGGGCCTTGTTCAAGGCGGAAGGACTCCAGTTCTTGCCGGCAAATCTCATCCAGCCGGTGGCGCAACGCCGTCATTTCAGGTCCAGCGCCGCCAGCCATCAGTTGCTTTCTAAAACCCTGCACTTCAGTTTGCACAATTTTCTCGGCGTCCACTTCACCCGCTCGGGTTCCCACGCGCGGCTCAACCGCGCGCTCCAGATCCTCGAGGTCATAGAGCAACACGCCTTCGAACTCGCGAACCGCGGGAGCAATATCGCGCGGCAGCGCAAGGTCGATGAACACCAGTTTGCGTCCTTTGCGCTCGGCGACCAAACGCCGCATGTCGTCGGCGCTAAAAATAAAGCGCGGAGACGAGGTCGCGCTGATCACCAGATCGGCTTTCGCGAGTTGCTCGTCGCGCTGCTCGAAGTCGAATGCCTGGAAAGCATCGGCTCGGGTACCCAATCTTTTCAGGAGTTCGGCGGTGCGCCCGGGACTGCGGTTGATCAGGCTGACGGATCGGGCTCCATTGTTGAGAAGCGCGTGCGCGGCGACATGGGCCAGATGACCGGCACCCAGCAGCACAATATTCTCCGGCAACGGTCCAAAGATGTGGCCCGCGAGTTCGACCGCGGCATGAGCGGCCGATACGAAATAGGAATGGAGTGGCGTCTCCTTGCGCACGCGCCGCCGGACCGAAAGCGCCTTGCGCAGGACGGCATCCATCACTGCGCCACAGCAACCTGTATTTCGCGACTGCTGCCACGCGAGCGTCACCTGACGGGCAATCTGTTCGCCACCGATGCAAGGCGAGTCGAGGCCGCAGCTGACGCGAAAGGCATGAGCCAGCGCCTGTTCATCGAGCAGGCGATAGAAACAGTTCCACTCGCGTAGCTTGAGGTCATATTCGGCGGTCAGCAGGCGCAGGATGGAATTGACTGCAAGCGTCGGGTCGCCCCAGACTACAAATTCGGTCCGATTGCAGGTCGAGAAGGCGAGAGCCTCTTCAATGCCTTCCGCTTGCGACAACATCGACAGAACTTCTGCCTGCCGGCATCCGCTGATCCAGAACCTTTCTCGAATTTCTACGGCTGCCGTGCGGTGATTCAGCCCGACAACCACCAACGTCGGTTCCAAGAGACACGCTCCGCAGGGGGGAGTTCACTATATCTACGGCATGATCGGGGCCAAATGAGTGAAGAAGATGGAGGATTGTAAATTGCTGATGATACTTGCCTTAGGCACGATGTTGCATTTCTCATCGGCGAGGTTTCCACAATGGCTGCGAGATATCGCGCCGGGTTGGGGGCCATTTAGCGCGGACGCGAATCGCTGCCGAAATACTGGCAAGTGCTCGACCGTTCCCAAATCGCGTCTGGGAGCTTGGAGCAAGAAGCCAGAGTGCCTCACTCGGAAAACTATTCGTAACTCCATCCTGTTGTGATATCTTCGCTAACCGAAAAACCTTTGCGACGGAATTCTGCTTTGGGAAGGGAATCATTGCTTCCCCTGTACCAGGCTGTGCAAAGGTGGATCGCGCTCGCCAACTTGGGCGCTCATCTCTCACTCATAAGGAGAATGGAACGATGAAGACAATTATTACGGCGTCCCTTGCGGTCGCGGCGCTGGCGTTGATGACCTCGACTTACACCTTTGCCGATGCTGCTGCTGATTACAAGGCGAAATGCGCCATGTGCCATGGGGCAAATGGCGAAGGCAAGGCTGCGATGAAGACAAAGGACTTCGGCTCCCCAGACGTACAAAAAATGTCGGACGCTGACCTGGCGGATGTGATTGCCAAGGGCAAAGCACCGATGAAGGCGTATGAAGGCACGCTTTCAAAAGACCAGATTAACGACCTGGTAAAGTGGATTCGGACGCTGAAGAAATAACTTCATGCAGCCTGATACGGAAAGCGGCCGCTCCGTGCGAGGGCCGCTTCATTTTTTGGGGAGGTGGACCGGTTGAAAAAGATCCTACGGCGGTCTTTGGCATTACTTGCACTGGCATCCATGACGGTCTTCGCATCGGCCGACGGCGGCGCAGAGTTCAAAGCGCGATGTGCTCCGTGCCACGGGGAAAAGGGAGCTGGCGACACAAAGCTTGGCGAACATCTGCAGGTCCCTAACTTGGGCTCATCCCAGGTCCAACAACAGACCGATGCGCAGCTCACCGAAGTGATTACCAAAGGAAAGGGTAAAATGCCCGGCAACGAGGGAAAGCTTTCGAAAGATCAGATTAATGATCTCGTGAAATATATTCGTTCGCTGAAAAAGTAGCTTCAGACTGGAGTTCTGCCATCAAGGTCGGGCGCTGCCCGGCCTTTTTTGTCTTATATGTCTTATCGGGACGAAAGCGTTTTTACGCTCCCCGCTTCTCGATCTTCGCCCACGTGTCTTTCAGAGCGACGGTACGGTTGAAAACTGGTCTGCCCGGCCTCGAATCTTGATCGACGCAAAAATAGCCCAGCCGCTCGAACTGGTATCGGTTCTCGACCGCGGCACTCGCCAGAGATGGTTCCAGCTTGGCGTGCTCAACTACCGCGAGCGAATCCGGATTCAGATTCGCCGTGAACTCCTGCCCCTCGGCTACATCGTTCGGATCTTCCTTGCTGAACAGCTTGTCGTAGAGTCGCACTTCCGCATCAATGGCGTGCTCGGCTGAAACCCAATGGATGGTCGATTTCACTTTGCGTCCATCCGGAGCGTTCCCTCCACGCGTTGCCGGATCATAGGTGCAATGCACCTCGACCACTTCGCCCTTCTCGTTTTTCACCACGCTTTTTGCCGTGATGAAATACCCGTAGCGCAACCGGACTTCGGTCCCGGGAGACAGCCGGTAATACTTCTTCGGCGGAACTTCGCGAAAATCGTCCTGCTCGATGTAAAGCACCTTGGAAAACGGCACCAGGCGCGTGCCCGCCGACTCGTCTTCCGGATTATTCACCGCCTCCATCTGCTCGACCTGGCCATCCGGATAGTTATCGATGACCACTTTCAGCGGTTTCAGCACAGCCATCACGCGCGGCGCACGCTTGTTGAGATCTTCGCGGACAAAATGTTCGAGCATCGCAAGTTCCAGCGTGCCATTCGTCTTTGAAACTCCGATGGCACTCACGAAATTGCGCACAGCCTCGGCCGGATAGCCGCGCCGCCGAATGCCCGAAAGCGTCGGCATGCGTGGATCGTCCCAGCCGCTGACCAGTTTTTCCTGCACCAGCTTGAGTAGTCTGCGCTTGCTCAGCAGCGTGTAGGTCAAACTGAGCCGGTCAAATTCGTACTGCTGTGAAGGGAAGATGCTGAGCTGCTGAATAAACCAGTTATATAGCGGACGATGATCTTCGAATTCGAGCGTGCACATCGAATGCGTAACGTGCTCGATCGAATCCGACTGCCCGTGCGCGTAGTCGTACATCGGATAAATGCACCACTTGTCGCCCGTCCGATGATGCGAGGCGTGCAGGATGCGGTACATGACCGGGTCGCGCATATTGAGATTGCGAGAGGCCATATCGATTTTGGCGCGCAGCACTCGTGAGCCATCGGGAAACTCGCCCTTCCCCATGCGCTCGAAAAGATCGAGATTTTCCTCGACCGGGCGATTGCGATACGGGCTCTCCTTGCCCGGTTCCGTCAATGTGCCGCGGTATTCGCGAATCTGGTCGGCGGTTAAGTCGTCAACGTAGGCTTTGCCTTCTTGAATCAGCTTGATCGCCCATTCATAGAGCTGGTCGAAATAATCGGACGCGTAATAGAGCCCCTCCCACTCAAACCCCAGCCAGCGAACGTCTTTCATGATCGATTCGACATACTCGGTTTCTTCCTTCTCGGGGTTGGTGTCGTCGAATCGAAGGTTGGTTTTGCCGCTGAATTCGTCAGCGAGGCCGAAATCGAGGCAAATGGCCTTAGCGTGGCCGATGTGCAGATAACCGTTGGGCTCGGGAGGAAAACGTGTCTGGATGACGGCGTCGCCGTATTTTTTCGTCTTCAGGTCCTCAATCATTGCATCGCGGATGAAGTTGGAAGGGCGCGGCTCTGGAGCCGCGTTGGCCGGTTCGACCTCACTGGAGGATGAATTCGTGGCGCTCATACTCCTGTATTCTATATGTCTCATGGCGCAGTGCGAACAGTGTGGACGACAGCTTCCGGCGTTCAGTTGGCGGAAAACCTGCCGCTGGTGCGTGCAGCACCAGGCCGCGCAACGCGGTGACGACGTCGCCTATCAGCGAGTAGAAACGGCTCCCTGGCTGCGGCAGCAATCGACCTCGATGGGCGTCACCCAGGTTATTTTTGGCGCGAACATCGCAGTGTTCATCGCCATGACACTGTCGCTGGGTGCCTCCATGCTCTCGAGCCCATCCGGGCAAGGCCTCGTTGACTGGGGAGCTAACTTTGGCCCGTATACGGTTGGAGGCCAATGGTGGCGGTTGCTGACGGCCGTATTTATCCATAGCGGACTGCTGCATATCGCCTTCAACATGTGGTGCCTGTGGGACCTGGGCCGCCTGGCAGAATCCGTGTATGGTCACTGGACGTTCGCCATTGTGTACCTGATCTGCGGATTATTCGCCAGTCTAGCGAGCATTTGGTGGAACCCCAACGTCTTGAGCGTCGGCGCATCAGGGGCAATCTTCGGAATCGCCGGCGCCTTGATTTCGTCGTTTTATCTCGGCGAATTTTCCTTACCTCGATCCGCCATTGCGGGAACATTGCGCAGTCTGCTGATCTTTGCTGGCTACAACCTGTTTTTCGGTGCCGTCATCGGGCATATCGACAACGCTGCCCACATCGGCGGCCTGATCATGGGCCTGATTCTGGGCGCTCTGATCGCGCGCGTCGCTCCCGCTCATGACGACATTTCCAAACGGATCGGCGTATTGCTGATTGGATCTGTGATGGTCGCCGGCGGTATCTTCTGGCTGCAGTATTCAAGGGGATATCTCGCCCACGCTCAGCTAGGTGTCGACTTGGTGAAGCAAGGCCAACTTGACCAGGGCATCGAGCAACTTAAGAAAAGCGTGACCGCGCGTCCGAGCTTTCTTGCCGGGTACGATGCATTGGCGCGTGCCTATGTGGCGAAGAGGGACTATACGAATGCCGCGGTTCAATGG
>Ga0335077_10012297_pt1 | contig 10701 bp, 6 predicted proteins | sample Lox_Sample_31_FD_207151 | JGI IMG/M metagenome (GOLD analysis project Ga0335077, IMG submission 207151) | Soil microbial communities from Loxahatchee National Wildlife Refuge, Florida, United States - Lox_Sample_3.1 | ecosystem: Environmental > Terrestrial > Soil > Wetlands | place: USA: Florida...
TACAATCTGGCCGTCGTAGAGGGAATAATTGTTGTACAACAACACAGCGGCCTGTTGGGCATGGGCAATCCGAAAATTGGAAATTGGCTGGTTAAGATTCGCCGCCATAATCTCCAAAGCCGGGTTTGCATAATAGTTGGTTGGATTACCCGTTGAACCAGCTATGGTTTCACCCACGCTGTCGTCATCCATGGCCGTGAACACCACCGGCCGATACGGGCCAGCCAGCCAATTGACTTGGGGAAAGGACGACCCCGTTTCTATGTTAATCGAGGCATTGTTAGAGTATTTAAGGACTGCACCGCCTTCAAAGGTGTTGGTTGTTCCATAAAAATTCACAGTGCCGCTGATGTAATATGTTCAGAGTGCCATTGAGGGTTTGATAATCCAACACCAAACCTCGACTCGGCAACGTGGCTTGAGTCAAAAATGGCGTTTTGACCGTTGTCTTAGTCAACCGCTGCGGCGGCAGGACAAAATTCTTTGAAATGACAGGCTTTGTTCCAGCGCCAGCTTGGCCGACAAATGGCGGCAGGCTATTCATTGTCTTGGCGACGGATACGGTTGGAACTTCCTCGATCAGAAAATGCCTGCCCTCCAACACCAGCCAACGTTTGTTCACTGCCACCGACGGGGACTGGTTGCCCAACAGGAAGGCCTTGCCCCGGCCTATTCCCATTGCTCCAAAACTCAAATTGTCATCCTCCAAGTTGCCGGCATCCGTCGGCATGGTTGTTGCCGTGATTCTAGGCTGTGGCGGATTGAAGAATTCCGTCAGTACTTGAATCCTCGTGGTTTGAGGATTCAAACCCAGAGATACCGGGTCAGGCGGTTGTTCCCGCAAAACAACATCTTGTTCAAAACCTGCCTTGGTATAGGTGTAGAGCAAATCCGCGTTCAAACCAGCAAAGGCATTCGCGTAAATCACCTGATTCCCGGAGGGCAGAATGGCCCCGGTCGAGTTGGTCACCACGGCCAGCAGCACGCTATTGCTGCCATCGGAATAGCTCAAACCAATCGGCTGGCTTTGCACCACCTTGTCGTCCGATGTCACCAGTTTAATCACACCATTGTAAATATCGCCGGGAAAATAGACCCGATGCTGGCCGTTCGTTGCGGATGCCGAGCTGCCATCTGGTGAAATTTCAATATCCTCCTTGCTGGGCACCCATTGGCCATCGACCCAGTGATTCAATCCTGTGGCCAGTTCTGTGTATTTGTGAATATGCGGCACGATGCTGCCGTCGGGAGCCTGTTCATAAGTCTCCCGCTGCCAGATGGCCGAATTGGCGTCCCGCGAGGCAACCGCATAGGGTGTCGGGGCTGGCAAAGCAGAGGGATTGGCTGTAGCTGCGACCGGATTTGAAGTTTGGGCCTGGGTCAAATTGATTAACCCGCAGGATAACACAAGAACACCTAGTGCCATTTTCATAGAATTAGAGGAGAAATGAGAACGCCCGGCAAAAGCCGCCAATAAAACAAAGTTCTTGAAGCTACCCCCGGAACAAGTAGGTATGCCCGTACGACGCGCTGCGGCCTTCTGATTCACTGTCTCTCCGTTTACCTAATACGAACAAATAGAGCCGATCTTTCAACGTTTTGACCGTTCCCGACATCGCAATATTGTTCAGAGAAGCCTCACTCCAGGCGAACGATATGTCGGTGAATACCAGCCGAACGGGATTAATTTCTTTTTCCCGATCAGGCGGGTAACGTGGACAACGAGCCGGTATGTCGCCATATTGTAACCGAATCAGTGATCTTGGGGAGGTTCCAGTTGCAACAACTTCGTTTCCAACTCGCCCACCTTTCGGTTGCCTGACAGACTTGCGCCGACCAATTCAGCATCGTCACGGATTGCAGCTGACATGGTTCTGGTTGTCATCATATCATGCATGAGTGGCAAACCGAGTCGAAAAGGTGACAAAGGGATTTTTTACTCGTTTTCAGGCTGCGCAACACCGGGTCAAGCCGGGTTCTGCCAATGACAGAGATGACCTGACAAAATTCCATTAAGGGGCTGTCCCTCAAACGGTTGCTTCTTGATCAACTCAAGCCGGCTGCCCATTTAACGCAGGAACGGCTTCGGTTCGGACGTTGTCCGGTGAAGATTGACCACTGGAAGGAGCATCAAGTGTATCCCGAATCAACTGCGCCACCTGTTGCGGTTGATAGGGTTTGGCCAGAAAAGTAATGTCGTCCTGGCCGAAATCCCGGCCCACAAAGGCAGAGGTGTAACCACTGGCGTAGATCGTTTTGAGGCCGGGTTTTCGCCGTTTCAATTCCGCCGCCAGTTCATCGCCCGTCATGCCGCCGGGCATGATCATGTCGGTCAGGAGCAAATCAACCTGCCCCTTGTGTTCGTCCCAAACCCGCAACGCCTCAACGCCAGAGGAAGCGGTCAAAATGTGATATTGATATTGCTGGAGCACCTCCCGCATCAATTCCAGCAGGTCTTTCTCGTCTTCGACCAGGAGAATGGTTTCCTGGCCACCTTGAACGTTCTCGGATTCAGGACTGGAAGCGATGGACAACTGGCTGACTTCGCCGGCGGCGGGAAGAAACACCTTGAAAGTAGTGCCAGCGCCGACTTCACTCTGAACTTCGATCCAGCCGTGATGCTGTTTGACAATGCCGTAAACAGTGGCGAGTCCCAATCCTGTCCCCTTCCCCACCTCCTTGGTGGTAAAAAATGGCTCAAAAATCCGCTGCAGCACGCTGTGCTCCATGCCGCAACCGGTGTCCGTAACGTTCAAATGGGCGAACCGGCCGACATGAGCGTTGGGATGCAATTGCACATAGTCAGCGGTTATTTCAATGGCGGAAGTCTCAATGAGAAGTTTGCCGCCCTTGGGCATGGCATCCCGCGCGTTGACCGCCAGGTTCATCACAATCTGCTCGACCATGGCGATATCGGCGGCGATGCGCGGCAGGTCGGAGCCGCAGCGGATTTCCAGCGCGATGTGCTCGCCGAGCATTCGGGGAAGCATGTATTCCAAATTGTGCAGCACCGCGTTCAAGTCCAGAATCTTGGTCCGGTAAACCTGTTTGCGGCTGAACATGAGCAAGTGCCGGATGAAACCGGCCGCGCGTTCCGAGGCGGCGGAAATTTGCTTCAGGGATTTCACTGAATCCGCATCATGCGGCCCAGCGTTGAGCAGCAGCCCGGCATGTCCCTGGATGATGGTTAAAATGTTGTTGATGTCATGTGCCACGCCGGCGGCCAACTGGCCGACGGATTCCATCTTTTGGGATTGCCGCAACTGCGCCTCCATGGCCAGCCGCGCGGTGATGTCTTCGACCGTGACCACCATGCCGTCAATTTTGTGGGCGGCGTCAAAGAGAGGCGCAGCATTCACCGAGAGCAAGGCGCGGCCGCGATGGGAAGAATCCGACGCGTCGCGCACGCCGGTTTCAACCGCATAACAGGCATCATGCGCCGGCTGGCCGGAATCGAGAACTTGTTTCAAAGACGAAAGCTGGTTGGGCAGCGCATTGCCCTCCGAGTCGGTCAAGTGCCAATCCAAAACACTGCACGTTTTTTGCGCGATGACTTCCCTGGTAAGGCCGAGAATCGTTTCCGCTTGAAGGTTGGCAAAGGTGATTTTTCCCGTCTGGTCGGCGACCACAATGCCAACGGGACTGGTCTCCATGATGCGGCTGATGAGATCGCGTTCCCGGCGGAGGCGCTCCCTGGCTCGCTGGCCTTCGATGGCGTACCGGATGGTGCGTTCCAGCTTGTCAGGGTCAAGTTGACTCTTGATCAAGTAGTCGGCAGCGCCAGCCTTCATGGCTTCGATGTCAATCTCGTGATCACCCTGGCCAGTCAGCAAAATCATGGGCAATCCGCCGTTGAATGATTTGGATTCCCGCAACAGTTCCAAGCCCGTCCGGCCGCCCAAGCGGTAATCCAACAGGCAAATGTCGTGCTCGCAACGCCGGAGGGCCGCCAGCGCAGCGTCATAATTGTCCACCCATTCAAGCTGATACCGGCGGTCCCTGATTTCAGAAATCAGATTGCGGGTGATGATATAATCATCCTCATCGTCATCCACCAACAGGACTCTGACGGGGGCGTCCGGCATATATGGGCTTCTCCCTAGTCTTTCGGCAGTTCGACCACTTCAAACCAGTATTTTCCGAGAACTTTGATCAACTCCACCAGCGACTTGAAGGTCACAGGCTTGGTCACGTAGGAATTCACGCCCAGATCGTAACTTCGCAGAATGTCTTCCTCTGCCTTTGACGTGGTGAGCACGACGATGGGAATCCGGCGTAACATGGGGTCCGCCTTCATTTCCTTGAGCGCCTCGCGCCCGTCTTTGCGCGGCATGTTCAGGTCGAGCAGGATTAAACCCGGCAACGGTTTGCCCTGCAAATTTTCATACCGGTTCCGGCGGTGCAGATAATCCATCAATTCCTCGCCGTCTTCGACAGTATGAAGTTCATTAGCCAGGCGGTTTTGCGCGAACGCGTCGCGCGTCAACTGGCGATCATCCGGATCGTCGTCTGCCAATAGAATCGTAATCATTTTTCCTTCCTTACTCATGGTTTTCTCCCGTGGTCTGCGGTTCCTTGGGATGGGTCACCGGCAACGTCACAATGAACGTGGTGCCTTCTCCCGGTTTGCTTTTGGCGGTGATGTCGCCGCGATGGAACAACGCAATCTTTCGCGCAATGGCCAGTCCCATACCTGTACCTTCGTATTCATTGCGCGAATGCAACCTTTGAAACACATTGAAAATCCGGTCCAGATATTTTTCATCAAAACCGATGCCGTTGTCGCTGACCGTTAATCGGCAGAGTTTTCTGGCAATCCCTGTGCCTCCGTCCGGCGCGGGGCCGGTAATAATCTCCGCTGCCACTTTCACCACGGGCGGCGTGTCAGGACGGCGGAATTTGAGGGCGTTGCCGATCAAATTTTGCAACAACTGGCGCATCTGAAGCGGTTCGGCGTCAATCAGCGGCAGCGTTCCCACTTCAACTCGTCCCTTGACCAGTTCAATTCGCCCCTCCAGATCATTGACGACTTCCCGCGCCACTTCCGCCAGATCAACCTGGGTGAAGGGCTGGGCCTTGGTGGTGACGCGCGAAAAAGTCAGCAAATCGTTAATCAGCGTCTGCATGCGCGATGCCGCCTTTTGCATCCGTTCCAAATAATCACGCGATTCCACATCCAATTCCTCGCCACCCTTTTCCTTGAGCCGTTCGCCGAAAACAACAATTTTTCGCAACGGCTCCTGTAAATCGTGTGAGGCCACGTAGGCAAAATCCTGCAGTTCGCGATTGCTGCGCTCAAGCTGGGTCGTGAATTGGCGCAATTTTGCCTCACTGTCGCGCAAAGCTTCCTGAACCAGTTTGAACTCATGAATATTATGCGTAATGCCGACCGTTCCCAGAACGTTTCCATCGTTGTCGCGCCAGAGCACCTTGCTGATAACGGACCAGCGTTTCTGCCCTGATTTATCACCGGGGCTGACCTTGTACTGCTCCTGATTAAGGACCGGCTTGCCGGTTTTTATAATATTCTGTTCATCATTATAAAACTGCTCGGCCAGTTCCCGGGGGAAAAAATCAAAGTCGCTTTTGCTTTTCATTTCCTCCGGCAACTTGGCGCCGAGGCTCTTCGCGTGAGCCAGATTGTTCAGCACAAACCGCCCCTCTTTGTCCTTGGCGTAAATGAAGTCCGGCAAATTATCAATCAAGGTGCGCAACAAAAGGCGTTCCCGGGCCAGCACCTCTTCCGCCTGTTTGCGTTCTGTGATATCGCGCGTAACTCCCACCGTCCCCAAAATGTTTCCCTTGTCGTCGCGCCAGAGCACTTTGCTGGTGACTGACCAGCGTTTCTGGCCTGATTTGTCACCGGGGCTGACCTTGTACTGCTCCTGATTAAGGACCGGCTTGCCGGTTTTTATAATATTCTGTTCATCATTGTAAAACTGCTCGGCGAGCTCCCGCGGGAAACAGTCAAAGTCGCTTTTGCCCTTCATTTCCTCCGGCGACTTGGCGCCGAGGCTTTTCGCATGGGCCAAATTGTTCAGCACAAACCGCCCCTCTTTGTCCTTGGCGTAAATGAAGTCCGGCAAATTATCAATCAAGGTGCGCAATAAAAGGCGTTCCCGGACCAGTGTCTCTTCTGCCCGCCTGCGTTCCGTGATGTCCTGGCCCATACCTACCAGCCCGACAATCTTTCCATTCTGATCGCGCAGCGGCAGCTTGCTGGTCAACAACCAGCGTTTCTTGCCCTCCGCGTTCACGACATACTCTTCCCGGTTGATGACTGGCTGACCTTGAATCACCTTCTGGTCGTCGGCCCAGAATTTTTCGGCGAGGTCCCGTGGAAAGAGATCGAAATCGGTTTTGCCAATGGCTTCGGCTTCCGTCTTGCAACGGAGGTTTTTCAAGTCGGCCGCATTGGCCAGGATTTTCCGACCGGCGGTGTCCTTGGCGTAGATACAATCCGGCAGGTTGTCGATCAAGGTGCGCAGCAGGAGGCGTTCTTGAGCCAGTTCGGCGGTGCGCTCGGCAACCCGTTTCTCCAGCTCTTCGTACGATTGACGCAGCGCCTCCTCCGCCCGTTTCTGCTCTGTAATGTCCCGGTTGATGCCCACCAAACCAATGACCTTGCCCTCCTTGTCCCGCAGCGGCACTTTGGTAGTGGAAGTCCAGCCGATTTCGCCGTTGGGCAGGACCTGCCTCTCCGTCTTGTTGATCAAGGGCTGGCCGGTCCGCATGACCCGTTGCTCATCTTGATAGAATTCCTTGGCTTGTTTCGAGAGGTTAAAATCAAAGTCCGTTTTGCCGACAGCCAAATTCGGATCTTTCACGCCCAAGCGGTCGGCGAGAGCTTTGCTGAGTTTAACAAACCGGGATTGGGTGTCTTTGAAATAAACCCGGTCAGGGATATTGTCCAGAATGGCCTGCAACAGCTGATGGGCTTCGGCGACCGGTTCCTCCGCGCGTCTCCGCTTCCCCGCTTCTGCGGCTGGCGGTCGCTCCAAACACTCCGTTGTCTGCCCATTCCCCGGAGTAAGATTGCCATCAGACATTGACATTTTATTGTGTTGAATTGCCTTCATAGTTAACTCGATTATGCCCGCTCTCGTTGAGGCAGTTCGGATAGATTGATGCTAGCAGTTTAAGTGCCTCTTTCCCGCAAATGCGTCATCATTATTTTCATTGCCATCCCTATGCAAATTTTTGTCTCCAAATAGGACAAGGTTTTCCCGCGCGGTCTGCCTCTGCCGAAAGGTAACGGCACAAATCACAACCGCTTTAGCACTTCCTCCGCCGTAAAACCGCGAAGCTTGACGATTTTGTGCCGCGATTTGTGACCGCGCACCAGTTCGACGCGGCCGCGCGCGCAATCCAACCGCCCAGCCAGCAATCGAATCAAGGCGTCATTGGCGGCAGCGTCCACGGGCGGCGCGGAAACCCTGATCCGTAATTCATCACCGCTCCCGCCATGCGGGACAACTTCATTGGCGGACGCGCGCGGCTGGAGTTTTACGGAAAGCAGGACGCCATCCGGTTGGGCGCGAAGGAAATTGGGAATCGGTGCGGCCGCCATTTTAACAGCAGCAAATCGTTTTTCTTGCGGGAGATGAACCGGAACGCCGCTGGCGGCGTCCGCCGGATGGCAGCGACCCGCCCGAAACGCTACCGCCTGCCATCACGAGACGTTTTTTGGCAACTATGTTCATGGATAGACCATTTGATAACTGACGAAGGCAACGCTCCGGCTGTCTGGCGACCACGACGGCACGTTGATCGTGCCCTGCCCGCCAAATAATTTTGCCAGCACCTGGATTTTCCGGTCGGACAGCGACATAAGCCGGATCATCACGTCTTTCCCCGGCGGATGGCCCCTCACGTTCTTGGCGTAGGAAAGGAAAACAATCCATCGCCCGTTCGGCGACGGATGCGCAAACCAGTTGTTGTAATCGTCGGAGGTGACTTGCTCCTGGTCTGAGCCGTCCGGCTTCATGCGCCAGATTTGCATCAAACCGGTGCGCTCAGAATTGAAGTAAATATATTTCCCGTCCGGCGAATAATCCGGGCCGTCGTCCAGACCCGGTGCCGTCGTCAACCGCTTTTCCTTCCCGCCCCGGATGGGAATGGTGTAAATGTCGAATTCCCCGTTGCGCTCGGCGCAATAGGCCAGCGTTTTGCCGTCGGGCGACCAGCCGTGCCAATATGAGGGCGCCAGCCGGGTCACCAGGTGCGGTTTGCCGCCGGGAACCGGCAGCACATAAATGCGCGATTTGCCGTCCTTCGTTTGGTCGCTGATGGCCAATCGTCTCCCGTCGGGCGAAAGGCCGTGGTCATTGTTACATTGAGTCTGGCCGCCGGTGTCGAGCAATCGTGGTGTGCCGCCAGTGACCGGCAATTGGTAAATCCGTCCGTTGCTGTTAAAGAGAAAATACTTCCCGTCCCGCGACCAGTTCGGCGCCTCAATGTGATCCCGCGTGTGATAAACCACGTGCCGATCCGTCGAGGCGACGTCAACGGTTTCCAGCGTGCTTTCAACCATTGCCCGGTTACTTTTCTCCGGGGGGATTGATTTGAGTTCGACGTTTGAAAAAACGGCCCGTTCGATGGTTTGATTGTCGTGCGCGCAAACGCCGAGGCCGACATAAAATGGCGTCTCAAAGTGTATTTGATACATGGCGCCTGAAGGCCGCAGCTTCTCACCCATCGCCGCGACGGACATCGTGAAGTAGTCGCCATGCTTCTCAATGCCCACGCGCGAGGGCCCGGAGACGGCCGATTGAATTTCATGCGTATCGCCACCGGCGGTGTCGCGGAATTGAAGCGATGTCAATCCGATCCCATGCAAAGCAACGTCCACGTACGGCGAATCCGGTTCCAGCGACTGGCGGATGATCAGACACGCCTTGCGGTGGGGGTTCCCGCCCGTGCCGATAAATTTGATGTCCGCCGCGAGCGACAGGTCGCCCGACATTTCCTTCCAGACGAAATGAAACGCGTCGTTGGTGGACCACATGTTTTCGCCGCCGCCGGCGATAAGATATTCGCCATTGGCCGGGTCAAAATTGACCGAGCCGGCCTTGGCCGCGCCGCCGATGTCCGCTTGAGCGGAAAAGATGCCGAGGTTGTTTGTTGAATCGCCCAAAGCCAGTTTCGCGCTCATGGATAAAATAAAGGCCGCCGAAGTTAATTTTTTCATAAACGGTTTGCGAACCCAATAAGGCGTGGTTTTCCCCATTCAATGTGGGCGCGTGGGATTTTGCAAAGCGAAATTTTCCGGATCCGCCGCCGGATTAGGCGGTAATCGTTTCAAAAATTCGATGCCAAACAGGCGGCTCCGGAGTGGTTCATGGCCAATCAGATATACCGGCTGATAATTTTTTCCGATCCATTGCATCAACTCGACGCCGTAGCCGGGAGAACGCCCAAAGTAACCGACGCCAAACTCGGAAGTGTCCCGCTCCACCAGAAAGATGTAGTCAGGCGGCGTTTTCTCAAAAGCCGCCGTCATGCCATCCTGCCCGAACGCAGCCAGCACGGTCGGCGTCCAATCCAGACACGGCGTCGGGTTGATTCGGCGGCTGAGAAAATTGATGGCGGTGCCTTCCGGCAGGATGGCCAGCGTTCCGTCGCGCGGCACATTTTTTTCAATCCACGCCAGGGCTTGCTTGACTCCTTCCCCCGCCGGATTGAGTCGCGGGTCAAAGGCATAGATTCGGTCGCCGCCCCGGCCCACTGCCAATGTTTTTGCCGCATACCACGATTCCGAATCATGAAACAAAATTCCAAATCCGATCATCAAAACCAGCCAGACTGCGAGCCGAAATGGCCGTGGATCCACATTGAATTTCTTTTCCAACAGAACCGGCAAAAGCCAGAACAATAAATAAATCGCCATGACCGCCGCCGGCATGGCCAGGGCGAATCCGTAGTGCCAGATACGGGAGAACAATCCCAGTTTTGCGAGCAACACCAACCCGAACGCGCTCCACAAGAGCGGGAAGGTCATTTCCCGTTCGACGGACAGCTTTTTGTAATTTCCAAAAAGCAGAATACACGCCGCCAAACCCAACAGCGGCAGTGACGCGCCGCAATTGAGCCAGTTGAACCAGCCAGCAGCCACCAAGAGCGGAATGATTAATACCACCTGGACGATTCTCTTTGAGGCCAAGTCCGTCCCACGTTGAAATAATTTCGTATAAAGCGCCACCAACAGCGCCACGCAAAAAAACTGGATGGCCATTTCGCGCAGATGAAAAACAGGCGCGTCCAGACCGGTGCACCACAAATAGAAGTGGTTTTGGGCAACCGGCGTCAGCCACAACGGCGCCCAGGCAAAGGCGGTGGCGTACAAACTCGTGCGCCAGTTCTCCACGCTCAGGAAATAAAGAAAAAATCCCAATGCTGGCGCCACGGCGGCCGCCAGGAATACCGTCGCGGACTTGACCACAAAGTTCCTCCGTCCGTCCGTGACGCAGAAAAGAACGAACGCCGCGGCAACGCCGACGGCCAGCGCCAGAAACATTTCCGGTTTCGTCAGAAAGACCAGGCCGAAACAGAAACCGGCCATAAGCGCGTATCGGATTCGTTGTTTGACAACCCAATCGGACAAGGACGCGATCGCCAGAATGGAAAGGACCAGGCCGTGGAAAAGTTCATGGGAATACGGCGCGATGTAATTGTAATTGCTGACGACCAGATATTCATTGA
>Ga0335077_10012298_pt1 | contig 10700 bp, 7 predicted proteins | sample Lox_Sample_31_FD_207151 | JGI IMG/M metagenome (GOLD analysis project Ga0335077, IMG submission 207151) | Soil microbial communities from Loxahatchee National Wildlife Refuge, Florida, United States - Lox_Sample_3.1 | ecosystem: Environmental > Terrestrial > Soil > Wetlands | place: USA: Florida...
ACTCCGAAGTGCGGACTCCGGCTTCGTACTGATGGCCGAACTCCGGCGCGAAGGGTTGTCCGCCGGGCGTGAACTGCGCCGCCAGTGTGGGACTGAAACTGCGGCTCCAGCTTCCGTAGAAGGTGAGTGGCTCGATCGGCTGGTAAGTGACGCCGATCCGGGGAAGCGCGGCCACATTCTGTTGCCGATTATGAGTGTCGTAAATCACTTCGTCGTATCGCTGCGTGAACCCTTCGAAACGACTCCCCGCAACAACCTTGAGTCCGGGCAGTAAAGTGATCTGATCCTGAACATATCCGCCGTGGGTCATCAGCCTCGACGTTCCATCCAGAGGGAAATAGTCCGGCGAGGAGGGGTTGAAGAATTCGTCCGTGAGCACGCTTGGACTCGGAAGTGTCCTGCTAAAGGGAACCGGATTATAGAGGTCAATGGGGGGAGCATCGCTGAAGATGGCGTCTTGGACAACCGACTGTCTCCCATATTCGAACCCAACAAGGAAGTTGTGTTCGATCTTCCCGGTCCTGAAGATTCCGGTCAGGTCGGTCTGCCAATCATAGAAGCGGAGCGGATAGGCGGCGTCCTCGGAGTATCGGGCGAGCGTGCGGTTGTCGGACTCCAGATAACCGACGCTCGTATCCAGGTAATTCCAGTCGACGAGCATGGCATGAAAGCGGCTGCGCACCACCCACCGACGGCCGAGAATGCGGGAGAAATCGACCCTGCCCGTCTCGTTCTGAAGGTGTGACCACTGCCACGGCTCCCCATAGTAGTTGCTGATCGGAACCGGCGCAGGCCGATCCCCCAGTGCTGGAATACCATAGTCGGTGGTTGTGTTACCGTGCTGATACTCGATGAGAAACCCGATAGACGTTCGGACGTCCGGCTTCCAGGTCAGCGCTGGGGCTAGAAAGAACCGGCGATCGTGAAAGTAGTCCCGGAAGTTAGAAGAGTCTGCGAACTCCCCGTTCAGGCGATAGAGGAGTTTTTCACTGCTATCGATGGGGCCCGTGATGTCGAATGTCGGCCGCACGCTTCCATAGCGGTCCGCCTGAAAGGAAACCACTCCGTGCGCAACGGGCAGCGGCTCCTTGGTAATCAGGGTGACGATGCCCCCCGAAGCGGCGCGGCCGTAAAGAACGGAGGCAGGTCCCTTCAGGATTTCGACCCGATCAACATCGGTCATGTCGGAAGGAACCATCCCGTCAAACGCAAAACTGTCGCGATAGTAGTTGCTGAACACACCGAGAGGGAGACCGCGGATCGTCAGGGCGCTCCCGATATCCCCCGCGGCAAGCACGTCGCGGTTCACACCACTGATGTTTTCAGCGGCATCGCCGAAGCGGATGTCCTGTTGACTCTGGATGACAGCCTGATTGGCCACGCCAATGCCCTGCGGAATTTCGTTGAGCGGGATGTTGGTTTTCGTCGCCGTCGAGGATTCATCGGGCCGAAATGACCCTAGCTCCGCACTTACCGTTACCTGCTGGCCCGGACCTGCAACCTTCATTTCGATGGATACGCGTGTCTCAGGTTGCCCGGCGGCGAGGGTCACGCTCTTGTGGACGCCCGTGAAGCCGGACCTCTCGACGTCCACGACATAGGCTCCGGGGCTGAGGTTGCGAAACGTAAAGACTCCGCTTTGATCCGTTTTTGTCTCTTGCAAGCGCAGCGCGGCGCTGTTAAGCAGGATCACGGTAGCGTTTTGAATCGTACCTCCCTGCTGGTCCACAACCTGTCCGGTCACGCTGGCGCCGCCAGTTTCTTGACCACGTGATGTCCCCGTAACACACAGGCAGATGCCAACCAATACCAGCCACCGAACTTGTCGCGGTAGTCCGAGCTTACCCATCCAACCCACCTCCCGTTTTCGACACCTGGCCCTTTTGAGTCAGCGATGAACCTGCTGGCAACTTTCAAATTGCAGAAGGGATTTATTCGTCAGCCCGAACTATCACACTAACCAGATGAGTGTTGGGTGTCGATGCGGCAAATTGTCGCACCCCCATGGCGATAGGCCCGATCTGCCCTACTTTCACCTCTTGTCCTTGTTTCGGACTGGAGGGATTAAATCAGTGATGCCTACCGGGTGGGGGTTGAAGGAACGAATTATGGTCCGCCGGTACGTTGTGCGACTCGGAGTTAATGTTGTCCAACGTCGGTGTGTCGTTGTCACAATGGTACAAGTCATTTCAGTTGATGAAGATAGGCCAGCAAGTTTTTGACATCCTCATCGCTAAGCCGGCCCTCGAAGGCTGGCATGGTGCCAAGGCCGTGGATGATGGTTTTGCGAACCTGTTGATCTGTGGCCGGAGCGCCACTGGGCAAGGTTTTTGACTGAAACAGCCCTTCGAGTTTAGGAGGCTGCTTCTTCAGGTCCAGGTTCGAGGCCTCGTGACAGATAGCGCAGTTTTGTTGGAAGAGTTCCTCGCCCCGCTGGCTGGCCTGCCGGTCGCGGCAAGTTGGCCAAATCGCCAACATTGCGGCAACGACCAGCAGCCACCACCACCGAACGTAGGTAACGAGGTGTCGATTCATTGCAACCTTCCGGCTTGCACGGTTTGCCGGGCAGGCGGGGCAGTAGCCTCTGTTCTCAGGGCATCTTCCAATTCCGCCGTGGTCCAATCTGTCGCCCAGTACTTGACGATATTTCCCTGTGGCGAAATGAGGACGATATCCATCGAGTGGGCAATCTGATTCCCTTGTTCAAAATAGATCAGCCCGAACGCATTGGCCAGCTTGCGCAAGTCGGAGGGGACCGCCGAGGCAAAGTCCCATTGTGCAAAACCTGATGCGTCGTTGTCGAGGTATGCCAGCCCGTAACGGCGAAGCACGGGAGCGGTGTCATATTTGGGGTCGAAGCTGACGGTGAGCAAATGCGTCTTCGCGATGAGGCCCGGAGTCTTCGTCAGGTCCTCGTGAATCCTGGCAAACTGGCTGCTCAGCCGGGGGCAGAAGTTGGGCATGGGGCAGCGCGTGTAGACGAAAGTCAGCAGCACGGCCCTGCCCTTGAAATCGTCGAGGTGAATGGTCTTGCCATCCTGATTGACTAGCGGAAGGCTGGGGACGCGCTCGCCGACGGCGAGACGTTGTGGCGGACTGGGCGGCGGCGTGGACTTGCGACCGCTTTCGTCGGTGATCCGAACGTCCTCGAGCCAATAATCAGTTCCGTCGGTGGTGGTGACGACATCTGCGGCAATCTTGTCTCCCGGCTCAACCTCCTGCACTACTGCCGGATCCTTTACCTTATAGGGCATGGTCATGGCAGCCATGAATCCCGGAATGTCCTCGTGGTCAATCGTGATCTCGTTGGTCGCGACATTCTTGTCCATCACTTGCCCACGCATATGGTATCGCTTCGCCCCAGGGTGACACGCCGTGGCAAAGGAAAAAGAGGCGATGATGATTGCGAGAATCTTGCGCAAGCTCATCGGCGCTTCCCCTCTGCCGTCAACAATACGTCCGTTGACGCCGAAAGATCCCCCGCCGACTTCAAGCGCGAAACTGCGTTCCGCCGCAATTGTCGTTTCTTCCACCAGATGTAGACTCCCGTCACCGAGAGCATCGCGATCGCAATCCCCAGCCCGCAGACGAAGATGCGATATGGCAGGCCGAACACTTCGGCCGTGTGCAGCGCGTAGAGCCAGCTCGTGACCGTATTGCCACTATGTTCGCCTGTTGCTAAGCGCAGGGATCTGAAGGCGCCGGTGTCGCCGTCTAATACTAAGGCTGTCCCCTGTACGTCCGAGACATCGCGGCTGGTCTTCGCGTCGTAATAATAGGAGTTTTCGTCAGGGAGGAATGCGATACCCTCCACCCGCTCCACGGTAAAGCCCCGGATAGCCGCCTGTTCGGCCATAAGCCGGGCACCTACTTCCTGCGCGGCGCGCCAATCGAGCTTTGGGGGTTCATCTCTGGCGCGGAGGGGCATCGCCGTGGACTGCTTCGTAGCCCACGTATAGTCAAACAGAGCACCTGTTACCCGATCATAGACTGGGTAGAGATTCAACATCACACTCGACCAGGCGAAGATGAAGAGCGCCGCCCAGAGCCACAAGCCCGCCGCGCGGTGCAAAAGAAAATTAAAACTATAAAAGCCGGCCCGGCGCTTGATCAGCCAGGAGGGTCGCCAGCGTCGCCAGAAACGGTCTAAGGCCACCGGCAGGGTGAGATAGAAACCGACGAAGCAATCCACCGTCCAGAGTAGCGCCACGCCGCCCAGAATCCAATAGCCGGTCATGCTCAGCTTCAGATTGCTGTGCAGTTGGTAGACGAAGGGCATCAGATTGATCCGGCCTTGGGAGAGATCGCCGAAGTTGCGGCGTCCGAGTTCTGCCCCGGTCCATGGATCGACCAAAAGCTGGTTGAAGCCGGCATTGCAGGGATGGCCGGTCGCGGGCCCCCCGTGATGAGGTTCGAACGACACCCACACCTGATCGGGTTGGAAGAATTCAACGCCTGCTACCCGGCATTGTGGAACTAATGCCCCGGCGCGCTCGGCGACCGTCGCGAGGTCGAGCCGAGCCACGCCAGGCCTCGGTGCGGCGTAAAGTTGCGGGCAGATCAGTCTCTCCAAGTCGCTCCAGAAGGTGAGCAGGCTGCCGGTCAAGCCGACGAAAATGAGGAACCCGGCCATCGCCAGACCCGCCCAGCGATGCAGCCAAACAAAGAAATGGCGGATCATCGCGCGCCTCCTTCGGGCTGGACTACTGCCTTCGTGAAAGAGGCATGTTTTCGGGCTGCCAGAATCCTCCCTTGCCTCTTTCTCCACCAGATGTAGATCACGGTGTAGGAGAGCATAGCGATCACGATGCCAAGCACGCAGACGAAGACGCGGTAAGGAAGGCCGAACACCCAGCCTTGGTGCAGGGCGTTGAGCCAAAGGGAGACCGTGTTGCCCGTATGTTCGCCGCTCGGTATGTACACAGATCGCAGAGCGCCGGTGTCGCCGTCGAAAGTGAGGATCGTCATCGAAATGTGGTCGCGATCCCAGACATCGCGGCTGCTTTTCACGTTGTAAAAATAAGTCCGGTCGTCGGCCTCGTATTGGAAAACAACCGGTCGCTCTACCGAAAAGCGGTGGCTCGCTGCCTGTTCCGCCATAAGGCGCTGGGCGGCAGAGATCGCCGCACGGAAATCGAGGCGCGGCGGGCGCTCTTCGCCATGTGGGGGCATGGATATGCTATCGGCAGCTAGCGGCCGATAGTCGAATATCGCGCCTGTCACCCGATTGTAGACTGCCGGCAGGTTGAACATCACACTCGACCACGAGAACACGAGGAGCGCGGGCCAAAGCCAAAGGCCGCTCGCCCGGTGCGGGTCGAAATTGACGCGAAAAGCGATGGCCCGCCACTTCACCTGCCACGCCAGCTTCCAACGCTGCCAGAACCGTCTGATGCTTGCAGGCAATGTGAGATAGAACCTTACGAAACATTCGATAGTCCAAATGAGCGCGACATTGCCCATGACCCACAAGCCGCCGGCATCCAGACAGAGCGCTTCGTGAAGGTAGAGGATGGTAGTTGTCAGAGCCTCTGGATCGCGTTCGCCCGGTTTGAGCCGCGCGAGTTCATCCCCAGTCCATGGATTGAGAAACAGCCACGCCACGTCGAGCTTCCATGGTTTGCCCGTTGCGCGGTTCCTACGCGGGATGAACCCCAAACGAATTTGATCGGGGCTGGCAACTATCCAGTACGTTTGGCCTTGCGGAACCAAAGCTTCCGCCCGGTCGGCGAGAGTGGCGAAGTCGAGCCGCACCGCTCCCGGCTGGGTCCTGGCGAAGAATCGCGGGCTGACCAGGTGATTGATCTCGTTGGCGAAGGCGAGCAAACTGGCTGTCAGCCCTACGAGAACAAGGAAGGACGCCATTAAAAGTCCGGCGTACCGATGTACCAGCAGCCAGAAATGACGAGTCAGCATATCGATACTCTCCTTTCCGGGCGAAGCTTCAAAATGAAAGTTTCAGCGCCAACTGGATGGAGCGCGGGCCGCCGATTTGATACAGGGTATTGAGGCCGCCGGCTGTAGAATAACCCGCGAAGCTGCCGCTGAGAGCCTGTCCCGCCGTTTGGGTTGGATAGCCGAACACACCGCTGTTGCCGGAGATGTCGCCCAGTGGCGGCCCGAAGTTGGGATGATTCAGCACATTGAACATCTCAGCGCGGAACTGTAACTTCAACGATTCGTGGATAGCAAACTCGCGATGAACAGAGAAGTCCCATTGCGCGAGGGGATAACCTCTCACCGCGTTTCGTCCCAGGTCGCCTTGTCGCAACGGGTTCCCGTTGGCATCGGTGGGCGGCGGGCAGAAGGGACCAATACACCCCGGACCGGCCTCATTAGGCGTGTCATTCAGTATTTTCCCTCCGGGGTATTGCGGCCCATAGAGGTAGAGGGGAATTCCCGGAAAGACATCCGGCCGAATGTCCACCGATCTATTGAGAAGCATACTGAGGTTTGAGTCATCCACGTCGACGGGTGCAGCCGTGTGGGCCTGAATGATGCTCTGAAGGGACCACTCGCCCAGAATGGCCCTGGTAAGCCGGTTCAGTTTTAGCGCCGGAATGTTGTAAGTCAAGCCGGCGGAAAACGCCTGACGAAGGTCGAAGTTCGAATCTCCCCGGTTCTGGGAATTGAACCCGGGCTCGGAATAATTAGACGGACTGGCCAGCGAACCGGAGGATCCCGTATCGATGGAATGCGACCATGTGTAGGAAGAAAGCGCCTGCAGGCCGCGGGACAACCGCCGCTGGAATTGAACCTGGAGCGCATTGTAGTTCGATATGCCCGTGTTGCCGATCAAAAGTGCGGTCGCGAGATTCTGGTTAGGTGAGAGAACGTCCGCTGTTTGCAGCAGGTTCCTCCCCACCGCACCAACGTAGGAAGCCGACAGTGTCTGCTGGTTGCCCAACGCCTGCTGCAACGCCATGTTCCACTCCAGGGTGTACGGCGACAGAAGATGCGGATCGAAACCGACCAGTACACCCTGATTGACGGCATTGGGGGCTACGATCGGAGGCGGCGCGGGGCTAACGGGGAATGTGCCGCTATAGGTCATTACGTTTCCGGAATTATAGGGATATCCGTCGTTAAGATTGTTCCCAATCTCCGACGTGGCCGAGTCGTAATAGACGCCCAATCCGGCTCGAAGCACCGTGACCGGCACGCCGTTTTTCTGCGCGAGCTGATACGCTGCCCCAATCCGGGGCGCGACGTTGCCATACGGGGTGCCGAATGGCGGTGTTCCCGGGGGCGCGAGAGCCAACTGGGAAAGATTGTTATAATTGACTACGCTTGGGAGCCCTGGCCCACTCTGCGCCGAGGGCGTAAACTCCACGTCCCATCGCAGGCCGTAGGTGAGGGTCAGGCGGTGCGTCGCCTGCCACGTGTCTTGCGCAAACAGACTCAGATTGGGGAGCAGGAGGTCTGTAGGGATGCTGGAGTATATGAACATGCCGCCGGTGGAGAGGTCTCCAGTTTCGGCAGTAGGTACGTCAGGAAAGAATGGAAGCAAAAAGTATTGGGCCTGAGCCACTTGTGGCGACAAACGGCGGAAGTCGACGCCGAACGCCAGCCTGTGCGTACCTTTCTGCACAGCCAGGTTGTCAACGAAGGCCAGTTGACGCTGCAGGGCATGAGTCCCGGCTCCTTCGACGATGTCAGCGTTTAACAGCGAATAAATATCAAGACTAAAATCGGCATTCTGCACGGTGAAGGGGCTGGGAAAAGGTGGAGTGACAGGAACGGCCCCTCCGAAATTGTCCAGCTTTGAAGAAGTAAGAACATTAACCCTGCTGTAGTTGAATCGGAAGTCGTCACTTATGGCCGGAGAAAGGACCCAGGTAATCCCCACAGTTCCCGTCTGTATGGTGTCCTGAGCATACGTGATGGTATTCACGGTGGCGCCGCCCAGAGCGCGTGACGTAAGACTCGAAGGTGAGTAATTGTATCGGCCAAACAGGGTGAGCTTATCGTTCAGTTTCTGATCGATACGGAGACTCCAGGCGTCGAGGGAAGAGGGATTGGAATAGCTGGCGTTGAATTGGGCGATGCCGTTTCCCAGGTCGGGTTGATTGGGGTTGAACGGAAACGCATTCAGGAACGGCTGCATGCCCGGCGTGGCACTCTGGCGCGCCTGGAGATCCGGGACCTGTGACAGGGTGGTTTGCGGCAACCGCAGCCGAAGGCCTTCATAGGAAAAGAAAAAGAACGTCCGCTCCTTAACAATCGGCCCGCCGAAGGTCCCGCCGAAATCGTTCTGACGTTCCTCCGATTTAGGCAGGGCCGGCGTCTGTGCCGTATTGAACCAGTCGTTGGCATCCAGTTTGTCATTCCGGAAGTAATCGAACAGCGAACTATGGAATTGATTCGTGCCCGAGCGCGTGACGATGGAAATCTGTCCTCCCGGCGTGCGTCCTGTATCCGGGGCAAATGTTGAAGTCTGAATGCGAAACTCCTGCATCGCATCCACCGAGACCAGACTGTTGGTCCCTCCCAGAACAGTAGTGGCGCCGACCGCCCCTGCGAACCCGTTGCCCGCAGGATTGTTTGTCCCGGAACCTATCCCGCCGATTCCGATATTTGCGCTTACGCCGTCCACCGTCCAGTAGTTCGAGGCGGCGCGCTGTCCGTTCACGTTGAATTGACCCGTGTCGTTGGTGTTGACGGCGGCGACAACCACCCCGGGCGTAAGTTCAATTAAACTTTGGAAGCTGCGCCCATTCAGCGGAAGATTTTCCGCAAATTGACGGTCAACCACGGTGCTCACGGTTGCGTCCGTCGTGTTGATCATCAGGGCGTCCGCCTTGACCGTGACGGTCTCGTTGACCGAACCGACTTCAAGCGAGAAGTTCTGCTCCAGCTTCTCTTGAACCGCCAGATTGAATTCCTTCGTGGCGACTTCTTTAAAGCCCTGCTTGCGCACGGTTATGCGAAAGTGTCCGGGCACCAAGCCGGTGAAGAAGTAGATACCCGCCCCGTTGGTCTTTGTGGTAGCAACAGTGCCAGTTTCGGTCCGCGTCGCCGCAACCTCTGCCTCCGGAACCACCCCTCCCTGCGCGTCCTTTATTGTTCCGCCAAGTGTGGCAGTTTCTATCTGCGCCCAAGCTCCCAGAGCTAACGCCGGAATAAGCAGGAACAAGAAAAACATGGATTTTATATATCGTGGAAAGGGCATGGATTTCTCCTGGTGCTGAAAATTGTCGGCCGTGCACTTCCGCGGGCACTCTGAATCGGACTGCGTGCGAGCCGCCTCACTTAAGTCCGACGCATTTAATTAGCGGGTTTGCAAGCAGGTTCCGGTTGATTTCCCGATAACAATCTCCTGCGCGCCACTGAAGCGATCCATGCGTTCCTCTTTCCACTGCCTTGATCTATGCGAATGCGCTGCTTATACCAATGGCGAAGCCTTAATCGTCTTGAGAGCGCTTGAGACTTATCCTTTGCTTGCCAACATGCGAACGAGCGGCGCCCGCTCTCCCTGATCGCCCCAATCAGGGAAGTCCAGGACCTCCTCGTAACGGACGATGCGCAGGGTCGGAACAAAGGTTTCCAGCAGTGCGTTTACCGGGTAGCCGAGCCTGCCGCCGGATAGCGAGACACGCCCGACGTCACGGCGGTAATGCTCAACCACCAGCAGGCCGCCGGAAGCGAGCCCCTGCGTGAGGCGGTCCCCCTGGAACAGAATTAGGCGTCCCATATAGACGCCTACGATCAGGTCCCATTTCGCCTTGCCGACGTCATATGTGGCAATGTCTGCAAGCACGCAGTGGATCTTCAGCCCCAACCGGGCAGCCTCTTTTTCGGCGAGCTCGATGCCTTTAGCGGAGATGTCCACACCTGTTACGTTCCATCCGAGGCGTGCGAGAAAAAGCGAATTCCGTCCCTGCCCCATTCCCACGTCCAGTGCCCGACCAGGCTTGCGACCTTCGATGACCTGTGCCAGGAAGTGATTGGGGTAGGGCGGGAGATCGGGGGTATCCTTGGTGTAAACACGGTTCCACACCGCTCGCTCGTCCTCGGGCGTAAAGGACATTTGCGGCGCGGCGGCCGCAGCAGCAGGAAGCAGCGCGAGCGATTGCAGTAGCGCGCGGCGATTTAGCCTGCCGAGGTTTGCCATATCGGCTTTCTCCATTCTTGATGGGTCCGGGGATGAAAACGCGCCCGCCCGCTACGAAGTGCTTGTGGCCGCTACGCCCAATTCCTCAATTCCCGTTCGACAGCTTCCCGATATTTTGCGCGCCAGCGATCTACCTCTTCTTGATTGGCCCGGGGACGAAAATGGGTGTCCGCCCGCGCCATTCGTCGAATAATCGCCGTGAAGGTCACCGAACCAATGAGGAAAGCAGCCCAGGGAAGGGTGAAGAGAAAATTCCCCGTTTTGCCGTCGGGCACGACCAGGATTCGCTCGCCATATTGGGCCTTGTAATGCTCGATGATGGCGGCTTCGCTTTCGCCCGAGGCGGCCATTTGCTCGATGTCCTCGCGCATTTGCACGGCTTCTGCGCTCCAATGTTCGCCCACGGCCTGCGAGTAGCAACATGGAGCGAGTAGCCGCTTCTCAGCTTCCGCTACCACACTGCGTTGTGCGGGTGTCAACGCCATCGTGTTCGAGAACAGGAAAATCAATGCGAGGCTGGCTGTCATATTTCCCATTGGCGATTCACGGTCTTAATTCGCAGCGGACGTTCGAGCATCGCACATCG
>Ga0335077_10012300_pt1 | contig 10700 bp, 12 predicted proteins | sample Lox_Sample_31_FD_207151 | JGI IMG/M metagenome (GOLD analysis project Ga0335077, IMG submission 207151) | Soil microbial communities from Loxahatchee National Wildlife Refuge, Florida, United States - Lox_Sample_3.1 | ecosystem: Environmental > Terrestrial > Soil > Wetlands | place: USA...
GGCTGGACGACCACTGCGCCGAGCGCCTCCAGGTCCGCCAGACCCCGGGTGTAGATGTCCAGGTGCACCCGGTGCTTGACCGTTCTGGCCTCGGGGACCCGGTTGACCCAGATCGTGTGCTGCGGATTCGGCCCGGTCACCAGTCCCTCGCCGTTCTCCTGGGCCTGCCAGCTGCGGCCGAGCACGGCTGCCCAGAACATGCCGAGCCGCCCCGGGTCGTCCGCGTCCAGGCACAGGTCCTTGAATCGCGCGATCGCCATGGGAAGAAGATAGTGCCCCTGCGCGCAACGTTGGCCAGTCCTTTAAGACCTGGCCACATCCCTGGAACTGGCCAGCTTGGCTGAGATCCCCCAGCCAGATGCCGCCTGAGCCTTCAAGCAGGCTCTGACAGCGGTGCGTATGTCCATACTCAGGGCTCCTGACATAGAGCCGGGTGCCGGGGTGGTTTGGCTGGCTGACCTGCAATTTCTGGCGTGTCGTTCACATCCGCTGCGCCCGGTTCGTCAGAAAATTCTTACAAGATGAACTGGTCCGGCGGGATGGTGGATGATGGCTCGCATGCTCAGCCAGATCCCTCTCCCGCTGCTGCCTGACGGGGCGGCCGAGATCGCCCCGGGCGTGGGCCTGCTCGCTGGTGACGACGGCGGGCTGGTGATCGTGCACGGGCTGGCGACCTTTGCCTGGGATGGCGGGGACGAGGACGCGGACGTTCCGGTGCTGCCGGATCCGGTGCCCCGCGATGGCGAGCGGGCGCTGGCCCGGTGGGGGCTGCTGGGCGAGGGCGCCATCCCGGTGTTCACCCCGGGCCGCGGTATCCGCTGGCCGGGCTGCTGCTGGCGCTGCCCGCGCTGGAGGGCACCGGGCTGCTGGCCGCAGCCCGCGAGGTCTACGGGCGGCTGCGGGACGGGTTCTACGGGCTGGCCGCGACGCTGCTGACGCTGGTGTTCCTGGCGCTGGCCGGAAACCCGCCACCCCGGCTCGCAAACTGTTCGTCAGCGAGCACATCCTGGTCAACACGGTGCGAGTGCTCTGCGCCGCGCCGCCAGGCGGATATGGCTGGGCAGCCGGGCGCGCCGAGGAATATGTCCAGGTGATCATGGAGATCGCCGAGGCATCAGGCGGCGCCGTCGTCGAACCGGCCACGACGATCACGGACTGCCCGGACTACGAGGACAACCGGATCCTGGAATGCGCGGCTGCCAGCGGATCACTGCTCATCGTCAGTGACGACACCGACCTGCTGCCCATGTCCCCCTGGCGGGGGACCCCGGTCCTGACCTCCGCGGCGTTCGTGAACAGGACCGACACCATGCGGCGCGGCCGTCGGCGGTGACGCGGTCGGTGTCGTTGCGCCAGCCCGGGCCTTCAAATTCGGGCGGAGGAAGGGCTATGCCCTTGGACCTGGCCAGCCTCACTCCAGCCTGCCGCCACGTGGCAAGAACCTCCGGAAGGTGGTCATGGCGCTCCAGGAGCCTGGCCCGCCTTGACCGCTTCGAGCAATGGGCCGCGCGTCGGGGCTCGTGTCTGGAAGGCTGGCAGTGTGCCAGAAGAGCCAATGACATTGGGCGAACTCGAGCGCCTGCTGCTCCAGTTGACCGGCAACCCGCTCGAGGCGCTGGAGCAGCAGATACTGAGCCGCCTCGAGGAGCAGACGTTCGTCGGCGGCAAGCGCGTCACGCGGCAGGAACTGCCCGAACTGCCGAAGGATGCCGCCACTGCCGTGCACCGGGTCAAGGTGAGCCTGTACGGCGCCAAGCCGCCGGTGTGGCGGCGGCTCGAGATCCCCAGCGCGATGCCGCTGAACCTCGTGCACGCGGTCCTGCAGGCCGCCTTCGGCTGGCACGGCTATCACCTGCACGCCTTCGAGACGGTGTGCGGTGAGTTCGGCTCGCCGGATCACGATGACGACTGGGCGGAGCGGCAGGATGAGGCTACCGCTACCCTCGCTCAGGTGGCCGGGGCCGAGCGGGCGAAGGTGGTCTACCGCTACGACTTCGGCGATGACTGGCGGCACGACATCGTCGTGGAGAAGATCATCCCGGCCGAGCCGGGAGTGGCCTACCCGCGCTGCACCGGCGGGCGCCGGGATGGACCGCCGGAGGATTGCGGCGGGATCTGGGTCTTCAATGAGCAGTTTGCCGATCTGGGTGACTTGTTCACCGTCGGCGACCTGAACGAGCGGCTGGCCGGCCTGGCCACGGTCTTGATTCGGGCGGAATCAGCGTGACACGCGAGGTTGCCGTCCCGGCACCCATCCAGCCTCGGGGGAGCCGGGACGACGGTAATCGCCTGTCCTACTGGCGAGTTCCCTCCCACCCGAGTTGAGGCTCATCACCCGGCTTCCGGCGGGCGGACTGGACGCAACTGGATGCGCTCCTCGAATGTGATCTCGCCAAGGTTGTAGAGCCGGTCGATCAGGGACGATGAGCTGACGCGCAATTGCGTGCTGACGGATCTGATGGTGTCTGGGTCGTCGGCGCGCGCGGTCCCGCCGGCGAGGGCATCTCGAAGCAGCCAGGTGGGCATCAGGAACGCGGCGGCGAAGGCGTTGGCGCGCTGCTCGATGGCAAGCGGCGCCCATGGCCCGGTCGCGATCGCGAGCTCGTTGCCGTACTCGCGGTCCAGGAGCAGGTGGCACAGCTCGTGAGCCAGGGTGAAGCGATTCACAGCTGGACTCTGACCCCACCGTGTCCTTGCGTTGCGGAATACATGAGGGCGTTGTGTCGGGCCGAACACCGACACGGCGCGGACATCGACATCCGAAAGCCCGATCTCTGAGACCGCGATGCCCAGACGGTTTACCACGGACTCAACGTCGACCCAGTCGGCGCCATCTCCGCCGAGCAGCTCGCATGCCCTCTCGCCGAGCCTGCTGCCTTGCTCTCCTGGCGACAACTGACTTATCTCGGCAACGTTGAGCGGCAAATCGAGAGCAGACAACCACCGCGTGGCGTCATCGACGTAGTTCTCAACGATGCTCGTGGTCATGAGCAGGACGTCCGGCAGTTCGGTTGCTGGACTGACAGCTCCATAGAGGAGCCGTGCGTATGCACTCCCTACTACGACCAGGGAGCTAGGTCGGCGTGTGCCGATAATGCTTTCGCGGATCCGCACGTCTACGGACGACAGGGCATCGTTTACCACCCGTGCAGCCTGCAAGTACCTCTCACCCAAACCTGCGAGCCAGGCCATGCGGCTTGCCTCGCGAGCCGGTGAGGTAAGGCTGGCGACCTTTGCGGCGAGTGCCTCGATACGTTGTGACTGAGGAAGCCTCCGCTGGAGTTCCTGCACGGCGGCGGCCAGGACCTGCCACATTGCCTCCGCGGTATTCCGCAGGTCTGTGTAGTAAGTCCTATTGGGAGCCAGGAAGGTGCATTCGGCTGGTATGCCGGCCAGGGGCTCGGCTCCCGTCGATACTTCCAGGGCGTCCCGGTAGCGCCGCAGGTAGACGTCAGGGAACAGACCGCCTTCTCGGGCGGATCGTACCGAGTGCCGTGCCCACCAGTCGGACCACGTATCCAGCCATGCGAAGTCGTCCACTTGCTTGACCGTGACCGGCGGCATTCGTGTCTGGCTCAGAGAGTCTGCGGCGGACACTCCCGCGTTCCGCAACGGCAGGCGTTCCTCGTGCAGCAGCGGATCCCAGTTGTCGGCAAGCCACTCCATCAGCGGCAGCATGTACCAGTGCGCGGAGTCCACGACCTCGCCCTGCTCGACATGCGCACAGAGATTCTCGCCACGCGTCCAGATAGTGAAGCTGCCCCAGGACTCGCGTACGTCATCATCGGCACGGTCGTCGGCTCCGTGAGGGTTCGGAAGGAACGCAAACCTGAAGGCAAAGACCGTAGGATCGCCCGCCTGCATCTCCCAGGTGCCGAAGTCGGTTGCGTTCACCAGTACTCCCTTATGTCCCGCTTGCTGACATGGTGCTCCGTCACCAGACCGGTGCGGATAGCGGGCGGGACCTCCTTCCACTGGACCGGGTACCCGTGCCATCGTCCGGGACGATGCTCCTGGCCACAGTATGCGCGATGACCATCGGTGGCGTATCTCTTGCCTGGGTTCCTGGGGTCTGCCTGGCTGGCGGCGAGCAGTGCCGGGCCGTCGGCATCCTTGGGGCACAGCGAACCCCTGGCACCCCGCTGCCAGGGCTCCTTGTGTTTCGGATTCGGTTCATAGATCAGGCGCTCTTCGGGCGGCATGGCGCCTTCTCCCGAGCCATCCTGCGTATGATTGGCCATCCCCGTTCCCTGGGCAGGTCGGTATCACTTCAGGTGTTATCCGTTTCTGCGGCCAGGCCGGGATTCAGTCCGGCCAGACGTAGACGGGCTCCGGCTTCGTGCCTGGTCAGGATCGCCTCGGGATCGCCGTTGAGGGATCGTGTCTTGGCGTCGAACGCGCGCTGCCACAGTCCGGCGGCCCAGCATGCCGCGTAGTCCCGGGAAGTCCACCGGCGGCCACGGGCGTGCTGGTAGGCGTCGAGGAAGGCAGCGCTGTCCTCGACGCTGGCCAGCCGGGCCGGGCCCTCGATGCCGAGGAAGCTGGCGGCGGCGAGCCCGGCGATCGCCGGTTCAGGCTGGCAGATCACGCTGTCCCAGTCGTGCACGGCGATCAGCTGCGGGCCCTGCCAGCACAGGTTCGGCGGATACCAGTCGCCGTGCCCGATCACCGGGTCGCCAGCGTGGCCGCGCAGATGATTGCGGACGGCTGCGGCGACGCGGGCCAGCCACTGCGGTTGCGGGTAGGCGTTCAGGTCGGCGTCGCGGTCCTCGAGCACGGGCCACAGCCCTGGCCCGGCGTGATCCCAGCCGGTCCAGGACGGGGATGGAGCCAGGCTCGGCACCGAGCCGGGGTCCGGGGCCAGCTCGACGAGGCGGGCCAGCCCGGCCGCCGACAGGGCAGCCAGCTCGCTGTCCGGTGGCGGCTCGCCGGCGTCCAGGACGAGCGCCTCGGCGGTGGCGGCATAGCCGTCCAGCGGCCGCAGGCCCACCAACGGTTCGGGGCACGGAAACCCAGCTGTCCACAGCGCCCGGTGCACCGCCGCGCATCCGGCCAGCCGCGACATGTGGGGCCGCACCTTGACGACCACCTCCCGGCCGTCCGCCAGACGCAGCCCCCGCACCGTGGACAGGTAGCCCGCCTCGAACAGCTGCGCCGTGGGAGGCGCGCCCAGCCAGCGCCTGCACCAGACAGCCAGCGCGTCCATGCCCACGACTGGGCGCCGGGACTCGGGCACCACCCCATCTTGCCGCATCCCAAGCACGCCAGACATTGATTGTGGTTTCGGCCGAGCGGCACTTCATCCTGACCTGCGGATAAGCGGTGAATAACTCGTGGATTTGGAAATGGGGCCATCCGGGTGTGGAACGACACGAGGATGTCACTGGAAACGACGAGATGTCAGCGACGGCGCCACGAAAATTTCAGTGCTCGGAGCGGGGTAGATGCGCCTTCTCGGGTGCCAGCGAGAACTTGGCCTCATCGGTGAGTTCGAGGTAGTCGCCGCGGGGATGACGGCGGATGATTCCGCGCTGTTGCAGGGCGATGACGACCTCTGGGTCGAGGTCCCGGTGGCACTCGGTGAGGGCGCGTGGAGCGCGGGCGCCGCGGTGACGATAACCTGGCCGGCCTCGACCCTTGGGCGCGCCGTCACCTCGTGGACCTGGCAGCGCTGGAGACCGGCTGGGACGCCGCTGCCGAAGGTGCCTCGCTGGTCCACGCAGACCTGCGAGCGGACAATCTGCTGCTGACCGGTGACCGCGTGGTTCAGGTTCACATCGGGCGGCTGGTAGGGCGGCGTGCCGGAACGCGCCATTACCTCGTCGCCGACCCGGGAGGCGATATTGAAGTCGAGCAGTTTCGCCCCGGTGCGGGTGAGCATCACGTTGAGCGGCTTGGTCGTCCAGCTTCCCCAGCACTCGCGCTTCCCATGCGCTCGCGGTCAGCCCATTCGGCATGATCGAGTTGTTGGCGAAGACAGCGCGCCGTCCTCCCATACGGCCTGCGTCACGCCCGGCGCGGGCCCACTGGTAGCCCCAGGCGCCGCCGGAGCTCTCCCGGATCCGGCAGCATGCTGGTGTCCTTGCCCTCGGCCTCCGCGCGGCGGAGCCGCCACTCGCAGTCGTCGATCATCGCGAGTACCCGCTCCAGCGCGGCACCCCCGGCCGCCACCGCCTCGGCGGGGGTCGTGCCCGAATCGTCGCGGGATTCCAGTACGGACAGGTAGCCGAGCTCACGGTTGATCTCGCGCGCGACCTCGTCCATGCCGTGCTCGACCGGCAGGAAGTACCCGTCCAGGATGAGCCTGCGCGGCTCTGGCGCGGGCGCGCCCTCGATGCCGAGCCGCCGGAGCGCGGCCTCGCGGCTGGCCGGCCCGTCGTCGGCTTGTGGTGGCCTGCCGGTCAGCTCGTCCGCGGTCAGGGCTTTGCGCTGCGTCACGTCGGCCGGGCACCCGGCCGCCCAGGCCGCCGCCAGCACGACAGCCTCCAGATCGGCGGCGCGCCGTACGGAATTCGCGGTCACCGTGAAACGCCCCATGCCGCGCCGGACGGTCCCGAGGTTGGTGAGCCGGCCCGGCTGGATCTCACCGGCGTATTCGATCTCGTCCGGCGAGTTGCGCGTCCAGAAGCGCCCGGGCAGCGACTCGAGATAGGCGTAGTAGCCGTCAGCGTCCCGGATCGGCGGGTCGGGCGGAGCAACGCAGGGCTTGGTCAGCAGCGGCCAGACCTTCCCGGCCGAGCTGACGTCGATCACCGTCTCGCACCACCGGTACTCGTCGCCGTCGCCCGTCTGGAAGACCGGCGAGGACTGCCCGGCGAACTGCGACAGCAGTCGTTCACCGAACAGCGCCACGCTTCCCTGCGCGACCGGCCCGTCCGCGAACAGCGCCTCGGCGTCCGCGCGGAGGTCGCGGGGCAGGATGCCCATCCCGCCGAGCGCCTGCAGGTGCCTGCTGCCACCGTCCGGCCGCGCACCGTCCGGCAGCAGCCGGCCGATCACGATGTCCAGCCGCCGGACCGAAAGCGAGAACATCCGGTCACGCTGACCTACCCGCTGCGGCCCGCCGACCACGCTGCGCAGGGACAGTTCCGACCCGCGTTTGACCCAGCTCACCTCGTACATATCCATCGGCTCGGCCAGCCACTCGCCCAGCAGGTCACGCTCGTCGTCGCGCAGCAGGTGCCCCCGGGCGGCCAGAAACCGCCGGGCGGTGCCCCCGTCGAAGATCGCGAGGTCGAGCGCGAGCATGGCGGCGTGCGGCGCGCCGATGACGCAGGCGGCCATCCGGTCGGCGACCGTGCGGTTCGGTCCCCGCTGGGCGTAAGTGGCGAGCATCCCGTAGAGCGCCGGCGCACGATGCGGGAGCGGATGGACGCCGCCGTCCAGGTCGCTGGCCCGGCAGCATGCCTTGTACTTGCGGCCGGACCCGCACGGGCACGGCTGGTTCCGGGACGCGCGCTCGGTGCCCGGGGCAGGCTGGTGCAGCCGGTCCAGTGGCCGGAGCAACGGCTCGGCGATGCCGTCGGAGCCGATCGCCGACGCCAGCTCCCAGGCCCGGGCCCAGTTGCCCGCGCACAGCTCGTACTCCATGGCGTCCCGGACCGCCGGAAGCAGGTCCTGCTCCAGCCGCAGGCACGCCCCGATCAGCTGCCGTGCCTGGTCAGGCCGGCCCGATCCCTCCTCCGCCCGCGCCCGCAGCAGCATCGCGACGGCAGGACGCCCGCAATCCTCCAGGGCCGCGATGCCGCGTGCCCACGGGTGCTCTGCCGTCGCTCCCTGCGCCGCGGCGGTCTCCACCGCCTCCGCCACCAGGTCGATCACCGCCGGCTTGGCCAGCCAGGTCGCCACGGTGACGGCATGCCCGGCCGCCAGCAACGAGATGCACCCCAACGTCTCCCCAGCCTCGCCGATATCCAGCCGCCCGCGCGGTCCGATTTCGGGGTGGGTCAGCAGCCACCGGGGGATGCCCGCTCGCGCGGCGAGCCCCGCCGCCGCCGCATCGTCACCGGCGCGCAGCACCGAGACCAGCTCACGGCAGACGGCAAAATCCGGCAGCACCTCTCCCGCGGTCACCGCAGGAGCATACCCCCGGACGCCGCCGATCAGGCCAGGCTCGGGCCGCAGCGTAGTAACGTCCATCGCCCTTCACCAGCGCTCTGACGCGCCCCAGCAGGCAGGAGATGACGACCGGGAAGCCGCCGGGTAACGGCGGCAGGGCGCAGGTGAGCCAAACGACTCCGCTATTCGCGCCACCACACCGGCTTCTTCGGGCGACGCGCCCGTCGAGTAGCTTTCCACCCCGGCCTGCGCCTTGTACTTCGACGTACATGAACGTACAATTTCTGGCATGACATCCATCACCGTTTCCGAGGCCCGGGCTGAGCTTCCCGAGTTGCTGTCCCGGGTCGACGACGGTGAGGAAATCACGATTACCCGCCACGGTCGGCCGGTGGCAGTTCTCGTCCGGCCCGACGTGCTACGCAGTCGGCGGGCAGGCGCCGCGCTGGCCGACGCGGAGCGGATCCATGAGCTACTCACCCAGGCAGCGGCTGCTGACCTTCCCGAAGGCCCCGGACTGACAGCTCAGCGCGCCGAGGAGCTGATCGCCGAGATCAGGGCCGGGCGAGACGCCCGGTAGTGGACGCCTTCGACGCCGACGCGCTCATCTATGCCGCCGTGCCCGGTCACCCGCTGGGCCAGCGGGTCGCCGCCCTGTTCCGGTCTGCGGCTCCCGAAAGCACGGCGGGCATCGGCTCGGTCCTGCTGCTGCCGGAGGTACTCAGCAAGCCGCTGCGTGATGGCGCTGCCGACGAGGTCCGCATCCTCGCCGGCCTGCTGGCCAGGCTGGACCTGCGTCCGGCAGACCGGGCCACTGCCGAGCTGGCCACCGCCTTGTCCAGCCGTTACCGGCTCAAAGCCGTGGACGCCACCCATCTGGCCACCGCGGTGGGCATGGGCGCCGACCGGTTCATCACCAACAACCAGCGCGACTTCCCGGCCACGATCACCGAGATACAAGTGACCTGTCCAGCCGACCTCCCCGGCACTTCCGACGCTGGTACCAGCACCGCCGCCCGCAAGGTAAAGCGCTGACCGGAGAACCGTATATGCCACGTCACCGACGGCCCGCAACTGGCCTTCCCCGCCGCCACCTGGCAGGCCTTACCGACCAGGTGAAAGCGGAGCGGGATCTAACCTGGCGCCATGCTTGAGCTGAGCAGCCTGGACCTGGGCGACATCGCTGTCGCCCTGGAGGACCAGACCAACTATGAGCACCAGTGGCTGATCAACCCGCAGACCGGGGAGATCGTGTTCTGGACGTCCGAGTGCGGCATCGACGGGCAGACACCGGTCGACCTCGACGACCTGGACCTGGCCTGCATACACCCGCTGCCGTCCTGGGTCTGGTACCAGGACATGGCCGACTTCGCCGAGGGGATCACCGATGACCGGGCCGGGCGCAGGCTGGCGCGGGCCATCCAGGGCAAGGGAGCGTTCCGCCGGTTCAAGGACGAGCTTCACGAGGAGTACCCTCACCTGCTGGAAGCGTGGTATGCCCTCCACGACGCGCGCGCCACGCGCCGCGCGGTCCAGTGGCTGGCCGACAACTCGCTCATCGACGGCGAGGCCGCTGACCGCTTCCTGGTCGGCCACCCAGATCCGGACCTGCCCTGACCGTGCGGGCTGGTTAAGCTGGCGTGGTGGTCCAGGCTGCCCCGTCACAGACCGCACTGGTTCGCCGAGGCCGCCGGGACGCGCCCACAGCCAGGCGGTGCCCGCGGCCACGTCGAGCTCGCCGTCGCGCAGTGCCCGCTGCAGCTGCTCGTTCGTCATCCCGGTGGCCGAACCATGCAGGAACGGGTTGTCCGGGTCCGCCCGCTGCCCGATCCGCACCGCCCGCCCGCGCTGCGCGGCGTGCCCGCACACCTCGTCGATCAGCTTCTCGATGACCGCGCGCCCGCGCCGAGCGTGACCTGGTGGCTCTGTGACCTGTTCCACGTGAATCGGTCAGCGCACCACACGTCCCGGGCACTGACGGGTACCCTCGGCCCTGGGTGCGGGGCCGTTCGGAGAGAGGAAAGGACGTGGCTCTGCGGGCGGTGGTGGTCGGCGGCGGGCTGGCGGCGGCGGTGGCGCTGGCGCGGGCCGGGATCGACGTCCAGGTGCACGAGCAGGCAACCGGCCAGGGTGGCTAGGGTTCCACACCGCAAGCCCGGCGTCGGCTCCAATCGGGCCCCTGAAATCTCTATGCCGAACGGACCATGGTGCCAGCCGCCACCCAGACTCTCCGCGTTCCCGAGCGGAACGGTGAGCACGCGGCGCGCTGTCCGATATGCGGACCAGGCATGGCCAGAAACGCTATCGCCCGGTTGCCCTGTCCTACGATCTACTGGTGGCCAAATGGGATCCGGTTCAAGGGGGCAGCCTGAATGTAGATCCGGCCAGCTCATGCTGGTCACCTGCTGCGGTGCTGCTGGATGTCGAGTGCAGCGCCTGCCATCAGGCATGATCGGCTGTCAGGCCGGTGTAGCGCGACCTGGCCAGGTTGCTGGGTACGGCCCGCTGCTGACCTTCCCCGCCGCCACCTGGCACGTCTGCCCTGGTCTCGAGACCTGATCACCGAAGATAACCTCGACGAAGCCAGGTCCCGGCTCATTGGACATGAGTTTCCCTTCGAGGAGCGGCTGGCGGCTGCCGCG
>Ga0335077_10012301_pt1 | contig 10699 bp, 8 predicted proteins | sample Lox_Sample_31_FD_207151 | JGI IMG/M metagenome (GOLD analysis project Ga0335077, IMG submission 207151) | Soil microbial communities from Loxahatchee National Wildlife Refuge, Florida, United States - Lox_Sample_3.1 | ecosystem: Environmental > Terrestrial > Soil > Wetlands | place: USA: Florida...
GCAGCGAGCCCGTGGGCGCGTCGTGAACGAGCGTACCGTCGGCGCTGGCGGCGACCGTCTCGCCGCCGGCGGTGAGCGCACCGACCGGCAGGAGCTCGATCACCCGGATCCGCATGCCGTGCGGGAACTGCGTCGAGACCCGCAGATCCTTGACCACCGGGTACGGCGCGACGGCCGTGCGGAGCTGGCTGAGATGAACGTCGAGCGTCGTCATGTTGCGCGCCGCCAGGCCGAGCGCCGAGCGGATTTGGCCGGCATCGGGCCCGGCGGCGCCGGTGACGGTCACGCGCTCGACCGCCACGAGCGAGGAGTCCCGGAGCCACACCCACGCTCCGCCCAGCAGGGCGAGCGTGCCGACCGCGCCGAGCGCCAACCACACCCGCAGACGCACGCGCCCCTTGGCGATGATCATCCGTGCTTCCAGTCGGCCGGGAACTCGATCGGCCCGAGCGCCTGCACCTCGGGCTCGAGCTCGACGCCGAACCGGTCCTTGACGCGCCGGCGACCCTCGGCCATCACCGCGACGACGTCCGCGGTGGTGGCGTCCCCGTGGTTCTCCACGAAGTTCGCGTGCTTGGCGGAGAACCCGGCCCCACCGATCCGCAGACCGCGACAGTCCGCGGCGTCGAGCAGCTGGCCTGCGGTCCGGTTCTCGGCGCGCGGATCGTCGGGGTTCTTGAAGGTCGAGCCGAAGGTCTTGATCCCCGACGGTTGGGCGGCCTTGCGGCGGGCACGCATGTCGGCCAGCGTCGCCTTGACCTCATCGCTGTCCGCGGGCGCGAGCGCGAACGATGCCCGGGCGACGACCTCTCCGGCGCCCAGGCTCGATTGGCGGTAGGAGAAGCCAAGCTGGTCGGGGACCCGCCGCTCGGTCCCCGTGGGGCCGACCACGTCGACCCATTCGAGGACCCGGGCGAGCTCCCCGCCATAGGCGTTGGCGTTCATACGGACGGCCCCGCCAACCGTCCCGGGGATGTTGACCCCGAATTCGATCCCGGTCAGCCCGGCCTGGGCGGCCCGCGCTGAGACCGACGGCAGGCGCGCCCCGCCGCCGCAGTGAACCTGCGTTCCGTCGAGTTGGATCGTGCTCAGCTCCTTGTCCAGCTTCAGGACCAGCCCGCGGACTCCGGAGTCCGCCACCAGCAGGTTCGACCCCGACCCCACGACCCCTACCTCGAGCCGCTCCTCCGCCGCCCACGCCAGCAGCCGCTCGAGATCGTCCAGCGACCCCGGACGCGCGAACAGCTCGGCCGGTCCGCCGGTGCGGATCGTCGTCAGGCGGGCCAGCGGGTAGTCGCGCGTGACCCCGGAGGGCAGCTCAGGCATCTCAGAGCAGCGTAGATAGCGGTCCGGCGGCGCGTTATGACACCGCCGGTCCCCGGCGGGGCGTCACGACACCCGCGGTTCTCCCCGGCGGGGTGTTATGACACCCGGGCGTCAGGACACGAGCGACCGGGACAGCGAGTCGACGTCTCCCGCCCCCATCGCCAGGCACAGGTCGCCCTCCCGCAGCGTCGCCGAGAGATACCGGCGGGCGTCCGTCATCGTCGGCATCCATGCCACCGTCCGGCCCTCCGCGGCATCGGCGGTGGCGGCCGCGACCAGATGCCCGTCGACGCCTGGAAAGTCCTCGGCGCGCTCACGCGCCGGGTAGACCGCGAGCACCACCGTGATGTCAGCGCCCGCGAGAGCGCGGCCGAACTCACGCGCGAGGGCGCGCGTGCGCGAGTACAGGTGCGGCTGAAATACCGCGACGAGCCGGGAAGGAGCCAGCGTCCGCGCCGCCGCGATCGTGGCCGCGACCTCGGTCGGGTGATGGGCGTAGTCGTCGTATATGGGGATTCCGGTCTCGGTGGTCCCTAGTAGCTCGAAACGCCGTCGAGCGCCTGCGAACGAGGTCAGGCTCGCCGCGGCCGGTTCGGGCTCCGCGCCGGCCAGAGCGGCAGCGGTCAGGGCCCCGGCCGCATTGACCGCGTTGTGGGCGCCGGGAACGCCCAGGGACACCTCGATGCCGCGCCAGTGAAAGCGCGATCCGTGCGGGGACATCGAGGTGTCCGTGGCGTCGTAGGCGACCGCCCCCGGCGGGCACAGCGCCAGAAGCGCAGGGCGGTCCCACACGACCGGCCCCAGCGTGGCGCGCCCCATGAACTCGCGCAGCGTCTCCTCGAGGTCCAGGCGCGAGCCATAGGTCGAGTGATGGTCGAGCTCCGCGTTGGTGAGCACGGCGATCTCAGGCGAGAGCTTCAGCAGCGAGCGATCGGACTCGTCCGCCTCGACGACGATCCACTTGCCCCTTCCCCACCCGGCATTCACCCCCGTGTCGCCGAGCTCGCCGCCGACGACGTATGCCGGATCGAGCCCGCACTCCCGGAGGATGTGCACGATCATCGCCGCGGTCGTGGTCTTGCCGTGGGTGCCCGTGACCGCCAGGCAGCGCTTGACCGCCGCGATCTGCGCGAGCAGGTCGGCGCGATGAAGCTCGCCCGCGCTTGCGGCGAGGCGCTCAGGGTTATCGGGCGGGACAGCAGTGGAGTACACGACCTCGGCGCCGGCGGGCACGTTCTCGGCGCGGTGACCGAGAAGCGGCTCGATCCCGTGCTCGCGCAGACGTGCTGTGTAGCTCGACTCGGCCCGGTCAGAGCCCGTGACCGTGGCGCCGAGTGCGCGGGCGATGATCGCCAGCCCACTCATTCCCGCCCCACCGATGCCGACGAAGTGGAGCCTCCGCGCGGACCAATCCTCGGCGGGCGGGGTCACCCCTCGCGCTCGAGCACGACGACCGGGATGTCGCGGGTCGTCTTGTGCTGATACTCGTCGTACGCCGGCCAGCGCTCGGTCATCATCTTCCACAGCCCCGGCTTCTCGTTGGACGACGCCGTGCGGGCGTGCGCTTTGAACCGGTCCCCGCGCACCTGCACCGTCACCTCGGGCGCCTCCGACAGGTTGAGGTACCACGCGGGATCCGCCTCGGCCCCTCCCTTCGAAGCCACCACCACGTAGTCGTCGCCGTGCGTCCCGTAGATCAGCGGCGTGCTCCGCTCCTCACCCGAGCGCCTGCCGGTGGTCGTCAGGATCAACACCGTCGTCCCCTGCCAGTCGTGTCCCTCGGCGCCATCGGTCTTCAGATAGCGCCTGACATGCTCCTGGCCGAACAGCATCGTTCCACCTCGATTCAAAGGTTTGCGGTGGCGAGGCTATACAAACCGTGCGCAGCGCGCGCGACCGGAATCTGGCGCGAGGTCCATCACCGCGCGGCGGACAGCAGCTCCTCAGCGATGTCCCGGGCCGCGTTCGGCCGGGCCAGCGCCGCCGATGCCCGCGCCATCACCGCCAGCCGGCCGGGGTCGGACAGCAGGCGCCCCACCTCGTTCGCGAGGCGGGCGGGCGTGAGCTCGGAGTCGGGGATCACCACCGCGGCGCCGGCGCGCTCCATGAAGATCGCGTTGGCGGTCTGATGGTCGGCGGTTGCGTATGGATAGGGCACGAGCACGGCGGGCTTCCCGTGGGCGGCGATCTCGAAGATCGATCCGCCCGCCCGCGCCACGACCAGGTCGCTCGCGACCAGGGCTTCGCCAAATTGGGAGATGTAGCCCCTCAGGTCGTAATGGGGTCCGGGTGCGTGCAGGTCCCCCAGGTCTCGCTCGCCCGCGGCGTGGAGCACTCGGAAGCGCGCGCCCGCAAACGCCTCCACGGCGGCTCGGTTGATCGAGCGCGCCCCTTGCGATCCTCCGAACACCAGTACACAAGGCTCGCTTTCCCCGATCCCGAAGCGCGCCCGGGCGGCCGCCCGATCGGTGGCGGGCGGCGGGACGGGCCGTCCGGTAACGAGGTAGCGCGAGCCGTCGCGTCCGTCTATCGGGAACGCGAGGCACACGCGTCGCGCGAATGGTGCGAGCAGCCGGTTGGTGAGCCCGAGGTGGCTGTCGGCCTCGGTTAGAACGAGCGGGACCCGCGACAGCACCGCGGACAGTCCCACCGGCCCGGCGACGTACCCGCCGCCTCCGAGGACCGCGGCGGGCCGGAGCTCCCGCACGATCGTCCGCGCGTCGCGCACCGCGGCGCCGGCGACCATCGCCGCCTTGGCCGCTTTGATGGGCCGCCCGCGCGGCAACGGCATCACGCGCAGGGTGCGCAGGTCATATCCGGCAGCGGGAACGAGCTCGAGTTCGGCGCGATCGCCGCCGACGAAAGTGACCTCGGCGCCGTCAGCCCGCAGCGCGTCGGCCACTGCCAGCGCCGGCACGACGTGTCCGGCGGTCCCGCCGGCGCCGATCACGATCCTCGGCGCTTTCAACTTTCCTGGGGTTCCGGACGACGCGCAGTCCCGGGCGGGAGATATTGAGTAGCAGGCCGACGCCGGCGAGGAGCACGCACAGGTTCGTCGGCGCGTAGGAGATGAACGGCAGCGGCACCCCGGTCAGCGGGGCGAGGCCGAGAACGACGAAGATGTTGAGGATTCCCTGACAAAGAATCAGCGAGGTGAGACCGGTCGCCAGCAGCTTCGCATACCGATCTGCGGCACGGCGCGCGGTGCGCAGACCGGCGTAGGCGAGCATCCCGTACAGGCACACGACGCCCAAGATGCCGAGCACGCCGAGCTCCTCGCCGATCACCGCGAGGATGAAGTCGGTTTGAGCCTCGGGCAGGTAAAAGATCTTCTGCACCGAGCGCCCGAGCCCGACGCCGAACAGCCCTCCCGACCCGAGCGCGATCTGCCCCTGGACTGCCTGATACCCGGCGCCGGACTTGGTGGCCGTCGCCCACGGGTGGAGGAAAGAGGTCAGGCGTGCGCGCTCATACGGCTGGGCGGTGGCCAGCAGGATCACGCCGACGGCGACGATCGCCGCCAGCACCGCGACATAGCGCATTGGCATACCTGCCGCGACCAGCAGCGCCGCGATCGAGAACGCCACCACAAGGGTCGTCCCCAGGTCCGGCTCGACGACGATCAGCAGGCATGCGGGGCCGGCGAGGACTGCGATCGGGGCCACAGCCTGCTTGAAGCTCCGCATCCGCTTCGGATGGTCGGCGAGATAGCGGGCGACGTAGACGACCAGCGAGAACTTCATGAGCTCGGAGGGCTGGAACTGGATCGGACCGGCGGCGAACCAGCGGCGCGCGCCGTTGACGACGACGCCGAAGCCCGGAACAAGCACGAGCAGCAGCAGCAGGAACGAGACCAGCAGCAGTCCGTTGACGAGCTTCGGGGTGAGGATCTCGAGCCCGTGGCGCGCGAACACGTGCATCGCGACCAGGCCGACCGCCCCGAACATGAGGTAGCGCACGAACTCGCCGGCGCCGCTACCGCCGGCGGATAGCACGCCGAGCGGCGAGGACGCGCTGTAGACCATGACCGCGCCGAACGCGAGCAGGCACAGGGTCGCGGTCATGAGAATGCGGTGCTCGAGCGGCGGCGGCACGCGCCGCGAGGCGGGCCGCGAGCGCTTCGCGGTCTTAGTGGAATCCCCGCGAGCCGCGTCGCGGCCGCGTCGCGCGGTGGCGGCGCCGGCCATCAGGCGGCCTCCACGAGCGCGCGGAAATGATCGCCGCGTTCCTCGAAGTCTCGGTACTGGTCGAAGCTCGCGCACGCCGCCGAGAACAGCACGATCTCGCCGGGCCGGGCCGCGGCCCGCGCCGCGGACACGGCTTGTTCGAGATCGCCCTCGTCGTGAAGCTGGACGCCGGTGGGCTCGAGCGCCCCCGCGAGCTCGCCGGTCGCCTCTCCGATCAGGTACACCGCCCGGCAGTGCTCGGCGACGTGCGGCGCGAGCGGCGTGAAGTCCTGTTGCTTGCCGCGGCCGCCCGCGATCAGGTGGATCGGAGCGACGAACGCCTCGAGCGCGACGATCGTGCTGGCGACGTTGGTCGCCTTGGAATCGTTGATCCAGGTGACGCCCTCCTGGACGGCGATCCGCTCGAGCCGGTGGCGCACCCCGGCGAACGTGCGTAGGCCGGCCGCGACCGCCCCGGGATCGACGCCGCAAGCTAGACAGGTCGCTGCGGTGGCCATCGCGTTCTGGACGTTGTGCGCGCCTGGGAGCGCGACCTCGTCGACGGGCAATATCGGCTGCTCGTCCCACCACAGGTAACCGGCGCGACGCGAGACCTCGGGCCCTGGGCCTTCGCCGAACGTCACTCGCCTGGCGCATCCTCCGAGGTCCTCGACGCCGAGGTCGGCCGGCGCCACGGCCACGTCGTGGTTGCCCTGGTTGGCGAAGATCCGGAGCTTGGCGGCGACGTACGCCTCGTAGGTCCCGTGCCGGTCGAGATGGTCCGGGCTCAGGTTCAAGAGCACGGCCGCCTCGGGCGAGAACGCGACCGTGTCCTCGAGCTGGAACGACGACGCCTCGCACACGACCGTGACGTCGTCCGCGAGCTCGCCGATCAGCGACGACAGCGCGGTGCCGACGTTGCCCGCTACCGCGACCGGCAGAGCCGCCTCGCGGTGCACGTGCCCGATCCACTCGGTCGTGGTCGTCTTGCCGTTCGTGCCGGTCACCGCGATGAACTCGTTCGGGATGAGTCGCCACGCGAACTCGAGCTCACCGAGGACCATGGCACCCCGCTCGCGCCCCGCACGGATCGCGGGAGCTTTCTCGGGCACGCCGGGACTCTTGATGAGCGTCCCGGCGCGGGCGGCAAGGTCGACGCCTGACGCATCCAGGCGTACTTCGACGCCTGCCTCGCGAAGCCTTCCCGCGGCTTTTATGAGCGCCGGATCGTCCGCGCGGCCCGAGTCCACACCGGTCACCGCGAGGCCGCGAGCCCGGAGCGCGAGCGCGGCGGCGACGCCCGAACGGGCCAGCCCGACCACCAGATACGGCCCCGGCGGCAGCGGGGGCCGCGGTTTACCCACGAATGCTGAGGCGGTACACCGTGAACGCGATCGCCGCGCACGCCGCGGCGACGATCCAAAAGCGCAGGATGATCTTGGTCTCAGACCAGGCCTGCAGCTCGAAGTGGTGATGGATCGGCGCCATCAGGAACACGCGCTTGCGGAACAGCTGGAACGAGAAAACCTGGATCAGCACCGACAGCGCCTCGATCACGAAGATCCCGCCCAGCAGGATGAGAAGCACCTCGGTGTTGGTCATCACCGCGAGGCCCGCGATCGCGCCGCCGATGCCAAGCGAGCCGGTGTCGCCCATGAAGATGCTGGCCGGGAAGCTGTTGAACCACAAGAAGCCGATGCACGCCCCGACCAGGCAGGCCGCGAGCAGCGTCAGGTCGCTCTCGCCGTTGGTGATGAAGGTGATCCCTATGTAGGCCAGCAGCACGATCGCCGAACAGCCGGCGGCGAGGCCGTCGAGCCCGTCGGTCAGGTTGACGGCGCTGGTCGTTCCAGCCACCACGAGATAGATGAGCACCGGGTACAGCGGTCCGAGATCGATGCTCGCGTCCACAAAGCGGAGGCTGATCGATTCGGTGACGCCCGCCTTCTTCGTGGCGACCCACCACAGCCCCAGCGAGATCGCAATCGTGACCACGAGCTTGGTCCGCGCGCGCAGCCCGAGCGAGCGGCGCTTGACGATCTTCGTCCAGTCGTCGGCGAACCCAAGCGCCGCGCACGCCACGGCGGCGCCGAAGACCCCGCGCGAGGCCCAGTCCCGCGTCGACAGGATCAGAAACGGGACGGCGAACGCGATCACGATGATGATCCCGCCCATCGTCGGCGTCCCAGCCTTGGTCTTGTGCCCTTCGGGGCCCTCCTCGCGGATGTTCTGGCCGAACTCCCGGCGACGCAGGAACTCGATGAACTTGGGACTGAGGAACAGGCACAGCAGGAGCGAGGCGGTGCCCGCGATCAGGACGCGGCCGGAGATCGAGCCCATCAGGCGTGCGCCCCGGCGCCGCGAGTCGGCCGGCTATCGCTGCTGCTGGTCAGTGCCCGGCAGACTGCCTGAAGCCCCACCGCAAGCGAGCCCTTGACGAGCACGACGTCCTCCGGACGTACGAGCTGCGGCACCAGTTCGGCCGCGGCAGCGGCTTCCGTAACCGAGTGGAGCTCGCCTTCGAACGGCTCGCCGATTGCCTCCGCGAGCGACCCGACCGTCACCAGCACCTCGACGCCGGCGTGCGCGACCTCCTCCCCGAGCGCGACGTGATAGTCGCGCGCAGTGGGGCCGAGCTCCCGCATGTCGCCGAGCACCGCGACCGACCGGGCGTCAGGATTGCGCGCCGCGGTCTGCACCAGGTCCTCGAGGGCCGCGCGCATCGACATCGGGTTGGCGTTGTAGCAGCCATCGATCAAGGTCGCACCGCCGGGGAGCGTCAGGTGCTGACCGCGGCCGGCCGTGAGCTCGAGCGCCACGCCGCCCTCAGGAGTGACGCCGACCGCGCGGGCGGCGGCGACCGCCGCAAGCAGGTTGCGCCGCAGGTAGGACTGGGTGAACGGCACCTCGAGCACGATGGTTTCGCCGGCCGCGTCGATCTCGACTTGGTCGTCCTCGGAACGCGCCAGGCGAACATCGCCGCCGTCGCCAAAGGTGACGGTGTGGAGGTCGGAGCGCAGGTGCGGCTCGAGCAGCGGCTCGTCGGCCGGAACGATCGCCGTGCCCCCTGAACGCATACCGGCGAGCAGCTCAGCCTTGGCCGCGGCGATCGCCTCGATCGTCCCGAGGAACTCGAGATGGACCGGGCCGATGCTGACGATCACGCCGACGTCGGGCTCGGCGATCTCGGCGAGCTCGGCGATCTGGCCGGCCCCGCGCATCGCCATCTCGAGCACTAGTACCTCAGTTCCCGCAGGGGCGGCCAGGATCTCGAGCGGCAGGCCGATCTCGGTGTTGAAGTTGGCCCGCGAGGCGACGGTGCGGCGATGGGGCGTCAGTAGCGCCAACAGCAGATCCTTCGTTGACGTCTTGCCGGTCGACCCGGTGATACCGATCACGTTCGCTTCCAGCTCGCGGCGCCAGGCTCGGGCGAGGCGCTGCATGGCTTTGAGCGGATCGTCGGCCGCGACCAGCGCTCCGGGCACAGCGCATTTCGCGGCCTCGGCGTGCTCGGGCGTCGTCAGCACACCCCACGCGCCGGCGGCGAGCGCCTGCGGGGCGAACCGGCCGCCGTCGTCGTTCTCTCCCCGGAGACCGATGAACAGCGACCCGGGGCCGGCCTCGCGCGAGTCGATGACTGCGCGCTCAGGACCCGTCGCGGTGGGTGGCGGCGCGACGAGCCGGGCCCCTGCCGCCCGTGCCAGTTGCTCGGGTGTCCAGGTCCTCATGCTCTGATTCGGGAGGGTACTGGCCGGATCGGGCGGTTAGGACGCGGTGTCGGTGGTTATGACGCGGTCGGGGCGGTTACGACGCGGTCGTTACGGCTGCGAGGGTCTCCCGGGCGATGGTGATGTCGTCGAACGGGATCTTGCGTCCGCCTTCGAACTCCTGCCCCTGCTCGTGGCCCTTGCCCGCGATGACCACCACGTCGCCCGGCCGGGCGCCGGTGATCGCCGCTTGGATCGCGGCGCGGCGGTCCGCATCGTGCTGGATGTGCGGTCCGGCGCCGACGAGAATGTCTTCGATGATCGCCTCGGGGTCCTCCGAGCGCGGGTTGTCCGAAGTCACGATCACACGATCCGCGAGTCTGGTCGCGATCTCGCCCATCATGGGTCGCTTGCCCCGGTCGCGGTCGCCGCCGCACCCGAACACGACGTGAACCCGGGCGCCGGGGGTTTCGTTTACGAGTCCACGGGCGGCGCGAAGCACGTTCTCGAGCGAGTCCGGGGTGTGTGCGTAGTCGACGAGGACCGCGAAGTCCTGGCCCGCGTCGACCGGCTCGAACCGGCCGGGAACGCTCCCGGCGGTCTCGATCGCCTCGGCCGCGACATCGATCGGGACTCCCACCGCGCGCACCGCGGCGAGCGCCCCGAGCACGTTGTAGACATTGAACAGCCCTGGAAGCGGCGAGCGCAACTCGGTCACGCCGTCGGGTCCATGCACCGTGAACCGCGAGCCGGTCAGGTCGGTGGCGACGTCGTTTGCCCGGTAGGTGGCCTCGCGTTCGACCGCGAACGTGATCGCGTTCGGGGTCTCTTGCGCCAGTCTTGCGCCGTATTGGTCATCCACGTTGATCACGGCGTGGCGCGGACGGCCGTCGGTGAACAGCCGGCGCTTGGCGAGGAAGTACTCCTCCATCGTCCCGTGGAAATCGAGGTGGTCCTGGGTCAGGTTGGTGAAGATCGCCACCGCGAAGTGGATCGCGTCGGCCCGGTGGAGGTCGAGCGCGTGCGACGAGACCTCCATCGCACACGCCACGTCTCCCCCGTCGAGCATCTCGCGGAAGGTGCGCTGGAGGTCGATCGCCTCGGGCGTCGTGCGCTCCACCGAGCGCTCGCTCCCCCCGATCACGCTCTTGACCGTGCCCAGCAGGCCGGTCTGGCGCTTGGCCCCTTCAAGCAGGGCGCGAACCAGGAAGGCCGTGGTCGTCTTGCCGTTCGTCCCGGTCACCCCGATGGTCTCGAGCCGGGCGGTGGGGTCGCCGTAGAACGCCGCCGCCGCCGGCGCCATCGCGGCCCGGACACTCTGCACCCTTATCTCCGGGACCCCGAGGTTGAGGGGACGTTCGACGACGAGCGCCGCCGCGCCGCGCGCGATCGCTTCGGGGGCGAACTCGTGGCCGTCGCGGGTGAACCCCGGGACACAGAAAAACAGCGTGCCGGGCTGGACGGCACGGGTGTCGTAGGCGAGGCCGGTGATGTCGACGC
>Ga0335077_10012306_pt1 | contig 10698 bp, 7 predicted proteins | sample Lox_Sample_31_FD_207151 | JGI IMG/M metagenome (GOLD analysis project Ga0335077, IMG submission 207151) | Soil microbial communities from Loxahatchee National Wildlife Refuge, Florida, United States - Lox_Sample_3.1 | ecosystem: Environmental > Terrestrial > Soil > Wetlands | place: USA: Florida...
CGGGTCCAGCATTACCTTCAGCAGCGAGGCCCCCGACACGCCGTCCGCGAGTGCGTGGTGAACGCGCACAACCAGCGCTCCCCGCCCGCCCTGAAGACCTTCCACCACGAAGATCTCCCACAAGGGCCTGGTCCGGTCCATTACTTTGGTGAAAAGACGTCCTGCCAGGTTTTCCAGTTCCGCCTCGCCCCCGGGATCGTCGACCGTGGCTCGGAATATGTGATTGCGGATGTCAAAGTGGGGATCGTCTTCCCAACTCGGATAACCGATATCGAACGGCGGCGCTACCGCGATCTGCAGGTAACGAGGAACCAGATGCAGCTTCGAGTCGATGCTCGCTACGAATTCTTCGAATGGAATGACCTCGTCAAAGACACACACGCACGCGATGCATAAGGGTATCTCCTTACGCTCCAGATACAGGAACGCTGCGTCCGCGGCTGAGAGGCGCCGGCCGAAAGTGGTCTTGGCCATACTAGAGACAACTGGCGTGGTGTCCCACGCTTTCTTCGTCATCGGAGGCCTCCTCGTCGGCCGCCAGGTCCTGACGGCTTCCGCGCTGCCAGAGTTCAAACGCCAGGATGTCGAGCTTTTCATCGAACTTGGGGCGCAGTTCCGCATCCTCGGTTGCTGCTTCCTCAAGGACTTCGCCGATTGTCACTTCTGGGGTTTCCATGGCACGCTCCTTTCGCGAAAACGGGTTATCAGGTATTAGACTCTGATAGTAGGGTAGGACGCTTCCGCTGTCATGTCAACCGGAAGGGTTGAAGGGTTGGTGGAAAACCGGCCGGCGGCGTTTACCGCCGCAACGCCAGGCGCCGGGCTACCAGGTCGTATACCAGGGGATTGAACACCAACCCGATGTGGCTGCCGGTGACCTCGAAATCGATGGTGGCCCGGCCGGTTCTGCAGACGCGCCAGTCCACAATGCCGTCCCTCTTGGTAAAGATCGCGGTTTGCGACACCGACCGCGGCAATTTCCGTTCGAGCGACGCCAGGAAATCACAGGTGCAGGCACCCGTATAGCAATCGGGCAGCACGCTTTCCCCGTGGCGCTCGAGAATCTGTCCCCGCACCAGTTCGGCGGCCCGGAGCACCGATGGATGAATCGCGACGCCGCGAAACGGCGATGCCAGGGTGATCACGGATGCCACCCGTTCCGGCATCTGGCTGGCCGCCGCGCGCGCGATCACACCTCCCAGGCTGTGACCGATCAGGTGCACCTTCCCGCCGGTCTGCCGCCAGGCTTTTTCGATCGTCTGTTCCAGCCGGTATCGGATCAAGAGGTTCGGGCACTCCGCATTGAAACCGACGCCCGAAAAGTATGGGTGGTAACCGATGCGCGACAGCCACAGACGGAACTCCATGAGATAGAGGTCCGTCCCCAGAAAACCGGGGATCAGGATGACCGCCGAGCCGTCGCCGTGGGGAATGCCGAATCCCCAGTACGCCGGCGAGACTCGCAGGTACAGCATCTCCACGCCGGCCAACAGTTCCTGCCAGATCGGCAACTCGACTGCTTCATGTTCCCTGCGGATGCCGGAGCTAAGGTTCGCCATTCGCATTCCGGTGTGGATCTGCCGTGTCTCGCCTGCCTGATTCGTGGCCGGCAATCCGGCTGGGATCCCCACTCTGGCAGTGAACGGCCGCCGGCGTTCTGCGATCGAGCCATTCCAGTTCGGTGTTCCAGCGCGTCTGCCGGCGCATATTCACCATCCCCTGGAAATCTCGTCAAGCAATTTCCCGACCACAGTTTCGATCTTTACGCGCCCCAGGCGCACTCGGGCCTCCTCCGCGGTCGCATCGTCATCCGCCAGCATGGTCAGCTCCCCATCCAATCCCAATACCGCCGCCGCCTGGAAGTATTCCAGCGGAGTTTGGTCGGTACTTGGTCCGTATATCGAACCGGCCCCGCCCCCCAATTGGCGCTCTCCCGCGTGTAACCCGGAATCTGCAGGAACAGCAACCGGCATTTGCCGTCCGCAACCCGATCCCCGTCGCGATCGGCCTGGTGAAACGTTGCACTTCGGCCTGGTCAGGTACGAGGGATGCGCCCGGGATCCCGGATAGAACTGTGCAAAGACCACTCTGTCGAGCGTAGTGCAAGGAAATGATTATGGCAAGCAAGCCTTTTCGTACGGTGTCAAACCTTGTTAGAAATGTCCGCGGGCGGTGTCGGTTCGTGGGCCGGGCAGCGGGAGGCTGGCCGGCGACGGGCAGGGCCGCAATCGAGAAGCCAGCCGCGCGGAGCCGTCGAGTGCCAACCGGCATATGATAGTCCCATGTTCCGATATTGCTGTTCTCTTTTCCTGGTGGCTCTCCCCGTCTTATCCCAGACGGCCGCTGCGCCTCGCGCGGTAGTCGCGGGCATTCCCGTCAACTATGACGAAGCGCTGGCCGGTACTTACACGCTTCCGGACCCGCTGGTGCTCGCCGACGGAAAGCCGGTGCGCGACGCCAAGACCTGGAACGAGCAGCGGCGTCCGGAGATCGTGCGGCTATTCGAGGAAAACGAGTATGGCCGCGCACCGGGAAAGCCGGCTGGCATGAAGTTCGACGTGTTCGAAAAAGGCGCTCCCGCGTTCGACGGGAAGGCCATCCGCCGGCAGGTGACCGTGTACTTTTCGAAAGACAAGGCGGGTCCGAAAATGGATCTGCTGATCTACCTGCCGGCGGGCGCCACCAAGCCCGTGCCGCTAATCCTGAATGTCAGCTTTTCAGCGAACTCGAGCAGCGTGGAAGACCCCGGAATCAAGCCCGGCGAGGTTTGGGGCCGCGAGAAGAAGAAAGTCCCGGCTCCGGCGCGTGGAATCGGCGGCATCAAGCCCTTACCGTTCCTCGCGGCGGGCATCGGCGTGGCAACCGTATACTATGGCGACATCGATCCGGATTTCCTGGGTGGCATCCCGTACGGTGTTCGTGCGCTTTATTTGAAGCCCGGTCAGACGGAGCCCGCCGCCGGCGAATGGGGCTCGATCGCAGCTTGGGGATGGGGATTGAGCCGGGCCATGGATTACTTCGAGACCGACCGGGACATTGACGCGAAGCGAGTGGCGATCGAGGGGGTGTCGCGGCTCGGGAAGACCGTGATGTGGGCGGGCGCGCGCGATACGCGCTTCGCCATGGTGATCGCCAGTTGTTCCGGAGAAGGTGGTGCGGCGCTCAGCCGGCGGAACTACGGCGAGACCATCGCGCACCTCGTGGAGCCTACGCGATATTCGTACCAGTTCTGCGCCAATTACGCCAAGTACGCCAGGCACGTGGATCAGTTGCCGGTAGATGCCCACATGCTCGTGGCTCTGATCGCGCCTCGTCCGGTGCTGCTGCAAACGGGCGACAACGACCTATGGTCCGACCCCAAGGGCGAGTTCCTGGCCGCCGTGGCGGCAGGCCCGGTGTACAAACTGTTCGGCAAAGAAGGCCTCGATACCGACCAGATACCCGCTCCGGGAGTCGCGATTCTCCATACCATCGGGTACGAGATGCATGCCGGCGGGCACGGCACCGTTCCATCGGACTGGGACGTTTTCCTGAGGTTTATCCAGATGCATTTCAACCCGTAGGTCACTGGTAAGGCAGCGGCAGAGCGTTGCTAAGGGCCGCCCCCGCCGCAACGGTCACCGTCCACGGACCCGCCGCAGCCAAATCGGCCGGGATTGGAACACGAACGATCGAGATCCCGACCAGGCCGGCCGCAGCTACAGCGGCGTCCGGAGAAATTGTGATACCCGCGATGGCAACCGCCACGGGATCGACAACCAGGAAGGAATTGACGGACGGCACGCGGAAGCCGTCGATGGGTGAGGGCTGATAAGGTCCCAGGCCCGTCGCGTAGAGGACCATTTCTTCCCCCGGGTGAGCGGGGCTGTCGGTGGTAATAGCTGTGCCGTCGAGGTGGGTGGCGGCCAACAGCCCCGGGGCGTCCCGCGCGACGTCGAACTTCACCGTGCTGACGCCGCTGGTGGCACTATGCACTTCCAGATCGTACGTCCCCGCGGCGAGATCGCCTGGCACCTGGAAATTGATCTGTTTCGGCGACACGAACAGCAGCGGAAGGAGATGGCCCGAACAGACCAGCGAAACGCCGGCCAGGCTTTGTGGCAGCGGATCTGCCTGGCTGCTGGCAGTGACATCGGAAAGTTGGTCGCCAAACAATACCGCAATGGAACCGGCGGCTACCGCGGATGCGGGAGTATCGCCCGCCGCATTGGCAACGCGGAGCTGCCCGGGCGAGTCTGCGAGTTTATCGAAGTTCGCCTGGACCGCATGGGGAGCATCCATCGACAGGGTCGCTGGATTCGCAGACCCGCCTAAGTCCTGGCTCCACTGCCGGAATTTCATGCCGCTCGACGCGTCGATGCCGATGCTCACACTGCTGCCGGCGGCATAATATCCGTCGCCACTCGCTGGCGACAGCCGGAACGTTCCGGCGCCTGCCGGCGACATGGACAGCGTCAGCAGGTAAGACCATAGGTAATGCGCGGTGACCTTCTGATATCCCGCAACGGTGGTGATGGTCCCCGATGCGCTGCCTTCCCATGACCCGAAATCCAGACGCATTCCAGCGCCCGCCGGCAGCGGCGAGGGCGCCGAGATCTGAACCACGCTTCCCACCGCCCGCTCCACTTCGCAGGGGGTCTGGCAAGTCGCGCCATCCACCGCCAAGGCCAGCCCACTGGGAGTGCTCTCGACCCGTACGCGGCTCCGCGGATCGTAGCTTGCGCTCATCCGGATGCCGGTCGCCACGTCGGCGTCTGCGACGTGGATCGTCTGCGAGGCGCCTGCCCCATTCGACCATTGCCGGAAAACCCAGGGGTTCCCTGCCGAATCAGTCTGATGCAACGGCGCGGAAACGGTATGGGTTTCGCCCGGCCCCCATGACCCAAACCGCGGAGCCAAGCCGTCGAGCCCATCCACTGTGAGACTCAGGCCCGTGGGATCGGTCATCAACATTGCGGGAACCGCGGCGACGAACTGGGCCACGATGGAAACGGTCGAAGGGCCGGGCGGGACCAGATAAGCATGGTTGCGATCTCCGCCGTCGCTCCACGACTGGAAGACCCACTGCCGGCCCTGGAGGTCGAACTGTGGTGACACCGGCGCCAGGAGATGAGTGGTATTGAACCCCCAATCCAGAGTTACGGGCGTGGTAACCAGAGCCTGGTCCGCCAGCAGTTGGAACCCGCCCGGCGAGGTGAGCAGTTGGATGGGACGCGCCACCGCGAATATCGGGTAAACCACCGCAGCCGCTTTCAACGTGAACGTATAGATTGGCGCCAGTCCCGGACCTTGAGACCAGCCGGTAAACACAAATCCCGGGTTGGGAGTCGCCTGCAAGGTGACGGACGAACCCGCCGCCAGCCAAATCTGGGCGTCCTGCTGGTATGCGACTTGGTTCACGGAGACGGTTCCCGGAGACAGACAGGGGGAGCCGTTGCACTGGTAAAACACCAGGGTCAGAGTATATTCCGTATTGAGGTCGGCCCGGTACCACGGGATCCCCGGATCCGCGGTAATCGTGACCAGATTTGTCCCAGACCCCAAGGCTCCGGCCGGGGTGGTCCACTGTTGGAACACGTATCGTCCTGGCGGTTGTGTGCGGGTATCCTGCCAGGGGTCGATCGACAGGATGTGCTTACTTCCGGCAGGCCAGGAGAAGACAGCCGCTCCAATGAACTGCTGCCCATCCACCTGAAAATTCGCGTCGGCCGCCGAGGCATAGATCCGCGTCATCATCGTCGGGTCTTGGGCGGGCAGGCGGGAGGCAACCACCGCCGCCAGCCATGCCAGTGCCAGCAGCCGGCGGGGAAATCCGGGTTTTCTGTTCGTGCTCACTCTACTGGAACTTATCGGCGGAGCCGATGAGAAGATTATGAGGCGCGAACGTTTTATCGCTCTGATTTCGACCGGGTGGATGGCGGCGGTGACCGTGACTGGCTGGCAGGCCCGTGCGGCCACCTTTGGTCAAGTCGTCCCGATCAGCGGGCAGGCCGCGGATATTGCCCTGGACGAGGGCCGCAGTGTCCTCTATGTCGCCAACTTCACCGCGGCGCGTGTCGATGTCCTTTCCCTGGCGGACAGCACGCTTCAAACTTCTCTGCATGTGGCGCCCGGTCCGGCATCCCTGGCACTCTCGGGCGATGCGAGGTTTCTGATCGTGACGCATTTTGGTAACGTACAGGCACCTGGGTCGCCTTCGAATGCCATGACCGTGATCGATCTATCGAGCGGGGTTCGCCAGACGTACGCGCTCGAGAGCCCGCCGCTTGGGGTGGCTTTTGGTTCCGACGGAATGGCGATGGTCGCCACCACTACCGAATTCCTGAGGTTCGATCCCACGACCGGCAAGACCGACGTCGTGGACACCGTGGCGGGCCTCACCGCCAACAGCATTCCGGCGGCTCCCGGAACCGCGCCGGTCCAGATCGTCGCCGCCGCACTGGCGGCCTCGGGCGATGGCAAATTCATCTTTGGTCTCACCGACACCATTCGGGTGATGTATGACGTGTCCGCCAGGCATCTTCAGGTGGTCGGGTATACAGCCTCTCCGCCGCTCGGGCCGCGCGTGGTGAGCGTTGCGCGCGACGGTTCCTATTACGCCGCCGGGTGGGGTCTGTTCAACCGTCAAGGCACGCTGCTGGCGCAGTTTGGGAGCCCTTCGGGACTCCTGGCGGTGGGTTCCCACGCCATCGATTCGGCGTCCGGGATTCTGTACGCCCAGATTCCTCAGCTCCAGGCCGACACGACGGTCCCGGCTCCACTGTGGATTGCCGATTCCGACAACCTCACGATTCGCGAGCGTCTGGCTCTTTCTGAAAACCTTACCGGCCGGGCTGTTCTGAATGCCCGTGCCGATACGCTGTATGCCGTCTCGGAGAGTGGGGTGACGATCCTTCCGGTCGGGCTGCTCAACCAGTTTCCGCGGCTGGGAGCGGACCAGGAGGACCTCGTGTTTCGAGGGAGCTTCTGTCAGTCCGGAGCCATCACCAGGACTTTGCGAATCACGGATCCCGGCGGTGGGCAGACCCAGTTCGACCTGAGTTCCGATCTGGCCGGCGTCTCGTTCGCGCCCTCATCGGGCCGCACACCGGCGTCGGTTCAGGTCACCATCGATCCCCATCAGTTCCAGGACCATCGGGGCACCGTTTCCGGGTCGCTGAAGATCACTTCCACACAGTCCGTGAACCAGGTGCCGCCGGTTCGAGTGCTCGTGAATAACCAACGGCCGGACGAAAGAGGATCGCCATCCGATGTCCCCGGCACCCTAACCGATTTGCTAGCCGATCCGGTTCGCGACCGCTTCTACGTGATCCGGCAGGACCGCAACCAGGTGCTCGTATTTGACGGCTCAGGGCTGGTCCAGGTGGCCCAACTTCGCACCAGCAACACGCCGACCCGGATGGCCATCACGCCGGACGGCAAGAATCTGCTCGTGGGCCACGACAATTCCCAACTCGTCTATGTGTACGATCTCGATACATTGCAGCAACTGGCTCCAGTGGCGATGCCGGCCGGCCACTATCCCCGCTCTGTAGCGGCCTCGGGAAATGCCGTCCTCGCCGCGTCGCGTGTGGCAGGTGGGACGAACACCATCGATCGGATCGATTTGCTCTCCGGGACATCCTCGACCCCCCCTAGCCTGGGGGTTTTCCAGAACTCCGTGAACGCCGACACGGCGCTGGCCGCGGGTCCCAACGGAGGCTCGATTCTGGCGGCATCCGCGGATGGCAATGTCTGGCTGTACGACGCCTCCGCCGACACCTTCACCGTCTCGCGCAAACTGCCGTCCTCGATTGCAGGCGCTTTCGCCGCGTCCGCCTCCGGCCAGTTCGTGGCGGGGAACAACCTGCTCAATGCGGCACTCAAGCCGACCGAGACTTGGACCGGTTCGGACTTTCCATCCGGATTCGCTTTCCTGACCGGAGGTCAAGGCCTGCGATTGACCGGTCCGTCGACTGCTGCCGGTGCGGGCGGCAACATTGCGCGAATCGATTTAACCAGCGGTAATGGGACTCTGCCGACCCGCGTTTCGGAGCAGCCATTGGCCTCCTCCGGTGCGTCTGTGTTCACCCGTACTCTGGCGCCTTTGGCCAACGGAAACACCCTGATCGCTTTGACGGTTTCAGGGTTCACGGCCTTGGCGTGGCATTTCGATGCTGCTGTCGCCCCGCCCGCAATCAGCCAGGTGGTCAACGCCGCCGACCTCACCCCGGCTCTCGCGCCCGGCTCACTGGTGGCAGTCTTCGGGGCGAATCTGAGCCCCACCAATATGGCGACCACACAGATTCCCTTGCCGACCGCGATCGGAGAGTCGTGCCTGGTGGTGAACGGCTCGGCCATCCCGATGATGTTCGCTTCCCCCGGCCAGATCAACGCCCAACTGCCTTTGCACATCGCCGGCCGGGTGCCGATGACCCTATATACTCCGGGTGGCGTCAGCGACGACTATTATGTCAACGTAAATGCCACCGCGCCCGCGATCTTCCAGAATGGGACGGCTGGTCCCCTCGGCAATATCCCCCTGGTGATCAAGGCCAGCAACCAACAACTGGTCACCCCTACGAATCCAATTCACCCTGGCGATGAGCTCTGGATCTACGCCACCGGGTTGGGTGAGACCTCGCCGGAAGTTCCGGCCGGCACCGCGGCACCCTCAGCACCACCAGCCTCGGCCTTGACGCCTCCGAATGTGCAACTCGGAGATGTCGCTCTGTCGGTCAGCTACGCGGGCTTGGCGCCGGGGGAGGTGGGGGTCTACCAGATCAATGCCAAGGTGCCGTCGAAAACCCCAACCGGATTGGACGTGCCCCTGTCCATTACGCAAGGTGCTGCGTCCGCTTCCGTGACTGTGAGGGTCGTAAATTAGAATTAAAACGGCGTGCGCCCGGCAGAGCCTAAGGAAGCCGAACCACCGCGAAATTCCGGAGCGTCAACGTGTCGCTGGATGCCGAGGCCAGATTCCCCTGAAAATCGATCGTCAGGCCGGCATTGTAGGCGTCCGGCGCGCTTCCCACACCGGCTTGGAAGGGGAGGGCGGCTCCCCACGATTGATAGCTCAGCTGGGCGCCCGCCGGCAAGATACCCGCGTCGACCCGCCCGGTAACCAGGGTGTCCGAGACGTTGGCGTCGCGATGCCCGAGAACGGTCGCGCCCCAGTGTACCTCGAAGCTGAAGGCTGATGTCGAACCCTGATGCTCCAGATCGAAGCGCACCTCGACTCGATCGCCCGGCAAGAGCAATCCAGCCGGGATGAAGCAGGTGCCCAGGCTCGAGAGCACCGCGTCACTGGTGAGCCCACCCGTTCCGCTGCACACCACCTGAGGGCTGGGGTAGGGCGTCGCTGAAGCGCTCCCGCTCCCCGAAAGCCGGTACGACGCGAGCAACGTGTCTCCGGGTTGCGGGGTAGCCGCTGCCACAAACGAAAGGGTCTGCCCGTTCAGAGCATAGTCCTGACCCGCCTTCAGCAGCATCCCGTTGCGGAAAACCGCGAGACTGGAGGCCGGGTTTGGCGCGGCTGACAAAAGGAATGTCTGATTGGATCCATCGATCGTTCCGGACGGGGACTCGCCATCCACGAACGAAATTGAGTCGGTGGCATCACTCGAAAGCCGGTACCAAGCCAGCAGAGTATCTCCGGGTTGAGGCGCCGCCGCGGAGACAAACGAAACCGTCTGACCACTCAGCGTGTAATCGCGGCCTGCGGCTTGCAACATGCCGTTGCGGTACAGGTACAGGCTGGCTGCCGGATTTGGCGATGCGGAGAGCGTGAACTGGGTGTTGGCGCCGTCCACCAGACCGGCGGGCGACTCCGCATCCACAAACGAGGCATTTTGTGCTGCGCCACATGGTCCCGACGACCCATCCACATGGACGCAGTCGGTGGCGCTCCCTGTCACACTATCGAGGCTGCCGGCAGCGTTGACCACTGTCACAGCCCCCGGCGCAAATCCCGGCCCCTTTACCGGACGCGCGGCGAGATCTGCCGTGAGGCCGACTACATCGGATTCGTCCATCGAACCGGTGCCGTTCCCGCTCCCGGTATCGGACGCCACCGTGTTGGAGGACGCAACCCGCACATCGCGCACGCGAACTGGCTGTGGGCTCGCGGGCACCGACCAGGTTTCCTGGAATTGGATCTTACCGTCGCTGTTATACGTTACCGAATAGACCATCGGAGGGGTGCTGTTGGCGGTCGGTACCAGTTGGACGCGAAGGTTGCCGTTTACGACTTTAACGGAAGTCGTCTGCGTGGCGATGGCTGAAGCATCGGAAGCCTCGAAACTGGTCCACGCGATTGCCACGGTACCGTTGAATCGAGTGCCGTCGGCTTTGTAAAGAACGTCCTGAATCGTCGTGAGCGGCGGACCGGCCTTCGCCGTTGAGGCCAACCACACTGCGGCGAACAACATACGCGTAATCATCAATCCTCCAGAAATCCAATGAAACCGGCCGGACGGCGCGGAATTGAGTGGAGCGAAGCCCCTTGACGACCAGTGTATTCATCGAACACACGGAAAAACCGGCGTCCGGTGCCTCCGATATCGGCGAAACAATGTGAAATCAGTAGTTTGACGAGGAGAAATTATTCTCGCAACGATTGTGACCGCCGCCGTGGGGTTCGATCCCGTTACAGCGTCGCGATCTGTTGATAGATCGGCTTCAGCGCGGGGTAAAGCGCCTGGTAGACGCGATGCGCCT
>Ga0335077_10012308_pt1 | contig 10698 bp, 5 predicted proteins | sample Lox_Sample_31_FD_207151 | JGI IMG/M metagenome (GOLD analysis project Ga0335077, IMG submission 207151) | Soil microbial communities from Loxahatchee National Wildlife Refuge, Florida, United States - Lox_Sample_3.1 | ecosystem: Environmental > Terrestrial > Soil > Wetlands | place: USA: Florida...
AGAGGCCAGTCCCAATCTTCCTCATCCTGAGCCTGTCGAAGGACGCACAACGGATTTGCAGCGATGCTGCTCGCCGTCGTCGCGAGACGCTACTCCGCCGAGGCGGTGGAGCGGTCGAGGGCGGCGCGGACGCGCTGCGCCAGGTCGATGGAGCGATAGGGTTTGCGCAAGAGATCGGCGCGATGCGCCGGCCATTCCTTCTCGACCAGCCGCGTCGTATAGCCCGAGGTGAAGAGCACGCGCTGATCCATGCGGCGCTCCAGCGCGGCTTTGGCGAGGTCGACGCCGTTGAGCGCGCCGGGCATCACCACATCGGTGAAGAGGAGGTCGATGCCCTCCGTCGCCTCGATGACGCCGAGCGCGCTGTCGCCATTGGCCGCTTCGAGCACGCGATAGCCGAGCTCGCGCAGCACCGAGACCGCGAAATCGCGGACGCCGTGATCGTCCTCGACCACCAGCACCGTTTCGGTGCCGCGGTATTGCTGCGCGCGCGCCGGCGCCATGCCGGTGGTGACGCCCGCGCCCTCGGCGCGCGGCAGGTAGAGCCGCACCGTGGTGCCGGCGCCGAGCCGGCTCTCGATGCGCACATGGCCGGAGGACTGCTTGACGAAGCCATAGACCTGGGCGAGGCCGAGGCCGGTGCCCTTGCCGACTTCCTTGGTCGTGAAGAAGGGCTCGAAGACATGCGCCAGCACATCTTCCGACATGCCCTGGCCGGTGTCGCAGACGGCGAGGATCGCATAGGAGCCGGGCGCCAGGTCGCCCTCCGCCGCGCTGACCACGGCGTTGCCGGTCTCGATCGTGATCCGGCCGGTATGGCGGATGGCGTCGCGCGCGTTGAGGATCAGATTGAGCAGCGCCGTCTCGATCTGGTTGGGATCGGCGAGGGCCGGCCACAGCTCGGCGGCAAGCTGCTTGCGGATCTCGATATGCTCGCCGACGGTACGATGCAGCAGATCGTCCATGCCGATGACGATCTGGTTGAAGTCGATCGATTGCGGCCGCAATTGCTGCCGGCGCGAGAAGGTGAGCAGCTGCTGCGTCAGCTTCTCGGCGCGGCTCGCCGCCAGCGCCGCCGAATTGACCAGGCGCAGGAGCCGCGGCCGGTCGCCGATCTTGGTCTCGAGCAGCTCGAGATTGCCGGCGATGACCGTGAGCATGTTGTTGAAGTCGTGCGCGATGCCGCCGGTGAGCTGGCCTACCGCCTCCATCTTCTGCGACTGGCGCAGCGCATCCTCGATGCGCCGGCGCTCGGTGGTCTCGCGCAGGAAGCCGATGCCGCCGATGACCTCGCGGCCGCGGCTGTAGAGCGGCGCGAAATAGGCTTCGAAGAAGCCTTCGCGCCCGGTCTCGGCGATGCTGTAGCGCTGATCGTCGAGCGAGCTTTCGCTGCCTTCGAGCGTGCCGCGCATCGCCGTCTCGCCGGGCGTGCCGAGGGCGAAGGCGAGCACCTTGAAGATGCGCTGGCCGAGCACTTGCTCGGCGCTCATGCCGGTGATGCGCTCGATGCCGGGATTCCACAGCGTGACGCGGAATTCGCGGTCGAACACGACGATGCCTTCGGTGCTGCTCTTGATCAGGAATTCGGAGAATTCCTTCTCGCGCCGCAGCGCCTCCTCGGCGAGCTTGTTGGCGGTGACGTCGAGATGCATCACCACCGCCCCGCCGGCGCGGCCGACCGCGAGCGGCGCGGCGATCAGCCGGTACCAGCGGCGGAACGCGCCCTGCTCGCAGGGATGGTCGATGCTGAATTGCTGCTGGCGGCCCGCCAGCACGAGCGAGAGCCCGTCGACGACCGCCTTGCCGACCTCGCCCCAGGAGGTGGCGTTGCAGAAGTCGAAATAGCTGCCGCCGACCGGGGCGGGCGCGTCGACGCCGCTCGCCGCGGCGAAGTCGTGCCAGCTGCGGCTCACCGAAAGGATGCGCCCCTCGCGGTCGAGCAGCGCCACGTGCGCCGGCAGCGCATCGAGGATCTCCGCTTGCCGCTCGGCGAGCTGGCGCAGCTCGCGCTCGCGCTCCCGGAGCCGCTCCTCGCCATGCTTGCGCTGCGTCGTGTCGCGCAGGATCGCGATCCAATGGGTATACCAGCCATTGGCGTCGGCCACCGGCGCGACGTCGATCTCGGCCCAGAACTCGCTGCCGTCCTTGCGGTAGTTGAGCATCTCGACGCGCAGCGGCTCCCAGCGCGCCGCCGCCGCGGCGAGCCGCTCGACCGCCAGCGGGTCGGTGGCCGGGCCGTGCAGGAAGTTGGGCGAGCGCCCCAGCACCTCCTCCGGCTCGTAGAGCGTCAACTGGGTGAAGGAGCGGTTGACATAGACGAGGCGCGGCGTTCCGGCCGGCCCCGACGCCGCCTCCGCGATCATCACCGCGTCATTGGCGTTGAGCACCACCGATTGCAGCAGCGCGATGCGCTCTTCGGCGCGCTTCCTCGCCAGCAGGTCACGCACCTTGCCGGAGAGGCTGTGGATCGTCTCCGCGACCTCGCTCATGTCGCGGAGCGGGCGGCGGAAGAAGAAGGCGAGGCCGAATTTCGCCCCGGCGTTCTCGAACGGCACGCAGAGCAGGCTGGTGAAGCCGTTCTCCAGCGCGGCCTGGGTCGAGGGATAGCGGCTGAAATCGAGAGCAGAGAGATCGGTCACCGCCATCAACCGCTGGTGCATGACCGAAGCGCCGGCGATCGAGTTGTCCTCGCGCATGGACAGGCGGCGGATGAACTGGACATAGCTCTCGGCGCCGCTCCCCGGCGCCACGTATTCCGCCTCGAGCTCGCAATAGGTGGCATGGGGCGCGGTGCCGTAGGCGAGCGCGCAATCGGCGGCGACGTGCTCGGCGATGAGATGCAGGCAGGCGCGCATCGCGGCCTTGAAATCGGCGGCGGCGAGCGCCGCTTCGGTGAGGTCGCCGAGCAGCTTGAGGCGCGCCTCGGCGAGTGAGCGCGCATCGCGCTCGGCGGCGAGGCGCCGCTCGGCCTCGCGCCGCTCGATCTCGCCCACCAGCATCGCCGCGAGCCCTTCCAGATGCTCGCGGGCCGCCGCGCCGATATCGGGCCGCGGCATGTGGTCGATGACCGAGAGCGCGCCGATGCAGGAGCCGTCGGCGCCGATCAGCGGCGCGCCGGCATAGAACAGGATGGCGCCCGCCCGCACCGCCGGGCTGTCGGCGAAACGCGCATCGAGCCGCGTATCCGGCACCAGCAGCGCCGATTCCTCGCAGATCGTGTGGTCCCAGAACTCCTGGGCGAAGGGGATCGCGTCGCCGTCGGCGCCGGCGCGGGCGATGACCCGGTGGCGGTTGGCGACGGCGAAGGTCACCAGCGCCATCGGCGTGCCGAAGAGCAGCTGCGCCAGCCGCGCGATGCGCTCGAACGCCGCTTCCGGCTCGTGCTCGAGGCCGTCGATGCGGTCAGGCGCGGCGAGCCGCGCCTCTTCGCTCTGTCTGGCAGTCGCCGCCGTCATCGACGCGCTCGCGCCTCCTCCGCTCGCGATCGCTCGCGCCCCCATCGGGCGTGGCCTCGAGGTACGCCGCTTCGCGCCGCGACAAAGTGCTGGAATCCTCGGGCCTTCGGCGTGGTGCCCCGCAGTGTCGCGGAGGGGCGGAAACACTGCGCGAGCTTACGTCCCCCTCGCGCTCTGGTGGAAGCCACACTTCCGGACAATAGCAGCGCCCCAGGCGGCACGCCACGCGTGCATAGCCGGAGATATTCAACGTAGAGTTTTAGGCGAATGCGCGTCATTTTGCGGCGCAGCGACAGTAGCCCTGTTTGACCCCTGCTGCAAAAACCAATGCACAGCATTTGAGCTAATCGTCGGAAATTGACAAAACTGATATGCCAGATACATTAAACTGGCATATCAGAAACAAACCGCCGGCGAGGGAGGTAGGGCACCGTGGCGTCACCGCGATTGGACGTAAAGCCGATCGATACGCAATCCAGCTTTCGCACGCAGGCCTATCACGCCCTGAAGCAGGCCATCACCTCGGTCAACATCTACGCGCAGCCGACCGAGATCCGCCTCGACGAGCGGCAATTGTCGCAGGATCTCGGCGTCTCGCGCACGCCGATCCGCGAGGCGATGACGCTCCTGGAGCAGGAAGGCTTTGTCAAGACGCTGCCGCGGCGCGGCATTTTCGTCGTGCGCAAGACCAAGCGCGAGATCATCGAAATGATCGAGGTCTGGGCGGCGCTGGAGAGCCTCGCCGCGCGGCTCATCACGCTCCATGCCGGCGACGCGGAGATCGCCGGGCTGCGCCATCTCTTCGACGAATTCCAGGGCGAAGGGCATTCGCCCGAGGGCCATCTCGACGAATACTCGGACGCGAATATCCGCTTCCATCAATCGATCATCCGGATGAGCGGCAATCAGTGCATCGCCGACATGACGGAGAACCTCTTCATCCATGTCCGCGCCATCCGCCAGATGACCATCGGCCAGGACAATCGTGCCGCGCGCTCGATCGTCGATCATTTCAAGATCATCGAGGCGCTCGAGCGCCGCGAGACCGAGCTTGCCGAAAAGCTCGCGCGCCAGCACACGCTCGACCTTGCGCGGCATGTGGAGAAGCACTGCAATTTCCTGAGCTGAACAAGCCGGACAATCACATGAATCGCAGGGAGGACAGGCCCGATGACGCAAGCCACGACGCTCAAGGAGCCGGCGGCGGGCAAGGCTGACGAGACGCAGGAGCTCACCGACGGCTTCCACCTCGTCATCGACGCCCTGAAGCTCAACGGCCTCACCACGATCTACGGCGTGCCCGGCATCCCGATCACGGATTTCGGCCGCATGGCGCAGGCCGCAGGCGTCCGCGTGCTCTCGTTCCGGCACGAGCAGAACGCCGGCTACGCCGCCGCCATCGCCGGCTTCCTCACCAAGAAGCCCGGCATCTGCCTCACCGTGTCCGCGCCCGGCTTCCTCAATGGGCTGACGGCGCTGGCCCATGCCACGACCAACTGCTTCCCGATGATCCTGATCTCGGGCTCGTCCGAGCGCGAGATCGTCGATCTGCAGCAGGGCGACTATGAGGAGATGGACCAGCTCGCCGTCGCCAAGCCGCTGTGCAAGGCGGCGTTCCGCGTGCTGCATGCCGCCGATATCGGCATCGGCCTCGCGCGTGCGATCCGCGCCGCCGTCTCGGGGCGGCCGGGCGGCGTCTATCTCGATCTGCCGGCCAAGCTGTTCGGCCAGGTCATGAATGCCGAGGCCGGCCGGAAGTCGCTGGTCAAGGTCATCGATGCCGCCCCGGCTCAGATCCCGGCGCCCGCCGCCATCAAGCGCGCGCTCGATGTCCTCAAATCGGCCAAGCGGCCGCTGATCATCCTCGGCAAGGGCGCGGCCTATGCGCAGGCCGACGACGCGATCCGGACGCTGGTCGAGAAGAGCGGCGTGCCCTTCCTGCCGATGAGCATGGCCAAGGGCCTGCTGCCGGATACGCATCCGCAATGCGCCGGCGCCGCGCGCTCGACGGTGCTGAGGGATGCCGACGTCGTGATGCTGATCGGCGCCCGCCTCAACTGGCTCTTGTCGCACGGCAAGGGCAAGACCTGGGGCGAGGCGGCGAAGAAGTTCATCCACATCGACATCGAGCCCCGGGAAATGGACAGCAACGTCGAGATCGCCGCACCGGTGGTGGGCGATATCGGCTCTTGCGTCGCCGCGCTCATCGAAGGGATGGGCGGCACCTGGCCGGCGCCGCCGGCCGACTGGACCAACACCGTCCAAGCGAAGCGCGAGGAAAACGTCGCCAAGATGGCGCCGCGCCTCATGAACAACAATTCGCCGATGGACTATCACGGCGCGCTGGGCGTGTTGCGCACCGTCATCAAGGAGCGGCCGGACGCGATCCTCGTCAATGAAGGCGCCAACACGCTCGACCTCGCGCGCGGCGTCATCGACATGTACCAGCCGCGCCGGCGCCTCGACGTCGGCACCTGGGGCGTGATGGGCGTCGGCATGGGCCAGGCCATCGCCGCCGCGGTGGAGACCGGCAAGCCCGTGCTCGCGGTCGAAGGCGACAGCGCCTTCGGCTTCTGCGGCATGGAGGTGGAGACGATCTGCCGGTACCACCTGCCGGTCTGCATCGTCGTCTTCAACAATGGCGGCATCTACCGCGGCACCGACGTCAATCCCGGCGGATCGGATCCGGCGACGACCGTCTTCGTCAAAGGCGCGCGCTACGACAAGATCATCGAAGCCTTCGGCGGCGTCGGGGTTCAGGCCGAAACGCCCGACGCGCTGAAGCGGGCCGTCGTTGCCGCCCTGGAGTCGGGCAGGCCCACCCTCATCAACGCGGTGATCGATCCGGCTGCGGGCAGCGAGAGCGGCCGTATCGGTAACCTCAATCCGCAAAGCGCGCTGCGCAAGAAATAGGACGTGGAGAGACAAAATGGGAAAAGCATTGGACGGCGTGCGCATTCTGGACTTCACCCATGTCCAGTCGGGTCCCACCTGCACGCAGCTCCTCGCCTGGTTCGGCGCCGATGTGATCAAGGTGGAGCGGCCGGGCGAAGGCGACATCACGCGCGGGCAGCTGCGCGACATCCCCGATGTCGACAGCCTCTATTTCACCATGCTCAACCACAACAAGCGCTCGATCACGCTCGACGCCAAGAATGCCCGGGGCAAGAAGGTGCTCGAGGCGCTGGTGAAGCATTGCGACGTGCTGGTCGAGAATTTCGCGCCGGGCGTCCTCGACCGCATGGGCTTCGGCTGGGAGCGCATTCAGCAGCTCAATCCGCGCATGATCGTCGCCTCGGTCAAAGGCTTCGGTCCCGGCCCCTATGAGGAGTGCAAGGTCTACGAGAACGTCGCGCAATGCGCCGGCGGCGCCGCGTCGACCACCGGCTTCGATGACGGGCCGCCGCTCGTCACCGGCGCGCAGATCGGCGATAGCGGCACCGGGCTCCATCTCGCGCTCGGCATCGTCACCGCGCTTTATCACCGCACTCACACCGGCAAGGGCCAGCGCGTGCTCTGCGCCATGCAGGACGGCGTGCTCAATCTCTGCCGCGTCAAGCTGCGCGACCAGCAGCGGCTGGAGCGCAACGGCAAGATGACGGAGTATCCGCAATACCCCCACGGCACATTCGGCGAGGCGGTGCCGCGTGCGGGCAACGCCTCGGGCGGCGGCCAGCCCGGCTGGATCTTGAAATGCAAGGGCTGGGAGACCGATCCCAACGCCTACATCTACTTCATCACCCAGGCGCCGGTCTGGGAGGCGATCTGCAAGGTCATCGGCAAGGAGGAGTGGATCACCCACCCCGACTATGCCAAGCCGGCGGCGCGCCTGCCGCGACTCAAGGAGATCTTCGACACCATCGAGTGCTGGACCATGACCAAGGACAAGTTCGAGGCCATGGAGATCCTGAACAACTACGACATTCCCTGCGGCCCGATCCTGTCGATGAAGGAGCTTGCCCATGAGCCGTCGCTGCGCGCGACCGGCACGGTGGTCGAGGTCGACCATCCCAAGCGCGGCAAGTACCTCACCGTCGGCAATCCGATCAAGCTCTCCGCGAGCCCCAGCGAGGTGAAGCGCTCGCCGCTTCTGGGCGAGCACACGGAAGAGATTCTTGCCGAGCTCGGCTTCGGCAAGGACGAGGTCGCGGCGATGCGCGCGGAGAAGGCGGTCTAGGCGCCGCCCGCGAATCTATCGAGAGACGAAACAAGGCAACGGATCCTACGGGAGGGGACTTCCATGGCACACGATCGGACTTCGGCACACGACAAGGCTTCGGTGCGCAAGCTGCTCGACAAGGTCAAGGCCGAAGGCCGGACCGCGCTCACCGCACCCGAGGGCAAGCTGCTGTGCGACGCTTATGGCATCGCCGTGCCGCAGGAAGGTCTCGCCGGCTCGGCGCAGGAAGCGGCGAAGCTCGCGCAGGCCATGGGCTTCCCGGTGGTGATGAAGATCGTCTCGCCCGACATCCTGCACAAGACCGAGGCGGGCGGTGTCGTCGTCGGCGTCAACAGCGCCGCCGCTGCCGAGAAGGCCTATGACGCGATCATCGCCAATGCGCGCAAATACAAGAGCGACGCGAAGATCGCCGGCATCCAGGTGCAGCAGATGCTGGAGGGTGGGCAGGAGGTCATCATCGGCGCCGTCACCGATCAAAGCTTCGGCAAGCTCGTCGCCTTCGGCATGGGCGGCGTGCTGGTCGAGGTGCTGAAGGACGTGACCTTCCGCCTGGCGCCCACCGCCAAGGAAGACGCGCTCTCGATGCTCGACAGCATCAAGGCGGGCGAGATTTTGAAAGGCGTGCGCGGCGCCGAGCCGGTGAGCCGCGAGGCCCTGGCGGCGCTCATCCAGAACGTGTCCGAGCTGGTCGGCGATTTCCCGGAAATCGCCGAGATGGATCTGAACCCGGTCTTCGCCACCAAGAGCGGCGCCATCGCCGCCGATGTCCGCATCGTGCTCGACTGGAATCCGCCGCCGCCGCGCTATCGCCCGAGCCAGGAGGAGATCACGCGGCAGATGAACCGCATCATGCGGCCCGAGGCGGTGGCGGTGATCGGCGCCTCGGCCGAGGACGGCAAGATCGGCAATTCGGTGATGAAGAACCTGATCAATGGCGGCTACAGCGGCAAGATCTATCCGATCCACCCGAAGGCCGAGGAGATCATGGGCCGCAAGGCCTTCAAATCGGTCAAGGACGTGCCGGGCGAGATCGACGTCGCCGTCTTCGCCATCCCGGCCAAGTTCGTGGCGCAGGCGCTCATCGAATGCGGCGAGCGCAAGATCCCGGGCGCGGTGCTCATCCCCTCGGGCTTCGCCGAGACCGGCAATGTCGAAGGCCAGCAGGAGATCCAGGAGATCGGCCGGCGCTACAACATCCGCCTGATGGGGCCGAACATCTACGGCTACTACTACACGCCCCGGAATCTCTGCGCCACCTTCTGCACGCCCTACGACTACAAGGGCAAGGCGGCGCTGTCGTCGCAGTCGGGCGGCATCGGCATGGCGATCATCGGCTTCTCGCGCTCGGCCAAGATGGGCGTCTCGGCGATCGTCGGCCTCGGCAACAAATCGGACCTCGACGAGGACGACCTCCTCACCTTCTTCGAGCAGGACGACAACACCGAAGTCATCGCCATGCATTGCGAGGATCTGAAGGACGGCCGCTCCTTCGCCGAGGTGGCCAAGCGCGTCTCGAAGAAGAAGCCGGTGATCGTGCTCAAGGCCGGCCGCACCGCGCTCGGCGCGCGCGCCGCGAGCTCGCATACCGGCGCGCTGGCCGGCAACGACAAGATCTATGACGACGTGCTGCGTCAATCCGGCGTCATCCGCGCGCCGGGCCTGCGCGACATGCTCGACTACGCCCGCGCGCTGCAGAAGCTGCCGACGCCCAAGGGCGAGAACGTCGTCATCATCACCGGCGCCGGCGGCTCGGGCGTGCTGCTGTCGGATGCCTGCGTCGACAACGGTCTGTCGCTGATGAAGATGCCGCCCGATCTCGACCAGGCCTTCCGCAAGTTCATCCCGCCCTTCGGCGCCGCCGGCAACCCCGTCGACATCACCGGCGGCGAGCCGCCGACCACCTACAAGAACACGATCAAGCTCGGCCTCGAGGACAAGCGCATCGACGCGCTCATCCTGGGTTACTGGCACACCATCATCACCCCGCCGATGGTGTTCGCGAAGCTCGTCGTCGAGGTGGTCGAGGAGATGAAGGCGAAAGGCATCAGCAAGCCCATCGTCGCCTCGCTCGCCGGGGACGTGCAGGTCGAGGAGGCGGCGGAGCATCTTTACGACCACGGCATTCCCGCCTATGCCTACTCCACCGAAATTCCGGTGGCCGTGCTTGGCGCCAAGTACAAATGGGCGCGGGGGGCGGGGCTGGTGCGATAGGCGAGGCGCGATGAACATCCACGAGTATCAGGCAAAGAGCCTTCTGCAGAAATTTGGCGTCGCCGTCCCCAAGGGCGGCGTCGCCTATACGCCGCAGGAGGCGGAGAAGGTGGCGCGCGGCCTCCCCGGCCCCGTCTATGTCGTGAAGTCGCAGATCCATGCCGGCGGCCGCGGCGCCGGGCGGTTCCAGGACAACCCCAAGGGGAAAGGCGGCGTGCGCGTCGTCAAATCGCCCGAGGACGTCGCCAAGAACGCCGGCGAGATGCTGGGCCACGTCCTCGTCACCAAGCAGACCGGCGCCAAGGGCCGCGAGGTGAAGCGCGTTTATGTCGAGGAGGGCTGCGACATCAAGCGCGAGCTCTATCTCGGCATGCTCGTCGACCGCAAGACGGCGCGCGTCACCGTCATGGCCTCGACCGAAGGCGGCATGGAGATCGAGGAAGTGGCGGCGGCGCATCCCGAGAAGATCCTGAAAACGGCGATCGACCCCGTCACCGGCATGCAGGGCTTCCACGCGAGGAAGCTCGCCTACGGCCTCGGCCTCGAAGGCAAGCAGGTCGCCGCCGCGACCAAGTTCATGCTCGGCATGTACCAGGCCTTCGTCAGCCTCGATGCCTCGGTGGTCGAGATCAATCCGCTGGTGGTGACGGGATCGGGCGAGGTGCTGGCGCTCGATGCCAAGATGAATTTCGACGACAACGCGCTCTTCCGCCACAAGGAGGTGGAGGAGATGCGCGACGAGGCCGAGGAGGACCCGACCGAGCTCGAGGCGACCAAGCACTCGCTCAACTACGTCAAGCTCGACGGCAATATCGGCTGCATGGTCAACGGCGCCGGCCTCGCCATGGCGAC
>Ga0335077_10012310_pt1 | contig 10697 bp, 7 predicted proteins | sample Lox_Sample_31_FD_207151 | JGI IMG/M metagenome (GOLD analysis project Ga0335077, IMG submission 207151) | Soil microbial communities from Loxahatchee National Wildlife Refuge, Florida, United States - Lox_Sample_3.1 | ecosystem: Environmental > Terrestrial > Soil > Wetlands | place: USA: Florida...
GCCGTGAGGCGACCACAGGACGGTGGGCAGCTCGGAGATCACGATCGGATCGACAATCGTCTCGAGTCCGGCCAGGTGCTCCGGCCCCATGTCGATCTCGACCGTCTCGCGCATCACCCCGATGCCGCCACCCGCCGAGTCCTCGTACTGCATGACCGCGACGGCGTCGAGCTCGTCACGCCCGTCCTCGACCGCGCACAGGATCGTGCGCGAGGCGTGGTAGCGCCCCACGCGCTCGAGCCGGTTGGCGATCTCGCCCTTCCAGGAGCGATCGACCACCACGATCAGGTTGAGCACGCGCGCCGGGGCCAGCGCCTGGTTGGCGGCGTGGCGCTCGCGCAGCAGCTCACGCAGCGCGGCCTCGATCGCGTCGGGATTGGTGTTCTGCTCCGCCCAGACGTCTTCGCTCACAGCCGCCGCCACCTGGCGTTGCCTTGAAGCAGCGCGTCGGCCTCGGGCGGTCCTGCGGAGCCGGCCGGGTACTGCGGGATCGGGGAGTCCGTGTCCGCGTGCCACGCGGACAGGATCGGATCGATGATCCCCCACAATGCCTCGATCTCGTCACCCCGGGTGAACAGCGTCGCGTCTCCGCGCATCGCGTCGAGGATCAGCCGCTCGTACGCCTCGGGGGATTCGGACAGGAACGACGTCCCGTAGCGGAACTCCATGTTCACCGGGCGGATCCGCATCTGCGCGCCCGGAATCTTCGCCCCGAGCGACACCGTCACCCCCTCGTCGGGCTGCACGGTCAGGATGATCTGGTTCGGCTGGACCCCAACCGAGCCGATGCTCTTGAACGCCAGGTGGGGCACCGGCTTGAGGGTGACCACGATCTCGGTCACCTTGCGCGCGAGTTGCTTGCCGGTGCGCAGGTAGAAGGGGACGCCGGCCCAGCGCCAGTTCGACACGTGCAGCCGGAGCGCCGCGTAGGTCTCGGTCCGCGAGTGCGGATCGACGCCTTCCTCCTCGCGGTAGCCAAGCACCCGCTTGCCGCCGACCACGCCGGAGCCGTACTGCGCCCGCACGGTCATCGCGGGCACGTCGCCGGGCGAGGGCGGAACGATCGCCTCGAGCACCTTCAGCTTCTCGTCTCGCACGCCGTTGGCGTCGAACGTGCTCGGTGGCTCCATCGTGAGCAGCGCCAGCAACTGCATCATGTGGTTCTGGACGAGGTCGCGCAGGGCGCCGGCGCCCTCGTAGTAGCCGGCCCGGCCCCCGATCCCGAGGTCCTCGGCCGCGGTGATCTGGACGAAGTCGATGAAGTTCCGGTTCCAGACCGGCTCGAACAGCGCGTTGGCGAAGCGCAGCGCCAGCAGGTTCTGGACGGTCTCCTTGCCGAGGTAGTGATCGATCCGGAACACCTGCGACTCGTCGAACGCCTCGAGCACCTGGGCGTTGAGCGCGCGCGCCGAGGCGAGGTCGTACCCGAACGGCTTCTCGATCACGATCCGCGTGTCGGCGTTCTCGACCCGGTTGAGACCCGCCTCGCCGAGCTTGCCGGCGATCACCGGGAAGAACTGCGGCGCGGTCGACAGGTAGAAGACGCGGTTGAGCGTCTGACCCGCCCGCTCGTCGAACTCGGTGAGCGCGTCGCCGAGACCGCTGTAGACGGCGTCGACGTCGAATCCGCCGGAGATGTAGCGCATCTCGGAGAGCAAACCGTCGAGGACGCGGTCGTCCGGCCGGCGGCGAGAGAACCGCGCGATCGACTCGCGCGCCATCTCCCGGAACCCCTCGTCGGTCATCTCGCTGCGCGCGACGCCGATCATCTCGAAGCGCTCGGGCAGCGACCCCTCGTGCGCCAGGTTGTAGAGCGCCGGCAGCAGCTTGCGGTGGGCCAGGTCGCCCGTCGCGCCGAAGATGACGAGCGCGGTCGGCCGGACGGGAAGGCGCTCGAGGCCCTCGATGAGCGGGTTTTCCTGCTCGAGGTCGGTCGCTACGGCTGCGCTCGTCATCTGATTCAGCCCTCCTGAAGAATCGCGGTGATCCGTCCGGTCAGGGCCCGGACCGCCTCGGACGGGTCTCCGTCCACGGTTACCCGCTCGGCCGGCAGCCCGTGCGCCCGCAGCGTCTCGAGATCGCCCGCCGCCTGCGACGCGATCAGCGTTCCGAACGAGTAGCCGGCGCCTGGGATCTCGGCGTCGCGCGCCGGAGTATTCACCAGCTGCAGGAACCGTCCGGTCGGCGGACCGCCCTTGTGCAGCTGCCCGGTCGAGTGCAGGTAGCGCGGACCGTATCCGAATGTCACCGCGGCACCGGTGGCACCCCGAATCGCGGTCCGCAGACCGGCGATCGCGTCTTCCAACTCCCGAGAAGGAGGCAGGTACCCCAGGATCGCGACGTAGTGCGGGGGCCGCGCGTCGGCCAGCAGCGCCCGCAACTCGTCATCGGAGGCGACCGCCACCGACGGCACAGAGCCCGACTCGAGCACGCGCTGCGTGTTGTCCTTGGCCTCCTTCACGTTCGGCTGGTCGAACGGGTTGATCTCGAGCGCCCACCCCGCCACCGCGACCGCGAACTCGGACAGGAAGAAGATCCGGCCGAGGTCGGTCGCGCCGTGCGCCGGCAGCGTGATCGTCGGATGCCCGGCGGCCGCGATCTGCTCGATCACGGTGTCGAGATCCTCGTCGGGCTCCGCGAGGTTGCGCCGGTAGACGAACACGCGATCGTCCCCGTAGGCGTCGGCCGAATCGCTCAGCGGCTCGTCGACGACCGGGACGATCCCGCGGCCGTGCTTGCCGGTCGACTCGGCCACGAGCTGCTCGGCCCACAGCCCGAAGCTCTCGATCGGGTGCGAGATGACGAACGTCAGCTTGTCGCGGCCGTGCCGGGCGAGCTCGCCGATCGTCGCACCGAACCACAGCCCGGAGTTCGACTCGCTCGAGTCGTAGTGCGCGCACATCTGCTCGGCGACCTGACAGCGGTGGAGCAACGCCTCGATGTTCACGCCCATCAGCGCGGCGGGGACGAGCCCGAAGTACGACATCACCGAGTAGCGCCCGCCGATGTCGGCTGGGTTGAGGAAGCACCGCCGCAGGCCATCATCGGACGCCAGTTGCTCGAGCGGGGTGCCGGGGTCGGTGATCACCACGAACTGGTCGGGGCGCGCCATCGCCTTGAAGTACCGGTACTGCGACAGCGTCTCGATCGTCGAGCCCGACTTGGAGGAGACGATGAACAACGTCGTCTCGAGGTCGAGGGAGTCCTGCACCCCCAGCACGACGTCCGGGTGGGTCGAGTCCAGCACGTGCAAGCGAAGCGCCCCCGGTATGTCGCCGAAGGACCGGCGGATCACCTCGGGGCCGAGCGACGACCCCCCCATGCCCAACAGCACGGCGTCCGTGAACCCGGCCGCGCGGCATTCGTGAGCAAACGAGTGCAGGTCGGCGGCGTGCTCGAGCATCGGCTCGGACACGGTCAGCCACCCCAGCCGATCATCGATCTCAGGCGTTCCGGCCTCGCCCCACAGCGTCACGTCGCGGCGCCACACCCGTTGCGCAACGTTCTCCGACACCGCCTTGTGCACCCGATCGGCGACCGGCTCCTGGAGCAGCATCGGCAGCCGGGCCTGGATCCGGCTCGGCTGACCGGTCACCACCGCGGCGCGGCGTTCCTCGATCCCCGCGAGCAGCCGGTTCATCGCCTCCTTGAACTGCTTGACCCCGTCGACGAGGAGCTCGTCGGTCACCTGCTCGAGGCGGATCCCCGCCTTGGCCAGGGCATCCAGATCGCCCGACGGGTCGTGTTCGGACGTCGGCCCGGTGACCGAGCCGTGGTCGGCGGACGCGAGCAGCGTGGGGAGCGGCATCGTGTTCACGGTGTGCGTGCCGACGAGCCCGTCGACGTACATCGTGTCGGAGTAGTGGGGGTTCTTGGTCCCCGTCGAGGCCCACAGCGGGCGTTGCGGGGCGGCGCCCGCGTGGTGCAGCCCTTGCCAGCGGCCACCGGAGAAGATCTCCTGGAAGCGCCGGTAGGCCGCGCGCGCGTTGGCCAGCGCCGCCTTACCCGCCAGATCGCTGCGGCCGAGCGTTTCCAACTGCCGGTCGACCGCGGTGTCGACGCGCGAGACGAAGAAGCTCGCCACCGAATTGACATCCAACGTCAAGCCCGCATTCAGCCGGCGCTCCAGCGCCTTCAAGTACGCCTCAGCGACCTTCTCGTACGCCGCGACCGAGAACAGCAGCGTGACGTTGACGTTGATGCCCTCGTACAGGGCCTCCTCGATCGCCCGGACTCCCTCGTTGGTTCCGGGGATCTTGATCATCACGTTGGGACGGTCGACCCGCTTCCAGAACGAGCGGACCTGCTCGAGCGTGCCCTCGCTGTCGTGGGCCAGCTCGGGCGCGACCTCGAGCGAGACGAAGCCGTCGCGGCCGTTCGAGCTGCGGTGCACGTCGGCCAGCACGTCGGCCGCGAGCTGGACGTCGCGGATTGCGATCCGCTCGTAGATCGCCACCGAGTCGAGGTTCTCCTTCGCGAGCGTGCGCAGGTCCTCGTCGTAGTCGGCCGAGCCGAGGATTGCCTTCTCGAAGATCGCCGGGTTCGACGTCACCCCACGCAGCGACTCAACGGCAACCATCCGGGCCAGCTCACCGCCCTCCACCATCGACCGCCGGATCTGATCGAGCCAGACGCTGACGCCAGCCTCGGTCAGCGCCAGCAGACGCGGGTTCAGCTCGGTGATCGTGCTCATCTCTACCCCCTTGGAGCTAACCGGAACGCACGCGCTTCACGACCTCCCGCCCGACGTCGGCGACCCGCTCCGGCGTTAAGCCGAAGTGCTTGTAGAGGGCGCCGGCGGGAGCGGAGGCGCCGAACGTGTGCATCCCGATCGCCTCTCCCAACTCGCCGACCCACTCGTGCCAGCCGAACGTTGCGGCCGCCTCGACCGACACCCGGGCGCGGCACGCCGGCGGCAGCACGCTGCTCCGGTACTCGGCGTCCTGGGCCGCGAAGTTCTCCATGCACGGCATGCTGACCACCCGCGTCGCGATCCCCTCCGCTTCGAGGGCGTCCGCGGCGTTGGCGCAGATGTGGACCTCGGTGCCGGTGCCGATCAGGATCAGATCGGGGTCGGGCTCCTTGTAGGAGAAGCGCAGCACGTAGGCGCCGCGGTCGATCGCGTCGTCGGGAATCGCCGACGGGTTCCATGTCGGGATCCCCTGGCGTGAGAGAACCAGCGCGGTGGGGTGGTCGTCGGCCTTGATCGCGTAGTGCCAGGCCAGCGCCGTCTCGTTGGCCCCGGCCGGCCGGACCACCCTCAGGATCGGCATTGCGCGCAGTCCCGCAAGCTGCTCGATCGACTGGTGCGTGGGCCCGTCCTCGCCCAGTCCGATCGAGTCGTGGGTGAACACGAAGACCGACGGCAGGTGCATGAGCGCGGCGAGGCGGATCGAGCCGCGCATGTAATCGCTGAACGTGAAGAACGTGGCGCCGAACGTCTTGAAGTAGTGGAGCGACATCCCGTTGACGATCGCTCCCATCCCGTGCTCCCGAATGCCGAAGTGGAGGTTGCGACCGGCGTACTCCCCCGGCTCGACGCTGCCGCCACCGTCGATCAGCGTGAGCGTCGACGGCGCGAGGTCGGCCGACCCGCCGACGAACTCGGGAACCTTGGCGGCCACCCACTGGATGATCTCCTGCGAGGACTTGCGAGTGGCGGTCATCGAGCCCGACGCGTGGAAGCGCGGCACCTCGGCGTCCCAGCCTTCCGGCAGCCGACCGGCGATCATCCGCTCGAGCTCCTCGGCGAGCTCGGGGTGCGCCTGGGCGTAGGCGTCGAACCGCTCGCGCCAGTCGGACTCGAGCTCGACGCCGCGCTCGATGCACTTGCGCGAGTGCTCCAGCGCCTCGTCAGGGACGTAGAAGGGCTCGAGCGATGGGTATCCCATCCCCTCCTTGGTCAGCCTGATCTCCTCTTCGCCGAGCGGCGAGCCATGCGCGCCGGCGGTGTCGTGCTTGTTCGGGCTGCCCTGCGCGATGTGGGTCCGGATGATGATCAGCGACGGCTTGTCCTCGACCGCGATCGCGGCCTCCAGCGCGCCCTGCAGGTTGTCGAGCCCGATGTTCTCCTCGAGGTCCTGAACGTGCCAGCCGTACGCCTCGTAGCGCTTGCCGACGTCCTCGGTGAACGCGAGCTTGGTGTCGCCCTCGATCGAGATGTGGTTCTCGTCGTAGAACGAGATCAGCCGGCCGAGCGCGAGGTGTCCGGCCAGCGAACTCGCCTCGCCGGAGATCCCCTCCTCGAGGTCTCCGTCGGACGCGATCGCGAACGTCCGGTGATCGACGATCTCGTGGCCGGGGCGGTTGAAGCGCGCCGCGAGCATCCGCTCGGCGAGCGCCATCCCGACCGCATGCGAGATGCCCTGACCGAGCGGTCCGGTGGTTACCTCGATGCCAGGCAGGTCGCCGTACTCGGGGTGCCCGGCCGCCATCGAGCCCAGCTGGCGGAAGCGCATGAGGTCGTTCTCGAGGCTGACGTCGTAGCCCGTCATGTACAGCGTCGAGTACAGGAGCATCGACGCGTGGCCGCACGAGAGCACGAACCGGTCGCGGTCCGGCCACTTCGGGTGCGTCGGGCTGTGGCGCATGACGCGCTGGTACAGCACGTACGCCACCGGCGCGAGCGCCATCGGGGTCCCGGGGTGCCCGGAATTCGCCTTCTGCACCCCGTCCATCGACAGGACGCGGATCGCATCGACGCACAGCCTGTCCAGCCTGGTCGCGGAATCCGTCGCGGTCACGGGCGCAGCATAACCCGATCGCCGCTTGTGAAAAGAAACGGCGGGGTGAATTCGCTCCCGAACTCAGCCAAAGAGGACGTCGAACGCCCGGTACTCGTCGATCGGGACGTGCCGTACCTCGGCCACCGCGTCGGCCAGCGCGATCAGCTCGACCTTGGTCGAGTGAAGCGCCGCCATCATGCCCCATCGGCCCTCGTGCACGGCCTCGATCGCCGCCAGCCCGAGCCGCGTCGCGAGCACCCGGTCGAACGCGGTCGGCGTGCCGCCACGCTGGACATGGCCGAGCACGGTCGCGCGCGTCTCAAACCCGGTCCGGGCCTCGATCTCGCGCTCGAGCGCGTAGCCGATCCCGCCCAGCCGGGGATGCCCGAACTCGTCGACGGACCCGGTCTGCAGGGTCATCGTCCCCTCCTTGGGCATCGCGCCCTCGGCGGCGACGACGATCGAGAAGTACCTGCCGCGCTCGTGCCGGCGGCGGATCAGCCGGCAGACCTCGTCGATATCGAACGGGATCTCGGGGATCAGGATCACGTCGGCGCCGCCCGCCACGCCCGAGTGCAGCGCGATCCAGCCGGCCGTGCGGCCCATGACCTCGACGACCAGGATCCGGTTGTGGCTCTCCGCGGTCGTGTGGAGGCGGTCGATCGCCTCGGTGGCGATGTGCAGCGCCGTGTCGAACCCGAACGTCACGTCGGTGCCGCCCAGGTCGTTGTCGATCGTCTTGGGCACGCCGATCACGTTGACGCCGTCGATGTTCAGCCGGTTCGCCACCCCGAGTGTGTCCTCGCCGCCGATCGCGATCAGCCCGTCCAGGTTGAAGTCCGAGAGCGTCCGGCGCACTCGCTCCACACCGTCCTCGCGCGCGTAGGGATTGGTGCGCGAGCTTCCGAGAATGGTCCCGCCGCGGGGCAGGATCCCGCGCGTGGACTCGATCGTGAGCTCGATGAACGAGCCCTCGAGCACGCCGCGCCACCCGTCGCGGAAGCCGACCAGCTGATCGCCGTAGGAGTCGATCCCCTTGCGGACCACGGCGCGGATCACCGCATTTAGCCCCGGGCAGTCGCCACCTCCGGTCAGTATCCCGATGCGCATGGCGGGGAATGCTAAGCGAGCGGCGGCGGCAACGCTTGTACGCTTGGTGAATCCAGGCATGAAGCTCCCATCGCTGACCGGCAACGACGGAAATCGCTGGGCGTTGGCCGCCGTGGGCGCCGCCGCCGCGGTGGCGGCCAGCGCGGCGGCGGAGGCCCGGCACATGCGCCGGATCGCGCGCGACCCCGAGAAGCAGTTCCTCGACGATCCGCCACGCGGCCGGGTGCGAAGCATCCGCTCGGCCGACGGCACGCGCCTGCACGTCGAGGTGTTCGGGCCCGAGAACGCCGAGACGGTCGTGCTCGCCCACGGCTGGACCGAGACGCTGCGGTTCTGGGCCTACGTGATCCGCGACCTGACCGCGCGAGGCATCCGCGTCGTCGCCTACGACCTGCGCGGCCACGGCGAGAGTGATCCCGCCCAAGGAGGCGCGTACGCGATCGAGCGCTTCGGGGACGACCTCGAGGCAGTGCTCGCCGCCTGCCTCCCCGAGGGCGCCCGCGCCGTCGTGGGCGGCCACTCCCTCGGGGCGATGTCGATCGCGGCGTGGGCGGACAAGCACGACGTCCAGCGCCACGTCAAGGCGGCGGTGCTGCTCAACACCGGCGTCGGCGACCTGATCGCCGACCAGCTGCTGATCCCGCTTCCCGGCATCGCGAAGGCGGTCAACCAGACGATCGCGACACGCGGATTCCTCGGCAACAAGACGCCTCTGCCGCGCGTCTCCACCCCGCTGAGCTCCGGCGCGATTCGCTACGTGGCGTTCGGCCCGAGCGCCTCCCCGGCCCAGGTGGCGTTCTACGAGCGGATGCTCGTCATGTGCCCGCCGGGGGTGCGCGCCGACATCGGGATCGCGATGTCCGAGATGGATCTGCACCACGCACTGCCGCACCTGACCGTCCCGACGATCGTCATCGCGGGCGCCGTCGACCGGCTTACGCCGCCCGCGCACGCACGCCGGATCGCGGAAATGCTGCCCGAGCTCGCCCGGCTGGTCGTGCTCCAGGACGTCGGCCACATGACGCCGCTCGAGCGGCCGGACGTGGTGACCGACGCCCTGGTCGAGCTGGCCGCGCTCGCGCCCGACCGCAGCCTGGCCTGAACCCTGGCACAGTGTGCGGGTGGGAGTGAGCGCCGTGTCCCAACCGTCGTCGGTGTGTTACGTGCTGAGGGAGGACCCCGAGCTGGCCGACGCGATCCCGGTGGACCGCCGCGACCGGGCGCTCGAGGAGTGCACCGCGCCCGACCTGTGGATCCAGCCCGGCCCGTGGGGCGGCCGCGGATCGCTCGGCTTCCGCGGCGGGATCGGCGTGCTCGTCCTCGCCGGGCTGATGATCCGCCGCGTCGGGATCGAGGGCCGCTTCGGCGCCGAGGTGATCGGCGACGGCGATCTGCTGCGTCCCAACGAGGAGAGCATCTCGCCGCTCCTGCCGCTCACGACCGAATGGTCGATCGTGCTGCCGACCCGCGTCGCCGCGCTTGACCGCTCGTTCGAGCAGTGCGTCACGCGCTACCCCGAGCTGACCCACGCCCTGGTCGCGCGCGCAATCCAGCGCTCGAAGAACCTCGCGGTCAACATGGCGATCGTGCACCAGGCTCGAGTTGACGTGCGGCTGCACATGCTGCTCTGGCACCTCGCCGGGCGGTGGGGGCGAGTCCGCAGCGACGGCACCGTCCTGCGCCTGCGCCTGACGCATGCAATCCTGGCCGACCTCGTCGCCGCCCGCCGCCCGACCGTCACGACCGCGCTCTCGGAGCTGGGCCGGCGCGGGCTCGTCTCGAGCGACGGTGAGACCTGGGTCCTGTCGGGTGAGGCGCCGAACGAACTGCTTGCCTATGCGCGCGAGGCCAACCGGCGGGCCAGCCGAACGGCCGGGTCGCCGGGCCTCACAAGCTAGCCCTTGCATATCGATCCATACATCGTCCTGGGGAGCGCCATCATCGGGCTGCTCGTCGGCATGACCGGCGCCGGCGGCGGCGCGCTGATGACGCCGATGCTGATCCTGCTGTTCGGCGTAACGCCGGCGGCGGCGATCTCGAGTGACCTCGTCGCCGCGGTGGTGATGCGCCCCTTCGGCGCCGCCGTCCATCTGCGCGCCGGCACGGTCAACCTCCGGCTGGTCCGGTGGATGGTGCTCGGGTCCGTGCCCGCCGCCTTCCTGGGCGCGTACCTCCTGCACCAACTCGGGAACTCCAAGTCCGCCCAGGACCACATCGAGACCGTGCTCGGCGTCGCCCTGCTCGTCGGGGCGAGCGCGATGGCGCTCCGCTTCGTCCTCGACCGTCGGACGGGCCAGACGCGTCTCGGTGTCGTGCACGATCTGCGGCCCCGGCCGCTGCCCACGATTGCGATCGGGATCATCGGCGGCGTGATCGTCGGCCTCACCTCGGTCGGCTCCGGTTCGCTGATGATCGTCCTGCTGCTGTTCGTGTACCCGACCATCGGCGCGAACCAGCTGGTCGGGACCGATCTGACCCAGGCGGTGCCCCTGACCCTGGCCGCGGCGATCGGGGCGCTGATCTTCGGCCACGTCTCGTTTGCGGTGACCGCGTCACTGATCATCGGCAGCGTCCCGGCGGTGCTGATCGGGTCACTGCTGTCCTCGACCATCCCGGACCGCTACGTCCGGCCGGCCATCGCGTTCGTGATCTTCGCCTCGGGGCTGAAGTACGTCGGCCTGCAGACCACCGCGCTCGGCTGGGTGCTGTGCGCGACGCTGCTGTTCGCCGCGGTGATGTGGCTGGTGTTCCAGCGGCCCTGGCAGGCGCGCGCCGAGGCGGTCGAGGATCTCTCGCGGTGACGCGCCGTGTCGACGTGCCCGTCGCCGGCGGCTCGCTCGCGGTGTTCGAGCTGAGCGGGGG
>Ga0335077_10012311_pt1 | contig 10696 bp, 6 predicted proteins | sample Lox_Sample_31_FD_207151 | JGI IMG/M metagenome (GOLD analysis project Ga0335077, IMG submission 207151) | Soil microbial communities from Loxahatchee National Wildlife Refuge, Florida, United States - Lox_Sample_3.1 | ecosystem: Environmental > Terrestrial > Soil > Wetlands | place: USA: Florida...
CGACGTCATTACCTTCAATGACTCCGGATATGGGAACATCTGCCTCAAGGATTCTCTGTTGAGTGTATTCTGGACCAATGCACCTGCGAAAGCTGCGGTTTATTACCGCCAGGGTATCATTTCAGGAATTAGCGGTGTGAACGAAAGATCTCTTCCAAGCCAAATCTGGGTGTCACAGAATTATCCGAACCCGTTCAATCCTTCCACAAAAATAGAGTACTCGCTTGAGAAGCCCGAGCATGTGACGATCAGGATATTTGATATTTTGGGTAGGGAAGTCGCGGTTCCCGCCGACGCTGTCATTGAACCGGGTCTGCACACTCTCACGCTGGATCTCTCTCACTACGCAAGTGGTGTTTATTATTACCGATTTGAGGCCGGCTCGTTTGTCCGGACTAAGAAACTGGTGATTCTGAGATAGAACCAATGCCAGCATTCCGGCCCCGGTCTGATAAAGGCCGGGGCTTTTTTTTGCTGACAAGCGGAGTTGCGCGACAGTCTGCTCCCGGGCGCACGGTTCGTATTGCTTTTCAGACCCGTTTTCGCTATTATTTTCTCAAACGATCCACCACCGGTGCACAACCGACATTATGAAAAATCCTTTTAACGAGTTTTCCCCTCGCACGATTCGGATCATCTACTCTGTTGCTGCACTCCTCGTGCTGCTTGTCGGCGGCGACCGTTTTCTGCAGGTTATGGTTTTCCGGGTAACATCCAATGACCAGTGTGCATGGATAGCCCTTCCGCCTGGAACAGAAGGACTGCTCATTGAAGGTGTGGTGAAAGGCGGTGTCACCGAAGAAGCAGGAATCATGAACGGCGACACCCTATTGAAGGTGAACGGTTATGGATTCAAGACGACTACCGAACCGCAGGCACGGATTGATTCTCTTCATGCGGGTGAGTATGCTGTCTACACGATAAAGCGCGGGACGTCGGTCTTTGACGCCCGCGTCCGGATGGGCAAGATCTTTGATGTGCGGTTTCTCGCCTTTTTCCTCCTCGGATTCGGCTTTTTCCTGGTCGGCTACATAGTCGTCATGACCAAGCCGCAGGGGCAGATTCAGCGGATGTTTGCGCGATACGGGCTGCTCGCATTCCTGCTGTTTGCGCTCCTCGCCCCTCAGCTCGATCCTGCCCGGGACCCACGATGGAAGATTCTCGTCATCAACACTCTTTTCATCGTAGTTCGCGTACTTGGACAACCGCTTCTGGTAAGCTTCTTCCTCCACTTCCCGGTCAGGAAGCTCGTGCTCAGACGCAGATGGATCAAACCGGGTTTGTACGTTCTGAGCATCCTGAGTGTAGTTGCGATTTTCCTGTACGTCAAGCAAACGGCTTCGATTCTTCTGATCAGCATTCTCGTGTTTCTGGTGCCTCTCTATTTCTTTGCAGGCGGATTGATTGTTTTCGCGCACAGTTATTTCCGGAATGTTGAACCTTCGAGGCGAAACCAGCTCCGTCCCATGCTGTATGGAATCGGACTGGGTCTAGCTGCAATTCTCTATCTCATCATCCAGAGCTCGATCGATTCGTTCGCCATCTTCCTCAACCCCATCCTTGTGACCCCGGTGCTCTTTGTGCTTGCAGTGCCGTTGACATTCGGATATTCGATTTTCCGCTATCGCCTGATGGACATCGACCTGCTCATCGAGCGAAGTCTCATCTATGGCGCAGTCACGGCAACGCTGGCAGCCATTTACATTGCGTTCGTGTTTGGCATCGGAAGCATTTTGAGTTTCCTCCTGGGACAGTCTGATAGCAAGCTCCTCAGCGCGGTCGCGTTCGTTGTCATCGCATTCGTGTTTGATCCGCTGAAGCGGCGGGTCCAGGAATCGATCGACAGGATATTCTATCGTGAGCGACGGAATTATCAGAAGGCGCTGCTGGAATTCAGCCAGGAGCTCCCTCGCCAGATGAATCTGGAACAGACGCTCACGTCCATGGTACAGCGTATCTCCTCGACCATGCACGTGGAAAAGGTCGCTGTCGTCTTGTGCGATCAGAAAGAGGGATGCTTCTGCATCAACAAGAACATTCCCGGTGAGTACTGTAACTTCATCGAATCGCACGACGGCCTGATCGAGCTTCTCAGGAACACGCGCACCCCTCAGTCCTTCGCACTCCTCGTTGATGAACCGGAATCCGTGAAACTCAACGAGACTGACAGGGAGAAGATCATCCGTTCAGGCGTTGTCCTCGCCATACCGATGCTGTTGCAGGATCGTCTGATCGGGACGATCAACGTCGGGCCGAAACTTTCCGGCAAGATTTATTCGCAGGAAGACATAGACCTCCTCTCCACGGTCGCCGGCCAGGGAGCAATAGCCATTGAGAACTCGCGCCTGCATAAATCCGAAATTGAAAAACAGAAGATCGAGGAAGAGCTCACGCTGGCCCGTCGAATACAGGAAGGACTTCTTCCAAAATCAAACCCGGTAATCGACGGACTCGATATCGCGGGTATTTCTATTCCTGCGCTGACCGTAGGCGGAGATTATTTCGATTACATCCAGTTCGGACCGAAGAAGATTTTGATCGTCGTCGCCGACGTTTCGGGAAAAGGAATGTCGGCCTCGCTGTATATGTCGAAGGTGCAGGGAATGGTGCAGCTTGCGGCTCAGATGTACCAGACGCCGCGGGACATTCTCGTGAATGTCAACCGGCGGCTTTACGAGGGGATGGAACGAAAATCATTTATTACGATGATCCTCGCCATGTTTGATATGGACCGGCACGAGGTTCGCATCTGCAGGGCCGGGCATCACCGGGTCCTTATCAAGACCACCGGGAGTATCCGGTCACTTCCCTCGAAAGGCATCGGTCTCGGCCTCGAGCGGGGTCCGCTCTTTGAGAGTGAACTCGAGGAACTGACGGTTCCGCTGAGTTCCGGAACCACTTTCGTGTTCTACAGCGACGGTCTCACGGAAGCGATGGACGATCACCTCCATGAATTCGGCGAACAACGGATCGAGGAAATTATCCGAAATTCCGGTTCTCACGCCTCGGGAGATCTGCAGCAGTCCATTATAACGTCCATCAAGCAGTTCCAGGGAACGGCGGAACAGCATGACGATATGACGCTGGTGATTGTTCGGGCGTGAAGTGTGTAGCGGGAGGGACTTCTTACTCGTTCCTGGCTGAACTATTTTCCCAGATCGCGCCTGACGTTCTGTTCGATGGTCAGATGGCTTTCCGCGGAAATATTCAGTTCTTTCCTCAGGCGGGCAAGGTGGTCTACTTCTTCCGGTGAGAGATTTCCGTCCTGCCACGCAACGCGAACCGCATCCTCATACGCTTCCTGTTTAATCTGAGGCTCGAGGGAGCGATGTTCGTCCGTGGAAATCTGGAGCTCGTTCCTGAACCTGGTGACCAGCTGCTGCTCCGTACGGTTGAGAGCTCCATCGCTCCATGCATCTTTCAGGACACGGCGGTAGCTTTCCAGCAGAACTGAACGCGGGAGCTGTTTTGCCTGAGAGATTTCCGCTTCCCGTGAGGAGCGTGCATTTGCCGCAATGAGTTCCTCGAGATGCCGCGCCTCGGAATGCTGGGGATCGATGAGGCAGATCTTCATGACGGCAAGGAGTGCCTCGTCGTAGGATTTCCGGACCATGCATTCCTTGGCTTCGCCGAGGTACTCGTCGATTTTTTTCTTCCGGGCTTCACGAATTCCCTGATCGTGTGTTCTTGCCAGTGCTTCTTCGAGCTGTTTGCGTGCTCGTTCTTCTTCCACCCGTTTCCGAAGCTCTTCCTCAAGTTTCTGGCGTGCTGCTTCTTCTGCCTTTCGGCGGGCTTCCTCTTCTGCCTTTCGGCGGGCCTCGGTTTCGAGACGGAGCCGTTCTTCCTCGGCTTCCCGGCGGCGCCGTTCTTCCTCCTCATGCCTCCGGCGTCGATCCTCTTCCTCCATCCGGCGACGTTCTTCTTCAAGCTTTTGACGTGCCTCCTCCTCTGCCGCCTTCCGGGCGATTTCCTCGCGCTGGCGGACTTCCTCCGCATGCCGTTTGCGTTCTGCCTCGAGCTTCTGCTGTGCTTCCTGCTCGATGCGGTGTCTCTCGTCAGCAAGCCGGCGCTGCGTGTCCGCTTCTCGTCGCTGGAGTTCGTCCTCGGCAGCTTTTCGGGCATCTTCGAACTTCTGCCGGTCTTCTTCTTCACGTTTATGCCGGATTTCGAGCTCAAGTTCACGCCGGCGAAGTTCATTTTCCTGACGACGCCGTTCATCTTCCGCGCGCTTTGTCGTCTCCTCGATCTTTTTTTGCTGCGCGGCGATACCCCTGTGAATAGTCTCCTGCTCCTTTGCCGGAGTCTCCTTCGCCTTCGGCGTCTCGGCATCGGGCTCCGATTGCTTTTTGTCGACGACCGGCGGTTCGCTCTTGGCAGGCCTCGGAATAGCTTCGGGGTGCTTCTGGACATGAAGGATACGTTCTTTATATGCCCGGGCATAAAAGTTGGAAGGATCGATCTTGAGGGTCTTCTCGACCTCCTCGAGCGCGGCGGCAAAATCGTTTGCCTTGTAAAGCCGGTCAGCGTTCTTCAGGAATTCGCTCGCCTGCTTTTTCCGTGCGTTCTCTTGTTCCTTCGACTCTTTCCTCAGCATAATCTTCTCAATCATGTACAGCGCTACCCGAAAATAGTGATAACTTGATTAAATGACAAGGTTATTCCGTTATTCTGCCGATTCCTGAAGAGCCGCCCGAAATTCCGGCTGATCCGCCATATTGAAAAAGTCGGCATTCGTCACCGCCGAAAGATCATAATGTATCGCAATTGCTTCCTTCAACGCCTGAAGTCCGTCTGCTTTCTTTTGAGGATCGATCTGCTTCTTCTTGGCCGAATACATCTGCAGCGAATACATCTCTGCCGCGAGATAATGAATTTCTGCATTCCGTGTATCGACCTCGACTGCTCTCCGGGCTGAGGAGACCGCTTCCGGGAACCTGCCGAGCCGCGTCAACACCAGTGCCTGGTACGCAAGCGCCTTTGCATCCCTGGGGTGCTGACGCAGAATCGTCTGCAGAACACTCTGCGCTCGTCCGAGCAGGGAGTTGGCTTCCTGCCAGATCCCAAGGAGTTGTTTCAACCTTGCCAGACGATACATGCTGACGTAGTCGTCAGGATTCAGATCCATACTGCGTTCGCATGCGGCAATGACCTGTCCGTTGTACGTCAGCGACAGGTCCGGATCCGATGCCACCACATCGGCCATCGGACCGATGATTGTTTTCGCGGAATCATCCGCAAAATAGAGCTCGCGTAAATAATAGTTGATGGAGCGGCGCGGAGCATGGAGAAATGCCTCTGCAAGTCCGCATGTCTCCAGTCCGACCGGATCACAGGGATCAAGCTTATATGCCCGGTAAAATTCGTCCGAGGCTTCGGATGTCTTCCCCGTCATCAGGAGAATTTTCCCATATTCCAGATGCGCGCGGCTGTCTCCGGGAGCGAGTTTCAGGGCATTTTCAAGATTCACCAGTGCTTCCTGGTAATTTTTCTGGAGTGCGAGAAGGCGGCCGAGCTGGATGTAGCCATCCGTAACACCCGGATCCGAAGAGACTGCCGATTCCGCAAATTTCCTCGCTCGTGCCAGCGCAGTGTCACGCGACGTCCATCCCCGATCATATTCCGAGATCAGAATGTCGGCCGCTGCAGCCAGTGCTTCCGAGAATTTTGGATCGAGCTGAATTGCCTGTTCGAGAACGCCCAGCGCAGTCCTCTGGCTCTCCGGAGTCTGTCGGTGACGCATTTCGATCGCCCGGAGATAGAATTGATAGGCATCGGGGTTCCGCACCGATCGCCGGTAATTGAACGAATCCGTTTTATCCCCTGAAGAGAGACCAAGGACGTCTGCGACCTTTGCTGCAATTTCATCCGGCAGTTCGGAGAGACGTGCGATCGATTCCATGGCACCGCCGTTCCACGCCATCTTGCCGAGTGAATCGAGCAGCTCAAGCGCAACGGCCACAGTATCGCCGGATCGAGTTACCGATCCGCGCAGAGTAGAAAATGATCCCAGCTGGAACTGCTGGTACTCCGGCTGATCTGTATGCAGGGAAAGATTATAGGATGTCGAATATCCGGTCACTGCGATGGCATTGAGCCGTTCAAAACGCTCCGTCACTTCCTGTGCGAGGGCGCTTCCGAGAAGCGTTTCTTCGAGTGAATTCGAAGAGGCGGTCCACGGGAGGATGACAAATGTCCGCTGTACAGGCGGCGCCGGTTTGTGCAGTTCAATGAGCACAACAACGAGCACCACAACTGCTACGACCGCAGCGGTGATCATTGCCGGGATGCGGATGTTCTTTCCTGCCGGCATCCTCTGGCCGAGTTTGATGGTGGGTTTGAGCTTCTTGATTCTCGACTTCGGCTTGGGCTTCGGTTTTGCAGGTTCCTCCTTCGCCGGCTCTTCTCCTGCGACCACCGGCTGTGGAAGACCGCTCGACTGTGCCTCTTTGATTTTCTGTTCGAGATCAAGAGCGTCCGCATTCATCGGGTCGTTGACGAGCGCTTTTGCCACTTCAACAAGCGCATGTTCGAAATCCCCGGCGTCAAAAAATGATTTCGCACCGACGATTTGAGATTGGATCCGCTGCAGCCGCTGCTCTTCGTCTTTTCGCTTCTCCTCTTCACGCTGCTGACGCGCTTCTTCCTCGCGTTGGCGTTCCAGGGCGGCCACTCTGGCATCTTCCTCTTTCTTGCGCTGTTCTTCTTCTCGCTTCTTGCGATCTTCCCCCTCTTTAACCCGTCTTGCTTCCTCCTGCTTGCGGAGTTCTTCTTCGCGTCTACGGCGGTCTGTCTCGCCCCTGCGACGGGCTTCCTCTTCCCGGCGCCGGCGCTCGTCGTCTTCCGTCTTGCGGCGACTCTGATCTGACTGACGGCGTGAATCTTCTTCGGCACGACGGCGCGCGAGGTCCTCGCGACGCCTCTGCTCTTCTTCTCTCCTTCGTTTTGATTCCAGTTCTTCTCTCTGTCGAACCTCCCGGGTTCGGTCGCGCTCTTCCGCCAGGGCCGCAAGGACTTCCTGCTCTTTGAAACGCAAACCCTCTTCGGCCTGTGCGCGTTCTTCCTCGGCCGCCCTCAGCGCATCATGGAATTCCTGCTCACGGCGCGACTCTTCCTGCCGTACCAGGTCCTGCGCTTCCATCACCAGCTCGGTGCCGAGGCGCTCTACTTCATGGTCGAATGCCGCCCGGCGCTCTTCCTCCGATTTTTGCCGGATCTCCTCAGCATGCAGTTGTTCCGCCTGTTCCAATACCCGATCCCTTTCGATGTCTCTCTATATTGAGTGTTTAAGCACGCAAAATATAGAGAAACGTGTTAGTATTGTCAACACTGAGTGTAACCTGCGTCTCGTTCATTGTTGACGTTTTTGAACTGAAATCGATGTTTTCGCGTTTCAAGCGTCTCAACTCCCCACTTTGCGAGAAAAACATTTGACAAAGTGTGCACCTACCATCGGGACTCTCTGTAATCCACATCACATCACACTCATACATCGAACATTTTCGGCACACAAGACGGCAGCATGACTTCGCGTGGACTTCAAACTGAATTTCTTGTATATTGACACCACATCTTCCGAACCGGAACACAGAACTCATGAAGACACACCCATCCCAAAAACGTCAACGTGGTAAAGGCAAAGCGCTGACAGGGCTTGACCGCCGGTATGATACAAGCGGATACGACGCTCTGGACGTTGCCGTCCTTGAAACTTTTCCATATGAGTATCCCGGCAAGGAGGTCGTGATCTCGATCGATACCGATGAGTTTACCGCGGTTTGCCCGTACTCCGGACTCCCCGATTTTGCAACGATCAGGGTTGAATATGTCCCGGGCAAGAAAATTCTGGAACTTCGATCATTCAAATATTATCTCCTTTCCTACCGCAATGTCGGAATCTATCAGGAACATGCGGTGAACAGAATTCTGGAGGACCTTATCCGCTGCTGCGCTCCGAGATGGATGCGTGTGGCTGCGGACTACAAGATCCGTGGAGGCGTGCACACGGTGGCAAGCCGTGAGTGGGGAAAGTTGAAGGGGCATTGAGGGAGAAAGAATCCGCCGGTCAGGCCACTCGCGAAATCATGATCTCAAAGTACTTCTTCATCGTCGGGTCTCTCTCCGCATTCCTTGCCGTCGCACTCGGTGCTTTCGCCGCTCACGTTCTGAAAGACAAGCTCCCGGGAGACCTCTTCGCCGTGTGGGAAGTGGGAGTACGCTATCACATGTATCACGCACTCGCCCTGCTGGCAGTGGCCTGGGCGTTGATGCAATGGCCTGAGGCAAACCTCGCTCCTGCCGGATGGCTCTTCGTTGCAGGTACGATTATCTTCCCGGGGAGTCTCTATGCAATGGCGCTGAGCGGAAGCCGTTGGCTCGGAGCGATTACGCCGGCCGGCGGCTTGTGTTTCCTGGGAGGATGGATCTGGCTTGCCTGGAGGATCTGGAAAACCCTCTGAGGTGGAATGCACCTCACCGGCTCGTCATGACGATTTGGACCGGTGCCGCAGATACCCGACAATCGCCGGCATCGTGGAAATGAGAATGATTGCAAAGATCACGAGTGCAAAATTTTGCCTCACGGCGGGAATGTTGCCGAAATAATATCCCGCAAAGACGAAACTTCCCACCCACACAACCCCGCCGACGATATCAAAGCTGAGGAACTTGATGTACGTCATTCGGGCAATACCCGCCACGAATGGTGAAAACGTCCGGATGATCGGGACAAATCGGGCAATGATGATCGTTTTCTTTCCGTACTTCTCGTAAAAACGGTGTGCCCTGCCGAGATATTCCCTGTTCAGGAAACGCACCTGTTCCTTATGGAAGATTTTCGGTCCCGTCAGGAACCCGATCCCATAGTTGAGATTGTCGCCGAGGACAGCGGCAAATGTCAGGAGGAGAAAGAGAGACGAGGAATCAAGGGATCCCGAGGCAGCGAACGCACCCGCGGCGAAGAGCAGTGAGTCGCCGGGAAGAAACGGCGTCACAACAAAACCCGTCTCGCAGAAGATGATGCCGAAGAGAATCGCGTAGCTCCAGGCGCCATACGCCTGGATGATGCCGTTCAGATGCACATCGACGTGAAGGACGAAATCAATGAGGTGTGTGAAAAATTCCACTCTGCTTCCCTGAATGAGATTGATTAACGATAACCGGGTGCCGATGTCCGATACAACGGGTTTTGAGGGAGCTCATTCAACAAGAATGAAATCAATTTCCCGTTCTTTCGCATCGACGCGCACGACCTGAATGCGGACTTTGTCGCCGAGGCGGTATCGTTTCTTTGTGCGCTTACCGATAAGCGAGTAGTGCTTTTCGTCATAAAGATAGAAGTCATCCTCCAGATCCCTGATGCGCACCAGCCCTTCGACCAGGAGATCGGAAATTTCCACAAATAGTCCGAAATTCATAACCCCCGAAATGATTGCATGGAATTCATCCCCAAGGTGGCGCTTCATATATTCTACCTGCATCACTTTTATTGATGAGCGCTCTGCCTCCATGGCAACGCGCTCCCGCTCGGAGGTATAGGCGCAGAGATCCGGGAGAACTTCGGCAACGTTTTGCCGTCGGCGCAGCGGCATCTTGTGTGCGTATTCGTCGAGCAGACGGTGCACGATGAGGTCCGGGTAACGCCGGATGGGAGATGTGAAATGCGTGTAATATTTGAATCCAAGCCCGAAGTGGCCGATGTTTTTTTCCGAGTAGAGGGCCTTTGCCATTGAGCGAATTGCCACTTCATTGATGACGGTCTCCTCATCCTTGCCGCGGACATCATTCAGAAGCTTCTGGAGTGAGCGTGAGGTCAGACCGCCGGAAATGTTCAGACTGTAGCCAAGATGCTGGACGAAGAGGGCAAAGTCGCGGAGACGGTCCGGCGGCGGAGCATCGTGCACACGATAAATAAACGGAGCGATCTGGTCTTCATGTTTGCGGAGGCCGATGTGCATCGCAGCCACCTGATTTGCCATAAGCATGAATTCCTCGACCAACCGGTGAGCGGCGAGGCGTTCCTTCTTGAGGATTGCTGTCAGCTTTCCGTCGTCACCGAACCGGAATTTTGTTTCCGCGCTTTCGAAATCAATGCTCCCCTCTTTCATCCGCTTCCTGAGAAGCGTCTGACTCAATTCATGCATCGCACGAATTTGTTCGGTAAACTCACCGCGGCCCTTCTCGATGACCTTCTGCACTTCTTCGTACGTGAACCTCCTCTTGCTCCGGATAACACTTTTTTCGATCGAGTACCCTTTGACATTTCCTTTCGAACCGAGAGTCATGAGAATCGAGTACGTCAGACGCTCCCGCTCGGGTCGCAGGCTGCAGATATTGTTGGAGAGATTCTCCGGCAGCATGGGGATGACTTCATTTGCCAGATAAACGCTTGTCCCGCGTTTCTCCGCTTCCTTGTCGAGAACCGACCCCTCAAGAACATAGTGGCTCACGTCGGCAATGTGAACCCCAAGCCGGAAATCGCCGCCGGGAAGCGGCTCGAGCGAAACGGCATCATCAAAATCCTTTGCGTCGTCCGGATCGATCGTGAAGCAGATGATATCCCGGAGATCCCGCCTCGACCGGATGATCTCTGCGGGGATGTCTTCCACGATTGCTTCTGCCGCGCTCAGGACTTCCCTGGGGAAGCGGAGCGGCAGATCAAATTCGCGCGCTACGGATGCCATCTCTGCCCCAATCTCAC
>Ga0335077_10012312_pt1 | contig 10696 bp, 6 predicted proteins | sample Lox_Sample_31_FD_207151 | JGI IMG/M metagenome (GOLD analysis project Ga0335077, IMG submission 207151) | Soil microbial communities from Loxahatchee National Wildlife Refuge, Florida, United States - Lox_Sample_3.1 | ecosystem: Environmental > Terrestrial > Soil > Wetlands | place: USA: Florida...
ATTGTGGCCTGCTGCGCCCGGACAGGGGGCGGCACCGCCATGATAATGGTAAGTGCTGAAAAAATGGCCAGTGAAATGAAAAGAGCCCTTTTACGATGCACGTTCTCCGCTGTTTTGTTCATAGTGTCTCTCCGCCGTTAATTGGGGTTTTACAACGGGCCTCTTCTTATTCTTAATGAGCTTCTATGTATAAATACTTCGGACGTATTACCAGCTCAACAGTCCCGCGACGTTCCGCAATAGTGCGACGACATCCTCCATATCGACCTTCCCATCAGGCTGGCGCTGACCATTGACAATCGGTGCAACGTCGAGGATGGCGATATCCGTTGGCGTCGGGCTGTCGAGTCCCGCTGCGATGCGAAGCGCCTTGAGGGCATCAGTCACGTCGACCACCCCATTGCCGTTTAAGTCGCCGGAACCGTTGTCCACCGAGAAGGTGGCGCTCGGTCCTGCCGCGGCCACGGTATTGCCCGCAAGGTCGCTTGCCGTACCCGCTGCGATCGATATTCCAAGCGTCCCGTTGAGTCCGCTGATGCTGGAAATGGTGACCGTCCTGGTATTGCCTGTCCCGGAGACCCCGACAATGCCGCTCGCGGCCCCCGTCTTGTTGAGCGTCACGTTCCCCGCTGCCAGGGTTACCGTATCAGCACCGGTGTAGGTCACGGTATAAGTCACGGATACGCTGCTATTAGCGACCGTCAGCGAGGGAGCACTGATGGTCACGGAAGGCGCCGTATTGTCCACCGTAAAGGTCGTGCTCGGCCCTGCCGATGCCGCTGTATTGCCTGCCGCGTCGCTTGCCGTCGCGGCTGCGATCGATATCCCGAGCGTCCCGTTCCCCGTGATGTTGGAGATGGTGACCGTCCTCGTACCGGTACCCGTTCCGCTGACCGCCACCGTACCAGTTGCCGTGCCCGTCGGGTTCAAGATCACATTCCCTGCTGCAAGGGTTACCGTATCGGCGCCGGTGTAGGTCACGGTGTAGGTCACCGGCCCGGTGTTCGTATCCGTTATCGACGGGGAACTGATCACTAAGGTCGGCGCAATATTGTCCACCGTGAAGGGGGTGCTCGGCCCAGCCGGGGCCGCTGTATTGCCTGCCAGGTCGCTTGCCGTACCCGCTGGAATCGATATGCCGAGCGTCCCGTTCCCCGTGATGCCCGAGATGGTGACCGTCCTCGTAGTGTTGCCCGTACCGCTGACCGCCACGGTGCCGCTCGCCGTGCCCGTCGGATTCAAGGTCACATTCGCTGTTACCAGGGTCACCGTATCAGCACCGGTGTAGGTCACGGTGTAGGTCACCGGCCCAGTGTTCGTATCCGTTGTCGACGGGGCGCTGATCACCAGCGTCGGCGCGATGTTGTCAAAGGTCCTGCTGAACTCCACCGCCGGAAGGTTGCCGTTGTCTGCCGAATCATAAGCAGCATTGGCGGGGATATCAACTGTCACGACACCGTTCGCCGCAGGCGTAACAGAGAAGGTGTAGACAGTACCGCTGACCGCTGTGAATAAGCTGATGGTGCCGTTTCCGACGACCACTTCGCCGCTGGTAAAGCCTGTTACCGGTTCACTAAACGTGACGGTAACCGGTATCGGCGAGACGTTCGTCGGGCTGCCGGTCGTCGAGGTAATGGTCACCGTCGGATGTGTACTGTTAAAGGTCCTGCTGAGCTCCGCTGCCGCGGTGTTGCCGTTTCCTGCCGCATCCTGAGCACTATTGGCGGGGATGTCAACCGTGACAAGACCGTTCGCCGCAGGCGTAACAGAGAGGGTGTAGACGCTCCCGCTGACCGCTGTGAATGAGCTGACAGAGCCGTTGCCGACGACCACTTCGCCGCTGGTAAAACCTGTTACCGGTTCACTAAACGTGACAGTAACCGGTATCGGCGAGGCGTTCGTCGGGTTGCTCGTTGTCGACGTGGTGACCACCGTCGGCGCCGTGTTGTCCACCGTAAAGGTTATACTCGGCCCTGACGCGAGTGCTGTATTGCCTACAAGGTCGCTTGCCGTACCCGCTGCGATCGATATGCCGAGCGTTCCGTCTCCCGCGATGCCGGAGATGGTGACCGTCCTCGTAGTGTTGCCCGTACCGCTGACCGCCACCGTGCCGGTTGCCGTGCCCGTCGCGTTCAAGGTCACACTGCCTGTCGGAAGGCTTACCGTATCAGCGCCGGTGTAGGTTACCGTATAGCTCACCGGCCCGGTGTTCGTATCCGTTTTCGTCGGTGCGCTGATCACCAGGGTCGGCGCCGTGTTGTCCACCGTAAAGGTTGTACTCGGCCCTGACGCGAGTGCTGTGTTACCTGCCAGGTCGCTTGCCGTACCCGCTGCGATCGATATGCCGAGCGTCCCGTTCCCCCCGATGCTGGAGATGGTGACCGTCCTCGTAGTGTTGCCCGTACCGCTGACTGCCACCGTGCCGGTTGCCGTGCCCGTCGGGTTCAAGGTCACACTGCCTGTCGGAAGGCTTACCGTATCAGCGCCGGTGTAAGTCACGGTGTAGGTCACCGGCCCGGTGTTCGTATCCGTTATCGTCGGGGCGCTGATCACCAACGTCGGCGCGATGTTGTCCACCGTGAAGGTCGCACTCGGCCCTGACGCAAGTGCTGTGTTGCCTGCCGCGTCGCTTGCCGTACCCGCTGCGATCGATATGCCGAGCGTCCCGTTCCCCGTGATGCCGGTGATGGTGACCGTCCTCGTAGTAGTACCCGTACCGCTGACCCCTACCGTGCCGGTTGCCGTGCCCGTCACATTCAAGGTCACACTCCCTGTCGGAAGGCTTACCGTATCAGCGCCGGTGTAGGTCACGGTGTAGCTCACCGGCCCGGTGTTCGTGTCCGTTGTCGAGGGTGCGCTGATCACCAAGGTCGGCGCCGTGTTGTCCACCGTGAAGGGTGTGCTCGGCCCGGCTCCGGCTGCTGGGCCTACCAAGTTGTTTGCCGTACCCGCTGCGATCGTTATGCCGAGCGTCCCGTTACCCGTGATACCGGAGATGGTGACCGTCCTCGTAGTGGTGCCCGTACCGCTGACCCCTACCGTGCCGGTCGCCGTGCCCGTCACATTCAAGGTCACACTCCCTGTCGGAAGGCTTACCGTATCAGCGCCGGTGTAGGTTACCGTATAGCTCACCGGCCCGGTGTTCGTATCCGTTATCGTCGGGGCGCTGATCACCAACGTCGGCGCCGTGTTGTGCACCGTGAAGGTTGTGCTTGGCCCTGACGCGAGTGCTGTGCCTGCCGCGTTGCTTGCCGTACCCGCTGCGATCGTTATGCCGAGCGTTCCGTCTCCCGTGATGCTGGAGATGGTGACCGTCCTCGTAGTAGTACCCGTGCCGCTGACCGCTACGGCGCCGGTTGCCGTGCCCGTCGCGTTCAAGGTCACATTTCCTCCTGCAAGGGTTACAGTATCAGCGTAGGTGTAGGTTACCGTATAGCTCACCGGCCCGGTGGTCGTCTCCGTTGCCGATGGTGGGCTGATCGCCAGCGTCGGCAGATTTTCCATGGTAAAGGTTTGTGGGTTGGATGTGCCGCCACCCGGTGCTGGATTGAACACGGTAACAGTGGCCGTCCCTGCCGTTGCGATGTCCGTGGCCGTTATCGCCGCCGTCAGCTGCGTCGGCGATACATACGTCGTCGTACGGTTCGCTCCGTTCCACTGGACGACGGAGCTGTTGACGAAGCCGGTGCCATTGACGGTCAGCGTAAACGCTGTCCCTCCGACAGCAATTACTGCCGGGCTCAAACTCGTCGTTGTGGGAAGGGGATTGGGAACTGCATACTTCACGTCCACTGTGGACGTTGTATTGCCAACCAGGATCTTGATCGCGTTTCCGAAGATGCGGTAATTAGAAGGGCCAACTAACACACTATTAAGGTAGACCGAGAAATCGCTCAGAATAGGATTGCTGATGTTGGAAATTTCCATTTCTATAGCAGTGCCTGTATCAGTGGCCCCGCTAATAATGGCATGTGCGTCGGCAGTACTGCCTGTTATGCTATAAGAAGGTGTAACAGTGACACTAGATCGCACGTTCCACCAGTCATATATACCCACCGCATTGGTTGCCCACATTCCGGGTTTAGCGGTACTATCGGTACAATAGGTAATATATTGTCCCTCAATAGTGCTGCTGCCCGAAGGATTGGTTCCGTAAATATTGATGAAACCGCCAATATTATAATAAAAATCAACGGCTGCCTGCATTGATTCTGTAGTGTGGTTCTCCAGGGATTGGGCAACGTCACTGCCCACATACCAGTCACTGTAAGACAATGCTAAATAGGGATAATATTCTCCGGCTGTTTGGGTTGAGAGCGTCCAGTGTGGAAGGAGACCAATACTTTGATCGGACAAGGTTATGGCTCCCTCCCCCCCCTGCCCCGCCATGATTTCGTAAGAAGCTTCCCGCGTGGCGTTAAAGTAAGGAGAAGACCAAATGCGGGGGCAGGTACCCGACCCACCGCATCCCACTCGACCATTATCCAAACCGCTCAGCCAGCCTTGTATATCCTGGAATGACATTTCTATAGACGCTTGAGCATATTCTTGGCCGGTGGTGAACGTGTATGTGGGGAACGAAGTTACATCAAGTGCCTCGTCTGGTCCCCAGTGCCAGTAATCTTCATCAGCGCTCGTCAGGGATAGGTCTACGGGATTCGGCAAGCCTCCGTTGTGTGATCCGATTGTCGCCCCATAGGTCGTTACTGCTGCTTGAAGGCCCGCAATGGCTGCGGCTCTGTTGGACGTGGACATATCCGATCGAACAGCGCCGGTACAAAAATAGTAATCTCCTTTTGCGCCCTGGGAATTTTCGAATGAAGCAGAACTTGAGATCGCGAGTATCGAAGCCTGGTTGTTCTCAAAGTCATGCCGGGCGACGAAAGCCGAATCGTAATTATATCGCCACGGACTGAGCTTGACGATCGGAAGATTAGCCAATTGGAAGGCCCACTCGATAGCATGACGATAAATGAGATATGCATACATGGATGAGTCATACCCACCGTGTCCGATAAGCGGCTGCGCTGCGCCATGGTAGACAAAATTCCCCTTGCCATATTGCGTGGTCGCGAGCAGCGGTCCTGAATCGCCATTAACAATGACGGTAGTGCCGCTGTCGGCGGAAACCTGGAACACCCAGTGATCCCAATGGGGGATGTGGGTAGGCGATACGCCCAGAGGAATCTCCTCAGAGCTTAGCGGCATTCGCCAATCAAGTGTACCTGTCGGAATCCCGGCTACCAGTTGGTTGTCAACAATTGTGGTGAAGTGCTCGTTTTCGTACCAGTTCAGGAAGGAGTCGGAGTTTACCATGTGTAATCCCATTGCACTGGCTAAGGCAAAATCCGGACGCGTTGTCCCGTCGGGGTAACGCGTAAATGCCGATGATCCCACAAAAAGCATTCCGCCGGCAGTGACGTAATTAATGAGCGGAGTAATCTCGGTAGTATCGGTCGCTTCAGAGGCCAGGCTGAACAGAATAGGATATTTGGGCGAACCATCCGGGTTAAGCAGCGAGCCAGCCTCAATATCGGCGTCGCTCACCTCGACAAACGGGGTGCCGTCTGAGCGAAGCGCCTCTTCCAGCGATTCGTGCATGACGAAATAATGCCATGAAGGCCACGGCCATTCACCCTGCGAATCTAAACTTTGATTCAGCTCGGAGACATGGATGGCCACCACTGGTTGGGCCGATTGCGCCCGGACAGAGAGCGGCACAGTCAAGATAATCACAGAAAATACAAGCAGTGCAATGAAAAGAACTCTTTTCCCGTTCAAAAGCTTACTTATCTTTTTCATGTACGTCGCTCCTCCTGTCAATTCAGATATCTCAACTGGCCCCCTATGAGGCGTCTGTTTTCCAAATACTTCAGCATGGATGATGGCGGCACGAAACCTCATGCCCATAATCCCGGAGAATTTTGATACCTCTATGGGTGATTACCAGGAACTTTCTGATGGAGTCGCTGGGAACCAAAGATTGTGTACACCCTTGCCTTTGGCATCGCCGGGCTTTCTGTCATCTGAGAAGTAGTACAACGGCATCTCCTTGTAGGTGGTCTGCTTTTTTTTGTCTTTTCTCGTGATGGTACCGAAGTCCGATGCCTGCAAACCGGAAGGTACCGTTATGTTTTGGGAGTAGAACGCCGGCCACATTGCGGAGCACTCTCCTACGCAGGTGCTTGTCTTCTGAGAATCCTTTTTGAACGTGTAGAGCGTCATTCCTTTCGAGTCGGCAAGGTAACTTCCGATGCCTTCCTTGCTCTTAATGTCGACGCTAAAAGATGTCTGGCCCCCGCCCGACGCGGCAAAAACAGCGGCCATAACGAGCGTTCCGAGCGACGTGATGATCAAGTTCCTTTTTGTTTTCATGCCGTTTCCTCCTTTTGGCAAACATCAAAGCCCCAGGTATCGGGCTATTATGTTTCTTTGGATCTCCGAGGTCCCGGAATAAAGCGTGCTCCCGATGGAATCCCGTAAATCGCGCTCCACCTCGTACTCCGTCGCATAACCGTACCCTCCGTGAATCTGAACGGCGTCGAGACACGACTTTATCCAGGACTCGCTGAGGTATAACTTTGCCATAGCGGCATCCATAGCGGCCTTGCCATGTGCCTGTTTCGACCAAGCCACCTTGTACAACAGGAGCCTGGCCGTTTCCATTCGAACTTTCATATCTACTATCATGTTGGCAATGGATTGGTACTTCCCGATCGCTTTGCCAAACTGTTTCCTTTCCTTGGAATATTTTATACACTGTTCCAACTGTCTTTCCATGCCGCCCAATATACTGGCCAGAATGCAGGCGCGTTCCCATTCAACGGTATCCTCAAAGATCGCCGCGCCATTACCCTCGTTGCCGAGACGGTTCTCCACGGGCACTTTGCAGTCTTCCATGATCAACTCGGCCATGGGAGCGGTCCTAAGCCCCATTTTCTCGATCTCCCTGCCCACCCTGAAGCCGGGAAAATCTTTTTCGATAAGAAACGTGGTGACCCCCATGAATCCCTTGCGTTTATCGACCGTAGCGAATACCATGAACACATCAGCCACGGGCGCCGAAGTGCACATAGTTTTCGTTCCGTTCAGTACATAGACATCGCCGTCACGCCTTGCCGTAGTCGTCATGCTGAAGGCATCGGAGCCTGCATTCGGCTCCGTCACGCCGTTCGCTCCGATCAACTCGCCGCTGCAGAACCTGGGTAAATATTTTTCTTTCTGCGCATCGGTGCCAAATCTCAGGATCGGCATTTGCACGGTCCACATCTGGCCATTGATGGCGAAGATCAGGCCGCTGTCTTTGCATCCATATCCTAATCCCTCCATAAGGAGCATAGTGCTGAATATATCGGTATTGAGTCCTCCGTATCGCTCTGGAAACGCTGAACCCTGTATGCCGAAATCAGCGCACTTTTTCCAAAGCTCACGAGAAAAGGTGGAATTTCTGTCCCTTTCAATTAGCTCATCGCTTAGAGCTTCTTTGGCAAAACGGATAGCACTTTTTTTAAACTCTAATTGATCTTCACTAAATTCGAAATTCATAATATCACCCCATTCTGCATTCTCGTTGGAGAGGCATATTCAGCTGGATCTCGATACTGTGCTGGCAAGAGGCTGAATGCCTTCTGGTCAGGGAGAAAAAGTTTGCTTCGCATTGATTTGCCTTGCGGGGAGAACATCACTCAAATTACAAGACAAACTATTTGATCTGCATCTTCTGTTCGACAAACTTCGCAATGCTGTTAAGACTTTGAAAGTTCTCGGGGACTACATCTTCGTCCATTACCTTTATGCTGTGGGTTTTTTCAAGAAAAACTACCAACTTTAGAATTCCAAGAGAATCGATAATTCTTTGCCCGAGAAGATCCTCGTCAGGGTCCAGTGACTGTTTACCAGAATCAGCGGCAATTTCAGTGAGCAAAAACTTTTCAATATTTTTTAAATTCGTCATTGAACGTCTCCTCGCATTGTTAAAATTTTGTGGATTCTCACTGCTGAAGTCTTTTTCTCGTCTTAATTCTCATCCATTGAATAAGCATTTCTCGCTGGTTACACCCCCTCTGGAAATCTGCCGAATGCTTCAATATATCGACCGGGCCGCCATGAGCCCCTTACCATGAGGATATTGAGACAATAGAGTTTAAACCCGAATCCTTCAAGAGTACTGACAAGCGAATGATCTCTGGCCATGACACGCGTTTGACACGATCGTTCGTTGAAGACCCCTAATGCGTGTTGAAACAAGCACCGAGCTTCCTCTTCTCCTTCGGCGACCAACGGACCAAGCTGCACCGACCTCGAGCTGGGAAGACATGCCAGAAATCCGCGAATCTGGGATTGATATCGATAAACAAAAACTTTGCCCCACTTAACATAATAATCAAGGTCTGCTCGGCGATCCAATTCGCTTCTTGGAATATCGTATGCATAAACCGCGTCAAAATCTTTTGCTGTTAATTCACTTACACAGCTGCACGGATCCACTCGCTTCCGCGTTCCCGAATCCAAAAATAAGTCCAGAAGCTCCGCCGCCGGCATGAAATTGCATGAGTAATACAAAGAAAAGGAGGCGGGATTGAACGCCTCCTGGAAGAGTCTGACGCTCTGCAAACTTTCCGCTCTCTTCAGAAGAGCGCTCATCAACTGCCCTCCAATTCCATGTCCTTGAAACGAGGGATCTACAGCTACCGGCCCAACACCTGCATGAGCACCTCTCGGGTTCAGACAACATATTCCTACAGCGCGATTTTCGACCTCGGCGATCAGGATTTCACTCGGACCATGGCGAAGCAGGGCCCACGCCCAGGCTGTTCCTTCCTGCACACTTTGCATTCTCGGAGCATAGCCATGTTTCGATGAAGCAACGTTGAACGCTTCAAAAAGAATTTCGCCCACCCGGTCAAGGTCTGATTTCGTCATATTCCGTATTCGTGTCTGCACCTCGGCTCCCTGGTGGCTTTCCTTTATTTTCTGTAATTCCGCCATATTGTGTATGTACCGTTTTTGGTCGATCTTTTTTGTCTTTCGTTTCGCAGCACGGCTATGATTTGCGCGACCGCACAGGCCACATAAGCCATGTTCTCAACTCATCACTTCGCTTTGGATACAGATCGGCCGGAGGGTTAATATACACTCCTCTTTCCACCGTGTTTCTGGTTATTGATACGCCGCTTCCGATAAGGCACTCTTTGGCGACCACAACTTCCTCTTTAATTGTCGCGTTCGCCCCGATAAAGCAGTATTCTTCCACTGTGACCCCCCCTAGAATAACGGCGCCGGGAGAAATGAAACAGTGATCTTTTAATACTGCATGGTGTCCGATTATCGCACCGGATGCTATTATTACATCATAGCCAATCTGAACAAGCGGACCAATGGTACAGTTTTCCAGTATCATGCAATTGTCACCCATGGCTAGACCCGGGAACGACGTAGCACTGGAACTAATGTAATTGATCAGTTGGTACCCCTTGGTTTTCGCTTGAAAATACTTCTCTTCCCTTAACCTGTTGATCTTTTGAAAACTGATGGGGAGGGTCATCTTGTACTCTGAAGGAGGAAAAAGGGATTCAACCGTTTCGAAAGGAACAACGGGCAGCCCTAACAGTTGATCTTCCTTTATGTATTTGTGGTCAACTGTGAACGCAGTTACATGATACGGGGAATCATGCGTCAGAAGAAAGTATATATGCTCGGCAAACACGCTGTTTCCAAAAACAATGATCTTTTCCATTCTTGATCCCTCATCTCATTTCATTTCAGAGTGCCGAAGCGGGACTTAATTTTACCAGTTCTTCCGGTTGAGCAATGACATGCAGCTTATGCCCCATCCTCTGCTGAAGGGACATCATGATCTCGCAAATAGCCTCAACATCAGAAAGTTCCAGGCTGTCATAGATCGGCAGTGTCAATATGCTGTCAGCCACTCGGCGCGCAACGGGCAAGGAGCCATTCACTGCAACGCTGCGATAACAAGGGTAATCACTGATCAACGGATAGAAGTAGCGACGAGTATGTACATTCCATTCCTTGAGTTTTTCATACAATGCATCACGGCTCATACCGAATTCCTGTTCATCCACCTCAATCGGCATATACGCGTAGTTATAATGTATGTCGGAAGATAGAGACGGTACGAGGCGTATGCCGGGAACGTCCTTGAGCCTGTTTCGATATACTGCGGTAATCTTTGCACGTTTTTGAATTATTTCTTCGAGGTATTTCAGAACTTGAAGTCCCATCAGGGCTTGTATTTCATTCATCTTGGCATTGGTGCCGGGCATGACCACTTCGACTTCATTTCTGAAGCCGAAGTTCTTCAGATAGTCGAATGTGCCTTTCAGCCCTGTCTCCCGGAAAACGAGCATTCCACCCTCTATGGAGTGGAACAATTTGGTGGCATGGAAGCTGAACATGCTCAGATCGCCATAATCAGCGATCGTCTTGTTGCCGACTTTCATGCCAAAAGCGTGCGCTGCGTCATAAATGAGTCTCAAATTGTGCCGTCGTGCTATATCGGCCAGCATATTGAGTTTGCAGGGATGGCCGTACACGTGAACTGCCAGGATGGCAGTTGTCCAGGGAGTGATCGCAGCTTCGACTTTTTCAGGATCAAGCGTGTAATACTCGGGTTCTATGTCAACGAAGACGGGCCTGATCTTGTTCCAGAACAAAGAGTGCGTTGTTGCCACAA
>Ga0335077_10012314_pt1 | contig 10695 bp, 14 predicted proteins | sample Lox_Sample_31_FD_207151 | JGI IMG/M metagenome (GOLD analysis project Ga0335077, IMG submission 207151) | Soil microbial communities from Loxahatchee National Wildlife Refuge, Florida, United States - Lox_Sample_3.1 | ecosystem: Environmental > Terrestrial > Soil > Wetlands | place: USA...
ATCCGCTCGACTCCACCTCCCGCCTGGTGGACCCGAACGTCATCGGCGAGGAGCACTACAACACCACACGACAGGTGCAGGCGACCTTGCAGCGCTACAAGGAATTGCGCGACATCATCGCCATTCTCGGGATGGACGAGCTCGCCCCCGAGGACAAGCTCAGCGTTTCGCGCGCGCGCAAGATTCAGCGCTTCCTATCGCAGCCGTTCCACGTCGCCGAAGTGTTCACTGGCACCCCAGGTAAATTCGTTTCCCTCAAGGACACGATCAAGGGATTCAAGATGATCGTCAACGGGGAGTGCGACGCGCTGCCTGAGCAAGCCTTCTACATGGTGGGCGGTATTGAAGAGGCGTTCGACAAGGCGAAGCAAGTGCAGTGAGCGCTGTGATCGGCAACGAATGGTCGAAACACGACGCTTGGCACTGGTTTTCGTGGGTGGCACTCGCGACTGAAGGGTGAGAATGGCAAATACGATTCACGTCGACGTGGTCAGCGCGGAGGAGCAGATCTTCTCCGGCGACGCCGAGTTCGTGGTGCTGCCCGGCGAAGCCGGAGAGCTGGGAATCTACCCGCGGCACACCCCTCTTATCACGCGCATCAAGCCGGGTTCGGTGCGGATCAAGCTGCCGGGCGAAACCGATGAACAGCTCGTCTTCGTAGCCGGGGGAATCCTCGAGGTGCAGGCCAATCTCATCACAGTGCTGGCCGACGCTGCCATGCGCGGACGTGACCTGGACGAAGCCAAGGCCCTGGAGGCCCTGAAACGCGCTGAAGAAGCGCGTACCAGCGCCCAGGGGAAGGAACAGATCGCAACCGTCGAGGCAGAGCTGGCTGTACTGAATGCGCGGCTCGCTGCCATCCGGCGATTGCGCAAGAAATAACGGCACAACGAGGCCAACAAGCAAGAACAACCATTGGCCGGGCGCTCCTGTCCGGGCCTCACAAGGGCAGCTTCGGCGTAACCGGTCCTACTTTCCGCACATCCCGGACACAATTTCCCATGAATTTCACTTCGCCTACGCGGGCGGCCGAAATGCTTGACGGGAGACTCCGAGTAGTGCGAGCAGCTGCTGCTGTAGCTCGGTGAGCTCGGGGTAGAACGCCTGGATGGTCTTACCCTCACGCATGAGCGTGTGGCGCTGAGCCAAGCTGAACAGGCGCAGGATCTGCTCGGGATAGATCGGTAGTTGCTTGATCTCTTCGCGCTTCATGGCCAGGCGTAGCTCGCGCTCGATGAGGGCTTGGACCAGCAGTGCTAGGAAGCACAGGGCTCTAGGCGTTTAACCCGTCACTGTGGACCGGCCGCGATGAAGCCCAATGGCTCGGCTGGCTCGGCATCACCAACGGGCAACTCGCCCACATCCAACGCCTGACTCGTGTCGCAGAAGTCGCCAGGAGCGAGCGCTTCGCGCATGCCCTCTTGCTGGGGATGGGGGGATCGAGTCTATGTCCCGAAGTGCTCAGGACCACATTTAGCAGAATTCCCGGCTACCCCGAGCTACACGTCCTCGATTCGACGGATGCGGGCCAGGTGAAGGCGGTCGAAGGCAAACGGCGGCGAGGCCCAGAAAAAAACGCATCGCCGAACCGAGCACATTTGAGCGACCAAATCGATCACTCTGGACACTAGTGTCTCCTGAGTCATTAATTCGTGAACATCTCGTTCGTCTGCGTGTCTCACGGTAAGGTGAGCACACGAGGGGTGAACGATGAGAAAAGGACCGCAACTGCGGGAGTTGAAGCTGACGGTGCAAGAGAACAATCAACTGATCGAGTGGACGCGGCGACATAAGACCTCGCAAGCTGTGGGGCTGCGTGCGCACATCATCCTGGCGTGCGCCCAAGGAAAAAACAACAGCCAGGTCGCCAAGCGCTGTCGCGTCATACGTCAGACGGTGGGCAAGTGGCGCAACCGCTTCCTTGAGCGTGGGCTCGACGGTCTGCTCGATGAGCCGCGGCCCGGCGCGCCGCGAATGCACGATGAGGCGAAGATCGAGCAATTGATTGCCACGACCCTTTAATGAGCGGCCCGCCGAAGCCACGCACTGGAGCACTCGGCTGCTGGCCCGAAAACTGAACCTGTCCCAAAGCACTGTCAGTCGTGCCTGGCGGGCCTTTGGGCTGCAGCCGCATCGCAGCGAGACCTTCAAGCTCTCCACCGATCCGCTGTTCATCGACAAGGTGCGCGACATCGTTGGCCTGTACTTGAATCCGCCCACCAAGGCGATGGTGCTGTGCGTCGATGAGAAGAGCCAGATCCAAGCCTTGGACCGCACACAGCCGGTACCGCCGCTTGCTCCCGGTCTTCCCGAGCGGCGCACCCATGACTACATGGGCCACGGAACCACGACGCTCTTTGCGGCCCTGGATCTGGCCACTGGCAACGTGATCGGCGAGCTTCATCGACGACACCGTAGCAAAGAGTTCCTGGTGTTCCTGCGCACGATCGATACCAACGTCCCGCCCGAGTTGGATGTGCACCTGGTCATGGACAATTACGGTACCCACAAAACGCCTTCGGTAAAGGGATGGCTGGCTCGCCATCCACGGTTCCATGTGCACTTCACACCCACATCCTCATCGTGGCTCAACCTCGTTGAGCGCTGGTTCGCGCTTCTCAGCGAACGCCAGATCAAGCGTGGTACCCATCGCAGCACCCTCGAGTTGGAGCGCGCCATCCGCCAATATCTGGACAACTACAACAAGGATCCCAAAGCACTCGTCTGGACCAAGAGCGCTGATGAGATCCTCGCCAGCCTGGCCAGATTCTGTAAACGCATTTCAGACTCAGGACACTAGCGCCGCGTATCACGCGCCCTCGCGTCAGTACGATTCGGGATCAGCGTGGGGTGAAGCCGTTGTGCTGGGGTGGCCGCATCACGGTTCGGCAACGCCAACCTAGCATGAAGTTTGCAACGGAGCCTGCCTCAGCGCAAACCCATCGAGGCCTCGTATGCTCACTCGGCTGATCTACCTGTTTGTACTGCTCGCCAGCGGGCTGCTGCTCGGCCTCGGCGCGTACTTTCAATACGCTCTGCATCTCCAGGCTTGCGGCCCGCAGGTGCTGGTCAGGTATGCGCTGCTGTTCGCGGGCCTGTTCGCTCTGCTCGCATTGATCACCGGCACCGGCAAGATCGTGCGCATCGCGATGAGCGGATGCATCGTGCTGACCTCCCTGCTGGGTGCGGTGGTGGCCGCGCACCAGTCCTGGCCGCATCGGGTCCCACTCCACTTCGCCCAAATCGGGGTCCACATCGACTCGCTGGTGCGCTCCCTGCCGCTCGCCGACGTGTTGCCGCGGTTGTTCATGGGCTCCGGGGAATGCGAGAAAGCGCGTTGGTCCATGGTGGGGATCGCGGGCTCGGAGTGGGCGTTGTTGGCGTTCATCGTGTTCATCGTCGCCGCATTCTTCGCGGCCCGCGGCAAATGACGCCGCAACGCTCCCCGCCCAGAGCTCCGGGCGCCGGGCAGTCCGTAAGCCTGGAGTCTTGGTAGACTACGGTCCTGTTGTCCAGCGGCGGAGGTGTCTCCCGTGAATCTGCTGTGGTTTCACCTCATGCCCTACACGGATCTGCCGGAGGACTTCCGGGACAAGCATCCGTCCGTGTGGGTGGACATCGACTCGCGGCTGTTCGACCCGCAGCGCGCCCATACGCTGTACAACGACTTCATCGACGAGCTCGAGTACGCCGCGCAGCTGGGCTTCGACGGGGTATGCGTGAACGAGCACCATGCCAACGGCTACGGGCTGATGCCTTCCCCAAACCTCATCGCCGCGGCGCTCGCGCGCGGCACCAAGGACGCCGCGCTCTGCGTCATGGGCAACTCGCTCGCTCTGTACAACCCGCCGCTGCGCGTCGCCGAGGAGATGGCGATGATCGACTGCATCTCGGGCGGGCGGCTGATCGCCGGGTTTCCGCTGGGCACGCCGATGGACACCGCCTTTGCCTACGGGCAGAACCCGAGCACGCTGCGCGAGAAGTACGACGAGGCGCGCCGCCTCATCCTGCGCGCCTGGAGCGAGCCCGATCCGTTCGCATTCAACGGCCGGTTCACCAAGCTCCGCTACGTCAACATCTGGCCGCGGCCCATCCAGCGCCCGCACCCGCCCATATGGATCCCCGGCGGCGGCGCGCGCGAGACGTGGGCGATGTGCGCTCGCGAAAGTTATGTCTTTGCCGCGCTGTCTTACTTCGGCTTCGAGGCGAGTCGCAGCGTGCTCAGCGGGTATTGGCAGGAGATGGAGCGGCATCGACGCAGCCGCAATCCGTATCAGGCCGGCTACCTGCAATTTGTCGGCGTGGCCGAGACGCATGCCGAGGCGATGACGCTGTATCGCGAGCCGGCCGAGTACTTCTACGGGCGTTGCCTGCGCGTCGACCCGCGATACACATCCCCACCGGGCTACACCACCGAATCGTCCGTTCGCACCGCCGCGGCGCAGACGCGACCGATCCAAGGAGTCGCTCAGTTCCAGGACCGCGCGCCCGGCTTCGAGCAGATCCTGGAGCGTGGTTACCTGGTTGCAGGGGAGCCCGACGAGGTGGCCGCGCGGCTCCGGCAGATTGCGACGGAGCTCAACGTCGGGCAACTCATGCTGCTGCTCCAGTTCGGCAACATGGACAAGTCGCTCGCCCGCTACAACACGCGCGTATTCGCCGAGCGCGTCATGCCGCAGATCGCGGACTTGTTCGAGGACCAATGGGAGGACCACTGGTGGCCGCAGCGGCTGAGGGCGCCGGCGGCAGCGGCAGTCGCGTGAGCACGGCGCCCGACGGGGAGCCGCGAAGCTACACCGTCGCGGTCAACGGGCAATCGTGCCGCGTGTGGGAGAAGGGCGACGGCAGGCCCCTCGTCTTTCTGGCCGGCTTCGGCGGCCTGCCGCGCTGGACGCAATGTCTCGAACGTCTCGCGGCGCGCCGCCGCATCATTGCGCCTTCACTGCCTGGCTTTCCCGGGACGGCCACGATCGGACCGCTGTATACCCAGCTCGACTGGCTGCTCGCCACGCACGACCTGATCGCCGGTGCGGGTCTCGAGCGCTGCGATTTGATGGGGGTGTCGCTGGGCGCGGCGCTCGCGGCCGACGTGGCCGCCGTCTGGGGCGACCTGGTCGAGCGGCTTGTGCTGGTCTCGGCGCTGGGCCTGTTCGACGAGAACGAGCCGAGCGCCGATCCGTTCGCGCAGCGGAAGGGCGCACTTCCACAACTGCTGTGCGCCGACCCCGAGCGCTACGTCGCGCACACCGCGTCCGCCGAGCACACCGATCCGGTCGAGTGGGCGCTCGTCACCACACGGGCGCAGGAAGCGGCCGCACGGTTGCTGTGGCCTGTCGGAGACACTGGCCTGGAGGGCCGCCTCGGCCGTATCCGGAATGAAACGCTGCTCGTCTGGGGCGCCGGCGATCGCGTGGTGCCGGCGAGCTACCGTGCGCGCTTCGCAAGCGGGATCACGGGCAAGACACACGTCGAGGTCATCGCAGCAGCCGGTCACATGGTCGATCTGGACGCGCCCGAGGCGCTCAGCCAACGCGTCGACGCCTTCTTGCGCGGGACAGGATAGGGTCTCCGGCCCGTTGCAGGGCGAGGCTGGCTCCTGGCCAGCGTCCTGCGCTCGATTACGCGTTGGCACCCTTCAGCTCGACGAGATTGTCCTCGGGGTCGTACACGTAGATCGACACGCCTTCCCCCTGTGCACCGAACCGGGACCGGATCTCGCCGACTCGCGCGCGATGTGACTCGAGATGCTGCACGATCTGCTGGACGTCGAACGGATGGACCCGCAGGCAGACGTGATCCATGTTGCGCCCCTCTTTCCCGGGCGCGGCACCGCCGTGCTTCCCGAGCGGCCCGTCGACCGGCACGAGGTCGATCATCGCGTTGCCTGCTCGCAGGTGCACCAACCCCAGCTCCGGGCGCCGCCACTGTACGCTGCAGCCCAGCGCTTCGCAGTAGAACTCGATCATCCGCTCTAGATCGCCCACGCGCAGGACGATGTGATCGATGTCCCGGATCTGGAACATGGCGCGGCGGCAAACCTGCGCTCGTTAGGCGGCTCCAGGCTCAGCGGGGCGCCGCCCATTTGCTGGGGCGTTCGACCCTCGCGCGGGCCGAGGCATCGACCAGAGTCTCGTACGAAGCGCTCACCCGGTATCGGAGCTCCAACAGGCAACGATGCTCACCGACACGCCCGCGGTCCTGCCAGCCGTGGCAAATCAACTTGCCTGACACGGTGCGGCGATTTCGCGACAGCAGCTCCGAGATCACCAGGGTCAGATTGAAACCCCCGCTCGTGCAAGACGAAAACGGGCAGGGAACCTCGAAATACCCCCTGGCTGCCGGACCAAAGATGTGCGTCTGCGGCGAATGCCGGCTGGCGCCGCGGGAGTCCGCGAAGGTCAACTCCAGCACGAGCTGCTCCACTGCGGGGAACTGCTCCTTCAGACTGGGCGTGCTCATGTACGCCCGACGACGCGTCTCGCGCTCTTGCTTGTAGGCGTCGGGTTGCTTCTGAACCATGTGAATTCTCCGCAGCGGCTGCGCGTCTGCAGCCGGCCGGCTGGACCCCGCCCCGGTCTTCACCTATGCGCGGGAGACGAGGGCGGGCGCAGTCACGTTTCACCCACAGCATACGCCGACGCGCAGCCAAGGCAACTGCTATCCGCCGACCCTCGCGCGCACACGGCGGCGCGCGCGCTGCCCGGTGAGCATGCTCTTGAGGATGGACAGGCGCTGGGTCGGGCCGCTGCCTTCGATCATCTGAACTTCTTCAGGTCCAGGTTGAGTACGTGCGCCGCGTCGCGCACCACGTCGTAGGTCGCATCGCTGACCGGTTCCCAGCGTCTGAGGACGCCCTTCGAGCCCCAGGGGATGTCGCGCATCGCATAGAAGGCGTCGCGAACGCGCTTTTGGAAATCCGCAGGCAAGTCGCGCCGCATCACGAAGGGAGAGCCCGGGATCTGGGCCGAGGTCCATACGATCTCGATGTCTTCGGGCTTGACCACGCCACGCGCCACCGCCGCGTCGAACAGGCCATCGGCGATGGCCGCAGCGTCCACCTTGCCGTTCTGCACCGCGATAGCGCTGGCATCGTGTCCGCCGGAGAAGATCGCATGCGCAAAGTCCTTGTCCGGGTCGAAGCCGATCTTGATCAGCGCCGCCTTGGGAAACAGGTGGCCGGACGTGGAGCTGGGGTCGACGAAGGCGAAGTTCTTGCCCTTGAGGTCGTTCAGGCCGTGGATGCCACGGTCCTTGCGCGCGATGATGTAGGCGCGATAGAAGGTTGTCTGCTTCGCCGTTTCGGCCACCGCGAAAGCTTCCACGTCGGCTACACTGGCAGCAAGCACGTACGAGAACGGCCCCATGAAGGCGATATCGAGCCTCTTCGAGCGCAGGGCCTCGATCACGCCATTGTAGTCGGTCGCCACGAACGGCTTGATCTCGATCTTGAGCGACTGCGCCAACGCGTCGAGGAACGCCTGATTGTCGGCGATCATCACGCGCGGGTCCTCGGACGGGATTAGCCCGATGGTCAGGACCTGCGCCGCTGAGACCGCCGGCGCGAGCGAGAGCACCGCAAGCGATGCACAGCCCGCGAGCCAGGCCCGGCCACGCGAACGAGGGAAGCCTCGCATCGAGATTTCCTCCCCTTGTTGTGTTAGCGCACTGCGCGTCTCGGAGCGCCGGGCTGAAATTACCCGCGCGGCGAGCGCGCAGGGACCACGCGTCATGCGATGCGCGCGCCCTCGCGCCATGTCATCATTGGAACCGGGACGCCCTGCAGCTCGCGCACACGCACGAAATCGGCCCGTTTGCCCGGCGCGATCTCGCCGCGGTCGTCTAGCTCGATGAGCCGCGCGGGGTTGAGCGTGACCGCGCGCACCGCCTTCACCAGCGGCCATCCGGCCCGGTCGCGCAGCAGGAACGCCCCATGCAGCAGGCTGTGCGGGACGTAGTCGGATGACAGGCAGTCGAGCAGGCCCTCGCGCGCCAACCCCAGCGCCGAGACGTTACCGGAGTGAGAGCCGCCGCGCACCAGATTAGGCGCGCCCATCACGATGCCGAGCCCATGCGCGCGCGCGGCCTGCGCGGCCGACTGCGTAGTCGGAAATTCGGAAATGACAAATCCGCTCTCGACCGCCTCGACCACGTGCTCGGGCACGGTGTCGTCGTGGCTGGCGAGCGGGATGTCCCGGCTGCGACACAGCGCGAGCAGTCCGCGCCGGTTGTCCTCCGCGTTTCTGGCTTGCATCTGCTGCCGCTCGCGCACCACCTCGTCCAGGTACTCGTCGCTCCAGCGCTGGTTGCGCTGCGTATAGACGCGGAAGCGCTCGATGTCCATCCACTGGCGCTGACCGGGCGTATGGTCCATGATGGATACGAGCCGCACAGTCGCGTCGTCCAGGAATGGGGTCACCACCTCGAGCATGTTGTCGCACGCCAGTTCGCAGCGCATGTGCAACAGGTGGTCGGCGCGCAGCAGGCGCTGCTCGCGCGCTTGTCGCAGGGCCGCAGTCGCGGCCTGCAGGCCCTGCGCGCGGATCGAATTCTCGTCGAAGTCTCCCACGCCCATCGCGTCCAGCACGGTGGTGATGCCGGCGCTGGAGATCAGCGCGTCGTGAATGAGCAACGCCGGCAACGCGGGCCAGCGCACGCCGGGCCGCGGCTCAAGTTGCTTCTCGAGGTTGTCCGTGTGCAGCTCGACCAGGCCGGGGATGAGATAGTCGCCGCCCCAGTCCTCCGCGGCAGCGAGGCGCGCGATGCCGGGTTGGACGTCGATGAAGCGAGCTTCGCGCAACTCGACGGTCCCCAGGACGATTTCGTCCGCCGTCGCCACCAAGGCATTGGTGATCACTCGCGAGGACAAAAGTTACCCCATAGTGAATTGTTAATCTTTTATGATAGCGTACCCGTGCTTGCATCATGAGCGCCCGGTACGCCGTCTATTTTGCGCCTACTGAATCGACCCCGCTGTGGCACTCGGCCTGCCGCTGGCTGGGTCGCGATGCCCGCAGCGCCGAGCGTCTGCCCCAGCCCGAGGTCGACGGGTGGTCCGCCGAGCGGCTCTCCCAGATCACCGCGTCGCCACGCATGTACGGCTTTCACGCGACGCTGAAACCGCCGTTCCAGCTCGCCGAAGGCCGCACGGCTTCGCAGCTTGCGTCTGCTCTTCGGGGGCTGGCCTCGCGTCTGCCCGCGTTCAACCTGCCGCGACTTGCGGTGCGGCCCTTAGCGGGCTTCGTCGCACTGCAGCCCGCGCAGCCCGACGCGAAGCTCACCGCGCTCGCCGACGCCTGCGTCATCGAGCTGGACGGTTTTCGCCGACCTGCGTCCACAGAGGAGCTGGCGCAGCGTCGCGCCGCGGGGCTGAGCCCGCGCCAGGAACAGCTGCTCGCGCAGTTCGGTTATCCATTCGTCCTGGACCAGTTCCGATTTCACATGACGCTGACAGAGCAGCTGCCGCGCACAGAGGCGAACCGGCTGTGTCCGTGGCTGACCGACTATTTTGCTCCGGCGCTGGCGTCGCCGTTGCTGTGCGACGACCTGTGCCTGTTTGCCCAGGAACGCCCCGGCGAGGCTTTCCTTCTGCTGCAGCGCTTTCCTCTTGACAGACGCTAAGTTCGCCTCTTGCAAGCGTTCTTTCGACTGCCGGAGCATGGGCATGCTCTTTGCGTTTTCGAGTGTCAACGGATGTGGATTCGAACATGCACTAAGAGCACGAGTCCGGGAGATCTTCATGCCCCTTCTCATCGCGCTGACCGCGTTCATCCAAGCGTTTTTCCTGTTCCATGTGTTCCGCACAGGGCGGCCCTATTGGTGGGCGTTGCTTATTCTGTCCACGCCGCTGATCGGCTGCGTCATCTATTATTTGGTCGAGATCTTCCCCGGCTCCCGCGAGCAGCGCAACGCCAAGCGCGTCGCGAGCCAGGTGGCCTTCGCCTTCATGCCGAACGCGGAATTGCAGCGCCGGCTTATGGACGTGGACCTGTGCCCGAGCGTGAACAACCGGATCGCCGCCGCGGAGGGGCTCATGCGCTGCGGGATGTACTACCGCGCGATCGGGATGTACGAGAGCGCCCTCACCGGCATCTATGCCACCGATGCGCAACTGCTCATGGGGCTGGCGCGCGCACACGTGAACAACCACACCTTCGAGCAAGCCAGAGAGGTGCTCGAGCGGCTGAACCGCATCGATTGCCGCTTCCGGCCCGATGAAGCGCGTCTGCTCAATGCGCGCGCCTTGGAAGGGCTCGGGCGCGACCCGGAGGCGCTGCGCGAGTACGAGGAGCTGACGCACGTTTTCGTGGGGTTGGAGGCGAAGTGCAGGTACGCTCTGTTGCTCAAGCGCCTGGGCTTTCACAAACAGGCCAATCACATTTTCCGCGACGTGCTCGTCTACGCGCGCCGCTTCAACATTCGCCTCGAGGCCGAGCAGGTGTGGATCGAAACCGCTCGGCGCAGCCTCGCCGCGGAGCCGGCCTGAGGAGTGCCGGCCGACGGGCTGGCAGCAGCACGCGTTTGGCCATTGAGCGAGTTCCATACGGGCTTCGCCAGTTCGCAATCGAGGGCGCACGCCTACGCGAGCGCAGAGAGAATAGGCGAGAGGTCCGAGGGTAGACGGAGCCGGGCGTTGTCCCCGACTGCGTCCCCTCCCACCTCTCACCTATACCTTCTGTGAGATCGATGGGCTGAGGT
>Ga0335077_10012315_pt1 | contig 10695 bp, 11 predicted proteins | sample Lox_Sample_31_FD_207151 | JGI IMG/M metagenome (GOLD analysis project Ga0335077, IMG submission 207151) | Soil microbial communities from Loxahatchee National Wildlife Refuge, Florida, United States - Lox_Sample_3.1 | ecosystem: Environmental > Terrestrial > Soil > Wetlands | place: USA...
CGACCGCGACCCGCCGGCAACGCGGGGCCCACACGCGGACATGCACGCGCGTGTCGGGAAGCAGCTCCGCCCCGACGGGCATCCGGCGCTTGGGAGACCCCGGCGCGACCCGGCTCTCGACGTCGCGCGAAGCGAAGGTCGTCGGCTCGAGCGCGGGCCCGTGGCGCGGGAACTCGACTCCACTAAGGTGTTGAAACACGCCGTCCCTCGATTCGGCCCGTAAGGTGAGAGACGGTTCCGCGCCGACTGTCGACAGCCCACGAATGCCCCTCCGGCACGCTGTCAGTGGCGGAGGCGCTCGAATCGGCCCTCGAGGGTGATCCGAGCCCCCGAGCCGACTCGACGCCCCGCTGGATTCCGGACACGACCGGAACGAGGACGGCGCTGACCAGCGCGGAGCTCAAGCTGTTGACGACGCGCTCGGCGATCATCTGGCCGCGGCTCGGCGGGGTCGCCCGCAAGGCCGCCCTGGCGCCGAGGGCCGCGATGCCGCCGAGGCCGAGGAGCGACGTGATTTGCGTCCCGATCACGAGGCCGGCAGTTGCGGCGATGGCGAGAGCGGCGATCGGATGACGCCGGACGTGCTCGAGAACGTCGGTGGCCCGGTTCATCCGGTCGCTGAGCTCGTTCATCGTCTCGTGAACGGAGGCCAGGTCGTGGTGCACGGCTTCTCTCAGATGCTCGGTCTCTTTCCCGCGCGGATCATCCATCATGCTGCCTCCGGAGTTCGTCGAGGGCCCGTGTGGGGGTCAGAGCCTGTGCGGCCAGCCGGGAGCGTGCCACGGCAACGACCACGGCGCTGATGAGCGCGATCGCCGCGCCGACGATGAGGTAGCCACCGATCATCGAGTCGATCGCCCGTCCCACCGCGAGGGCGGCAGCATTGGCCAGGAGCAGGAGCCCCACCATTCCCAGGAAGCCACTGGCGAGGAACAGCATCGTCGTGCGCGCGAGAGCCTCGATGTGCTGCTTCATCTCGGCCGTCGCGAGGGCCAGCTCGTGGTCGATCAGTCGCATGACGTCCCGACCCAGCCGCCGGAGCAGCCCCTGACTGCTGTCGCGTTCCAGGTGGGTCGGGGTCGAAAGACGTTCCGTATGGAGCGGGGACATGGCGTCCTCGTCGCCCTATCGGCGCCGCAGCGCCGAGAGGATGCCGAGGAGCGCGCCGAGCCCCGCGGCGATCAGGAGCGCATTGGTGGGCTGATCTCTCGTGTACTTCACGACGTCGTCCTTGACTTGGTCGAAGCCGTGGTCACGAAAGTCGACCATTCGGCGCTGTATCGACTCGACGGTGCTCGAGATGCCCTTGTTCAGGGACTCCCATGCCGCGGTCACCCGGTTGAAGATGTCACTTCCGCATTGGTCCGATTCTTCTTGGCTCTGGCGTTCGTGACTCTGGCTGAAGTCCCTGATGGTGTCCATCGCGTCTCCGCTCCCGTGCTGGCTCGCTGTAGGCCGGTGAGTCTTGAGTCCGTCGATTCCCGTAAATGTGAAAGAGCAAGGCATGTGCCATTCATGGCTAGGGAGTCGACCTTTGCCGATGGGACGATGCCGATGCGGGCGGTCCTGAGTCGGACGTTTTGACTCGGTAGGAAGTGACGGACCGGGACGCAGCGGAGCTGTTTGGCTCGACTACTTGGCTTGCACACATCTTGCTGCGGTGAGATCTGAGGAGGATTTTCGAAAATGACGCATGTGGACGCGATTCAGTTCCTGAAAGAGGAGCATCAGAAAGCCAAGGCAGCGTTCAGCAAGCTTCTCGCGGCGGCGCCCGACCGGAGAGGTGCTCTGTGGGATGCGCTTCACCCCGAGCTCCAGCATCACGAGGAAATCGAGGATACGTGCCTCTACGGTCCTCTCGCGGACGAACGTCCGTTGGACCCGACACTGTCAGAGTGGGTATCCGATCGGCACGAGGAGGAAGTGGGCGACGTCGAGAGCCTCATCGAGAAGACGGAGCACCTCGATCCTCACGGCGAGCACTGGCTGAGCATCATCCGGCAGATCCACACGTCCCTCGAAAACCATATCCGCCAGGAGGAGGGCGAGATCTTCCCGCGCATCACGAAAGTGTGGGATGGCGCGAGATTGACCAAAGCGGCTGAAGAGATGACGGGATTGAAGGCGGGAAGGCACTAGCCCGAAGAGGAAGAGACGGACACGAGTGCAAGCCAGGGCCGGCGGGCGCGGGGCTCGGCGGTAGCGCGCGGATTCGTCGCCCGCCGGTCTCTTGGCTTGCGCTCTTGCCGAAGGGCCACGCCCAATGACGAAAGAAAACTACAGATCGCGAGCAGCGAAGGTTCTGCGGCGAGGTGGTCCCCTGCGCCCATGGCTCTGGGTGGGCGTCCCGGTGGCGATCGTCGCATGTCTGGCCTACGTGGTGGCATTCGAGCTGGACGAGCCTGTGCGCCGTTATACCGAGGAAAAGATGAACGCGGCGCTGAAGGGCTACACGGTGCGTATCGAGCAGGCACACTTCCACCCCTTCAACTTCGCCCTGAATCTCAAGGGCCTCACCGTCCGACAGGACGGCCATCCCGATCCGCCCGTCATGCATGTGCCGTTCTTCCACGCGAGCGTCCATTGGCGGGCGTTGCTGCACGGCCGCGTGGTGGGGGACCTGCTCATCTCGAGGCCGAAGATCTACCTGAACCTGGCGCAGATGCGACAGGAGATCGCCGATCCCATCCCGCTCAAGGAGCGTGGCTGGCAGAAAGCGATCGAGGCCGTCTATCCGCTCAAGATCAACGTGTTGCGCATCCGGGACGGCGATGTTACCTACGAGGACCGCGGCCCCTTCAAGCCACTGCGGATCCGGAACCTGAGCTTCACCGCCAGCAACATCAGAAATGTCCAGTCGAAGGCGGACGTCTACCCCTCGGACTTCCAGGCGGACGCCACCGTGTTCGACATGGGGCGCGTCCGCATCGACGGCCAGGCCGATTTCCTCGCCGAGCCCAATCCCACCTTCATCGGGAATGCTCAGCTCGAGCGCATCGAGCTCGACTACTTCAAGCCGATCGCCAGCCGGTACAACGTGTCTGTGGCCAAGGGGCTGTTATCGGCCACCGGCCAGGTCGAGTTCGGCTCGAAGGCGCGACGCGTGGAGCTGCGCGAGGCCACGATCACTGGCACGACGGTCGAGTACGTCCACACCGGACCCACCGCGGCGGTCGAGCAGGCTCGCGTCACCACGGTCGTCGAGGCCGCACAGCGGGCGGGTAATGCACCTGACCTGCTCGTCAAGATCGCGCGGTTGCACATCACCAAGAGCAGCTTCGCCTACGTGAACAGGACCACGAACCCGCCCTACCGCGTGTTCCTGGCCGACACCGACGTCACCGTGAGCAACCTGAGCAACCAGACCACGGAAGGTGTGGGAACGGCGTCGGTCAAAGGCAAGTTCATGGACTCTGGGAACATCCAGATGGATGTGCGGTCTCGTGCCGCGGGTTCCGGGCCGGCGTTCGACGTGTCGGTGCGTATCACGGACGTGAACCTCGAGGCGATGAACGATCTCTTTCGCGCCTACGGCAAGTTCGACGTCGCCTCCGGGCAGTTCGCCTTTTACTCGGAGCTGGCCATCGCCCACGGACAGATCTCGGGATACGTCAAGCCCCTGTTCAAGGACATCACCGTGTACGCAGCTCCAACGGAGGACAGGAGCCTCACACACCGGCTGTACGTGAAGGTCGTGGGGGCGGTGGCGAAGATCTTGAAGAATCGGCCGCGCCGGGAGGTCGCCACGCGCGCCGACATCTCGGGTCGAGTGGACGACCCCAAGGTCAGCGCCCTGCAGGTCGCGGTCCGTCTGGTCGAGAATGCCTTCTTCAAGGCGATCCTTCCCGGCCTCGAGAAGGAGACCGAACGAGCGAGAGGCTGATCGGTCTCGCGCGCGTGACCTATCTCTTGCCCGCGCGCGCCGTTCGTTTCCCCACGTTGCGGGTTGATGCCGGCGCGGCCCCACTCCGCGCGCGCCGGCGAGCCCGGAGGGCGCCCTGCCCCTCACGCCCCAGGCTCTTCTTGAGCGCCTCCATGAGATCGATCACCTGGCCGCGCGGTGCCGCCGCGGGAGCCGCGGTCACCTCCTGGCCCTCGGCCTTGTCCTTGATGAAGCGCAGCAGCCGTTGGCGGTACTGGTCTTCGTATTTCTGGGGGTCGAACGAGGCGCTGCCGAGCTCCTCGATGAGCCGAAGGGCGAGCTTCAGCTCGTTGTCCTCGATGGCTCCAGATTCGCCCTCATCGATCTCGCCGAAGGCCCGAATCTCGTCGTGGAAGTACATCGTGTGGAGGATCAGGCCACCATTCGGCTCGAACGGGCGGATGAGGACGAGGCTCTCCTTGCCGCGAAGGATGAATCGGGCCAGCGCCACCTCTTGCGCCGTTCGAAGCGCCCGCGCGAGCAGATGGTAGGCCTTTCCGCCGCCCTTGTCCGGCCCGAGGAAGTATGCCCTGTCGAAGTACACAGGATCCACCGACGCCAAGGGCACGAACTCGGTGATGTCGATCTGCTTCGACGCCTCACCTTCGAGAGCCTCCAACTCGTCGTCGGTGACGCGCACGTATTGGTCCTTGCCGAGCTCATATGCCTTGACGAGGTCCCGACGATCGACCACCTGGTCGCAGACGGGGCAGTACGCCTGGTAATTGATCCGGCTGCCACATTTGGCGTGAAGCAGGTGGAACGACACCCGCTCCGAGACGGCGGCTGGATAGAGCCGGATCGGGATCGCCACGAGCCCGAACGAGATCGTGCCGGAACCGAGGGAACGAGCAGCCATGGGTCAACCCTCCCGGTGATCAAGGACGATGACGTGCCGCGAACGCCACGCTCCGGAGGGGGCGGTGGCTGCGCTCGGGCGCTGGGGCGTGCCGGTATTGGATCCCGGCCCGAGGGCAGCCACCGCTATCGAGAACCCGCGTCCGGCCGGGGCGCGGGGCTGTTGTCTTGGATCGACTGCGCGATGTCCATTGCCCAACAACTGGAGGGAGCATCAGCTGTGCCAGGAGTGGCGCCCACTGGGCCCCGGGCGACACGGCTGCTTCGACAAGAAGTTCCGGCGCACGGCGAACGGTGCGGTGGCTCCTCGCGCCATGGCGAAGGCAACACTTACAGAGTTACCAGGTACGTTCCTTCTGAACGGCGGAATGGTCAGGCGGGGTGATCGAGCGACTGTGCCAGTCGGTCCGGATCGAGTGGCTTCACCAGATATTCGTCGAATCCGGCAGCCAGGCAACGCTCTCTGTCTTCCGCCCGTCCGTACCCGGTCAGGGCAATGAGCCGCCCACGGTATCCCGTCTGGCCACGAATCTGTCGCGCCACTTCATAGCCGTCGAGCCGGGGGAGGCCGAGATCGATGAACGCGAGATCGGGGTGAATTGTCGATGCCAGTCGGACGGCCTCGGCGCCGTCGGCCGCCTCGAACACCTCGTGCCCCTGCGATTCGAGCAATATCCGCAGCATGGCCCGCGCGTCGTCGTTGTCCTCCACGACGAGAATGCGGCGAGGGACCGACACCTGCGATGGGCGACGCGAGGCGTGAGAACCTGACGGGCGCGCGATTCGCGGCAGGCGCACGGCGAACTCGCTTCCCCGCCCCGGTCCTTCGCTGGCCGCGGAGAGCGTTCCTCCGTGCAGCTCGACGAGCATCCGCGCCAGGGTCAATCCGATCCCGAGACCCCCCCGGGCGCGGTCCTGCGTCGCGTCTCCCTGGACGAACATTTCGAAGATCCGGCCGAGCGCCTCGGCCGACATTCCGATGCCCTGGTCCCGGACGCGGAGCACTGCCTGCTCCTCCTCGGCGCGCACGCTCACGCGGATCCTCTTCCCCGAGGGCGTGTACTTCACCGCGTTGGTCAACAGATTCAAGATGATTTGCTCCAGGCGGACCACGTCCGCGCTGACAGTGACGTCGTCAGTCACTTCGAACCCGATCACGTGGTGCGAAGGCTCAGCGCCGCGAAGGACGGCAAGCGCCCGCGCCACGGCGTCGGCCAGCGAGACGGGCTGCCGATCGAGCGCGATCTTGCCCGCACGGATGCGCGCGGCGTCGAGCAGGTCGTCGATCAATCGACGCATGTGCACGACTTGCCGCTCGATCACCGCGCCGGGTCGGGCGACATCCTCCAGCGTGCGGACCTTGCTCAGCACGTGCGCCGCGCTCGCGATGGCGGCCAGCGGGTTTCGCAGCTCGTGGCCGAGCATTGCGAGAAACTCGTCCTTCGCGCGGTTGGCGGACTGAGCCTGGGCGAGGAGCTCGGACCGCTCCTTCTCCGCGCGCCGCCGACCCGACACGTCCCGGGCGACCTTGGACGCACCGATGATGCGCCCGGCCCCATCCCGGATCGGCGATACCGTCAAGGAGATGTCCACGTCTTGCCCATCCTTCGTTCGTCGCACCGTCTCGAAGTGCTCGATCTTCTCCCCGAGGCGAAGACGGGCGAGGACGTCGTTCTCCTCGGCGAAGCGCTCGGGGGGAATGATCAGGGTGATGTGCTGGCCGACGGCCTCCGCGGCGGCATAACCGAACATCTGCTCCGCGGCACGATTCCAAGAGGTGATGACGCCATCCAGGGTCTTGCTCACGATCGCATCGTCCGACGAGTCGACGATCGCCGCTAACTGGGCACGCATCGCCTCCACGCGCCGCTGTTCGGTGATGTCGCGGGCGACCTTGGACACACCGATGACCTCACCCGTGCCGTCGAGGATCGGCGAGGTACTGACCGAGACCTCCACCTCGCGCCCATCCTTCGTTCGTCGCATCGTCTCGAAGTGCTCGATCTTCTCCCCGCGGCTGAGACGGGCGAGCACGTCGTATTCCTCGACGAGGCGCTCGGAGGGGATGATCAACGTGATGAACTGGCCAACGGCCTCGGCGGAGTTGTAGCCGAAGAGCCGCTCAGCGGCAGGATTCCAGGAGGTGATGACACCCTCCAGCGTCATGCTCATGATCGCATCGTCGGAGGATTCCACGATTGCTGCCCGCAGGGCGGCGATGACGGCCTGCGGGAGGGGAGTGGAGGACGGCGCGATCAGTCCGCCCCGCTGATCCCGAGCAGCGTCGGGTTCCTCCTGCGATCGAGGAGTCGCCATGTCAGTCGTGCGCGTCTGGCCGAGCCTAGCATGCCGCGCCACGGACGTGAACGTCCGGTCTGTTCTCGACGCGGTGCCACGAGCCTAGTGACCGACGCCGAGAAGGAACAGGATGACGATCAGCGAAAGCGGAACACCGAGGAGCCACAGGAGGATGAGGAACATGTCACGTTCTCCTTCTTATTTCGAGCTCGCGTCGACGGCGACGCGAGTGCGGTAGTGGACAACGGTCATGGGCTCGCCAGACGCCATCCACCCACCGATGACGCTGCCGATGAGCCCGACCAGGAGCGCCGTCATGGCGCCGAGTGCGGCATTGCGCGCGATCATCGCGGCTTCGGGGCTCGTGGTCAATGGGGTCGGGGCCATCCAGAAGGGCGTCCCTCGGAGACCCTCGTACCAGAGCCCGAGGTATCCGGCCGAGCCCAGGGAGGCGAGCACGAGGACGAGAGGCACAGTGACCAGCCACGCACTGGCGCCGTGGAGCGCTGCCGTCTCCGCGTGTCTGGCTCCGCGAATCTTTCCCGCGACCCATCCGCCCACGACGAACGAGAAGAACGTCCCGGCCACGCTCCATGCCAGCGCGAGAAGCTGGAACTTTCGCCAGCTCACGATGCGCGCCTCGACGCCGAGCGTGTATGCGCCGGCTGCGACTCCCGCCAGGCCGATGATGAGACCCACCGCAATCGCCGCGAGCGCCCCCAGCCAGATCGCCGACCAGTTCACTGGCCAGGCCGCCCTTTGCCACTGTTCTTTCACCTCGACCGTCTCGTAGTCGACCATGGGACACCCCCGTTGTTCGCGCGCATCAGCGGGTCAGTCAGCCCGCGAAGCATTCACGATGTGCATCGGTCTCCGTATCGACGAAACAGCAAGCGCTGTGCCAGTGATGGGGGCGACGCGGCCTCACTTCGGCACACCCTTTGCTCCCCTTCTCCGCAGCGCTACCGGCTGACCAATCGAATCTCTGCGTGGTGGAGGGCGTGATGTCGACAATTCTGATCGTGATCCTGGTGCTGCTCCTGATCGGGCTTCTGCCTGCATGGCCTTACAGCGCGGGCTGGGGATACTATCCAAGCGGCGGAACGGGGATCCTTCTGCTGGTGCTGATCATTTTGATTCTCACCGGGCGTTTATGAGCTTCTCCTCGAAGAGACCCTCGGTTGCTGGCACGTTCGTTCCGTGTAAAGCTTACCGACAGCGAAGATGTTTCCCCGTCCCTGCTGCACCGGGACGTCTCGCGAGGAGTCGCGCTAGGCGGACCGCCGACACACTCCTTCATTGACCTGGCCGGCGGACCAAGACGCCTCTTGGAGGTGACGACATGCAGCCTCTAGTCCTTGTGGTCGACGACGAGGAAGACGGCCGCACCGCGCTTCAGACCATCCTGACCGAGTGGGGCTACGATGTCGAGGTCGCCGCCGACGGTCAGGAGGCTCTGAAGAAGGTGTCGAACTCCCGGCCCGCATTGGTCATCACCGATCTCGTGATGCCGGATGTCGATGGTATGAGCTTGCTGGGCGCGCTGCAGCGGGAGCTGCCACGGGTGCCGGTGATCATCCTCACCGGCTTCGCAACGGTCGACAGCGCCGTGACCGCGATGCGCGAGGGGGCCTACGACTATCTCACCAAGCCCGTCGAGATCGAGCGTCTCCGCGTGCTTCTCGAGAAGGCGCTCGACAAGGCGAAGGTGCTCCAGGAGCTCACGATTCTCCGGCGCCGCGTCAAGGACGTCTGGGGACTCGGGCGGCTGATCGGCCACAGCAAGCCGATGCAGGAGGTCCAGCGGTTGATCGAGCTTGCGGCGGGCACGGCCGCCCCCGTGCTGGTGAATGGGGAGACCGGCACGGGCAAGGAGCTCGTCGCGCGCACGCTCCACGAGCTCTCGCCCCGGTCCAAGGGGCCGTTCCTGGCCGTCAACTGCGCCGCGATGCCCGAGACGCTGCTCGAGAGCGAGATCTTCGGCCACGAGCGAGGTGCGTTCACCGACGCTCGAGAACGGCGTGAAGGATGCTTCGAGCTGGCCCACGGCGGGACCCTGTTCCTCGACGAAGTCGCCGAGATGCGACCGAGCACGCAGGTGAAGTTCCTCCGGGTGCTCCAGGAGGGGACGTTGCGGCGGCTCGGCGGGAAAGGGGAGATCAAGGTCGACGTCCGCGTGGTGGCGGCCACCAACCAGGACCCGACCGCCGCTCTGCGCGCCGGAACGCTTCGCGAGGACCTCTACTATCGGCTGAACGTGTTCAGCATCGCCATGCCGCCGCTGCGACAGCGTCTCGATGACATCCCGTTGATCGTGGCGGGCTTCATCGAGGAATTCAACGCCAAGTACGACAAGCACGTGAAGGCCGCCGGCGACGCGACGCTCGAGATCCTGATGAGCCACTCGTGGCCGGGCAATGTTCGCGAGCTCCGCAACGTCGTGGAGCGAGCCTTGATCATGTGCGAGGCTGACATCCTTACGCTGGCCAGCCTTCCGTCCGATTCGAAAGCCCCGACGCTGCCGCGGTACGAGGACCGGGACACGATGACGGTTCCGCTCGGGGTGCCGCTCCGGGAGGTGGAGAAGGAGTTCGTCCTGCGCACCCTCGCGGCCGAGAACAACAACAAGACACGGGCCGCCGAAAGGCTGCAGATCGCGGCCAAGACCCTGCACAACATGCTCCACCGCTGGAACTTGATGGGAAGCAAGGCCGGCCTCAGCAACGGCGGCGCGCGCGCGCCCGAGCGCTCGTGAACGGCCGTGGCTGACCGCGCGCACGACGACTCGCCGTCCAACGGCGGCCGGGCCGTGCTCGATGAGCTCGCCGGCCTGGAGGAGACGATCCGCCGCCACCGTGAAGGTCTTGCGGCCGGCTCGTGGCATCCGACCTCGGGTGAACTCGTCGAGGCTCTCCAGCATCTCGCGGACCGGGTCGCGGCGACGCGGCGGTCGGTCGAGGCGCTGCAGCAAGCTCAGCGTGACGAGCGCCGGCGGCTCGGCCATGACATGCGCGCTGCCCTGAACACGATCGCCGGCTGGGCGCACATCCTGCGCCTGGAGCGGAATCCGAGCGAACGAGTGGCCCGCGCCGCGGACGTGCTCGATCGCAACGTGCGCGCGCTGGCCGGCGTGATCGAGTCGACCGACCGATAGCGCGCGCGAAGCGCGCTCAGCTCTTGAACGAGCCGGCCCTGGCGCGCGTCATCGACCGGCTGACGCGCTCGGCGCCGTACAACCCGATCGACGAGATCCGCCAGCAGAACCAGGAGCTCCTCGCGACGCTCGAGCAGCTCCGCCAGCGCCAGGACGAGCTCTCGCAGCTCAACGCCGAGCTCGAGGACACGAATCGCGGGGTGGTCGCCCTCTATGCCGAGCTCGACGAGAAGGCCGACACGCTCCGCCGTGCCGACGAGCTGAAATCGCGCTTCCTCTCGAACATGAGCCATGAGTTCCGCACGCCGCTCAACTCGATCCTGGCGCTCTCGCGACTCCTGCTCGAGGATCGCGAGACGCCCCTTGCGCCCGGTCAGCAGCGCCAGGTGGGCTACGATGATCGGGCCAAGGGGATGGCCCTCGGCGCCGACGCCTACGCGCTCAAGCCGGTGGGGCGCGGGTG
>Ga0335077_10012316_pt1 | contig 10694 bp, 10 predicted proteins | sample Lox_Sample_31_FD_207151 | JGI IMG/M metagenome (GOLD analysis project Ga0335077, IMG submission 207151) | Soil microbial communities from Loxahatchee National Wildlife Refuge, Florida, United States - Lox_Sample_3.1 | ecosystem: Environmental > Terrestrial > Soil > Wetlands | place: USA...
AACTCTCCGCCGGCGAACTAACCGTGGAAGTCAGCAAGGCCGAAGACTACGCTCACGTGGACGCCTCGGTTTATTCGGGTGACCTGGATGCAGAGCCCTTTGCCATTTCGAAAGGCGGATTGTTCCGATCCTTCCAGAAACTCGGGCCCGGCAAGTACCGCCTCCATGCGCATGTGGGAGCGGGAGAGCTGGTACTAAAGCAAGCCAGCTAAGCGTGGGTTCCGTTCAAACGCGTTAACCGGACTTCTTCCTGGGAATGCAGCGGCATGCTGAGAACAGCTTGAAGGGGCCTTATAAGCCTTCTTGACGGCACTTCCTCCGCCGCATACTATCAACCGTCTACCATGAATCAGGACCCCCTCATCGCCCAGTCCCTGTCGCATTACAAGATTCTCCGCAAACTGGGCTCGGGGGGCATGGGTGTGGTGTATGAGGCCCAGGACTCCCAGCTCGGCCGCCGCGTCGCCTTGAAGTTTCTTCCTCCTGAGATGGCTCAGGACAGCCAGTTGCTTGAGCGCTTCCAGCGCGAGGCGCGCGCCGCTTCCTCCCTCAATCACCCGAACATTTGCACCATCCACGCGATCGAGCAGCACGAGCTCCGGCACTTCATCGTCATGGAGCTGCTCGAGGGTGAGACTCTGGCGCAGAAGATGAACCGTCAGCCCATGGAAATGGACAAGCTGCTTCCGCTTGCCATCCAGATCGCTGACGCCCTCGAATCGGCCCACGCCAAGGGGATCGTTCACCGGGACATTAAGCCGGCGAATCTCTTTCTTACCGAGCGCGGGCAAATGAAGATTCTGGACTTCGGCCTGGCGAAGATGAGCCGCAGCGAGATCGCCCAAGGAGCAGCTGCCGAGCAGGGGGAGACGCAGGCGGTCAGCAACGAACTCACTTCCCCAGGCTCGGCTGTGGGTACGGTCTCCTACATGTCGCCGGAACAGGCGCGCGGGCAGCTCGTCGACGCGCGGACAGACCTCTTCTCCACTGGTACGGTGCTTTACCAAATGGCCACCGGAACGCTCCCCTTTCCGGGAGACACCTCCGCGGTCATCTTCGACGCCATCCTGAACCGCGACCCCCGGCCGGCGGCCGAAGTGAATCCCATACTGCCCGCTGATTTTGTGCGCATCCTGGAGAAGACTCTGGAGAAGGACCGCAATCTGCGCTGCCAGACGGCCACCGAACTGAAGACCGACCTGAGCCGCCTCAAGCGCGACCTCGAATCCAGTAAAAGGCGCGCGAAGGAGAAGACCGATTCCGATCCTGGCGTGCAGAAGCAAACCGGAAAATCCGTGGCTGTTCTCTATTTTGAAAACCTCAGCGGCGCCAAGGAAGACGAATATCTGCGCGACGGAATCACCGAGGATGTCATCACCGAGCTTTCCAAGATTCGCGGACTGAACATCTTCTCGCGTCCCACCGTTTTGGCTTTCCGCGACAAGCCGGTGACCCCGGCGCAGGTCGGCCAGCAATTCGGTGCGGCTTATGTTCTCACCGGAACGTTGCGCCGCTCCGGCGCCCGCCTTCGCATCAACGCCCAGCTCGTGGATACGCACACTGATTTTCCGCTCTGGTCAGAGCGCTTCGATCGCGAGATGAAGGACGTTTTCGAAGTTCAGGACGAAATGGCTCGCAAGATCGCCGAAGCCTTGCGCGTGACGCTCTCTCCGGAGGAACTCGAGGCCTTGGCCGTCAAGCCCACGGAAAACCTGCAGGCCTACGACCTCTACCTGCGTGGCAAGCGCTACGCGCGGCGCCAGACTCGCCAGGACCTCGAGTTCGCTCTGCAGATGTTCGAAAACGCGGTGGCCATTGACCCCAGCTTCGCTCTGGCTTATGCCGCCTGCGCCAATGCCTGCGCCATGTTCTATTGCAACTACAGCCGCGATCAAACGTGGGTGGAACGTGCGCGAGAAGCCTCCGGCAAGGCCGTGGCTCTACGCTGGGACCTGCCTGAAGTCCAGGTCAGCCAGGCTTGGGTGCTCTACGCAGCCGAATTGCATGACGAAGCCGTTCGTATGGTCAAAAAGGCCATCGAACGCAAGCGCGACTGCGAGGGCGCCTATTACCTGCTCTGCCGCGCGCTGTTCGCCGCGGGGCGCTACCAGGAAGTTCTCGACGTTGCGGAAGCTGCCATTGAAGCGAGCGGTGAGGACTACAACGTGTATGTGCCCATCGTGAACTGTCTTCGCGCCATGGGCAAAGAAGAAGGTCAGCGCAACATGCGCCAGCGCAGGATAGCGGCCCTCGAAAATCACTTGAAGCAAGTGCCCGAAGACGCGCGGGCGCGCATCCTGCTGGGCGGCGACTACGCTTACTTGGGAAGGCCGGACGACGCCATCCGCGAACTCAACCTGGCAGTTACCTTGCGGGCCAATGAGGCCTCGATTCTTTACAACGCGGCCTGTCTGTACTGCAGCCTGAAAAGAAAGCCGGAAGCCCTGGATGCCCTGCGTAAAGCCTGGGAAGCTGGGTTCAGGGACTCAGTTTGGGCTCGCCGCGACCCGGATCTCATCACTCTTCATGACGAACCGGAGTTTGACCGCCTCTACCCGGAGAAGCCTGAGTCACCGCCCGCCAGTTCCCACTAGCTCGCCTTCTCCACACTGTGTGGGCGCGAGCGTCCCGCTCGGGCGGCCGGGCACGCCCGCACCTCCCAAGGGGTTGTCGTTAGGAGAACAGCCGCACGTCCCGAGCTGCAAAAGCCTCTGTCCAAATCTTCTCCGGTGGCCGAAAACCACCACTCTGGCCAAAAGGAGCCGGGGCAGGGGCTATTTCTACTCCGCGCTTGCCGCCGGAAATCTTTCTCAACATCTTGAGCTGAAAACTACTTAACCGGATTACTCGGCGCAGCCCGCAACTTGGCATGGCATTTGCCTGTCTGTGTGCCATCAGACCCAGCCTGGAGAGCATGTAAGCAGGACGACCAACTCGACAGTCCTTCACTTCGCATTCGCAAAAAGGAAGCGTAGAGCAAGTCCAACAAGGAGTCGCAGATGAACAATAGTGGGATCGCAGTTTTGCTTGGGCTCATCCTCGTCCTCGGCGGCTGTGGCACTAACAACTCGAACAACCCAGCCAACATCAACGGCACCTGGAGCGCGACGCTGACAGATCCGGACAGCACTCCGGCGTTCGCTTTTACTACCAGCTTCACTCAAATGACCGGCAACCTGGTTAGCGTAACAAATTTCACATTCACCACTTCGACTCCGTGCTTTGTCTCTGGAGAAACCGAGACCGCCTCGTTCATTCTCAGCGGAGACTTCAGCGGAAATGTTGCCGGGGCTTTTCAGCTCATCATCAAGTCCGGGAACCCCGGTGGCGATACCTTGACCCTGCAAGGCACCGTAAAGAACAACACCATCACCGGTACCTGGACGCTGGTTGGGCTTGGTTCTGGATGCTCCGGCTCGGGCAACTTCGCAATCACAAAGATGTAACACTTCAGGAAGTGAGCGGAAAGTATGCTCTGTTATTTCACTGTGCGTTCTTGTAGGCACGAGCGTCCTCGCTCGTGCGGGTTGGGAACCCCCGGAAAGCGGCGAGACCCAGTGTACTGCCACGAGACAGCGTCTATGAAATCTGGTCCGCCGCCCTATGCGGACTGCTTAAGCTTCACCCCGTATCGCTTTGCGGCAGACTCTATCCGCTTCCACGCCGCACGACGTTCCGCTTCGGTGACCCCCTCCACCTGATCGAAGCGCGCAACCGCGTTGCGTACGTGAGAGGCATTCTCCAGCGGCTCCTTGCGTTGCTTGGGGAAAGCGAACTTGATTGCGGTGATTCGATCACGCGCTGGCTTGGTTAGCTTGGCCATGATTTTCCTCCTTCGCGAGCACCCCCCGCCCACGGACGGTACGGGGCTCTTTACCACGTCAAGATTTTACCTCCATGTCGACCGCTCGGCATCGTGCAGCGCATAAATCGGCGCCAACTCAAACAATAGCTGCGAGATATATAGCCTAACCTTTTATCTGCCAAATGCTTAGGCAGTTTTCCACAGGTGTTCCGTGTGGAACGTTTTGTAAATTTGCGTAATCTCCGGCGCGGAACATTGCCTCATCTCGTTCCAATGTTCCGCGCGGAACACCATGTGACCCGGCCGGCTAGTGGGCTGCGAATGTCACGCACGCAGGTGAAGGCACCTGCACCACCTCTCCCGTGGCTACGAGATGTCCGCCCTTGGGATCAAGCCGGAACACAACGATCGTGTCGGAGTCCTGGTTGGCCGCGAGCAGCCACGATCCTGTGGGATCGATGGCGAAGTTGCGCGGCGTTTTTCCGCCGGTAGAATCGATCTCAACCAGTAAAAGCGTGCCTGTCTTGGAATCGATGGCGAACACAGCGACGCTGCCGTCTGCTCCCACGATGCGATTCGACGCGAAGAGAAACTTGCCGCCGGGATCGATGGCGATCTCCGCTGCTGTGCTCGTGCCGCTGAACCCTTTGGGAAGCGTGGAGACAGTTTGCAATTCACGCAACGCGCCGGTGGCCGCGTCATACGAGTAAGCCACCACCGTGGATTGCAATTCATTAATTACGTAGAGGAACTTGCCGTTGGCGCTGAAGACCAGGTGCCGGGGACCCACGCCGGGCGCGGCTTTCACGATCTGCGGGTTGGCTCCCAGCAGGCCCTTCGCAGCGTCGAAATGATAAACCAGCAACTGATCGAGACCGAGATCAGCAACAATGGCGAAGCGATTGTCGGGCGAGAGCGCGACGGCGTGAGCATGCGGTCCCTCCTGGCGTTCCGGATTCACGCTGTGACCTCTGTGCTGCACGAATGAGGCCACCTCTCCAAGCCCGCCGCCTTTCAGCACAGGAAACACTGCCACGCTGCCTCCTGTGTAATTGGAAACCAAGGCGTACTTACCCGCCCCATCAAGAGAGATGTGAGCGGGAGCCGCACCTTGCGAAGAGACTTGGTTTAAGAGAGTGAGTTTCCCGTCTGGCTGGATAGCGAATGCGGTGACCGCGCCCGTGGGCTGGGCGTCATAGGTGTTGGTCTCGTTGGCGGCGTAGAGGAATCGTCCGCTGGAATCGACCGCGAGAAAAGACGGCTCAGGAGTTTCAGCGGCGAGTCCCAACGAACTTAGCTTGCCAGTTGAGGAAGCGAACCGGTAGGCATAAATCCCTTTGCTACCGTGGTCGGTGTAGGTGCCGACGTAGACAACGTAGTTGCCCTGGGCCGCGGCTTCCGCTGAGGCGAGTAGAGACGATGCCCATGCGATCAGAAAAAGGAAAGTCAGACGCGACATCCGGCGGAGATATGGCAATCGCAGAGTCATGAAATTCCATCCTGGTCAAACTGAGTCTGCCGGTTCTGGGATGGGCTCGATGCGTCCCAGCAAAAAAATGTAGCCCACAATCCCCAGCAACAAAATTACAGTCGCGGTCACGAAAGCGGCGGCAAAGGAGTGCGTTCCCGAGACGATGTAGCCGGTGACGATGGGCGCGGAAATCGCCGCGATCTGGCCACAGAAGTTTACCGCGCCACCGAGTCGGCCCACACTTTCCCGTGGCGAAATGAGAGAGGGGACGGTCCACGCTACCGGCGCGGCGGCAGCCAGACCTCCCAGGGCGAGGCTGATCCAGATCAGCGCGGTCATCGGACTGTGAGCGCTGGCCGCGCCAAAGATTGCCAGACCGAGCGACATTCCCCCCACCATCACGGTCTGGCGGACCCGGTTCGCATCCCAACCGCGCTCGATCAGCGAGTCCACCAGCCATCCACCTACCAGCAGATCGGTGAACGTGGCGAACAGCCAGGGTACGCTGGTGTAGAACACGGAGTGAAACAAATCCATATGCAGCGAAACGGAAAGATAACTGGGCAGCCAGTTCAGCAAGAGAAAGAACGTGTAGTTGTAGGCGCCCCATCCGAGCGCGAGTCCGTAGACTTTGCGCTGTTTCAAAAGGTATCCAAGTGAAGAGCCGTTCTTTGATTTTGCCTGATCTTCTGGTTGAGCGCCGCCGCGGAGAATGAATTCGCGCTCCGCGGCTGAGAGACTTTTGTCTTGGCTGGGATTGCGATAAATAAAGTAGAACAGGACAAAATACAGAAAGCTGATGAAGCCCGTGGCGGCAAAACTCCAGCGCCAGCCAAAATACAGAAGCAGCAGACCAATAAACGGAACTCCAATCGCCGTGGAGAGTTTTGCTGCGGCATCGGTGATGGCAGTGGCCAGACCGCGTTCTTCCCGCGTAAACCAGTAGCCGATGGCTTTGGCATTCGCCGGAAACGTGGGCGATTCGCTCACGCCCAGAAGCAAGCGCGCCCCGAAGAACCAAGTCAAGCCGGGGGCGAGAGCGGCAGCGAACGATGCCATGCTCCATAGGAATGCGCTGATTCGCCCCACGCGGCGCACTCCCAGCCGGTCGAGCAACACTCCCGCGGGCATCTGCATGGCGGCATAAGTCCAACTGAAGGCGCTCGAGAGATAACCGAAGGCAACCAACGATAGACCGAACGAGTCGTGAAGCGCGTTGCGGGAAACGGACAAATTGATCCGGTCGAAGAAATTGACCAGAACTCCGAACGCGAGCAGGAAGGCGATGCGCCATCGCCTGCGAGGCACGCTTGTACTGCGCGACATGGTTAGCGGCAAGAGCGCTCCAGAAAGAAGTTGGCTAAAAAGGTGCGCACTATCCTCAACAATTTCTGGTGATCTTGCAAGGAGAAGAGGAGAAAAGCAGATTCCTCGCCGCGTTGGCTCCTCGGAATGACAAAGGGTTCTTGGGAGTGAAGACTTGCGGAGCCTGAGAGATCGAAGGGATCATTTCCCGGCGGGCCTCTCTTCGGACGCCTTTCCTTTTTCGCCGGAGGGAGCGGCATTCTGCGGGTTCTCTTCCGCGTCGGGTGTTTCCTTCGGGGGGATGTACTGAACGATGAGCGTGATGCGGCGGTTGGAGGGATCGAACGGATCGTGGGGCTTGCGGAGATTCTGGTCAGCGTAGCCTCGGACCTGCGTCACCTGGTCCTCGCGCAAGCCGTTCTCCTGCATCAGGCGGCGGGCGATGTTGGCGCGGTCCGCAGAAAGCTCCCAGTTGCCGTAGTTGCCTGTGCCCACGTAGGGTTTGGAATCCGTGTGTCCCTCAATGGTGATTTTGTTAGGCAGCTTGTTCAGTTCCTGGGCCAGCATGATCAGCAACTCTTTGCCCTGCTTGGTTGGTTTGGAACTGCCGGTGTCGAAAAACGTTCCGGATTCCGATTCCAGCATTTCGATGCGCAGTCCCTCGGCCGTTACTGTCATCTCGACCTGGTTCTTGAACCGGTCGAAGTCGTTCATCTGCCGGATGGCCTTTTCCAGCTCATCCTTCAACTTCGGCATGTTGTCTTTGGTGAGAGAGAAGTTCTCCCCGGAACCGCTGAGATTCGTGCCCGGATGTTTTGTGCTTCCCGATGGGTCTTTAAAATAGCCGGCGATGGCTTCCTTCACCGGCTTGCTGGTGTTGAGCAGCCAGAGGACGATGAAGAGCGCCATCATGGCGGTGACGAAGTCGGCATACGCCACCTTCCAGGCGCCACCGTGATGTCCGCCGTGGCCGCCTTTCTTCTTGATGATGATGATCGGGCGCGCGCTGGGTTCCATGGCTGCCTTGGTTACGCGGACGCGGCCTCTGCCGCGGGTGGACTCTCGGAGACGCCTCCGCCACGGCAAGTCTTTTCCAGTTCCTGAAACGACGGACGAACATGTCCGGGGATTGCCCTGCGGGCAACTTCAACCGCCATGATCGGGGCAGTTCCCTTCAGGAATGAGTAGATGACTACTCGCAGAACATGCAGGTACGAGCGTTCTTCCTCAGCTGATTTGGCCATGTTGGCGGCGAGCGGTCCCACGAAACCGTAGCAAAGCAAGATACCGAGGAAGGTTCCCACCAGTGCGGCTGCAACTTTGTGGCCGATCTCCTCCGGTGGGCCACCGAGTGCTCCCATGGTGATGACAACGCCAAGCACGGCAGCCACGATTCCCAAGCCGGGCAGGGAATCGGCCATGGTACTCAGAGCGGAGATGGGCTGGCTGGCTTCGTGATGGTGGACTTCCAGGTCCAGCTCCAACACCTGGTCAAGATCGAAAGCTTCCATTCCGGTCACTGCCATGCGCATGGTGTCGCAGAAGAAGTCGCGAACGTGATGGTTTTTGGCGAAGAGGGGATTTTTGGCCAGAAGCGGGCTCTTGGCTGGGTCTTCCACGTCGCTCTCTAGAGAGACAAGGCCTTCCTTGCGGGCTTTGTTGAATAGATCGTAGACGGTCTTCAGAGATTCGAGATACACCTGCTTGGTAAATTTCGATCCCCCGAACGCACCCAGCGCGCCGGCAGCGATTTGTTTGAGGATGTAAAGCGGGTTGGCGACCAACACGGTTCCGATCGCTGCCCCGCCGATGATGAGCAGTTCGGCGGGCTGGAGCAACACCATTATATTTCCATGCTCCATCAGATAGCCGCCGGCTACGGCTCCGATGACCACGACGATTCCGATAATGACGAACATGGCGGCTAACTCTCCGACTCAGGGCTGTCATAGCCGGGCGAGGGAGGCACAGGGTCGCTGAGTCCGGCGGGGGAGGTGTTCACCGAACCGTGGGCGCGGTCGAGGAGGGATTCGACTGTGTCCCCGGGTACCATGAGGGCCATCCCGATGGTGGCCGAGATGGACAAGAAATCGCCCCACCACTGGATACCGGAGGAGCTGCCGACCTTCTGCAGGTTGGCAGCAATTCTTTCCACCTCAGGCGGACTGGAGTTGGGCACGATGATAAGGAATTGGTCATCGGTCCAGCGGCCGAGGAAGCCGGCTGCGCCGAGCACGTGCTTCACGGTCTGCGCGACCACGTGCAGCAGGGCCCCGGCGGCCTCACGGCCATGCGCGGCGCGAAACTCGGCCAACTGTTCGACTCGCAGGGTGACCACGCCAAACGGAAGGTGATACTCGTTGAAGAAAGCAAGATTCTCACGGAGGTGAGACAGAGTGAACGCATGGTTCATGGCCCCCGTGGACAAGTCGAGGCAGCCGTGGGCTGCCAGATTATTCTGATAGCTCGTTCTTTCGGGAAGGAAGGCGTGTTCGTCAAAGCATTCCGCCGCGCCGATTACCGAGCCCTGCCGGTCACGGATGGGGACGGCCCGGACCCGAACGGGCACGCGATGACCCGAGCGGTGTTGGAAGAACATTTGGACTTCGCTGGCCCGGCCGTCGTGGATGGCACTGACGATAGGGCAAGCCGCTCCACAATGGACGCAGTCACGCTCGTTGCAATGCGACAGGATGTTGTCGCGACAGCCATGCCCGAGAACATCGTGGCTGCGATACCCAGTGATCTGCTCTGCACCGCTGTTCCAGAACAGAATTTTTCCATCGCGCCCTACGAGGTAGACGCCGGTTTGAATGCTTTCCAGGACAATGCGAAAAATCTGTGGATCGTGCAATCCCAGCATGCCGGAGGCGAGCCTCCCTGCGAGTTTTCATCGGCAGCAAAGACGAATCGCTTCAGACAAGCAGGGGTTCTTCGCGACAGACGGGCCTCCACGATGGGCGCCGATTTCCCGCGCTTTTCCGTTGGCCGTGGTTTGCAATCTCCGCGAATCAGTTTGCTGACGCTGGGGCGCCGGGCCAGGGCTGCTGCAGCGCATTGCGAACCACCTCCAGAAGTTCGTTATTGTCGGCTGGTTTCTGCAGGAACGCGATAGCGCCCGCCTTCAGCGTGCGATCCCGGTTGACCTCGGGATCGCGCGCCGTGAGCACGACAACCGGAATGACCGAGAGCGAAGCACTCTGTTGCAAGCGGTTCAGCACTACGAATCCGTCGCCCGCCGGCAGTCCGATATCCAGGATGATGAGATCGGGCTTTTCTTTCTGGGCCATGGCGATGGCCGAAAAGCCGTCACTGGCATAGGCGGTGTCGTAATGATTCGCGCGCAGGCGCAGGTTCAATCCCTTCCTGAGATCGGGATCATCATCTACGATCAGTATTTTGGGCTTGTTCATTGGGTGTGCTCCTTGGTATTTTCGGGCTGGTGGACCAGCCCGGAATTTTCTTCCAGTGCAGTTGGAGAACCCGGGCCGCGCGCGAAAGCCGGCATCGCGAGTTCACTAATACGATTGGCAACCTGTTGCACCTGCGCCTCCAGACTTCCCTCCGCTCCGTCCTCCGGGAGTGGTACAGCAGTGTGCGCAACCTTGATCTCGCATTTCGCCCGGAGTTCCGTGTGCCGCTCGAACTGTTCGGCGATGCGCTTTTCCATGGCTTGTGCCCCTGGTTCATCGGTGGCGGCGACAATCAGGAAGGTTTCCTGCTGGCTGGCATTTTCGGGCACAGGCAAAACCACATCTTCATGGTGATAAACCGAACTTTTCAGAAGCTGCAGACATTGGCGCCGCGCGTCCTGCCATTGGTCGGAAGAACAGGCAGGCAGCGGCGCGACTTCCACCGTGAGCAGAGACACGGCGCGGCGCAGGCGGCCCTGATCTGTGATGGTGGAAAACAGAATCCTGGGTAGAGAGAAAAGAGGCAGGGTAAACGTGAAGACGCTGCCATGCCCAACCTGACTCTCCACCCAGGGCGCCCGCCATGAAGCCGGACCAGTTCCTTGGTGATGTACAGTCCCAGGCCAAGGCCCTTCCGGCTGTTATCGACTGCGTTGGGATCTTGATAGAGCCGCTCGAAAATCAGCGCCCTGGCCTCGGG
>Ga0335077_10012317_pt1 | contig 10694 bp, 10 predicted proteins | sample Lox_Sample_31_FD_207151 | JGI IMG/M metagenome (GOLD analysis project Ga0335077, IMG submission 207151) | Soil microbial communities from Loxahatchee National Wildlife Refuge, Florida, United States - Lox_Sample_3.1 | ecosystem: Environmental > Terrestrial > Soil > Wetlands | place: USA...
GCTCAGATCGGCGCCGCCGAGGCGCTCTATTTCCCGCAAATCTCGTTGACGGGCGTGTTCGGTGCCGCCAGCCGTCAGCTCGACGACCTCTTCGTCGGGCCGGCGCGCGTCTGGTCCTTCGCCGGCGTTGCCACCGGCCCGATCTTCACCGGCGGCAATATTTCCGGGCAGGTGATCCAGGCTTCGGCGGTGCAGAAGCAGAGCTTGGCCGACTACGAATACACGATACAGACGGCGTTTGCCGACGTCTCCGATGCGCTGATCGGTTTTCAAAAGGGCATGGAGCAGCTTGCCGTGGAGCAGCGGCTGGTCGCCGCGAACAAAGAGGCGCTGCGGCTGGCGTGGTTGCAATACAACGAGGGCCAAGAGCCCTATCTGACGGTGCTCATTGCGGAAAGGGATCTCTACTCGGCGCAGATCGCCGAATCGCAGACCCGGGGCAACGCCTATGCCAATCTCGTCAACATCTACAAGGCACTGGGCGGCGGATGGGTGGCGAAAGCGGCGACTGGGGCGCCGCAACCGCCGGTGACGCCGGTGCTTCTGTTCCCCTAGCCGCCCCGCCGGGCGCGCAGCCGATCCCAAATGATCGCCATCGCCATCTGCAGCGCGCGGTCGTCACCGCTGGACGACGATGAGACGGGAGGGCAGAGCTGCCGCGCTTCGATCCATTGCGCTTCGCTCAGCGCCGCGCGCGGGCTTGCCAGGAGGTAATGGTATTGCCACGCGTGGACGGCGCTGCTCGCGTCGCCTGCGGCCGGGGCCATGGGCAAGGTGATGCAGATGTCGGGCAGCACGCCGTGGTGCTGCAGGAAATAGCCGGACGGCGCTCTGCTGTAGGCCGAGGTGACCCAGAGCTCGCCGCCATTGGCGAGATCGAAAATGCTCTGGATCGTGCCTTTGCCGAAGGAAGGCGAGCCGATGACGAGCGCGCGGTCGTTCTCCTGCAGCGCCGCCGCGACGATCTCGGACGCCGAGGCCGAGGCGCCGTTGATGAGCACGACGAGCGGGAGTGTCCGGTAGTCGCCGCTGTGATGCGCCGAGACGACCTCTCGTTCGGCCGGATCCCGCGTCTCGAAAGAGACGATGACGCCGCGGCTGAGGAACAAGCGCGCAACCTCGACCGCTGCGCCGATATCGCCGCCGGGGTTGTCGCGCATGTCGAGGATCACGCCGCGGAAGATGACGCTCGTCGCGGCGGCTGACGCGAGCTTCCGGCGCAGCAATTTGCCGGTGCTGGCGGTGAAGCGGTTGATCTGGGCCAGCGCGATGCCGTCCTCCACCCGCAGCCGCACCGAGGGTTCCAGATGGGGAACCGTAGCGGCCGAGACCGCCCGCGGCGGCCCGGCGGCGGGAGACTCCGCGCCTTCGCTCCCTTCGACAAGCAGGCTTCGCGACAGCGCTTGCGGCGGGATATAGCGGGAGTAGGGGTCGAGGACGGCGAGCGTTCCCCGGATCAAGGCCCCATCGAGCGCGTCGCTCGAGAGGCTGCCCACCGCGGGCGACGCCGCGGCGGCGGCGGCGCTCACATTGGCCGCGGTTCTTCCCCAGCCGCGCCAGTCTGTTGCTGCGGGCGCAGGAAAATATTGGTCGGCGTGAGCGCCCTGCTTGAGGACGAGCGCGTTGCCAACCGCATCGACCGTCAGCGAGCTGTCGATGGCGTTCAGCTCCTGGAGCGTTGCCAAGGCTTGCTCTCTCGCCGGCATCGGCTGGAGATAGTCCTGCTGGATGTCGTCATAGCTTTGCGCCAGCAACTCGCTTCGGGATGGCGGTGCCGAGGCGCAGCCGCCGGCCGCGAGCAGCATCAGCATGAGCGCCGGCCGGAGCGCTCCGCCGCTGCGCCACTCGGAACCGCGGCGCCGTTGCCGAAGCGGAAAACAGGGACGCCTCATTGGTACGCACCTAGCGCACACGTTGTTTCGCGACAGGGTTGTCGAGCTTCCGGGGAATCCTGCCGCCCGACAATCCGCAGAGACCTGTAGAGGGGAGCACATTTTTCCTGGAAAAGCCGCCGCCGTCGAGCGGAGCCGCGAGCGAGCCTGCGTCAGGATCGCTTCCTGACAACCAGCTTCGCCCAGGGCCCGCCCCCGCGCTCCACTACAGGTTAGTCGCACGGCGCTCCCACTCCGTCCTGTTCAGCCTGCGTTGGACGTCCGGCGGCGCGCCGTGAAACGCCCGAGCGCGTCGGCGACCCTCTGGCGGATCTACGGGATTTACCCGATGGCTCCGACCGGCGTTCGCGGCTAGGACGGCATCGCTCGAAGAGTCGGGCGAGGAGGCGAGCGATGAAGATCGAAGCGCTCTTGCACAAGAAGGGCCGCGAGGTCGTGACGGTGAAGCCGGAGGCGACGATATTCGAGGTCGTGGAGAAGGTGAGGGCACACCGCATCGGCTGCGTCGTGGTCAGCCAGGATGGCAAGCATGTGAACGGCCTCGTGGCGGTGCGCGACATCGCCTATGCCATGGCCGAGCGCTCGGACCGCATTCGCATGGCGGCGGGCGCAGACATTCTCGACGCACCGATCAGCCGGATCATGACGCATGAGGTGCATTGCTGCACGCCGCAGGACACGCTGCGGCACGTCATGGGCGAGATGACGCGGCGTCACATATTGCACGTGCCTGTCCTCGAGAATGGCGAGCTTTGCGGCATCGTCAGCAATGACGATGTCGTCAAATATGCCGTCGAGGAGATGGATCTGGAGAAGGGGGTCCTGCAGGATTCGGTGCTGATGCTGCGAACCCTCGACGATCTGCGCTAGCGGCACGGGATTTCTGCGCGCCGCAAGCTGCCATAGGTCGGATGCCCGCACCGGTTCTATGGCATTTTTTTCGGCCATATCGGGCGGTCCACCGATGGCTGCGATACGGCTCTCGCGCGACGCTCCTCGCCGCGGCTGCCGAAGTGGAGGCGGGGCATGATGGCGATGATGGTGGGCCTCGACGAGGCCGTCGAGATGATTCCCGACGGCGCGTCGCTCATGATCGGCGGCTTCCTCGGCGTCGGGACGCCGCATCGGGTGATCGACGAGCTGGTGCGGCAAGGACGCTGCGGCCTGACCGTGATCGCGAACGACAGCGCGCGGCCGGGTCACGGCATCGGCCGTCTCATCGATGGCAAGCTCGTGCGCAAGCTCATCGTCTCGCATATCGGCACCAATCCCGAGACGCAGCGGCAGATGATGGCCGGCGAGATCGAGGTCGAGCTGTGTCCGCAAGGCACGCTGGCCGAACGCATTCGCGCCGCCGGCTATGGGCTTGGCGGCGTGCTGACCCCGACCGGCGTCGGCACGGCCGCGGCCGAGGGCAAGCGCACCGTCGAGGTCGACGGCACGAGCTTCCTCCTGGAGGCGCCGATCAAGGCCGACTTCGCCTTGATCGGGGCGCGGCGTGCCGACTACCGCGGCAATCTCGACTACTTCCTCACCGCGCGGAATTTCAATCCCGTCATGGCTATGGCCGCCCGCACGGTGATCGCCGAAGCGGCCGAGATCGTGCCCGTCGGCGTCATCACCCCGGACGAGGTGGTGACGCCGCATGTGCTGGTGGACCACCTCGTCGCCCGGGAGCGGCGCCATGGATGAGAAGACGATCATCGCCAAGCGCGTCGCTCGCGAGCTTTATGGCGGCGACCTCGTCAATCTCGGCATCGGCCTGCCGACGCTGGTCGCCCGCTACATCGCCCCGGGCGTCGAAGTGTTCTTCCAGTCGGAGAACGGCATCATCGGCATGGCGCCGGTGCCGGAAGCCGGCATGGAGGATGAATACCTCACCGATGCCGGCGGCGGCTTCATCGGCGCCATTCCCGGCGCCTGCAGCCTCGACAGCTGCCTCTCCTTCGGCCTCATCCGTGGTGGACATCTCGATGTGACGGTGCTGGGCGGCCTGCAAGTGGACGAGCAGGGCCGCCTCGCCAACTGGATGGTGCCGGGCAAGATGGTGCCCGGCATGGGCGGCGCCATGGATCTCGTGACCGGCGCCAAGCGCGTCATCATCGCCATGACCCATCTGGCCAAGGGCCAGGCCAAGATCGTGAAGCGCTGCTCGCTCCCGCTCACCTCGGTGCGGCGCGTCGATCTCGTGGTGACGGAGCTCGCCGTGATCGAGCCGACAAGCGAGGGGCTCATGCTCAAGGAAGTGGCGCCAGGGGTGAGCCGCGATCGCGTCCTCGCCGCAACCGAGGCGTCATTGATCGTGCCGCCCCGCGTGCCCGAGATGTCCATCACCGCCTGAGCCCCAGCGGACTTCGCCGCCGCCGCCGGTCGCCTCTGCCCGCTCGCCCTCTGCCGCGTTCCAGGCGCGCAGCAGCGCATAGCCGACCGCCAGCAAGGTCGGCCCGAGGAAAACGCCGAGCAGGCCGAAGGTGGCGATCCCGCCGAGAATGCCGAGGAAGACCAGGAGCAGCGGCAGCTCGCCGCCGCGGCCGATCAGATAAGCGCGCAGGATGCCCTCGAGGAGCACGAAAACGAGGACGTACCAGACGCTCAGGAAAATGGCAGCGCCCGTCGCGCCCTGCTGCACCAGCCACAAGATCGCCGGGAAGAAGACCAGGAGCGGCGCCATCGGGATCAAGGTGAGGAAGAAGAGCACGAAGCTGAGGAAGAGCGCGCCGGGCACGCCGGCGATCCTGAGGCCGAGCCCGGCCAGCATCGCCTCGACGAGGTTGGTGCCGAGGATGCCGTAGACGACGCCGGTGATCGTCGTGCCGGCAAGGCCAAGCAGCTGCTCTGCGTTCGCCCCGCCGACCCGTCCCAGCGCCGAACGCAAGGCGACGACGCCGGCCATTCCGTCACGGTAGAAAAAGAACGAGATCAGCAGGGCCAGCACGAGCTCCGTCACGCCGGCGCCGAGGCTCACCGCGGCGCTCATCAGCCACTCGCGCGCGGGGCCGATATAGGCGCGCAAATCGGCGACCAGCTTGGCGCTGTCATTGGCAACGCTCTGCCAATAGGCGAAGAGGCGCGCGCCGACCAAGGGCAGCGTCCCCACCCATTCCGGCGGGCCCGGCGGCCCCGACTCCATCCAGCGGCTGGCGACGGTGGCCGCCCCTGTCACCTCGCCCGCCAGGTGCGAGGCCAGCAGCGTCAGAGGCAGCAGGAACACGGCCGCGGCCGACACCACCATCACCGCTGCGGCGGCGCTGCGTCGGCCGCCAAGCAGGCGCTCGAGGCGGGCATAGACCGGCCAGGTGGAGGCGGCGAGGATCGCGGCCCACAGCAACGCCGACAGGAAGGGGCGCAGGATGAGAAGGCAGCCGATGGCCAGCAGCAACAGCAGGATCCCGGCAACCCTGCGTTCGATGCCGTCCTGTCCGCGGCTGGGTGCGGCGTCGTTCACGGGGCTGGCGCGGCGCGGCGGGCTCGCGCCCTCACCAGCGACAGAAGAGGCCGACATCCCCGGGCATGCCGCCGGGATAGTCGAGAACCTCGGCGCTGAGCCGGAATCCCAGCGGCTTCAGATGCTCTTGCCAGACATGCAGGATCTGCTGCGGCACGCCGACAAGCGTATCCTCCCAGCCCGGCAGCGAGTTGTTGATCGCCCGGCCATTGTCCTGACACATCGAGGAGGGAAAGCGCAGGATGAGGATCTGATGCTCGCCTTGCTCGGCCGCCTGGCGGACGCGGCGCATGAAGTTGGCGAGCCGTTCCTCGTTGATCTCGATCGGCGTCATCAGCTGCTTGATCTGCTCTTTCTCGGTCTGCTCCATCGCCGCCCGGCGCGCCTCCTCCTGCGCCTCCTCGGCGTGGCGACGTTGCGTCATGTATCCTTGCAGATCCTGGACGCTGAAGAAGCTTTCGCCGGCTAAACCGATTCCCGTGGGCTTGGTTTCCGACTGGGCCATGGCATGCGCACTCCGCGACGGTGTTATCCCAAGCGAGCCTATGGCGAGGCCAGGGGTGCGGCCATCGGTATTGAGCCCTAGTTCACGCGGTCATCCGCCTGAGTCTCGGCCGGCGTCGCGCTCGGACGCCCGTCGCCTCTTGTCGCGCGGGTCAGCGCAGACTGCAGCCGCCGAAGGCGATGTAGCCGGTGCCGTCGCCCATGGCCGCCAGCGCCATCTCGCCGGAGTCCTTGCCGACGGTGACGCTCCAGGCGATATGCCCCTGAACGCCCTGCAGCGCCAGATCGTTTTCCACATGCCGCACATTGTCGATCGTCGTGGCGAGCGGCTGTCCGTTCGGCTGCGTGCCGGTGATCTTGTTGGCGGCGACGTCGAAGGTCAGCGCTGGCGGCAGATTGACGCTCTCGGCCGTCTCCTTCTGGCACGGAGCGTCCAGCGTGCAGGAAACGATGTCGGTCGGCGTGCAGGTGAAGGGCTGGGTCCCGTCATAATTCGCGGCAATGGCCGACGGCGCAACGAGCACGCCGATAAGTGCTGTCGTCACAACGCTGCCGATCCTCATCTGACACCGCTCAGCCGAATTGGCGCATGATATTGGTCATCATGTGCCTGGACCGGCACCTCGGACATCCGGTTTCGCCCCGAGGATTTCGCCCAAATCACCTGAGAGCATGCCCTGGGCCGTGCAGCGATGGCGCGCCGCGGCATGGGGGGTGGCTTTTGCCTGTGGCTTTCTACAGCGATATTTCCGGCGGCGTGCTGACGCCGCCTGATGTTGCCGCGCCGGATGCCCGGGTAGCCTCGTCTGAGCTTCGGCATCGGATGCGGCTCGCCCCGCATCGCACAGGCGCGGTGCGGCAGGCTAGCGCCTCGGCCTCAGAGCCCGAGGAAGGATCATGGTCCGTATCCTGATAGCAGATGGCGATGATCCGAGCCGGGATCGGCTCCGCCGGCTCCTCGACCAGCATGTCGATTGGCGCGTTTGTGGCGAGGCCTCGACCGGGCGGGAGGCCGTCGAGCTTGCCCTTCGCCTCTCGCCGCATGTTGCCATCCTCGATCTTGCCCTGCCCGAAATGAACGGCCTGGAGGCGCTGCGCCGCATCAAGCGCGTGCGCCCCGACACCGAGATCCTGGTGCTGACGGCGCATGAGACCGAGGACCTCATCCGCGACCTGCTGACGGCCGGTGCGCAAGCCTGTCTCGTCAAGGTCGAGGCGCCCGAGCATATCGCGGCGGCTGTCGCTGCGCTGGCCGAGCATCGGCCCTATCTCACCCCGACGGTCGCGCATGCCCTGCTCGATGTCTTCCTTGCCCATGGCGAGGCGGGCAAATCTTCGACGCGCCCCTTTCGCGTCCTGACTGCCCGCGAGCGGGAAATTCTGCAGCTCCTGGCGGAAGGGCGCAGCAATTCAGCGATTTCCGATGTTCTCGCGATCAGCGTCAAGACCGTCGAGACGCACCGCGCGACAATTATGAGGAAACTGGGCGTCAGCTCGCTCGCCGAGCTGGTCCGCTACGCCATCCGCAATCGCGTAATCGACGAGACCTGAAGGCTGGAGCCCTATCGGGTACACTTCTCGAAAAACCCCGTGACTCCAATCTCTTTTTCCGCCTTTCCCGCGAAAGCGGGAAACCAGAGCCAAGGGCTCCGCTCATCGAGCTGAAGCTCCGGGATGCCCGCTTTTGAGCGTGTGAAGGAATCGGGCGCAAAGGTGCCTTCGCTGACATCGTGCGGCTCAGAAATGGACCCCCGCTTTCGCGGGGGCGACGAATTCTAAAGCAAAATCAAATTATTCCGTCATTCCCGCGAAAGCGGGAATCCATACGATCTCAAAGCGTCACCTTCATGCACTTCGATTTCTTCACACGCTCTTTCGCGGGCAAGGCGCGCTGTCAAAGCACCGCGTCGAGCCGGTCGCAGATCGTGCTCAGGACCTTGAGGCGGCCGAAATTCTTGTCTTCGGCTTCGACGAGCGTCCAAGGGGCGATGTCGGTGCTGGTCAGGGCGACCATCACTTCGACCGCCTTCTCGTAATCCTCCCAGCGCTCGCGATTGCGCCAGTCCTCTTTGGTGATCTTGAAGCGCTTGAAAGCCTGGCGCTCGCGATCCTTGAAGCGGCGGAGCTGCTCTCCTTTGCTGGTCGCCAGCCAGAATTTGATCAGGATGGCTCCGCCGGCGCTCAGATCGGCTTCGAAATCGTTGATCTCGCCATAGGCGCGGCGCCAATCCGTCTCCGGGCAGAGCTTCTCGACGCGCTCGACCAGCACGCGCCCGTACCAGGAGCGGTCGAACATCGTCACGCGCCCCTGCCGCGGAATATGGCGCCAGAAGCGCCAAAGATAAGGGTGGGCCGCTTCCTCGTCGGTCGGCTTGGCGATGGGGACGATATGATAGCTGCGCGGATCGATCCCCTGGGCGACCCGCCGGATCGTGCCGCCTTTGCCGGCGGCATCGCAGCCTTCGAAGACCAGGATGAGGGAGCGCTTCTGGAACGCCTTGCTCCGGGTCAGCTCGGCCAGCCGCCCTTGCAGCGTCTCGAGCCTGTCGGCATAGGCGCGCGGCGCCACGCGGCTGGTGAAATCGAGGGCGCTGAGGACCGATCGACCGTCGGGGGCGGGGACGCGAAACTCCGTGCTGTCGCGCTCACGGGCTGGCGGTTTCGGCGGCGCGTCGAGCCGCGCTTTGAGGGCGCGGAGCAAGGTTTGGCCAATGACGAGCTCGCGGTAGCGCCGATCGGCCGCCTCGGTGACGATCCACGGCGCATAGCCCTGACTGGTGAGACGCAGCATCTCTTCGACGCTCTTGATCACCGGACGATAGTTCTTGACGTAGAACGCATCGTCGCGCGTGACGCGCCAACTCGTGTTCGGGTCCGAGGCGAGTTGCTTCAAGCGCCGGCGCTGGCTCTTCTTGGTGATGTGCAGATAGAACTTCAGCAGCAGAACGCCCTCATCGGTCAGCATGCGCTCGAAGCGGTTGATCTCGGCGAGCCGCCGCCCGAGCTCGGCGTCGCTGATTTGCCCCTTCGCGTATTCCAACCCGGGTTGCGTGTACCAATGCTCGAAGAGGATGGTGATCCGTCCCTTGGGCGGCAGCGTTTGCCAGAACCGCCACATATAGGGGCGCGACCGCTGCTCCTCGGTCTCGTCCCGGCCGATCGCCAGCGTCTCGATATAGCGCGGGTCCATCCAGGTGAGGAGGCGGTTCACGGCCTCGCTCTTGCCCGCGGCGGAGACGCCCGAGAGGAGCACGATCACGGCGAAGCGACGCGATTGCCCCAGATCGTATTGCGCGTTGATCAGCGCTTCGCGCAGCCCGGGGACCACCTGGGCGAAGGCTTGCTTCTCGACGCGATGACCGATTTCGGCTTCGGCAAGCATTCAGCGCCTCGCATGCTCGGAGGACGGCCGTGGGGCCGCGCTCGATACCGATTGGGCGGGGAGCCGTTGCAGCGCATTGGCGATGTCGCTGCTGACCGCGGCGAGGTTGCGGCTCATCGCCGCCGCCATGGCGTCGTAGCCCGCGCCGCCGGCAGTCTCCGTGCGCAGCACGTGCCCGCTCGCTTTCTCGACACCGTCGCTGTTGGAGATGCTCCAGCGCCCGGCCAGGGTCGAGACGCCCTGGGGATCGCTTTCGAAGCGGGTCAGATCGAGATTGACCTGATAGTCGAAGCTCCGACGGCTGCGCGACGGGAGCATCATGATATCGTCGGATGGCAGCAGCGTCGCGAGATTGTCGCTGACCGTCCGCGTGGCGGTCACGGCCAGGTTCTCGCCCCATTGCGCGTCATAATTGGGCTTCAGCTCGTTCGCGCTCGTTCTCTCCATGATATCGGTGCGATCGAGATATTCCGGAACAGAGACGGCAACGCCGATAACGGGACCGCTGGCATGCCCGGCGGGACGCGACGAGCCGGAAGCGGCAGTCGCCGCCTGGGTTTGCGGCGTCGCCGGTATCGAGTTCAAGAGGTAGAGCCGCGACGGCGGTGACTGGCACCCCGCAACGAGGAGGGCGAGGAGCGGCGGCAGGGCGACGAGCGCGGTGCTTAGGGGAGAGTGAATCATGACGCGCGACCTCCTTGCATGCACCTATTTGCCGACGATCACCGAGTTCGGGCGCCGCTCCAGATCGTCGGCAAAGACGCGCAGCGAACGGGTGGCGGCGGAGAGATTGCGCAGCGCCTGATCGATGTCGTAGCGCTGCGGCGAATTCGGGGCGATCATGCTGTTGGCGTCGGCCAGCGTTTTTTGCGCCTGTTGCAGAGTGGCGACGGCGGCTTTGGTCGCGCCGGGCACATCGGTCGCCAGCAGCTGCCGCGCCGTGGTCAGCGTGGCCCGCATTTCTTTCATGGCGTCCTGGGCCGAGGCCAGCGCGTCGTGGCCGGCACCGGAGGTCTCGCGCAGATCGGAGATAAGCCCTGGAAGATCGCTGCGCACGGCGCTGATCAGCTGATCCAGGTTGTCGCTCGCCGTGACGAGGGAGGCCAGCATCTTTGCCACGTCCGGCGATGTCACGAGACGGTCGCTGTCCTGCATCAGCTTCAACGCCGATGCCGCAATGTCGTCGAGCGGCAGCCGCGACAACGCGCCCTTCAGCTTCTCGATATCGGACTGGGTGGTCGGGATCTCGACGGTATGGGGATCGGCGCCCGTCAGCGTGCTCGGCTCGTTGGGATCGAAGTTGAGCTCGACGAGGAGCTGGCCGGTGACCAGGCTCTGTGACGCGAGGCGTGCATGCAGGCCTTTGGCGATGGCGGCCTTCAGCGGTTCGTGCGTCGCACGCTCTGTCGCAGAAAGCGGTTCGCTGAGCTGGAGGCGGCTCGGATCGAGCTCCATATAGACCGGTATGAGG
>Ga0335077_10012318_pt1 | contig 10694 bp, 7 predicted proteins | sample Lox_Sample_31_FD_207151 | JGI IMG/M metagenome (GOLD analysis project Ga0335077, IMG submission 207151) | Soil microbial communities from Loxahatchee National Wildlife Refuge, Florida, United States - Lox_Sample_3.1 | ecosystem: Environmental > Terrestrial > Soil > Wetlands | place: USA: Florida...
TGACGGTTCCACCAGCGGCCAGTTAGCCTTTCCCGGCGGCAGTCCCTGCAATGCGGGATCTTCGCCGTTCAATCCCGCGAATCTGAACGGCGCCAGCATCTTCACCGGAGTGCTTTCGAACCCCAATTGCATGCCTGTCCCGCAGCTTTTCTACCTGCCGGACCAGCAGCAATTCCAGGCCTTGAATCAGCCTCAGTCTTTATTCCTCGGCCAGCAGTACCTGACCAACCCCCCGGCGCCGTATGCTCCATTTCCGTTTCCCCTGGTGTTTCAGCCCTTCGGCTATCCGCAATCGAAGGACTTCGTCTACGCCTACGCCCAGCAGGCGAACTTCGCCATCGAGCGCGACCTGGGGCACGGCTTCGCCCTCAACCTGGCCTACAACTTCAATGGCGGACGCCATCTGAACCATCCCATCAACGCCAACACGATTCGCGGCGACCTGGTGACGCAGAACTGGCTGGCGGCCGTAGCCGCCGGAGCCGCTTCGCCTTCAACCAATCCGCTGTTCATCTCTTCCTGCGGAGCGAGTCCGCTGGCGGGCGCGTTTCCCGGAGCCCTGCCGTTCTATGTCCCCGCCTCGCTCACCAATTTCTTCCGGCCGTCCGGGCTGAACGCGTCGATGGTGACTGCCTTTCCCTCCTGCATTGCGGACGCTGTCGCCGATCTCACCGTCGCCGGACTGAACGCAAACTGCGATCCTACGACTCTCATCAACTGCGTCCCCTTCGGCGATATGGATGCGAACTACTCCAACGGCAGTTCGATCTACCACGGCTTCACTGCCAACCTGCGCAAGCAATTCAGCAATCACTATGAATTTTTGGCGTCCTATACCTGGTCGCACGCCATTGACGACTCCACCGACCTGCAGTCGACGCTCACGCCGCAGGACAGCTACTATCCCGGCCTGGATCGCTCCAATTCCACCTTCGATCAGCGTCACCGCTTCGTATTCAGCGGCGTCTACCAGACGGGAAAGATGGGCGGCGGTTTCGCCGGCAAACTGATGAGCGATTGGACATTCGCTCCTATCGTCGAGGTAGCTTCGGGACGGCCCTTCAACATCATCACCAGCAGCGGCGACAATCTGCAGTTGTCCTCTCTCACCGGCCGTCCCAACATCGTTCCCTCGGGAACCCCGACCAACAACTGCGGCTACCCCACAGTCGCTTCCAGGTTCTCGCCCACCGGTTTCTTTCAGGAGCCCTGCTTCGCCGACTTGACGGTGCCCGACCTGGCCTCGCCAAATGCCCTGCTGTTCCTGGACGGCAACCTGTCGCGAAACTCTGCTGTTGCCCCCTGGACCGTCTTCGACGATCTGCGCGTCGCCAAGCGTATTCCAATCGGCGAACGTGTCAGCCTGGACCTGATGGCCGATATGTTTAACCTGGTGAACCGGTTCAATGTATCAGCGGTCAGTCCGTTGTTCACCAACGCCGGGCAGCCCACGGCGGCCTACGATCCCCGGCAGTTTCAGTTCGCGATGAAGATCCGCTGGTAGACACTGAGAACTGGGTTTGCTTTCAACCTCGGGCAAGGGCAGCAGCAACGAGGGGCAAGCTTTCCTCGGCGTTCTCGGCGGCGGTTCTCCGCATTCTCGGGGGTTCAAGATTTCCACTCCCGCTGCGAGGTTCCAACCGCAGGGACACCGACCAAGGTTTAACGAACCTCGCCTTTAGTTCATCTAAACTACTGGGAACTTGAAGGCATTCATCACTCTCGTTCTGCTCGCAATCCTCGCGGCTGGTGGATGGCTCGCATGGATGCTCTATCGTCCGCTTACGCCGCCTGGGCAGACCTTTGTCATGCTGCGCCAGGGGTACTCTACGCGCCGCATCGCTGCGGAATTGAAGTCGGCCGGAGTGATTCGCAGCGCGGACGCTTTCGTTCTGTGGCACTACCTCCACCGCAAGCGTTCGCTCAAGGCCGGAGAATACCTGTTCGACAAATCGGCTGACGCGCGGCAGGTGCACGACCGTCTGGTGCGCGGCGACATTTATGTGCACACGGTGGTCATCCCTGAAGGCTACAACATGTTCGACATCGCGCAGGCCATGCAGGATGCCGGTCTGGGAACGCGGGAGGAATTTCTTACCGCAGCGTCTGACACCGCTCTGATCGCAGACCTCGCACCGCAAGCCAGGACGCTCGAGGGCTATCTGTTCCCGAATACCTACGAATTTACCCGCACCCAGACAATGCAGGAGATGGTTGCCGAAATGGTGAAGCAGTTCCGCCAGGTGGCTCGTGAAATCGGACTCACCTCAGACGCGCCGCAGGACGTGCAGAAAGCGGTGACGATGGCGTCCATCGTCGAGAAAGAAACCGCTGCCCCCGAGGAGCGGCCCCTGGTCGCGAGCGTGTACTATAACCGCCTTGCCGGCGGCATCGCCCTGCAGGCTGACCCAAGCGTAATTTACGGCGAACTGTTGCAGGGTACCTACAGCGGCGCGTTGCATCACCAGGACATGCAGGTAGACTCCGCCTACAACACCTATCGCAAACCCGGACTTCCGCCCGGGCCGATTGCCAATCCGGGTAAAAGCTCACTGCAAGCCGCCTTGCATCCCGCCACCACCGATTACTACTACTTCGTGGCCGACGGCAATGGCCACCACCGCTTTGCACGCAGCCTGGAAGAGCACAACCGCAACGTGGCGAAATACCGCAAGATTATGTTGCAAAGGTGACAATCTCTACTTCTCCCGAAGGGAGATCCTGCTTTCCAGGCGCTTGGTTCAGGTCCTGAGTTCCAGCCTGCAACCCGTTCCTAAGCAGGCTCCGGCGAGCCTCTCTCACGCCGGCACCAGAACGGGAGAAATCGCATCCCGAAATGATGCCTTTCCGGAAGCAGGAGCATCAAAATGATGACTGTGCGGCCCTTGTACCGCCGGCCCGACGCCTCCGGCGGACGGTATACTAAGTGATTCATGGTGGCACCACTTTGATCTCCTTGTTCTTGCGCCTTCGTTGGATCGTCGTGCTCCTGGCCGTTGTGCCGATGAGCGGGTGCCTGTTCCGTTCGCGCAAGGTCGAACATACCGCCGCCGTTCAGCTGAAAACTGCCACCCAGGCAGAGCTGGTCGATTACATCAACGTCCAGGCCCGCCAGCTTCAGACCATGCAAGCCACAGTCGATATCGACACAACCGTTGGCGGCGAGAAGAAAGGCAAGGTAATCGACTACCAGCAGATTCGGGGTTACGTGCTGCTGCGCAAGCCCGCCATGCTTCGCATGATCGGGCTGGTTCCCATCGTGCGCAACCGCGCCTTCGACATGGTGAGCGACGGGCAGACCTTCAAGCTTTGGATCCCCCCCAAGAACCGGTTTGTGGAAGGGCGCAACGACGTGGAGTCGCTCAATCCCAAGAATGCTCTGGAGAACATACGCCCGCAAGCGATCTACGAAGCCTTGATGATTCGCGAGATTGACCCTCAACAGAACGAATTGGCGGTCAAGGACAACGGCGTGGAAACCGTCACCGATAAGGGCCACAAGGTCCAGCAGCCCACCTACGAAATCGACGTCATCGTTCGCAAAGACGAACACCACGCCTTTCTTTTGCGAAAAATCGTCTTCAGCCGCACCGACCTGCTTCCCCATCGCCAGATCGTTTACGATGAGGACGGAAATGTGCTCACCGACGCACATTACGAAGGCTACAAGGACCAGGGCAACGGACTGAATTTCCCCGCGCAGATCGAGATCAAGCGGCCGCAGGAGGAGTACGACATTACAATGACCATCGTCAAGCTGGAGCTGAACCAGCCCATCGGCGATGACAAGTTCCACCTGGAGAGACCCGCAGGCGCCGAAATAGTGCGCCTCGATCCGCCCCGGGCGCAGGCCAGTCGATAGCAGTTGGCAGTGAGTCTACAAGCTAAAAGCCAAAAGCTAGGAGCTAGTGGAGTATCGCAAAGAAAACGTTAGGGGATTCTTCAGGGGCGATTTTTGGGTAGGGCACGGCTTTCAGCCGTGCCGCCACCATATCCCACCAAGCCGGGCTTTAGCCCCTGAGGGAGAGTCCTGGTGCGTCCGATGATTTGCTAACGTTTTCAACGCGACAGTCCACTAGAAGCCAGAAGCCAATTGCCAAGTGCCGATCGAGAAAGACCGCTTCCATGATGAACAAAATGATTCTCGCCAACCTGGCACACCGGCCGCTGCGCTCGTGCATCAGCATCGCGGCTATCGGCTTGGAAGTCACCATGATCTTGCTGATCGTGGGCCTCTCAGTCGGAATGCTCAACGACGCGCGCGAGCGGCAACGTGGGATCGGCGCGGATGTCATTGTGTTGCCCCCCGGTTCGTCGATGCTGGTCGGGGTTACCGGCGCACCCGCTTCCATCAAGATTGCAGATCTCATTCGCAAACTGCCGCACGTGGCGGTCGTCGCACCCGTTGTCATGCAGATCAACGCCTCGGGGGCGATTGAAGTGATCAACGGTATTGACCTCACCTCCTACGACGCATTGACCGGGGGCTTCCAGTATCTGCAGGGCGGGCCTTTCGAGGCGCCGACCGATGCGCTGGTAGACGACATTTTCGCCAAATCTCACCACGTCAAGGTGGGCGATCAGATAGAAATTCTGAATCATCAATTTCGCGTTTCGGGCGTGGTGGAGCACGGGAAAGGGGCGCGGAAATTTGTCCCCTTGCAAACGCTTCAGGACCTCACCGGAGCGCAAGGGAAAGCCTCCGCCTTCTATGTAAAGATGGATGATCCCGGAGCGGCGCTGGCGGGCGTGGATGAGATCAAGGCCGTTCCTGGCATGCAGAACTACGTCGTGAAATCAATGAGCGACTACGTTTCCACCATGACCCCGGCGAATACGCCCGGCCTCTCCAGCTTTATCCGCGTGGTGATCGGCATCTCGGTCATTATCGGCTTCATGGTGATTTTCCAGGCCATGTATACGGCGGTCATGGAACGCACACGTGAGATCGGGATTCTGAAGTCTCTCGGCGCTTCGAAACTCTATATCGTGAGGGTAATACTTCGCGAGACTGTTCTGTTGGCCATAGGAGGCATCATCGCTGGTATCATTTTCAGCGAACTCATGCGGCAGTTCGTCCTCCTCCGCTTCTGGCCGCTGCTGCGCGTGGATATCAACGCCAAATGGATCGTCAACGCCACGATCATCGCCATCGTGGGCGCTCTGGTCGGCGCCATCTATCCGGCGTTCAAAGCCGCCCGCAAAGACCCGATCGAGGCCCTGGCCTACGAATGATCCAGGGAACCCCTGAGCAAGTGTGGCGCGGGCGCGCCTTACCCGCGAAAACAGCTGAATTTCGGCGGCTGCTTTTCGCATCCAGCCCTTGTTCATGATCTCCCAGGGCGTCTGCGCACGTGTATCCCTGCTGCATCCACGTTGGCCCCCTCACTTACGTAATTCTCTTAGCCCCTGCCAGCAAGCACGAAGCAATTCTCCTGCCGTATAATGAAGAGTTTGCGTCGCAGGATTGGGATTTCCCGTCAGAAATCGATCGCCGCACAAAGGGAATTGCCCGCAAATCAGGAAGGAAGGGTATGGCCACCACCGATGTAGCGCTCCACGAAGATTCAGGACAACTGGAGCAACGCGTCGCCAACAACATGAGCATTCAAGTGGCGACCGTGAACGGGTCCGGTTCGCAGAGTTCCAACACCGTGTTACTCCGCAGCATTTTTCAGATGGGCGTGCCGGTTTCCGGCAAGAACCTCTTTCCTTCCAATATCGCCGGGTTGCCCACCTGGTACACCATCCGCGCCAACAAGGACGGTTACATCGCGCGCAAAAAGGAAATTGATTTCCTGGTGGCCATGAACCCGGAGACGGCCAAGGAAGACGTTATGTCCTTGGCCCCCGGCGCGGCCGTGCTCTACGACGAGCCTCTCAACCTCAAAGCCCTCCGCTCTGACCTGATTTTCTATTCCGTGCCGTACGACAAGCTGGTGGCCCCGGTCTGCCCCGAAGCCAAGCTGCGCAAGCTGGTCAAGAACATGATTTACGTGGGCGTGGTGGCCAAGCTGCTGGGCATCGAGATGGCCGAGGTGGAGAAGGCTATCCGCAAGCAATTTGCAAAGAAGGTGAAGGCAGCCAACCTCAACCTGGCGGCGGTGCAGGCCGGGTTCGACTACGCTACCGCCAGCCTGCCCAAGCTTGATCCTTTCATCATCCAGCGCATGGACAAGACCTCGGGCAAGATCATCATTGATGGCAATTCCGCCGCCGCCCTGGGCTGCATGTTTGCCGGCGCCACGGTGGTGAGCTGGTATCCCATTACGCCGTCGTCTTCATTGCCCGAAGCCGTAATTGAATACATGAAACGCTTCCGCATCGGGCCAGACGGCAAGGCCACCTTCGCCATCGTGCAGGCGGAGGACGAACTGGCCGCCATCGGAATGGTGATCGGCGCAGGCTGGGCGGGCGCGCGCGCCATGACCGCCACCGCCGGCCCTGGCATCTCGCTGATGGCCGAATTTTCCGGTCTGGCTTACTACGCCGAGGTTCCCGGCGTCATCTGGGACATCCAGCGCGTAGGGCCTTCCACCGGCCTGCCGACGCGCACTTCGCAGGGTGACCTCCTTTCAACCGCGGTTCTCTCCCACGGCGATACCAAGCACATCATGCTGATTCCCGCTTCGGCGGAGGAATGCTTCAGCATGGCGCAGGACGCCTTCGAGCTGGCGGAACAGTTCCAGACCCTTGTCTTCGTAATGTCGGACCTTGACCTCGGCATGAACAACTGGATGGCAGAGCCCTTCCAATATCCTGAAAAGCCCATCCGCCGCGGCAAGGTGCTAAGCAAAGCGGATCTGGATCGCCTGGGCCATTTCTCGCGTTACAAAGACGTGGACAACGACGGCATCGGTTACCGCACCCTGCCGGGTACCGACCATCCGGCAGCCGCGTACTTTACGCGCGGCAGCGGCCACGACGAGCAGGCCCGCTACAGCGAGCGCGGGGACGACTTCGAGCGCAACATGGAGCGGCTCAACCGCAAGTTCGAAACCGCGCGCTCCTTCGTGCCCCGTCCCGAGCTTATGGGCAGCGGGAAAGCCAGGATCGGCATCATCGCCTACGGCACCTCGCACTGGGCCATCATCGAGAGCCGCGACCAGTTGCGCAAGGAGTACAACATCGAAACCGATTATCTCCGCCTGCGTGCCTATCCATTCACCCGCGAAGTGCACGATTTCGTCCGCCAGCATGACCGCGTCTATCTCGTGGAGCAGAACCGCGACGCGCAGATGCTCAGCCTGCTCAAGCTCGACATCGACCCCGCCCTCGTCACCCGCTTGCGCAGCATCGCCCACATCCACGGCCTGCCGCTCGACGCCCGCTCGGTAACCGACGAACTCATGACCATGGAGGGCAAGTAAATGGCGACCAGCGTCAGCACGCCCCAACCCGCACCCCAACCCCAACAAAAGACCAATCGCATCGGCCTCGCCGTCCTCGATTACAAGGGCGGGAAGACTACGTTGTGTGCGGGCTGCGGCCACAACGCAATTTCCGAGCGCATCATTGAAGCCATGTATGAAATGGGCGTGCAGCCCGAGCACGTGGCGAAACTCAGCGGCATCGGCTGCTCTTCCAAGAGCCCTGCCTACTTCATGTCGCGCTCGCACAGCTTCAACGCCGTGCACGGCCGCATGCCCTCGGTGGCTACCGGTACGATGCTGGCCAACCGCAACCTTCTGGCGTTGGGCGTTAGCGGCGACGGCGACACCGCTTCCATCGGCATGGGCCAGTTCGTCCACCTCATGCGACGCAATCTGCCCATGATCTACATCATCGAGGACAACGGCGTATACGGCCTCACCAAAGGCCAGTTCTCGGCCACCGCCGATATCGGCTCCAAGCTCAAAACCGGCGTCATCAATGACCTTCCCGCGGTCGATACCTGCGCCCTGGCCATCACCTTGGGCGCCAGCTTCGTGGCGCGTTCGTTCTCCGGCGACAAGAAGCAACTGCACAGCATGTTGAAAGCTGCCATCGCTCATCACGGCACCGTCATGCTCGACGTCATCTCGCCCTGCGTCACGTTCAACGACCACGAAGGATCCACAAAGTCCTACAAGTACATGAAGGACCACGACGAACCGCTGCAGGAAGTGAATTTCGTGCCGGCGTTTGAAGATATCTCCGTGGAATACGATGCCGGTTCCACCGTCGAAGTCACCATGCACGATGGCTCCCGCTTGCGGCTGCGCAAGCTGGAAGAGGATTACGATCCGACCAACCGCATTGAAGCCATTCACCGCCTCAACCAGGCCCATGAAGAAGGTGAGGTGCTGACCGGGGTGTTCTACATCAACCCCAAAGCCCCCAGCTTCATCGATCTGCTCAACATCACCGAGCACCCTCTGGCCACCCTGCCGGAGTCCGCAGTGCGGCCTTCACGCGAGGTGCTCGAGCAGGTGATGGAAGAGTTGCGATAGCCCAACTTCCCCGCCACGAATCAAATGATGCAGGCGCGCGCGTCCCCGCGCGTGCGGGCAGCGCACCGAACCACCAGGCATGGGGTACACCCACCACAGCCAATGGAATCGGTGAAATCCGCGTAAATCCGTGGCGAAGAAGTGTGCTGCACAAAAGTAACCTCGTGCTGCCCTGAAGTTTCCCCTAACATGCTCCGATAGCTTACGGGCGTCGCTCCCCGATGCTTCGTGGCTGATTCGCGTTAAAGTCCACTCGCCTGCGATGCACGTTTCACCGGTCCCTAATTGAAGCCTTGACCCTGGCTGGTGCGGATGGCCTGCGGCTGTCCATTCGCTGCGGTTGGAAAAGCAGGATACAGACACAGGAGAAGAGATCGTGATTTCCCTGAAGAAGTATCTGGAAATGGAAATTTCGGCGCCGGACCCAAAGCAGCCCGACGGAGACGAATTACTGCCGGTGGTCCTGCAGTCTTATCGTTCCGCTTTGCGGGCCATAGGCCAGAGCGGCGCCCGGGCCTGCCCTGGTGTAGGCTCAGACCTGCAGCAGGCTTTAGCCAGTCTGGACCCGGGGCTGGCGGGGACCGTGACCCCTGCTCTCGTAGTCAAAACCGAAGCGCGCGTGGAAGAACTGCTCCAGCAATGGGGAGGCCGCTCCGAAGACTACTTCAAAGCCAAGGCCAAAGAGGTCAAAGAACTCCTCATCCTGCTGGCCCACACCGCGCAGTCGCTGGGTGACCGCGACCAGCAATACACCAACCAGTTTGCCGAGTTCACCACCCGCCTGCGCACCATCGCCAACCTGGAGGACTTGACGCAGATTCGCTCCTCGCTCGTGCAAAGGGCCGCCGAACTGAAAAACTACGTGGACCGCATGGCGGAGGAAAGCCAGAAGTCGGTCGCCCAGCTGCGGGCGGAAGTTTCTACCTATGAAACCCGCCTCCGGGCCGTGGAAGAGTTGGCCTTGCGCGATGCCATGACCGGCCTGGCCAATCGCCGCAACATCGAGGAGCGCATCACGCAGCGCATTGCGCAGCGGCAACCGTTTTGTGTCGTCATTCTCGATCTCAACCGGCTCAAGCACGTCAACGACACCTACGGGCACCTGGCTGGCGACAACCTGCTCAAGCAGTTTGCCGGCGAATTGCGATCGAATCTGGGTTCCTCAGCCCTTGCCGGCCGCTGGGGTGGCGACGAATTCATCGTCGTAGTGGACGCTGATCTCGCCGGCGCCGCCCCCAGGATCGAGCGCATACGAAAATGGGTGTTCGGCGACTACTCAATACAGACCGGCGTAGGTGACGGAGAAGTGAAGGTCAGCGTGGACGCGTCCGTTGGCGTGGCGCAGTGGCGCCCCGGTGAGACCGTTCAGGAATTAATCCAGCACGCCGATGCGGCCATGTACAAAGAAAAGCAATCAGCGCGGAAGATGGGCGCCGCTGCGGGCCGCTAAGGCAGGCTTGCGCCCATCCTTGGTTTCGCTCCGGATCACCGCGCGATAGCTCTACGGAAGCAAAGATCGCTGCCGCCGAGGCATCGCTCTACCTGCCTCGCTCCCGCGCCGTTCCCGGCTCGCCGCTATGTTCGGGATTTCCGCCGGGCTCGGGAAAGTCAGAATCGCTCGATTTCACCAGCGAATCCTCGGTTCGGTGCGGGAGTTGCCCCTGCAGGGAAGTATTGCTGGGCTGGCTCCGGTCATCCTGCTCCTGCGCGCCTTTACCGCGATCCTGGTCAGGACGGTCACTCATGGATGTTCCTTTCCTGCCACCATCATATTGCAACGGCGGGAGGCAAACCGGGTTATATTCTTAGCCAGCAAGGAGGGCCGCCATGCGCCGCATTTTTCTATACATCCTCGCAATCTTGTTTCTCAGCCTGCCGGTGTGGAGCAAAACCGCCCGTCCGGCGCATCACACGGCACATGCCCGCTCCCGTCACGGCTCCACCCACGTAGTGCGGACAGCAAACTCCCATCACCGGGGAGCCCGGCACGGCCGGCGCTCGCGGCGCGGAAAGTCGCATGGGCATCGCCACGGTCATCGTCGCGGGGCTTAGCGCGTAGTGAGGTTTTCCAGAGTTACTGGATACGCCCGGCTAAGAGGGCCAACTCGCGCCACTTCCACGAGCACTCCACATCTGCAAATCCGATCTCCCGCAGCCAGTTCAACTGAGTCTCCAGCTCGAGCAGCTTGTTTGACGGGTCTTCCGTCTCAGGCGTCTGGCCGAAGAAGCGCAGGAATTCCTCGTGCAACCGCGGCGTAGGGG
>Ga0335077_10012320_pt1 | contig 10693 bp, 8 predicted proteins | sample Lox_Sample_31_FD_207151 | JGI IMG/M metagenome (GOLD analysis project Ga0335077, IMG submission 207151) | Soil microbial communities from Loxahatchee National Wildlife Refuge, Florida, United States - Lox_Sample_3.1 | ecosystem: Environmental > Terrestrial > Soil > Wetlands | place: USA: Florida...
CGGCGTTCTTGCGAAGCATCTGGCCGAAGTCACGGCCCGACTCCATGACGTCCTCGACGAACGCGCGCGGGTCCTTCGCGAGCGACTCGCCGGTCTTCCTCAGATCGTGCGCGGCGACCTTGACCTTTTTCTCGGTCACGGCCGCGACGCTCTTCGCCTTGAGGCTGAGCGCGTCGAAGCGGTGGCCCGCGTTCTTCAGCACCTTCTCGACCGGTGCCGGAACGTGAAAGGGGAGCTTGGGGGAGGTCTTGCGCGCGGTGGGTTTCATACGGTTCTCCTTTTCCTGTGCCGGGTGTTTCCCGGATGGTTGCGAGATGACGCCGCGGCGCGGCGCGGTGGCGGTCCGTTCGGGGACTTGGAAGGAAACGCGCTCTTCGCGAGGGACTCGAGCTGGGCGAGGCGCGTCCTGAGATCCTCGATCTCCTTCGCGAGGCCGGGCTGGGTGCCTGGAGACAGGCGGCCCGCGATGTCCCGCACGCTGCCGATGACGTCGGAGAGGCTCTCGCGGAACACGAGGCCGACGTCCTCGCGCAGGCGCGTCCCCTCCTCCCAGGTGAGCCGCCCCTTCTCGACGAGCCCCCCGACGATCTTCTCGACGTCCTGGCGCGCGTCCTCGAGCCGGCGCGTGAGCGGGGCCAGCGTCCGGCCGAGAAGCTCGGGGCGGGAGGCCCGGCGGAGCTGCTCGGCCACGCGGGTGCCGCCGACGCGCTCGACCGCTCCCGCGACGGTCTCGGCCGCCTCGCTGCCGGCGCGAAGGAGCCGGGTGAGCGTGTCGGCCGAGGCGACGACGGGCGTGCGCCCGTGAACGAGGGCGCGCGAGAGGATCTTCACCGTGATGTCCTCGCCGGTGTCCGCGGCGATGACTTCCACGCGGTCGCCCCCGGAGACCGCCTTTGCAAGGTCGGCCAGGGTCACGAAACGGCGCTCACGGGCCTCGTAGAGCTTCCGGTTGCGGTAGCGGACGATTCTTCGGGGGTCGCTCATGAACGTCAATATAACGCAGCGCGTAATCAATGTCAAGGGCAATTTTGACGCGTTGCGTCAGCAAGCCGCCCGGCTAACATGGAGGGGATGGAAGCCACCTCGGCCCCCGCCGCGTTCTCGCCGCCGGCGCTTCCCAAAGGGACGGCCCTCACGTGCCGCTCGTGGCTCACGGAGGCTCCGTACCGCATGCTCCTGAACAACCTCGACCCGGAGGTCGCCGAGCGCCGCGAGGACCTCGTCGTCTACGGCGGGTCGGGGAAGGCCGCCCGGAACCCCGCGTGCCTCGCGGCGATCCTCGAGGAGCTGCGCCGCCTCGGCGACGAGGAGACGCTCCTCGTCCAGTCGGGCAAGCCGGTTGGGGTGTTCCGCACGCACGCGGACGCCCCGCGCGTCCTCATCGCGAATTCCAACCTCGTGCCGCACTGGGCGACGTGGGACGAGTTCCGGCGTCTCGAGGCCCTCGGCCTCACGATGTACGGCCAGATGACGGCGGGCTCGTGGATTTACATCGGCACGCAGGGGATTCTGCAGGGCACGTACGAGACCTTCGCGGAGGCCGCGCGCCGCGACCTCTCGTCGGCCGACGGCTCGCTCGTGGGGCGACTCGTCGTGACGGCCGGCCTCGGCGGGATGGGCGGGGCGCAGCCGCTGGCGGCCACGATGTGCGGGGGGGCCGCGCTCGTCGCCGAGGTGGACGCGGCGCGCATCGACAGGCGCCTCGCGACCCGATACGTGGACGTGCGCCTCGACGACCTCGACACGGCGATCGACCGTGCCCTCGCGGCGCGGGACCGCGCGGAGGCCCGTTCCTTCGGAGTGCGCGCGAACGCGGTGGATCTCCTCGAACGGCTCGTCGCGCGCGGCCTCGTCCCGGATCTCCTCACGGACCAGACGTCCGCGCACGACGAGCTGAACGGCTACGTCCCGCACGGCCTCCCGTACTCGGACGCGCTCCGCCTGCGATCGGCCGACCCCGAGGCCTACCGCCGCCGCGCGATCGCCTCGATGGGCGCCCACGTGAGAGCGATGCTCTCTCTGAAGGCCCGGGGCGCCGTGACGTTCGACTACGGCAACAACCTGCGGGCCGGGGCGCTGAAGGCGGGCGTGGCGAACGCGTTCGACATCGCCGGCTTCGTCCCGCTGTACATCCGCCCTCTCTTCTGCGAGGGCAAGGGGCCGTTCCGGTGGGCGGCGCTCTCGGGGGACCCCGGCGACATCGCGGAGACCGACCGCGAGATCCTGCGCCTTTTCCCGGCGAACGCGGCGCTGAGGCGCTGGATCGCCCTCGCGGGCGAGCGCGTCGCCTTTCAGGGGCTGCCCGCGAGGATCTGCTGGCTCGGATACGGGGAGCGCGCGCAGGCGGGCCTCGCGTTCAACGAGCTCGTTCGCGCGGGGCGCGTGAAGGCTCCGATCGTGATCGGGCGCGACCATCTCGACTGCGGTTCCGTCGCCTCCCCGAACCGCGAGACCGAGGCCATGGCGGACGGCAGCGACGCGATCGCCGACTGGCCCGTGCTGAACGCGCTCCTCAACACGGCTTCTGGCGCGACGTGGGTCTCCTTCCACCACGGCGGCGGCGTCGGGATCGGCTACTCGCTTCACGCCGGGATGGTCGTCGTCGCCGACGGAAGCGAAAAGGCCGCGGCGCGCCTCGCGCGGGTTCTGACGGCGGACCCGGGGATCGGTGTCGTGCGCCACGCGGACGCCGGCTATCCGGAGGCGCTCGCCTGCGCCGCGCGTCACGGGATCCGGATCCCGATGGCGCGCTGACGCCCTTGACGCCGCGCGCGCGCCGCACGGCCGTTTTCGGTCTTTTCGCCGCGGCGCTCGTCGCGCTCGCTCTGGCTCTCGCCGCGCGCCTCGCGCCGGCGGGCGCCGCCGCCCGGGACGCGCGTGCCGCGCTGTTTCTCGGCGCGGCGGAGGAGGCTCTCGAACGCGACGGCGAGACGCTGCGCCGGATGGCGGAGCGCCTTCAGGCCGGGAGGGAGTTCGCGGCGATCGCGGACGGCGGCGGCGCGGAGGTGCGTCCCGCACGGCTCTTTTCGATCCTGGGTCAGTCGCTCCCCAAGGGCCCCGGCTGGGGCGCGGTCTTCTTCGACCGCGCGAGCCGTCCCGTGGCCTGGGCGGGCGAGGCCGCGGGCCTCGAGGCCGAGCGGGGCACGGCCACGTCGGGATTCGTCACTTCCTTTCACGTCACACGGGTGTTCCTCGGCTGGGTGGCGCCCCGGGGCGAGCGGGGGGCGCGCGGCACGCTCGTCGTCACCCGGCGCTATCCGACCGGAATCCTCCGGCCGGATCTCATCGAGTTCTTCGCCCTGGCGGACGGCCCGACGCGCCTGAGGCTGCGTGTCTCGGCCTCGGAGAGGCGGGACCGGCTTCTCGCGCTCTCCATGGAGGCGTCCGACCCGGGAATCGCGGAAGAGGAGGTGCGGCGCGCGAGCGCCCTGAGGCCCGCTCTCCTTCTCGCGGGCCTCGCGGTGGCCCTCGGGTTCGCGGCCAGGGGCCCCGCGGCCGGCCTCGTGGCCGCCCGGTTCGGCCTGCTGCTCGGAACGCCGCTCGGCGCCTCGGGCATGTTTGCCGCCGGCTGGGACCGGGCGCCGCTCCTCGGGCTCTTCGGGACGCCGGCGGACGTGTTCCTGACGGGCCTTGCGGCGCTGGTTCTCGCGCGGGCGCTGTCGAAGAGCGCCCGCCGGCGCGCCGGCGGACGGCACGCCGCGGGTCTCCTTTCCGCGATCCCGCTCGCCCTCGCGCCAGGCCTCCTCGGGCGTGCCGCGGCTCTCCTCGCGCCGAGTCTCTTCGACACGATGAGCCTCGTCCCCGCCGGTCTGCCCGAGTTTCTCGCGCAGACGGGCTTCCTCGCGCTCGGGGCCGCCTCGTTCGCGTGCGCGTCCCTTCTCCCGAAGCCCGGGGCCGCGAGCCGAAGCGCGCGGGTCGCGGCCGCGCTGGGGCTGGGCGCTCTGGCGGCCGCTTTCGCCTCCGCCGGGTCGCCGCTTCACGTGCCGTGTCTGGCGGCGGCGTCCCTCGCGCTCACGTTCGCGCTCGCGGGCCGGGCTCGCCCGACGGCGCAGACCGATCTCCTCTCCCGAGCCGCGACCTCGGTGTTCGTCCTCGCTTCCGCGACGCTCCTCTTCGCCGCGGGGCTCGCGGACGGCCGCCTGCGCCACGCAGACGAGGCGATCGCCAGGGCCGAGGATTTCGCCCAGGGGGACGGCGCCACCATGCGGGAAGAGTCCGTGCGGCGCTGGGAGCGCCGCGTCGCCTCGGCGTCGCTGGAGCCGTGGCTTCCGGCGGGGGAGCGCACGCAGCGCGACGACCTCGCCCGCGCGCTCTGGGCGCGTGGCGCAGACGAGAGGTTCCCCGAGCTCGGCGACACGCTCACGATCCGGAGCCCGCTCGGCGCGACGGTGTCGTCGTTCGGCGTGATCCGGCCCGGGCGCCGCGCGGCGGACCTGGTCTCGCCGGCCGTGATCCCCGCGGCGTTCCCGGCGGAGTTCCGGCACGTGCCCTGGCCGCGCGAGGTCGACCGGGATCCGCTGCTGTCGGCCGTGGCCTCGCGGGACGTGCCGGACCGCGTCGCCGTCGAGCGGCTGGAATGGGACGCCGCCGGCCGGGCGACGGGATCGCGCAGCGAAGGGGTCGAGATGTCCGACCGGATCCTGGGCCGCGTCCGCCGGTCGGGGGAGGCGATCGAGACGGTTTCGACTCCGGACGGGCTGCGCCGCGTGCACGTCCGGGCCATCGCCTCGGGCTTTGCCGGATTCGCGGCTCCGGCCGATTCGCCCCTCGCGGTGACGGGGGCCGCCGTGGCGGCGGGAGAGGCGGCGCTCGTCATTCTCGTTCCGCTCCTCTTCGCCGGCTCCGAGGGGAGGGGGTTCGCGCTCCGCATCCCGCGGCGGTTCTTCGCGACGTTCCGGGCCCGTCTGGTCGCGCTCGTCCTGGTGTTTGGCGCCCTTCCGCTCGCCCTCAGCGTCGTATTCGTGCGGATCGCCCTCGAAAGCCACGCCACGCGGGAGACGGCGCGGCGCTCGCGGGACGTGGTTTCGGAGGGCAGGCGCCTCTTGGAGAGCGAGGAGACGAGTGGAGCCGGTTCGCCGGAGGGTGCCCTGAATCGCGCCGCCGCGGTCATCGGCTGGGATCTCCTGCGCTATCGCGACGGGACGCTCGTCGCGGCGTCGCGGGCGCTGCCCGTAGCCGCGGAAGTGGCGCGCGAGAGGCTCGCCTCCCCGATCGCGCAGGAGCTCGCGGAAGGACAGCCGTCGGCCTTCGCGTCGCGCGCCGCGCTCGCGGCGGGTACGCCGCGCGTCGTGGAGGCGGCGGAAGCCGTCTCGCCGGACGGGCGCGAGGCGCTCGCGGTCGTCGTCGCCGAGGACGAGGCCGTGCGGTCGGCGGCCGATGCGCTGCTCCTGCTCTCCGTGGCGGTCGCGCTCGCGGCCGTTGGTCTCGGCGGCCGGGCGGCGCTCACGCTGGGAGGGCCGCTCGAGGAGCTCATCGCCGCAACGGGGAACGTCGGCGAGGGGCGCCCCCTGCCGCCACTCGTGCGGCCGGCCAACGTGGATCTCGCACGCCTCGTGGACGCGTTCACCGAGATGTCGGCACGGGTCGAGGAACGCACGGAATCTCTGGCCGAAGAGCGTGCCTCCGCCGTCGGCCTTCTGGGAAATCTCACGGCGGCGGTCCTGCTGTTCCGGCCGGGAGATGGCACGGTCCTCCTCGCGAATCCGGCGGCGGATCGCGTGCTGCCGGGAGGCACGCTGCCCGACCGGCTCGCCGGCGCGCGATGGGCGCCGCTTCGCGCGGCTCTCGCCGAAGCCGCGGTGCGCCCGTCGCCCTACGAGATGCGCGTGGCGATTCCGGATCCCGCGGGCGAGCGATTCTTTCGCGTGGCGATCGTCACGTTGACGGGCGAGGAGCGCGCCCCCCGCGTGATCCTCCTCCTCGAAGACCTCACGGACTTTCTCCGGGCCGACAGGCTCGCGGCGTGGGTGGACGCCGCCCGCTCCATCGCGCACGACATCAAGAACCCGCTCACGCCGATCCGGCTCGCGGCCGAGCGCCTCCGGCGTTTCGAGGGCAGGCACGAGACGCCGCCTGCCGGCGCGATCGGCGATGTCGCGGCGGGAATCCTCCGGCAGGTCGGGATCCTGACGGACCGCATCGGCCGGCTCGGCCGGTTCGGCGATCCCGCGGTGGTCAAGCAGCGCGTGCTCGATCGGGCGGCGGTGGCTCAGCTCCTCGAGGAAGTCGCAGCCGATTTCCGGCCGCACGAGACCATCACGATCGAGACCGAGACCGATCCCGACCTTCACCCGGTCGCGGCGGACCCCTACCTCGTTCGCGACGCGCTCACGAACTTCCTCGTGAACGCGGTCGAGGCGATCGGCGCCGGACGCGGCCGCGTCCGGCTCTCCGCCGGGAACGCCACGCTGGCGGCCGGGACGCCCGGCGTGCGCTTCGCCTGCACCGACGACGGGCCGGGGGTGCCGGAAGACGTGGCCGGAAGGCTCTTCGAGCCCGCGTTCTCGACGAAATCCCGCGGCTCGGGGATGGGCCTCGCGGCCGTCCGGCGCGCGGCGGAACGCCACGCCGGGAGCGTGTTCGCGCACCCGGGCGCGGGCGGCGGGCTCGTCGTGGGCTTCACGCTGCCCGCGCTATCATCGTCTCCGTGACTCACCCGGCTCGGTGCCGGCGCGGCGCGCTCGCCGCGGGACGTATGGGTGACCGTTTTCTCACCGTAATCCTCGTCGCGTCGGTTCTCCTCGCGCCGGCCTCGTGCGGAAAGGGCCGGGAAGGGCCCGTCCCGGAAACGTTGCCCTCCGGCCCTCGCGGTGACGCGCTGTTTCTCGCGGAGGCTCCGGCATTCGTGCCGGACGACGTCGACGCCGAGCTCGGGCCGATGCGGATCGTGCGCCTCTACGTACCCGCCGCGATCCTGTACAGGACCGGCGCCATCAAGGCCCTCCCGCCGCCTCCCCTTCCCCTCAAGCGGCCGCTCGTCCTGACGGTTCTCGGGGAGGAGGGCGCGGCGGCGAGCCTCGCCGGCCGCGGGGAGGCGGCGGGCGCGGAGTGGGCGCGCGCTCTCGCCCCGATCCTCGGGAACGCGAGGAGCTGGGGGCCGGTGGAAGGCGTCCATTTCCACTTCTGGCCGTCGCCCGATCTGGCGAAGGATCTCGGCGCGGGGCTCGCGGCGGTCCGCAAGGCTCTCGGCGTGCCGATCTCCGTCACGCTTCCGCCTTCGGCGGAGCCGGAAAAGTGGAAGCCGCTCGCCGGCGCGGCCAGCGAGGCTCTCGTGCTGGCGTTCGGACGGCGGCCGGAGCTCGGAGGCCTGATGGTGACCGAATGGCCCCAGGAGGTCGCCCGAGCGCTTCCCCTTCCGTTTCGGCTGCTCGTGGTTTTCGGCGGATACGGCCGCGCGGGGGACGGAACGAACTTCGCCGGAAGCATTCTGCCGGATGGAAAGATCGACGACTTCTCCAAGGATCACGCCCTCGACTTCGATTTCGGGCAGATGTTCTCCTCCGAGCCCGGCACCGTCTGCATCTTCAAGCCGCGCGCGGGAACGAGGGGGTCGTCCCTGGCCGCGGAGGGCGGTTACGCACGCTTCCAGTCTCTGACGATGGCCGAGGGGCTGCGATTCCTGACGAGCGTGGGGCGCTGGTCCGTGCCGAACCTCCGGGGGCGGGTCTTTCTCGTGGAAGGCGTGCCGAAGGACGGCCACCTCGTGGGCTACCCGGCGGTGCGGGCTCTCCTGACCGGCAGGCCTCTCGAGCCCCGGCTCGAGGTCGGGGCTATCCCGGGCGAATCGGGGCGCGGCTGGACCGAGTTCGCCGTTCGCGCCTCGAACGCGGGCCCGACGCCGACCGACCTCTCGCATTACAACAACTGGATTCAGATCCGGGTCGACGGCGGCACCGTGGCGCTCGTGAAACCGGGGGATTTCGACCGGTACGAGCAGCTCACGTCGGAGGCCGACGGCTACAGGCCCACGAGCTCGAGCGGGGCGGTCGTCGCCCGGCTGTTCGAGAACATCTTCGCGCCCGGCGAGCGGAACCAGTCGGGTCCGATTCGCGTGGCCGGAATGCATCCGCGCGTCTTCCTGAGCTGGCATCTCACGCTGCCCGACGGGAAGGTGACGAGCGGGCCGGAAGCCGAGACGGTGCTGGCGCCGCCGACGGCCGCCGCGACGCCCGCTCCGAAGCCGAGACTTCGCGGGCGCCGGCGCTGACCGACCGCCGTCACGCGGAGACGTGCTTCGGGCGGAGGATTCCGAAGAGGCGGACGAGAGGGGCGGAGGCCGCGTACGTCACGAGCAGGCCCGCGAGGGCGTACTGGCGGAGCCAGAAGATCAACCCGAGGACGGCGGCGAAGAGCAGGAAATAGAGCCGGCCGCGCCGCGACTTCGCGTCGGCGTCCTTGAACGACCGGTAGCGGAACGTCGAGACCATGAGGAACGCGAGGGCCGCCGTCACGCCGAGGAAGAGGGCGCGGAGCGAGTCCGTGAGGGCCGGGGCCGGCACCGCCCAGATGAGGGCGCAGAGAGCGCACGCGGCCGACGGAATCGGGAGGCCGACGAACCAGCGCTTGTCCACGACGTGGAGCTGCACGTTGAAGCGCGCGAGACGCGAGGCCCCGCAGACGACGAACAGGAAGGACGCGACGAGCCCGGCGCGTCCGAAGCCCGCGAGCCCCCAGCGGTAGACGAGGAAGGCGGGCGCGACACCGAAGCTGACGATGTCCGCGAGCGAGTCGAGCTGCTCGCCGAACGCGGACGTCGTGCCCGTCCAGCGGGCGATGCGCCCGTCCAGCCCGTCCAGGATGGCCGCGAGGAACACGAGCTTCGCGGCGTATTCGAAGGCGCCCTGCGTGGAGGCGTCGAGCGAGAGGTACCCGCACAGGATGTTTCCCGCCGTGAAGATCGCGGGCAACACGTAAATCCCCCGGCGCACCCCGCGCCGCGGGGCGGGCGAAGGCGAATCGGTCAAGGGGGCCTAGTGCGCCGAGACGCGCGCGCGGTGCTCGCGCACGATCTCTTCCATCCGGTCCTTCAGGTGCAGCTTGTGTTTCTTCAGTCGCTTCTCCTCGATCTCTTCGTCCGTGGAGAGGAAAGTCTTCGAGGCGAGCTCGGCGAGCCGCTTCTCGTGATCGTGGTGATCACGCAGGAGGGAGCGAAACTCCTCGTTCTGGCTCTCGAGCTCGTGCTTGAACTCTTCCGTCATGGTCTGCATCGACACCTCCTCGGGTGAAATCGGTCAGCGACCGGAGTCTCCCTTCATGGCCGGGGGCCCGTCAAGGCGGCGGGGCCCCGAAAATTTCCGGACCATGACGAGAGCGTCCTCTCCGTCGAGGTAATAGCGAGCCCTGCGCCCGGCCTCGGAGAACGCGAGCCCCGCGTAGAACGTCCGGGCCCGCACGTTCGAGACGCGGACCTCGAGATACATCTCCTCGGCTTCCACGCGGGCCGCGAAGGCGAAGACCTCGCCCATGAGCGCCGAAGCGACGCCCTGGCGGCGAAAGGCCGGCGCGACGGCGATCTTGTTCACGTGCACCTCGCCTCCCGCGAAGGCGCAGAAGACATAGCCGGCGAGAGATCCGGCGCAGAGGGCCACGCGGTTGAAGCGCCAGGGGGCCCCGATCTCCACCTCGAAATAGTCGCGCTTCCAGGGCACCGGAAACGAGAGACGCTCGAGACGGGCGATTCCGTCGAGGTCGGCGTGGCGCGCGTCCCTGAGCGTCAGAGGCTCGGGGAGGGCGCTCACCGGGTGTCCCTCGCCTCGAGGCGAGCCCGCTTCTCCTCGGCGGCGCTCGGCCTTCCGTAGACGACCGCGTTCGAGCCGGTCTCATCGCGCCCGGCGATTCGCCCGGCGGCGGCGGCGAGCGGCAGGTGCTCCAGGCCGAGATCCACGATGGAGCGCCCCCGCGCGGCGGCGCCGGCCTCGACCTCGGATCTCGGACGCGGAGACGACGCGTTCGCGACGTGGCCCCCCGACCGCGGGGCTGCGTGCACGTCGCCGCGGCCTGCGTCGAGGACGAAGACGGCGTCCTTCGGCTCCGGCCTTGCCTCGTTCGCGGCGGCGAAGGTGGGCACGAGAACGAGGGGAATGCCGCGCCCGCGCGCGAGCCCGCGCGCGAAGGCGAGCCCGGCGCGCAGTCCCGTGAACGAGCCCGGGCCGGACACGACCGCGATGCGCCCGAGATCGAGGACCGTGCGGCCGGCGTCGGCGAGAAGGGACGTGAGAGCGACCGGAAGGCTTTCGGCGGCGTTCGGAGGAAGGGGCCGGGTCTTTTCGGGCCCGCCACCGCCTCCGATCGCCAGAGACGGGAAAGGCGATGCCAGGTCGAGCGAGAGGATGAGCATCCGCCGCCTCCCCGCGATGCTAGCATCCCCGCCTCCACATGCGCGCGACGCCCATGCTCGAGCAGTACTGGGCTCTCAAGCGGGAGGCGGGAGACGCCCTGCTTCTCTACCGCCTCGGCGATTTCTACGAGATGTTCTTCGAAGACGCGACGTACGCGGCGCCTCTCCTCGGCCTCGTCCTGACGGCCCGCCACAAGGACAGCGACGTCGAGGCCCCGATGTGCGGCATTCCCCAGCACGCGCTCGAGCCCTACCTCGCCCGGCTCGTCGCGGCCGGGAAGAAGGTCGCGATCAGCGAGCAGACCGAGGCGCCGGCGAAGGGTCGGACCCTCGTCGCGCGCAAGATCGTGCGGATCG